>Ga0105104_10002307_pt1 | contig 14040 bp, 8 predicted proteins | sample PPLLaktember2015_3_FD_87034 | JGI IMG/M metagenome (GOLD analysis project Ga0105104, IMG submission 87034) | Freshwater sediment microbial communities from Prairie Pothole Lake near Jamestown, North Dakota, USA - PPLs Lake P7 Core (6) Depth... | ecosystem: Environmental > Aquatic > Freshwater >... | reverse complement strand
TTCATTGAGTCAATCATACTCTTATCAAGCATATTTTGTTCAAAGCTATAAATGTCTATCCACTGTGTTAATACATATCCAAGAAAGAATAAGACATAATTTTTGTATACAGTTAGATGACTTCCACTCTTTTACCAGCTTGCAGTGGCGCCTCCTTTTTTATTTGGGTTGTGATTAACTTGTTTGTGTTTGTGATAAGGTTTGAATAAGGTTTGAAGAAAGATTAATTGTGGATTATTGGCTACGCGCAATATCAAATCTCACTTCGCGAATACATCTTGTACGCATTTTCCGCACCTGTTTTCATACCAAAACGAGGATCATTCGAGATGGCGCCACCGCCAGTTTTGATCCATTTAGTGGTGAGTTCTTCTGTATTCACTTTCCAGAGCCCTGCTGATCCAGCTCATCTTCATGACGATGTTCGTTTTCTGCTAAAACCCATTCGTCTGGTGCGAGATTTATTGTCTGCTGGGCAGTAGACTATTCATAGTTTCTTCATGGAAATTTCTCTCGAGTTTTTCAAAAGGAGGTGCACGTGGAAAATATGCGCCATAATCATGGCGCCCCACCATTGATTCCCCCGATTTCCATTTTCCCAGGCAGTAGCCGGCCCGCGCGCCGGCTTGACATTGACATTCAACCGAAAAGGAGAAGAAAGAAATGCGCAAATTGATGCTTATTTTGTCTGTTCTAATGGTTGCCAGCATGCTGCTGACCGCCTGTGGCGCTCCTGCCGCAACCCCTGCCCCAGTTGACGAAGCTCCAGTCAATGAAGCTCCCGCAACTGAAGCCCCTGCTGAGACCGAAGCTCCCGCGGCTGGTGAACCCATCGAAATTCGTTGGTTCATTGGGCTGGGCGCCGGTGGTAACCCCGAAGAAGTCGAGAAGGAACAGGCTTTCGTCGACGAGTTCAATGCCAAATACGGCGACAAGTACATACTGGTCATGGACGTTGTCCAGAATGCCACTGCGTACGATGTGCTCAAGACCCAGATCGCTTCCGGTGATGTGCCCGATATCGTCGGTCCGGTAGGCGTACGTGGTCTGTGGAGTTTTGAAGGCGCTTGGATGGATCTCGCTCCCTACGTTGAGAGCACCGGGTACGATGTCAGCGACTTCAACCCGGCTTTGATCGATTTCTACAAGCTTGGTCCTCAAGGACAGGTTGGCCTGCCCTTCGCCATCTATCCATCAGCACTTTGGTACAACAAAGACCTCTTTGACGAAGCTGGCATTGCCTACCCACCGCACAAGTACGATGAGAAGTATGCCGATGGCGGTGACTGGGATTTCGCCAAACTGCGCGAAATCGCCATGCAATTGACCTTTGATGAGAACGGCAATGCTCCTGATAGTGCGGACTTCGACCCCGAGAAGATCACACAGTTCGGTTACGATGCCATGTGGACAGATATCCGTGGCAAGTGGACCTTCTTCGAAGCTGGCAGCTTTGTCGGCCCGGATGGAAGCGCTGTCATGCCGGATGTTTGGCGCGAAGCCGCTCACTGGTACTATGATGGCATGTGGAAGGACTACTTCATCCCGAACGACAACTACGTTAACAGCGACTTGCTCGCTCAACAGAACACATTTAGCTCCGGCAATGTGGCCATGACCCCCATTCACACCTGGTACACCTGCTGTGCCGGCGAAGTCAACTGGGACCTGGCGGCTATTCCGTCGTATGATGGTCACACAACTGCCAAGATGCATGCTGACACCTTCGCGATCTTGAAGGGCAATGAAAACGCAGATGCAGCTTTTGAAGTACTCACCATCATGCTGGGTGATATGGCCCCGCAACTCCTGGAAGTGTACGGCGCATTCCCCGCCCGCCAGAGCCTGCAGGACAGCGCTTTAGAGAAGATGCAAGGCAACTTCCCGAATGCCGACCTACAGGTCTTCATCGATGGCATCAACTATCCGGATAACCCCAATCACGAATCCGGTATGCCGAACTTCCTAAAGGCAAGCGATACCTACACCGCCTTTGCAGGCCTCATTCAGACCACTCCCGATCTGGACCTGGATGCAGAAATTGACAAGTTGGTCACCGATCTCGATGCAGTATTCAAAGAGCAAGAGTAAGTCATAGCAACAAAGAGCTTGAGTGGCGATGCAAATTGCCACTCAAGTTTTTGGTATTATTCAATTTATTTATTTGATCATTTCATTTGCCGCCAGTTTCCACCATTTTGTAGAAATTCCCGAGGAAAAAAAGATGGCACTTTCTTCACAGGCAAGGACACTTTCACAAACAAAGTCGAAATCGAGATCATACCTGGCACGTAGCCAGGAACGCTGGGGGTATTTGTTCCTTTCCCCCTGGATCATCGGTTTCCTGGTCTTTACACTCATCCCAATCCTGGGCACTATGTATTTTTCGCTCACCAATTACAGCCCGGTCACCCCAGACCAAACCAAGTTTCTGGGATTTGATAACTACAAGACCATGCTCACGGATGCGAAAGTGACAAAATCCCTGCTGGTCACGATGAATTATGCCATCCTGTCCATCCCAATCAGCTTTATCGTGGGCCTGGGACTCGCAGTTTTGGTAAATTCGAAAAATCTGGCGGGCAAGAATTTCTTTCGCACCATGTTCTATATGCCCTTTATGATCCCGGTTGTGGCAGGTGCATTGGTTTGGTCGGGCGTTATGAATACACAAAGTGGCTGGCTTAATCTGATGCTGGAATCTATCGGGATTAAAGGCCCAGACTGGCTCAATGATCCGCAGTGGATCTATGTAGCGCTTGTATTAATCGGCTTATGGGGCCTGGGGAATCTAATGCTCACCCTGCTCGCTGGCATGCAAGGCGTTCCAACGGAACTGTATGAGGCCGCTACCATCGACGGCGCCAACGGCTGGCACAAGTTTATGCAGATCACCCTCCCGATGATTTCGCCAGTCATCTTCTACAATATGACATTGATGCTCATTGGGGCGTTCAAGTACTTCGATCTGGCGTACGTGCTTAAGAATGGCACAGGCCAACCAGCTGATGCCACCTTGTTCTACAATCTTAATTTGTACAAGAATGCCTTTACCTACAACCTGATGGGATATGGCTCAGCCCTGGCCTGGGTTTTGTTCCTGATCGTGCTGGCGCTCACCATTCTTTTGTTCAAGACTGCCAATATGTGGGTGTACTACGGCGGGGAAGGGAAAAGCTAGCCATGGCAACTAGATCTGCTGTATCTGCTCCAAATTTTACGTTTCGACAAAGAGAACTGGTGAACAAAATCTTGGTAACCAGTATCGCGATGTTTGTACTAATTACATTCATTGCTCCCCTGGGCTACATGTTCACCACCGCCCTCAAAAGCACTGATCAGATGGGCGATTCAGGCGCTCCGTGGTATTGGCCATTTTCCCGAAAGACCATTGAATATCAGGGCAAGGACCTGGAGGTGTACCAGGTGCCTCTTCAAGATGGCATCCATGAGCTCGCCATCTTGAAGAAAACCACTACGGAAACAACATTCGTGGATCCCCAAAACCTGGACGCTGAACCAATTGTATGGCAGGGGAACTGGCGGAAGCTTACGCCCCTTCACGTATCCGATCCGCAATGGCAAAACTTCAAGAAAGCCTGGGATGATCTGAATTTCCCACTGCTATTTAAAAATTCGATGCTCATTGCCGGTTTTGGAACGTTGGGCGCTGTACTTTCTGCCATCCTTGTGGCTTACGGCTTCGCTCGCTTCGAATTCCGCGGCAAGAATTTGCTGTTCCTCATCCTGATTGCCACGATCATCCTACCGGTTCAAGCTACTCTTATTCCAACATATCTTGTGTTTGCCAAAATTGGCTGGACCAACACACTCCTGCCACTGATCGTCCCTCATTTTTTTGCAAACGGCTATAACGTATTCCTGCTGCGCCAGTATTTCATGCAAATTCCACGTGAACTTGATGAAGCCGCTATGATCGACGGGGCCAACCCACTGCAGGTCCTGTTCCAGGTAATCATTCCTCAGTCCATTCCGGCCATCACGGCTGTGTCGCTATTCCACTTCTTTTTTGCCTGGAATGACTTCTTTACGCCTTTGGTTTATTTGGCATCCAGCCCGGAACTTTGGCCGCTTTCGGTCGGTTTGCAGAAGTTCAACGCTCTGTATGGGAGGCTTCCCAACCTGATCCAGACCGGGGCGCTTATCACCCTTGTTCTGCCAGTCACCATCTTTTTCTTCGCGCAACGCATCTTTATGCAGGGCATTGTTTTCACAGGCGTCGAAAAATAACAGCAAATCACAGTATGTTTTCATTTCTTTTTCCAAGAGAATCGATCCATGAAAAATGTTCAAGTGGTGCGGACTGCCAAAGATACAAACGAGAAATTAACAAAAAAAGAAGGTCTGACCCTGCGGCCTGATCCCGTGGAAGCGCCTTATTCTGTCAACGTGGATGCCTCGCAATGCTTCCAGACCATTGAGGGCTTTGGGGGCGCGTTTACCGAAGCGGCCGCATGCACTCTCTATAAATTGCCAGTGGAGAAGCAAGCTGCAGTCCTGCAGGCGTATTTTGATCCTAAATCAGGACATGGCTATACATTCTGTCGTACACACATTAACAGTTGTGATTTTTCATCAGGAAATTATGCGTATGATGAGGTGGCGGGCGATCACAAACTCGCACACTTTTCCATTGATTGTGATCGACGTGCTCTCTTGCCGATGATCCGTGACGCGTTTCAGGCAGCCGGAGGACCGATCAAGCTTCTGGCCACCCCCTGGAGTCCACCTGCCTGGATGAAGACCAACGGGCAGATGAGTCAAGGTGGCAAGCTTAAGCCAGACTGTCAACAGACCTGGGCAAATTATTATTGTCGCTATGTAAAAGAATATGGGCGCGAAAACATCCCCATTTGGGGATTGAGTGTGCAGAATGAAGTGGAAGCAGCACAGACATGGGAATCCTGCCTTTATTCTCCCGAAGAAGAGCGCGATTTTGTCCGTGACTATCTTGGCCCGACATTACAGCGTGAGGGTCTGACTGATATTCAACTGCTCGTTTTTGACCACAACCGGGATCATATGGTGGATCATGCCCGGGTGATATATGATGATCCGGCTGCAGCCCAATATGTTTGGGGTACAGCCTTCCATTGGTATGTGGGCGATTGGTTTGATAATGTTCAAAGGTTGCATGAGGCGTATCCGGAAAAACATCTCCTCTTCACCGAAGGCTGTCAGGAGGGTGGACCGCATCTGGGAGAATGGGATCTTGGCGAGCGATATGCAAGGTCGATGATTAACGATCTGAATCGTTGGACGGTTGGCTGGATAGACTGGAACATGGCGTTGGACGAAACGGGTGGGCCCAATCACGCTGGAAATTACTGTAGCGCCCCGATCATGATTGATACCAGGTCGGGCGAGATTCTCCATCAAAGCTCCTACTACTATATCGGTCATTTCTCCCGTTATATCCGCCCCGGCGCCAGGCGTATCGTTTGCACTTCGGATTCCGATACATTAGAAACAACCGCTTTTCTCAACACGGATGGCCAGATCGCGGTTGTAGTACTCAACCGAACTTCTCAAAGCTTGCCTTTTGCTTTGCGGTTTGAGTCTCTGTCCGCTTTTACAAAAAGTCTGCCTCATTCGATTGGCACGTTTTTATTTTCCTGAGAGACGCGATCTCATCAACTCATGAGTCATCCTTTTCAAGTCCTACTTTGTGGAGTCCCATGCCATCGATCAACGAACAGGCTCGCCCCGATGAAGGCGAAATTATCTTCTTTGATGATTTTTCCTCTGACGTTTTGGACCGCTCCAAATGGAACGTAGAAATCACCGGACCGATCTACAATAACGAGCAGCAAGCGTATATTGATTCAGCCGAAACCATTTACATAGAAAACATTCAGAACGCGAAAGAGGAAACCAACGGTATTCTCGTCATCCAACCGCGTTACTGTCCAGGCTTTGTGACACCAGAGGGAAATACATTCGACTTCATTTCTGGTCGCATCAATACGCTAGGCAAAGTGGAGTTCATGTACGGCAGCGTTGCCGCGCGCATGAAACTTTCCGCCGGGAAAGGATTATGGCCCGCCTTCTGGTCCATGGGATCTTCCAAGCCGTGGCCGGAAAATGGCGAGATCGACATCATGGAAAACGTCGGCGAACCGGACTGGACTAATGTGGCGCTGCATGGCCCCGGTTACTCCGGAGATACGCCACTCGTTAGTAAAAAATATTTGTCTCAAGGCAACGATGCCACGGCCTGGCACGTTTACTCCGTGGATTGGACAAGGGATTGCTTATTATTCAAGGTCGATGGAGAACCGGTTTACCAAGTAACACGCGCCATGGTCGAGCAATTTGGTCCCTGGACGTATGACAACTCCAAGTTCATTCTGCTCAACTGCGCGTTGGGCGGTGCATATCCGGCTGCGATTAACAGGATTGAGACCCCATACTTGGGACTATCGGAGTCAACCGTTCAACTGATCAAAGGTAATCACGCAAAAGTGTTGATTGATTGGGTGCGTGTGACGAAGGCAGAAGATTAGTTTTTGGATACAGATATGACAACTTGCTGGAAATTCATCGACGCACAGGGCACCTTCAAGCTGCCCAATCCTCATCGAAACAGCTATCTTTATTTTCCATTGGTAAATGAAGCTGGCATGATGTCGTCGGTGACACCCACTCTTAATGGCGATGCCAAAACGGACCAGAATACATTTCTGCTGTTGCCTGCTTCAGTAGAAGACCTGCATAATAGCCGTTCCGCGCGTAATTTTTGGCTGCGGATCAACAAGCGTAGCATGCCGCAAAGCGGCAGTGTGGATGACGCGCAAGTCTGGTCGGCGACTGGAAACAGTGCAGAGCAGACGACCCGTGGCCTGTCTCCGTTGGCAGATGAGGTGACCCTCACCGCAGGCTTTCTCTGGCACGCCGTCGAACGTAAACATCCCAGGATCGATTTATGGGCAGAGGTGACTAATTTCGTCCCGATCGGTACGGATCACGTTGAACTGATGCGCGTCACGTTGAAAAATATTGGTGATCAGATTCTTAGACTGACACCCACGGCCGCGATCCCAATTTATGGGCGTTCAGCGGATAACCTTCGCGATCATCGGCACGTAACATCACTGCTTCACCGGACAATCTGCCATCGGAAAGGGATTCTTGTTCGCCCTACACTTTCCTTTGACGAACGCGGGCATACTATCAACCAAACAACATACGCTGTGCTGGGTATGGAAGCAGATGGAACAACTCCAGTTGGATTCTTTGCGGATGTCGAATCTTTCGTCGGCGAAGGGGGAACACTGGACTGGCCCGAGGCAGTGGTCGCTAATAAAATGGTTACACAGGTTTCGGGTGGAATGCTCGAGGGGTACGAGGCCCTTGGCGGGATCCGTTTCAGAGATGTTGAACTGGCCCCAGGCGCTGAAAAATCCTACATCCTTATTTTGGGAATTTTGCAGGATGGTGAAACCCCTGAGAAATTATTGAAGAACTTTGGCTCCGGTGCAAGCTTCGCTGAAGAACTTCAAAAAACAAAATCTTTTTGGTATGAGAAGCTTTCAACGCTGCTTTTTGAAACAAATGACGTTCAGTTTAATGGCTGGCTGCAATGGGTAGCATTGCAGCCCATACTACGCAGGTTGATGGGCAACTCCTTCCTGCCGTATCACGATTACGGGCGTGGCGGGCGCGGCTGGCGCGACCTGTGGCAGGACATTTTGGCGCTGTTGATCACGGAGCGCGGCGATGTGAGCGAGTTGCTGCTGGGCAATTTTGCCGGCGTGCGTGCCGACGGGTCGAACGCCACCATCATTGGTTCGAGACCCGGCGAATTCAAAGCCGACCGCAACAATATTCCGCGAGTGTGGATGGATCACGGGACCTGGCCGCTATTGACCACAAAACTTTATATCGATCAAACCGGCGATCTGAAGTTCTTACTGCGCAAACAGACATACTTTAAGGATCAATTTTCCCACCGCTGTCATGCAATCGACAATACATGGACACCTGCACTGGGGACACAACTGAAAACGAAAACAGGCAAGGTATATCATGGCACCGTACTGGAGCATCTCCTGATCCAGCATTTGACTGCATTTTTCAACGTCGGTGAACATAATATTCTGCTGCTCGAAGGCGCGGACTGGAACGATGCCCTCGATATGGCACGCGCGCGCGGCGAGAGTGTAGCCTTTTCGGCACTGTATGCGGGGAATTTAGAGACGCTGGCCGAATTATGCCGTGCGCTGAGCCATGCAGGAATACGAGAGATCTCATTCGCTTCTGAATTAGGGCTTTTGTTCGACTGCATGGGCGAAGAAATAGACCTTGGCTCCGTCACTGAAAAGCGCGAACGCTTGGGACAATATTTCGAAGCCACAGGCCATTCTCTCTCTGGAGAGAAAATTCGTATCCCGATCACAGATGTGGCTGCCGATTTGATGAGAAAATCTATTTGGTTAAGCCAGCATATTCGCAAAAATGAGTGGGTTCAAAACGGCCAGGGGATTGGCTGGTTCAACGGCTATTACGATGATAACGGCCAACCCGTGGAAGGCATGCGTGCCAGTGGCCTGCGTATGACGCTCACCGGACAGGTCTTCGCGCTGATGTGTGGGGTCGCGACCGCTGAGCAGGCGAATGCTATCGTACGCGCAGCCGACAAATATCTTTACGATGAAATTATTGGCGGTTATCGGTTGAATACTAATTTCGGCGCGTTGATGCTTAATCTGGGGCGCGCCTTTGGTTTTGCTTATGGACACAAGGAAAACGGCGCTGTGTTCAGTCACATGACGGTCATGTATGCCAACGCCCTGTATAAGCGTGGACTGGTCAGAGAGGGCTGGAAAGTGCTGGAAGGAATATATCGTCAAAGCCGGAATTTCGAGCGCAGCCGGATGTACCCAGGCATCCCTGAATATTTTAGTGAACGCGGGCGCGGCATGTACACCTACCTGACAGGTTCTGCTTCATGGTATCTGTTGACCATGCTGAATGAGGTCTACGGCGTGAAGGGCGAACTAGGAGATCTGGTGATCGAGCCGAAGCTGACGGCAGGCCAATTTGATACAGATGGAAAGTTAAAAGTCAGCATGCTGTTCGCTGGGAAAACCGTTGAAGTTCTTTTCGAAAATTCCGGGCGGCTCGAATACGGGCAGTATTGCGTTGGAGATGTGACGATCAACGGTAAAAAGTTTTCGCTTGAAACTCATTCCAGTCGCGCAGTAATCCAACGTGCCATGCTGGCCAGATTGCCGGAACAAGTTTGTATCACTGTAAAGCTGTCGGGGAATCAAGAAGCATAGAGACGTTTTGATATTGTAAGGTCACTGACAGTCTCGGCCGATGTAAGAAGGGCGTTATAATCTCGGTTCATGAAGGTACAGTATTCAAGGTGCAACCTTGATTGACCCTTTTAAGCACGCGGCTGTCATTCGAAACCGAGGACGCTCTACTATTGGGGTATTAGCCGGCTGGCAACTTTACGCCGGAACCATCCACACACTGCTCAGTCCGATCCTCCAGGGCATCTATACCGCCGCATGTGAGAGAGACTGCAATGTGCTGATGGCCTGTGGCGTGGTATCGTCCTTTGCACCTGAAACCCGCGTCGCTTGGCCGTTTCTTTCTCCCGAAGTGGATTTCGTACCTGTTGGCCCCTGGAATACGGATGGCCTGATTGTGATCGCTCCACACCAGGGGGCCGATGCCCTGGCACATTATCTCGAGCAGGTCATGGCCGCCGGTCATCCGGTGGTGTTTGTCGAGAGTGCGGAGAACAGGCCAGCGATCAGTGTTGATAATGAGAACGGTATCCTTCGGGCGCTCTTCCATCTAAAAGAACACGGCCACCGCAGAGTGGCCTTCATCAGCGGCGGACTTGGCTGGCAAGGGGATAGCCGGGAACGTCTGCAGGCCTTCCTGGCGGGTTGTGAGGAACTTGGATTGGAGACCGAGCAGAGGCTGATGGCCTATGGAGCGTTTTCCACGCCGGGCGGCTATCAGGCCATGCGCCAGATCCTCGCCACGGGCGTCCCGTTTACGGCCGTTGTGGCGGCTAACGATGAATCAGCGGTGGGCGCCATGCAGGCATTGCGGGCTGGCGGGTTACATGTCCCTCAAGACATCGCAGTGATTGGATTCGACAACCGCTTCGAAGCTCGCAACCAGACTCCGCCACTTACAACCATCAATCAACCTGCTCATGATATCGGTTATCAGGCCCTGAAGTTGATGTTGGAGCGTTTGAATGGAGAGGCCGATGCCTCCACAATGGTGCGTGTCCCGGCTCGCCTGATTATCCGTGAGTCATGTGGCTGTCCTCGCGATGCCATCATTACATGTGCACTCAACGACCTGAATAGGTCAGAGGAAGCGCGCGAACCATCTATAACAAAACAGTGGCTGACTCAAACGATGAGCGAGGCTGTGTTTGCCGGGGTCGGACAGCTCAATCTGGAAACGATTCGTACACATTGCGAACGCATTCTCAAGGCATTTTTGTCGAGTCTCGAACAACGAGAAGTGGCTCCCTTCCAGGCGGCCCTGGGAGAAGTTCTTCAGCCGGTCAGGCTTCCGAATGAAGATGCCCATGCCTGGCAGAACGCTATCACGACACTGAAACACTGGTGGCCCCTGCTTGTGGAACCGGATGAGGTGGAAGCCTATCGTGAAGAAGTAAACACATGGCTGGATCAGGCCCGGATCGTGATCAGTGAGTGCGCCCAGGCCCAGCTCCTACGTTACTTTGCCTGGCAGGATACATTGACGCAGCAGTTGAGCCTGATGTCCGCGGAGCTTGCGGAAACCCTCGAGCTGGCACAGATTCAAAAGATCATCAACCAATATTTGCCAGTCCTTGATATTCGGCATGCCCAATTGGTTCTATTTGAAGCAGATAGGAATAATCCGGTTGGTTGGAGCATCTTCCCAGAAATGCCCGGGAATGAACAATCCTCTTCTCAACGAATCCCAACACAGCAATTTCCGCCGAGCAATCGCTACCCGGAAGATCAACCTTTCCATTTGGCTCTCTTACCTCTGGCCGTCCATAATAAACCAGCGGGCTTTGTGGCGTTCGATGCTGCCAATCTATCTCCCTGTTTAGCCGTGCTGCGTCAATTAACCTCGGCACTGGAACGCATCCGGCTCTATCAGGAAGCCGCCGAGGGCCGGCGACTGGCTGAAGAGGCCGATCGGATGAAGAGCCGTTTCCTTTCCACGGTCAGCCATGAATTGCGGACACCACTCAACTTAATCGTTGGGTTAAGCGAGATGCAGCTGAAACAGTCAACTGCTGATGTGCGCAGGTCGGTGGAAAAGATTCATACCAACGCCCAGCATCTTGGCCATTTGATTCGAGATGTGCTCGATCTGGCCAGCAGCGATGCAGGCCAGTTACGTTTGACATGCGAGCCATTGGATGTAAGCGAAGCCTTACAAATTGTCATCGAGACTGGCAGGCAATTGGCCAATGACAAGGGACTGGAGTGGCGGAATGAAGTTTCAGCTCCACTGCCTCGCGTCTGGGGTGATCGCACGCGCCTGCAACAGGTCACACTTAATTTAGTAAGCAACGCTGTCAAATTTACTTCGCGCGGCGAGGTGAAGTTAAGTATTCAAATGGAAGGCGGCCATGTTGTCATTGCTGTTCGCGATACCGGCCTGGGAATTCCATTGGATGAACAAGCCTGGATTTTCAATGAATTCCGCCAGTCGGAGCGGACGACCGCACGCGGTTATGGCGGTCTTGGACTAGGTCTGGCAATTTGCAAAAGATTGGTCGAACTTCACAACGGGGAAATCGGTGTGCGATCCTCCGGAGAGGAAGACGCCGGTTCAACGTTCTACATACGACTGCCGATCCCTGAAAATGCCGAAGCCTTACTTGCCACGTCGCAACCGATCTTCCGACAGATCGTTCTGATCCTGACTGAAGATCGCGTCTCCAGCCAACCCATTCAGGAACGCCTTCAGCAGGCCGGCTTTACTGTGGAAGTCCAAAGCGTGGACGAATCATCGAACTGGTTTTCCCGCTTGCTGACTGCTCCGCCTGGCGCAGTAGTGCTGGATAATCAGATAGCCTCCAAATGCGGCTGGGAGCTTCTAAGGGTGTTAAAGGGCAATCCAAGCACAGAGGATATTCCAGTACTGTTCTACTCTCTAAAGCAAGAGGATGATACCGGCACCATGCTAGCCCTGGATTATCTGTCAAAACCAGTTGGGTCAAATGAATTGCTAAAGATACTTTCGCGGCAGGGTTGGAATACTGCCGCAAAAGGCCAGTCCAAGACTATCCTGATTGCTGACGACGAGCCAGGCTTTCTGGAAATGTACGCGGAGATGCTACAGGGACAATCACCGGATTATTGTGTGATCAAAGCTCACGATGGGCGTGAAGCATTGGAAATATTACGCCGAACACATGTAGACCTTGTTCTTCTGGATCTGATGATGCCCGAGATAGACGGTTTTGGTGTGCTAGGGCAAATGCGAGAGTGGGAATCCACACGCAATACGGCAGTGGTTGTCTTAACTTCCAAAACTCTTACAGAAGCCGATATGACCCGGTTAAGCCAGGGTGTAGCCGCAGTCATGAGCAAGGGTTTATATGATGTGAAGGAAATGTTGTCTCACATCGAAGTTGCTCTGGGCCGTAACAAGAAATTAGGTACCGAAGCACAACGTCTGGTACGCAAAGCCATGGCTCATATCCACGAGCATTACACAGCACAACTTACCCGGGAAAGTCTGGCGCGCCATGTCAATGCGAGCGAAGGCCACCTGGCGCGCTGTTTTCGGCAGGAGACGGGCATTACTCCCATGGCTTACCTTAATCGCTACCGAGTTAACCAGGCCAAGATGATCCTCACTACAACCGATCAGAGTATCACCGCTGTGGCCATGGCGGTAGGCTTCTCTGATAACAACTATTTCGGTCGCGTCTTCCGGCAGGAGGTTGGCTCTTCCCCGCTGGTCTACCGACGCGAGCACAGAGTATAAAATTTGTTCAACTATGACTAACTTCGACTCCCCACATCGCCGCTTCAATCCCCTCACACACGAATGGGTGCTAGTCTCACCTCATCGTGCCAAACGTCCCTGGCTGGGACAGGTGGAAAAAACTCCGCCTGAGAACCTTCCACAATACGATCCAACTTGTTATCTCTGCCCTCGCAACGAAAGAGCCGGCGGATTAATAAATCCCGATTACTCCTCCACCTTCGTTTTCGATAACGACTTTTCGGCGCTCCTGCCGGACAAGCGAAGCACGCCGCAGAGCGGCAGTGTGGATGAAACACCCGCGCACGCTTCAGACCACCCGCTGCTTGCCTCCGTTTCCGAGCGCGGACTGTGCCGAGTCATCTGCTTCTCCCCGCGCCACGATATGACTCTCCCCGAACTTGATAACACCTCGATCGAAAATGTCATTACCACATGGACAGAACAATCCGTTGAACTCGGCGCGAAAGCTTTCATCCAGTATGTGCAGGTCTTTGAGAACAAGGGCGCTGTGATGGGCTGTTCCAATCCGCACCCACACAGCCAGATCTGGGCAACCGAACATGTTCCGAATGAGCCGGCGAAAGAGCTCGAACATCAGCGCGCCTACTTTGCTGAACATGGTCGCACGTTGTTGACTGATTACCTGAATGAAGAACAGAAACGCAAAGAGCGCCTATTGTTTTCAAACGACCATTTCACCGCGCTTGTCCCTTACTGGGCAGTCTGGCCCTTTGAGACCATCCTCATTGCGCACAGAAATGTCGCTCAATTGAATGAACTCACAAATGCCGAAGTCAGCGCGCTTGCTGATATCATGAGGTGCATCACCACGCGCTACGATAACCTCTTTGAGATCTCATTCCCTTACTCGATGGGTTTTCATCAATCCCCTTTCGATGGCCAACCACATCCAGAGTGGATATTGCACGCGCATTTCTATCCACCATTATTGCGTTCCGCGACCATACGCAAATTCATGGTTGGCTATGAAATGCTTGCCATGCCCCAGCGCGACATCACGCCCGAATCTGCCGC
>Ga0105104_10002306_pt1 | contig 14053 bp, 11 predicted proteins | sample PPLLaktember2015_3_FD_87034 | JGI IMG/M metagenome (GOLD analysis project Ga0105104, IMG submission 87034) | Freshwater sediment microbial communities from Prairie Pothole Lake near Jamestown, North Dakota, USA - PPLs Lake P7 Core (6) Depth... | ecosystem: Environmental > Aquatic > Freshwater >... | reverse complement strand
GCTGGCATCCATGCCGGATCAGCCGACCCGGGAGGATCTGAAAGCGGCGCAGCGGTTGATACAGAAAATGGCAGGCCCGGATTATCTGATCGGCAAGGCGCCGGTGCAAGCTAAAGATTGGCAGACGGCGGTGATCGTTCCGGTCAATAAACTGATCAATACCTTTTTAGGGAGAGGGGAACAGCTGTAAACAGAATTGCCTGTGCGGGGCGGTTCGTCCTCCCGGGGTGGTTTAGCCGGGACCGCTTCGATCTTTTTATTACCCTAATCCTTCCATCATCCTGACAATAATCCGCCCCTCCTCCAGCCGCACCTCGCGGATCACCTGCGGGATGGCGGGGAGGAGAATCTCGCCCTTTTCCCCCTGCACCACATACACGTCGTTCGCGCCGGTTTTGAGGATTTCCTTCACCCGCCCCAGGAGTTCCCCCTGCTCGGTAACGACCTCGAGCCCTTCGATCTGGTGCAGGTAATACACGCCGGCCGGCAGGGGCGGCAGGTCGCCGACACGGATGGAAAACACCTCGCCGCGCAGCTTCTCCGCGGCATCGCGGCCGCGGACCGCCTTCAACCGAAGCAGCATGTCCGTGCCGTGCCGCCGGATGGTCTCCACCTCAAAGGGGAGCCGTTCCTCGCCGGCATACAGCGTCTCATTCTGGGCGAGCCGGTCTGGAAAATCGGTAAGGATTGCCAGGAGCAGCTCGCCCTTCACGCCGAACGGACGCCGGACGCGGGCCACGGCCAAATAGTCAGGGCCGGTCTGTAAGCCGGTCGGGCTTTGCTTTTCAGATTTCGAATGCTTGCTTCGAGTTAAGGGCATTGCTGAATTTTACCAACGAATGGAGAAACACGAGCCTTAAAAAGAAAGGTGGTCGAGTAGGCCGCGAATTCTTCGCGGCCGTATCGAGACCAAGAAACCCGCTTTGGAGCGGTCTCGATACGTCCCGCGCGATGAATCGCGCGGGTCTACTCGACCATCCATTCAAACGATGTCGAACGTAACCCGGTGGCCTTCCTGGGCGGCCGCGACCCACAAGAGCGAGCGGATGGCGTTGGCAATCCGTCCGTTCTGGCCGATGACCCGTCCCCGGTCGTCGGCCGCGACCATCAGTTCAAGGTGCACATTCGCGCCGGAGACCACCTCGGAGATGTGCACCTGGTCCGGTTCCTCGACCAGCGCTTTGGCAATGTACTCTACCAGTTCCTTCATCGCCATGTGCTTTCTCCCTCAGGTTACGACTTTTCTTCCTTCTTCTTCTTGGACTTCTTCTTGCTGGGGCCGGTCACATCGCGCCGGGTTTTGATCTCGACCGGGCGGGCCAGCTTGGCGGCGGCCGCTTCTTCAAGCAGTTTTTCCGCTTTTTCACCCTTGGCCAGCCGGTCGAAGCGCTCCTTCAGACCGATCTGGTTGAGGAGCCGGGCAACCGATTCCGACGGTTGCGCGCCTTTGCCCAGCCAGTAGTAGACCCGCTCTTCTTCCACCAGGATGGTGGAGGGTTCAGTCCGGGGATTGTAGGTGCCCACGACCTCAAGGAAGCGCCCATCACGCGGGCTTTCGCGGTCCGCCACAACGATCCGGTAATACGGCTGGTGCCGCAAGCCCATCTTGCGCAAACGAATACGAACCATAGAACCAACTCCTAGCTTAAGATGAATGGATTTCGGCGCTCGTTGCGGCGTAGAGGACGTGGGACAGGCACGTTTCCGCCGCCGAACTCCTGGAACCCTTATTTTACCCGAAAATCCCGGAAATGCCCCTACCCCCCTTTTTACCCAACATCTTCATCATTTTCCGCGCCTGGCGGAATTGCTGGATCAGGCGGTTGATCTCCTGGACCTCGGTCCCGGAACCGCTGGCGATTCGCCGCCGGCGGCTGGCGTCGAGGATCTCGGGCTGCCGGCGCTCCTGGGGGGTCATCGAGCAGAGGATCGCCTCCTTGCGCTTCATATCCTGCTCGGCGTCGCGCTGCTGCTCGGGAGTGATTTTCACCCCGCCCGCACCCGGGAGCATATCCAGGATCTGGCCCAGCGGCCCGAGCTTGCGCATCTGGCGGATCTGTTCGAGCATATCCTGCAGAGTGAATTCGCCGCCGAGGATCTGGCCGGCCTGCTTGCGGGTCTCCTCCGCCGCGAAGGTTTCCTCCGCCCGGCGGATCAATCCGATCATGTCGCCCTGGCCGAGAATCCGCCCGGCGATCCGTTCCGGGTCGAAAGCTTCCAGCGCGCCGAGTCCCTCGCCGGTGCCGATCCAGCGAATCGGCACGCCGGTCACCGCCCGCATGGAGATCGCCGCCCCGCCGCGCGCGTCGCCGTCCAGCTTGGTCAGGACCAGCCCGGTTAGGCCGATCGCCTTGTGGAAACTCCCAGCGATATGGACCGCTTCCTGGCCGGTCATGGCATCCGCCACCAGCAGACACTCGGCCGGAGCCGTTTCCTTTTTAATGGAGACCAGCTCGGCCATGAGCGCTTCGTCGATCTGCCGGCGGCCGGCGGTATCCAGAAGGACCAGGGTATCCGATTCACGCCGCGCCCGTTCTACGGCGGCGGCGCAGATCTGTGGGGGAGTTCCAACGCCGGCAGCGTATACCGAGACCCCGACCTGCTCCCCGAGAATTTGCAGCTGGCGGACCGCCGCCGGACGCTGGACATCAGCGGCGACCAGCAGCACCCGCTCGCCATCCGCGCGGAAGATCTTCGCCAGCTTCCCGGCCGTCGTCGTCTTCCCGGACCCCTGCAATCCAAGGAGCATGACCACGCGCGGCTTCGGGCCGGCGGGCGACCACGGCGCGGCCGGGCCGAGCGTGGCGGCCAGCTCCTCGTGGACGATTTTCATCATCTGCTGGGCGGGGTTAAGCGCGCGCGAGACCTCGCTCCCGACCGCGCGTGCGCGCACCCGGGCAAGGAAATCCTTTACGACCGTGAAATGGACATCCGCCTCCAAGAGCGCCAGGCGCACCTCGCGCAGCGCGGAATCCACATCCGCTTCGCTGAGAACGCCGCGGCGCGAGAGGTTCTTGAAGATTTGCTGCAACCGGTCGGTAAGGGCTTCCAGCATGTCGGCTCACGAAACCGCCGCCCGCGAGATTCTCGGTGCGGCGGTTAAAGGGACGGATAGCCGGGATTGTATCGGGGAGGCCGGGGAGGGTCAAGCGGAAAGGCCTACCCTAAGGGTGCCGAAAGGTGCACCCCACCCTTAGGGTTCCGAAAGGTTCCCCCCACCCTTAGGGTTCCGAAAGGTTCCCCCCACCCTTAGGGTGTGCCCGGCGGACAGGCTCTTTAGGTTGGTAATTGCTTATTCTCCGCCTCCTAAGTACAATCCCGTCCTGAAGAAAATTGACTTGGGGCTTTTCCCCCGTCAGTTGCCTCATTCAGGCTCGGAAAAACGCCGATTCAAGAAAAGGACCAGACCATGAACGAATCTTCCAGCGCGCTTCGATTAATCGGCCGGGACGGCAAGGAGTACCCCGCGACGTGTGCCACGCTGATCGGCCGCGCGCCCGAATGCAGCATCGTGATCGATGAAGAAGGCATATCACGGCACCATGCCCAGGTGGATCTCGTCGAGGGCAGGCTGATGCTCAAAGACCTGGGGAGCCGGAACGGAACCTTTGTCAACGACATGCGCCTTGAAACGGCCGCGGAGATCAAAGCCGGCGACCGGATCCGGTTTCATGATGTCCCCTTCACGGTAAAGGCCGCGGATCCGGCCGGCGTTAATCCGTCTGCCGTTTTCGAAAGCGGGCCAGCCGAGGAAGGCCCGAAAACCGTGAGTTACCAATCGCGTCAACTGTATACGATCGTCCGCAGCGATAACGGCGCGGAGATCGGGGTCGGCCGGAGTATAAAAATCGGCCGGGATGCATACAATGAAGTATCCCTCCCGAAAGATACGAGTGCCTCGCAGGTGCATGCCAAGCTCGAACTGCTCAAGGGGCAGGTTGTCTTAACCGACCTGGGCAGCAACAACGGGACCTGGGTGAACGGAGTTCGGATCTTGACCCCGGTTTATCTGACCCATGGAGATAAATTCCGGATCGGGGATACCGTGTTCCGGCTGCGGGAAGGGGAAAAACCGCTCACGTCCTCCGACCACCCCGCCCGGGGCCGGGGTTGCTGGCTGATCGGCTGCGGCTCCCTGCTCGCGCTTGGGATGATGCTGGCCATTGGGCTGGGAGGCGCTTCCTTGCTGCCGCAACTCTTCGCCATGCCGACCCCCACCGCTAGCGCCACATTCACACCGCAACCCACGGTCACTCCGGAGCCCACCGAAAATCCCGGGCTGGCCGCAACCCAACAGGCATTGGGCGAGGATGTGGCATTGCGCGCATTGGTCCAGGTCATCGTCCGGACCAATGACGGCACGTTCGGCGGATCCGGCAGCCTGCTGGATTCCCGCGGATACGTATTGACCAATTTCCACGTTCTGGGAGACGTAGAGACTGGAAAATTATATGATAACGACGAGCGTATCCGAATCGGATTGAACTGGGAGCATCCCGACCAGGAACCGGATACATTCTATAACTGTGAAATTGTGGAATTCGATGAAGAGTATGACCTTGCGCTGTTGAAGGCCGTGTCCAAATCCAATGGGGATCCGCTGCCGGCGGATCTGGTATTCCCGACCGTGCCCATCGGCGATTCCGACTCGCTGCGAATCGGCGATCCGATCGCCATCCTTGGCTATCCGGGGCTCGGCGGCGATACGCCGACATTCACCCGCGGCACGGTTTCCGGCTTCCTTGCGGACAATGCCATCGACCAGGACCGCGGCTGGATAAAAACGGACGCAGAGGTAAACCGCGGGAATTCGGGCGGCATGGCGATCAATGCAAAAGGGGAACTGATCGGCGTCCCCACCATGGCGGCAGTGGATACCGAAGTAACCGGTAAAATCAGTGAAATCCGTCCGATCAACCTGGCGCGCATCGTGACCGAGGCCATCCCCGCGTAAACCGGCATCCAACCGAAAGAAAACCGGCGGCTTGCGTTGAAATAAAATGGGGCGGTCATCTTTCGACCGCCCCGGTTTATTCACCCCGGAAGGGTGCCCCGTCATCGCCTCCTCTCAAGGCAGGGATCTCCTTTCAGATATCCCCGCGCAGTATTACCCACATCATAGAAGCACCAAAACGTAATTTCAAGAGGAGTTGGCCCTTCAGAGGAGTAGCGTATGCAACGCGAAGGGATCGGGGAGGTTTCGGTTAATCCACAGCTAAGAAAAAAGACATTCTCTTCTTTCCATTATCATTGTCATGAATATGGAATCGGCGAAAGGACATAAATTTCGAAAAGAAACCGCATTATTCTTCCTTGAATGCGGCACTCTGAAGCGGATTGTGTTTGAGGATTTCGGGGAAGAAGACGTCCACTTCCGGGATTAATTTTTTCACATCACGGGCAAAAGCATGCGGCTCCATCCGCCGGATCCAGGGAGAACTCCATCCGGGTGGAGCCACCAGCGGATGGTGAGGGCGGTCCAACGGGGAGAAAAAATCATCCCAGTGGATCGGGATGATCGCCCGGACCTGAGCCGATTTAGCGACAGCGGCGCAAATTCGCGCTCCCCATAACGGGCAAAAGAACAAAAAATCCGCGCGGGGAACATCGCGTATGTCCGGGCTGTTCCAAATCAGGCAGGAATCCTGAGCCGCCCGCACATGGAATGAGAACATCGAATCCATCCGGAAGTTGGAAAGGCGCAGGGGCGGTTGCAGACGCGCCGGAAGCTTCCCGGTGAAGGGCAGCAATCCCGCCATCCGTCCGTGCTGGCCCGCGAAAACCCTGACCTCGAACGGTCCGGTGGAAATCACGTCTCCCGCGTTTACGGTTTTCACCCGGTCCGCCGGCACCTCATGCGCCCGGAGGATCGCGCTCGAATTATCAGAGCCAAAGGCAAGCGCTCCAAACTCCCGGCACACATTTGGTACGTCCGCCAGATGATCGAAATGGGCGTGAGAAACCAGCACGGCGCGCGCCGGCAGGAGGTGACGCGCCACCAATTCCCGCTTCGGGACCGGCCGCCCGAGGATGGTGTACCTAAACGGAAACCGCGAAAGGTACGGATCGATCAGAATTCGGTCGCCGCGGAATTCCAATTCGATCCCGGCGGTTCCCAGCCAGCGAAAGCTCAGTGAAGCGGCCATAAGGGGAATTTTACTACCCAAGGGAGTGTCATTCCGATGAGCCGCACTTTGGCGACGAGGAATCGGTGAATCCTTAGACAAAGGAAGATTTTTATAAATGCGTTACCGATTCCTCGGGGTCTGAAGACCCCTCGGAATGACACACTTCATTGGTATAATATCCCCGGCGGGCGAATAGCTCAGCTGGTTAGAGCGCATCTCTTACACAGATGAGGTCGCAGGTTCGAACCCTGTTTCGCCCACTACCCGGTCCGACCGCGGGCGGTTGAAGCCTGCCCACCGGAGCAGACGGTTCCCAAGCCGTGGCGCTCCGGCCGATAATGCGGCTTCCCCTCCTCTCCGCAACCGGCACATCCAATATTACAGGAGCAACCCATGGGCGATTTCCTCGTGCGCGGCACGCTTGCCAAAATCGATCCGGATGTCGAGGAATTAATCCGGCTCGATTCCGAGCGGCAATACCGGAAACTGATCCTGATCCCGTCGGAAAGCACGGCTCCGCGCGCGGTTCTGGAGGCGCTCGGCAGCCGGCTGCAGAATATTTACGCCGAAGGGTATCCGGACGAGGAAACCCGCCGGATGACCGAGGAGGAAATCCTCGACTACCCCGCGCGCCTGGGCCACTTCCGCCGCTACTCCGATCCGCGCTATTACAAGGGCGTCGAATATGCAGACGTGATCGAGGCGCTGGCGCGGCGGCGCTGCGCCGAGGCGTTCGCTACGCCGCAGATTCCGGCCGACGATATTTTCGTCAACGTCCAGCCGCTTTCCGGCGCGCCCGCCAACACCGCCGTCTATGATGCGCTCGTCACGCCCGGGGATACGGTGATGGGGCTAAACCTGCTGCACGGCGGCCACCTGACGCACGGCGCGGCGGCCAACCGTTCCGGCCGCTGGTACAAGATCGTCGGTTACACGATCAACCCCGCCACGGAAAAAATCGATTACGACGCGATCGAAGCGCTGGCGCGCGAAAACAAGCCGAAGATGATTATCGCCGGCTTCACCTCGTATCCGTGGGCGGTGGATTGGCGGCGCTTCCGGCAGATCGCCGATTCGGTCGGCGCCTACCTGATGGCCGACATCGCCCACGTCGCCGGCCTCGTCATCGCCGGCGCATACCCCTCGCCGCTGGGGCACGCGCATGTGATCACCTTTACCACGCATAAAACCCTGGGCGGCCCGCGCGGCGCCTGCATCCTCACCACCGATCCGGTCCTCTCGCGCAAGATCGACCGCGGGGTATTCCCCGGCGAACAGGGCGGCCCGCACGTCAACGTTTTTGCCGCGCTGGCGGTGGCGTTCAAACTCGCGCGCACCGACAAGTTCCGCGAACTGCAGCACCAGACCGTGCGGAACGCCAAACGGCTCTCGGATTCGCTGGCGGCGAACGGCCTGAAAATCGCCTACGGCGGGACCGACACCCACCTCTTGAACGTGGACTGCAAGAGTGTCCGCGCGCCGGACGGCACGCCCCTTTCGGGAGACATCGCCGCGCGCATCCTCGACCTGGCCGGGATCGTGTTAAACCGCAACACCATCCCCGGAGACCCGTCAGCCGGCAAGTCCACCGGAATCCGAATGGGCACGCCGTGGGTGACGCAGCGCGGGCTGCGCGAACCGGAGATGGACAAACTGGCGGCGGCGATCGCCCAGGTCATGAAAGCCTGTCATCCATTTTCCTACAGCGGGAAAAAGGGATCCCTGCTGCGGGCGCGGATCGACTTCGATTCCATGGAGGATGCCCGCATCCGTGTGCGGACTCTGGCGGAAAAAGCCGGGATCGATTTCAAACCCGGCAGGCACGGATATCCGCACTTCTATTATCTCGACGATCCGGCGCCGAAGAAGAAATTCTCGCGCATCGCCGTCAGCGGAGAACACGCGCAGGCGTTCCTGTATTGGGCGACGACCAACGACGTGTATTCCCTCAAATCCTCAAAAGCGCAATCCACTCAATTGCCGCTGCAAGGCGGCGTGACCGAAGCTTCGCTCGAACGCGGCAAGGATGAATTCATACTGACGGTTCCGTCTGCCCGCGCATCCCTCGCCCTGGCCTGGCTGCGCGCGCTGTCGGATGGATACGTCCGTTTCGACGACGATTTGGCGCGGAAGCTGCCCGGGGCGGTGCGGATCGAACTCCTGGGGGGTGTTGCGGCGATGCCCAAAGCCCCCGCGTCATCAACCGACGCCACCCGTCCTTACTTTATCCCGCCCTTCCAGGCGGAAATTGGCGCGGCACTCCCCGACTTTTCCTGGAAGGAACCGGCGGAACCGCCGGTACGGCTCACCCCGCTCCACGAAGTACATAAGGCGCTCGGCGCGAAAATGGTCCCGTTCGCCGGCTGGGATATGCCGGTTTGGTATTCCAGCGTGATGGACGAGCACCTGGCGGTGCGGAATGCGGCCGGCTTGTTCGACGTGGCCCACATGGGCGTATGGGACGCAAGCGGCCCGGACGCCTGCGCATTCCTCGACTCGGTGTGCGCCAACGAGGTCGCCGCACTGGCTCCGGGGGAATCCCTCTACTCGCACCTTTTGGATCCCGATGGGAAGGTCATCGACGACCTGATGATCTACCGCCGTAGCCCGGATAATTACCTGATCGTGGTGAATGCGTCCAACGACGAGAAGGATTGGGCGTGGGTCAACGCCGTCCGCGAGGGGAAGGTCTGCATCGACCGCGAACGTCCGGGCGCCAAGGCGCCGGGGCGCGGCGGGGTCGTCCTGCGGAATCTGCGCGACCGCGCCAGCGGCGCCGACATGCGTGTCGACATCGCGGTGCAGGGACCGAAAGCGCGGGAGATCCTGCTTGCCCTTGGAACCGATCCCGAGACGAAGCAGAAAATCACCCGCCTGGCGCGGACCGGCCTGTGCGACGCCCGGCTGGGCGGATTTGCCCTGGTCGTTGCGCGCACCGGCTACACCGGCGAATCGGTTGCCTTCGAGCTGTTCGTGCATCCGGACCGCGCCGCGGAGCTTTGGAACGCGCTTATGAAAGCGGGGGGTCCTTTGGGATTGAAACCCGTGGGCCTCGGCGCGCGCGACAGCCTGCGCACCGAAGCCGGGTTGCCGCTTTACGGGCACGAGTTTGCCGGCGCGCTAGGCCTGGGCGTGGGCGACGGCGGATTCGAATCTTATGTAAAGCCCCACAAGCCGTGGTTCATCGGACGCAAGGCGTTCCTCGATCAGGAACGCTCGCGCAAGAGCGAAGTGACTCGCTTCCGGTTCAACCGCAAGGGCGTGCGGATGGCGCACCCCGGCGATGTGGTGATGGACGAAAAGGATACCGTCATCGGCAAGGTCACTTCGTGCGCGATTGACAGCGAACGCTTCCTGCTCGGACAGGCATACCTCGAAAACGCCTTCACTGTGGAAGGGAAACAGATCATCGTGCGGCTGGGCGGATCGGAGGGCGCGGAAGCGGTAAAAGAACCGGCGACCGTGCTCAGCCGGTTCCCGAAGAAAACCAAGGCCGGGTGAGTGTGATCCCGAAATTCTTATGAATAGAATTCGCCGGCGGCAGATGCTATTCTTCTTTGCGCTGGTCCTCACCGCTTGTAAACCGGGGGCCGTGGAAACCGTGTTTTCCCCTCCGCCCGCGGATACGCTTCCGGCCGCAACCCTATTGCACATCCTTGACCTACCGCCCGCATTTTCACCGACAATCACGCCCACCTTCACCGTCTCGGCCACACCCACTCCGCCTGCTACGGAGACTCCCTCCCCCTCCCCATCGCCCTCACAACCGATCGTCGAACAGCCATCAGAAACCCTTGATCCTTCACCGGCACCCTGCCTGAACGTCCTGTACCCATTGGCCACGGGACGCCGGTGGGATTACGAAGTAACCCATGGGGAAACGGAGAATGTCATCTCCGCGACTGTAATCGACGCCGAGGGGAACCAGGCATTGGTGGACCTCTTTGATGAATCCAACGGCACTCACTCTTCGTTCCTGGTGAATTGTTCGGATGGAGCGCTGACGGAGTTTTCCTTAACGGAGATAGGCTTCCTGTTTTTTTCCTCCGGCGCCTCGTTGGAAGTGGAAAGCACTTCCGGCCTCCTGGCGCCTTCACGACAGCAATTGGAGGAAAAGAATTGGCAATATTCCTGGAATACCGGGTTGATCGCCTCCGGCCAAATAATCCTGAATGATGATCCGCTTGGTGAAATTGAATTGGAATTCGAGGATGCGCCGGTACGGATCGACTGGGATTCCACGGGAGAGGTCGAAAGCGTTCAAACGCCCGCCGGAGCGTTTTCGGACGTACGGGTTGTCGTCGCCCGGGCTCAATTTAATATGATGGCATTGATCCGTAAAGGCGCCAGGGAGGAGACCTACCCGGCCGTCCTGACGCTTGTTTCCCGGTTATGGTTTATGCCGTATGTCGGATTGGTGAAGCAGAAGTTTACTTCCGGAGTGGTAGAGGTCGGGGGATATTCGTATCCGATCACCCTTTTAACGCGGATGGAACTTCTTAAGCTTGATCTTTCCCCGTAATCCACGGAGAACCACCGGCGTCGAAAATTGCCAGCGCATGGACGATACGTCCGAAAAAGCTTCAGGCCGACATAGCGTATCTTTATATGAAGGATATCGGTTATTCCCCGCAATAACCAATCATAACGAGTAATGCCATAACCGCGAAGCAAGGCCCAGCTTACTGATTTATGGAATGGGAGAAATCTCCGTCTCTCCAATTCCACAGACTTATGGCCTCTTTCCGAATTTCTTTTTGAGGATATCCTCCAGCGCCGGTTTCCCGATCTCCTGGAGTTCATAGCGCACACGCTGGAACGGCTTTCGGATCGAGAGAACGCGCGTCAGGTCGATCGGCGTGGCGACAATCACCATATCCACATCCGCCTTGTCGATCGTCGCCTCGAGGTCGCGCATTTGCGCCTCGCCGTATCCCATGGCCGGCAGGATGGGGCCGGTCTTTGGATACTTCTCGAACGTGGATTTGATGGATCCCACCGCGAACGGCCTCGGATCAACGATTTTAGCCGCTCCGAAGCGCTCCGCGGCGACAAATCCGGCGCCGTAGGCCATCTCACCATGGGTGAGGGTCGGGCCATCCTCGATCACCAACACGCGTTTGCCTTTAATCAGCTCCGGTTTTTCAATGATCAATGGCGAGGCGGCCTGGATGATGGTCGCGGAGGAATTCAAGGCGCGCACGTTTTCGATCACCTTCGCCACCGCCTGCGGATCGGCCGTATCGACCTTATTAACCACAACCACGTCCGCACCCCGGATGTTGGTTTCGCCTGGGTGGTAGCGGGATTCGTGTCCGGGGCGGTGCGGATCCGCCACCACGATCTTGAGATCGGAAACGTAAAAGGAAAAATCGTTGTTTCCGCCGTCCCACAGAACGATATCCACCTCCCGTTCCGCCTGCTGAAGGATCTTCCCGTAATCCACGCCGGCATACACGATGATGCCGTTGTCGAGGTGCGGTTCATATTCCTCGCGCTCCTCGATCGTGCATGCGTGCTTGTCGAGATCGGCATATTCGGCGAAGCGCTGCACCGCCTGCTTTGCCAGGTCGCCATACGGCATCGGGTGGCGGATCGCGGCCACTTTAAAACCCATACCGCGCAGGATCAGCGACACCCGCCGGGTGGTCTGGCTTTTACCGGCGCCGGTGCGCACCGCGCATACCGACACCACCGGTTTACGGGATTTTATCTGGGTGGATTTTTCCCCCATCAGGCGGAAATCGGCGCCGGCGGCCAGCACCATCGATGCCTTATGCATCACATACTCATGCGGGACGTCGCTGTAGGCAAAGATGACCTGATCGACCCGGTGTTCCCGGATTAATGAAAGCAGGTCGCTTTCGGGACAGATCGTAATTCCATCGGGGTACAGTTTCCCGGCCAGGGATGCCGGATAGGCGCGATTGTCGATGTCGGGGATCTGGGTGGCGGTGAACGCGACGACGTCGTACTCGGGATTGTCGCGGAAGAAAACATTGAAATTATGGAAGTCGCGCCCCGCTGCGCCCATGATCAGTGTGCGAACAGGCATCTGGAGTTCTCCTTGGATTTTCAGGTCCATCCGGCATCCGATCATTCCGCATTTCGGATCGCCCTGCGGAGTGCTGAATAGAAACACATCATAATCACTTTTCAGAAATGCGTGGACTGATCCGAAACAGAGCAGATTCTCCGGGAGGAAGCCGGTTAATTATCTTCGGGAAGGGGTGCCGTTATGAAGTCAGGGAATCCAGATACTCTTCCAGCAGCTTGAGGACCTCCTCGGCCGCGCCGGCCTTATTCTGCAACCGATTGCCGGAGAGACGGATCGAGCGGGACCTTGTGCTTTCTTTGGCGCACAAGGCCAGCCACATCAAACCCACCGGCTTTTCCTTGGTGGCGCCTCCCGGGCCGGCGATACCGCTGACCGCCAGGCCGATATCCGTGCCGAAGCATTTGCGCACGCCCTCCGCCATTTCCCGGGCCGTCGGTTCGCTGACGGCTCCGTGCCGGGCAAGGGTCTCACGCCGGACATTCAACAGTTTTACTTTTGCATCGTTCGAGTAGGCGACCACGCCCCCGAGGAAATACAGCGACGATCCCGCGATGTCGGTCAAACGGGAGCCGATTAAACCGCCGGTCACGGATTCGGCGATGGCGACCGTCAAGCCCAGCCCCGCCATTTTCTTCCCGATTCGAATTTCCGCCGAAGGTTTCATATCCTCACCTGTGGCTGAAGTATAGAGGAAAACCGGGATCCAGACAATATAAAATGCAGAAAAATCGGACCCTCTGGATACCACCCTTAGGGTTCCAATAGGTTCCCCCAACCCTAAGGGTTCCAATAGGTTCCCCCAACCCTAAGGGTTCCGAAAGGTTCCCCCAACCCTAAGGGTTCCGAAAGGTTCCCCCAACCCTAAGGGTTCCGAAAGGTTCCCTGTTGCTTGCCAAAAAACCTGATTTATAGCATCATTTGATCCGACATCATTTCCTAAAGGGGGAGATATGACCAGTCCAACTGCCGTGCAATACGGTATCCGGTATCACATTTTTTCACGCGGCAACAACCGCGAGAATATCTTTATGAATGAATGTGATTACCATCATTTTATGGAACTATTTCTATTGCATGTCTATCCATATTCAGAAACTTATGCGTATTGTCTTCTTCGAAATCATTTTCATATCTTTTTGAGGATTAAAAAGAAAAACGAGATAGGCGAAGGCTTATCCGCAGAGAGTAAAGAGGATGTAACCTCTTTGATCCCGCCCGGTCAGAGAATTAGCAACTTCCTCAATGCATACGCCAAGTCCATCAACTTCGCCTACCGTCGGACGGGAAGTCTTTTTCAGCATCCCTTTCACCGCATACCCGTATCCAACCAAGATCATTTTGACAGCCTGATGCGTTATATCCATCAAAATCCGCAGCATCACGGATTTGTAAAAGATTTTCGCGACTGGCCGTTCTCCTCGTATCATGTGCTTCAGTCTGAAATCAATGAAATCACATCAAACGTTATTCCTATTACACCGATCGATCATATTGGGCGGCAATCCGAATCACGAATAAAAAACGTCGATCTACATAAGCTTGGAATTCTGGTGGCCGGGGACTTTGAATAGAAGATAATTTCTGTATCTTCACAATTCGGGCTTCGACTCTCCGGATTCTCTATTGTGCTTCGACCCTAAGGGTTCCAAAAGGTTCCTTCAACCCTTAGGGTTCCAAAAGGTTCCCCCAACCCTTAGGGTTCCAAAAGGTTCCCTCAACCCTTAGGGTTCCAAAAGGTTCCCCCAACCCTTAGGGTTCCAAAAGGTTCCCCCAACCCTTAGGGTTCCAAAAGGTTCCCCCAACCCTTAGGGTGCCAAAAGGTTCCCCCAACCCTTAGGGTTCCAAAAGGTTCCCCCAACCCTTAGGG
>Ga0105104_10002305_pt1 | contig 14055 bp, 12 predicted proteins | sample PPLLaktember2015_3_FD_87034 | JGI IMG/M metagenome (GOLD analysis project Ga0105104, IMG submission 87034) | Freshwater sediment microbial communities from Prairie Pothole Lake near Jamestown, North Dakota, USA - PPLs Lake P7 Core (6) Depth... | ecosystem: Environmental > Aquatic > Freshwater >... | reverse complement strand
GTAAAACATACCCGCAGATGGGATAAAGATGCCGTAAACCTTCCAGCACCGATGCTTCAGTGGAAAACTTGCCTTTGCCGCCGCGCCCGGATGGTATTTGCATCTCTTCAAAAAGCACTTTCCCCAACTGCGCCGGGGAATTGATGTTAAATTCATGCTTGGCTTCTTCACAGATTTTCTTGGCGAGGGCATCCGCCTGTTCGCCGAGGCTGGTGGAAAGGTCTCCGAGGATGCCGGTATCTATCGCTATACCGGTTCTTTCCATATCCAGTAATATGGGAACGAGGGGTATCTCTACTTCCCGGAAGAGCTTTTCCACCCCGCGTTTTTCAAGTTCATTTTTAAATAGCTCCTCTAGCCGTAAGGTCATATCGGCATCCGCGGCAGCGTAATCAGCGGCCGGTTTGATGGGTACTTTGTCCATCGTTATTTGTTTTGCGCCGGTCCCGATAAGGTTTGTAATGGGCGTCATTTCCACCGCGAGCCTGTTGAATGCAAGGTCTTTTAGCCCGATACCAGGTTCTCCCAGCAGGTGGGCGGCAATAGTGGTATCGAAGGTAAGGCCCTTAACGTTTATCCCGTTTTCCGCCAGGACATTCATATCGAACTTGGCATTGTGCCCGAACTTGCATATCTTTTCATCTTCAAATATTGGTTTAAGCTTCTCGACAACCTGCTTGAGGGGCAGTTGGGTTATATCCCCGAGCATGGGCTGATGGCCGATAGGGACATAATAGGCTTTACCGGGTTCCGCCGCTACGGATAGCCCGACCATCCTATCCACCATAGGATTAAAGCCGGTAGTCTCCGTATCAAATGCAAAAGCAAGGGCATTTGAGAGCGTGTTTGCTAGCTCATCGAGCCCTTCAGGTGTTGCGACGATTATATAATTGCCGGCGGCCGGGGCGGCTTTAATTTCAATCGCGGAAGTCTCGCCGCCAACCTGGGGCAGTTTTGGAATCAGGCTGAAAAACTCGAGCTCGCGGAAGAGGTTGGATGCCTGCGCGCGGTCATAATTGCTGGCTTTGCAATTTTCCAGTTCGAGGGTAATGGGTGTATCCGTGACGATAGTCGCCAGTGTTTTGCTCTGGCGGGCGGCTTCAAAACTATTCTTTAGGATTTCTTTGGCCTTGGGCGGGGTTATTTTTTCAACGTGTTGGAGGATATCCTCAACGCCGCCGAATTCATTGATCAGCTTGACAGCCGTTTTCTCCCCGATGCCGTGGACGCCGGGCATATTATCGGATGGGTCGCCGACGAGCGCTTTATAATCCGCAACATGCTCCGGCCCCACCCCGAACTTTTCCTTTACAGCTTCCGCATCGAAAAGCGCGGTATCGCTGAAGGCCTTGCCGGCTTTAGGATACATGACTTTTACGTGCGGGGAAACGAGCTGCATCGTATCCGCATCGCCGGTAACGATGATCGTATCGATGCCTTTTTCCGCCGCCTGCTTGCTCAAGGTGCCCAAAACATCATCCGCCTCATATTTATCCAACTCAAAGAGCGGGATATTGAAGGTTTTTACCAGCTCTTTGACCCGTATCAACTGCGAAACAAGGTCTTCCGGGGTTGCGGGCCGGTGGGCTTTATAATCAACGAACATATCGTGGCGGAAGGTGGGGCCTTTTTTATCAAAAGCGATGGCGATATGGGTGGGTTTAAGGTCATTGAGAACTTTAAGCAGCATCATGGCGAAGCCGTAAACGGCACTAACGACTTCCCCGGTTTTACGTACGGTCAGCGCGGTACCCTGGCGGCTTTTATTGGCTCCGAAAGCGTGGTAAGCGCGGTGGACGATGCCGTTGCCGTCAAAAAGTACCAGTAAAGGTTTATCCATAGACCAATTATAGCAGAGGAGGGGAAGAAATAAATACCAATACTACAAATACTACCAATGACAAATAATAAAAAATACCCTGCCCCACCCCGGCATGGCCGTTATTAAATAAATTTTTTCAGATTATGTGTTAAGCTAGCGAGGTGGACTATCCAAAACGATGGTATTGACGTTATTATAGGAAGAATGGTAAATAATAAGGTATAAGCAATAACATGAAAATAACGTTCCTGCTCCTCGTCATCATTATTTTCTCGTCTCTTGTTGTCTCTTGTGATTACATTACGGGGCAAACAACTTCTGCCGCAAAACTGGACTATCAAATGTTCTTCAGCCAGGCAGAAATCAACTTCTTTAAAGCGCCGTTCGTTAATATGGATGTAAAAACGATCGAAATCAGCTATACCAAAGATTGGGAACTTAAATACGATACTGGTTGGCTCAATATATCCCCGAAACAAGGTAAAGCCAATATTCCGTACGAAGTAACCTTTAGAATTAAGAACATACCAGAGAATCCCGGAAAATATGAAACCGGGGTACGCGTAGAGAGTAAAGACCACACTTTCTACAAGACATTACCTGTGACCCTAACGGTCATTAACAATAGCAAAGGGCAGGTTTATGATATCCCGATAGATGTCAAAATCAATGATAGAGTATCTCCGGCAACCGGGTATGGAAATCAAACAGCTAAAACGGGCCTTTTAACGCGGGGCGGGAGTGACCGTAACGGCGATATATATGAAGCAGGAGACGCCTGTATCATCGTTTCAGCGGAATTTACAAACAACACGGATACCGATAATCTGCTGCTTATTACGGCTGAAGGGTATGATGACGCCGATACTCAAACAAGCTGGTGTTTATCATCCGGGCCGCTGGTAGGCCTCGCTGATTATGACCTTCCCGCCCACAAGACAATTACCGTAAATCTGGAATTAAGCTGGACGGATAGTTTATCCAGGATAACGATGCAAGGCACCACAAAAAAAGGCACAACGTTGTACGATATCACCACGGAGGCTACGCCGGTTCCTGAATCAGAAATGGTGCGTATCTTGTTCGATGAAGAATGGTTCAATAAAAACGATAAAGACCCTGACCCTCATAGCGTATATATTACTTTCCCGAGGACATGGATGGAAACCGGAAAATCTGATTCATACAACAGCACCGGAGGGATAGAACTAGCCGTACCCAGGCAACTGCTGCTGGACGATAATGAAAGCCAGAACCCGGATGAAATAACCGTACGCTTCCCTAATGCCTATTTTAACGGGCTTCCTTGAACTTAATAGAGCCAGCCTTCTCCCCTATTCCGCATCCCTGTCCCGGACACGGGAAATTAAGTCTCCGGCTTTTTCTTTAAGCTCGTTGGCTTTTTCTTTTAACATCTCGCGCGTCTCTTTGCCGGCCTTAGGCGCGTAAAGAATACCGATTGCCGTACCGGCGATAGCGCCGATGATAAAACCGATTAAAAAGCTGTTGCCGCCTTCTTTTTCACCCATTTTAATCTTCCTCCCTGCCGGTAAATCTTTTCATAAAACCTAAAGCACTGCCGATACCTTTGAAAAAAGAGACAATCTGTGATATCGGCTTGGCTACTGCCTCTTCTACACTTTCCGTGATTCTTTCCACTGTTTGTGTCGTCTTTTTAACGGAATCGAAGATTGGCTTGAGCCGGGCGTAAAACATAAACGCCAGGATGATAAACATGATTACCGCTACCGTAGCGCATATCCCAAAAATGACGATTACCAGGTCGCGGAACCATTCGATACTCATAAAAGCCACCCCTTTACGTATTTGCCTATAGCATTGTAACTCTATGTTTTAAAGATGTAAAGCCATGGTTATGAAGAATGTTATTACAAAATTATTACAGTTGGTAATAGCAAACCGTAGCTATCAGGTTCCGACGCTGTTTCCGCAAAAGAGAAAAAGGGTTAGAAATCATTGAGAGGCCGGCAGTCCAGCGATCTCAAGTACGAAGTATCGTTATGGCTGATCATTACCGCCCGCTTTCCGTCAACCATAAAACGTGTTAATCCGGCGGTATCCAGTTTAAAATTCCAGAACGCCGTGTTATCCAGGCATAAAAATGCGCTGATAAGCACCTTATGCACCGCCCGGTGAGAAACCAGGACTATTTTCCCCTCCCCCATTCTCAACACAAGATCCTGGATGAACGGCCAAGCCCGGCCCCGGACTTCGTTCAGGCTTTCGCCGCCGGGGAGCCTTACCTGCTCCGGTGTATCCAGCCAGTCCTGGTAAGTTTCTTCATATTTCTCTTTAACCGCTTTTAAAGATAAACCTTCCCATTCCCCGCAATCGATATCGTTTAAGCTTTCCGTGATATTTATGTCAAGCCCGTGCCCCCCGGCGATTGCTTTAGCGGTATCGATAGCCCTTTGCAGCGGGCCGGAATATACAGCGTCTATTTTCTCATTTTTCAGGTACTCGCCCAGGAGTTTTGCCTGCTGGAGCCCGTGGTTGTTCAAAGGTATATCCGCCCGGCCGCGGAAGGTCTCCGCAGCGTTATGGGCGGTTTCTCCATGCCGGACAAGAATTATTTCAACCATTATCTATTACCTATTTCTTTTCCCCCACCTTTTCCACCTCTATCGTTACGTCAGATACCAGCGCCGCAAAAGCCCCGATAGCCGCCAGGACCGGCGCCCAGAGGATACCCACTGCCGCCAGCCCTGCCCCCAGCGTTAAGGGGATATCGAATATCGTTTTGCCGTCATGAATCAGCCGGATACGGCGTATATTCCCTTCTTTAATAAGTTCTTTTATCTTCCTTACAACGTCTTCACTTTTAATTGTAAATTTTTCCGTTTCAGCCATTTTAGCCACCTCCTCACTCTTTGATATTATAGCAGGGATGGCAATGGAGTGGTGATAGTGAAGACAGGTAACATGTAACAAAGAGAAAGCACGAAACCCTAATATCGAAATCCGAAATGGGAGGTAATTACAAAATTCAAGAAACAACAATTTGTCATCCTCGCGTGAGCGGGAAGCCAAGACTGGTTGGACTCACTGTTGGATTCCCCCGATTGTTATCGGGGGAATGACGTAAGCTGGGAAAAGGAGAAGGACATTTTCTATTGGTACTTATTTGGCATTGGTAGTAGTGGTAGTATTCATCCCCATTCCCTCGTATTCGAGACTGTTGTAGATTTGCATTTTCGTGATATACTGTGTGATACAGGAGGTTATTTTGAAAAATAAGGATTTCCTTTCTGTCTCCGATCTTTCGCCGGAGCGTCTAAGGACTTTAATAACCCGCGCTATCAATATGAAAAATGAGGGCTGGAACACCTTGCTGCATGAAAAGGTGCTGGTCCTGATGTTTGAAAAACCGTCCACCCGTACCCGCGTGAGCTTTGAAGTAGGCATGCGGCAGCTCGGGGGACAGTGTATTTATTTATCGCCGGAAGAGGTAGGCCTGGGCAAACGCGAATCTATCCCGGATGTCGCCAGGGTTTTAAGCCGGTACGCGGATGTCATCGCCTCCCGCACTTTCTCTCATGAAACGCTGGAAATTATGGCGAATAACGCGGAAATACCCGTGATTAATGCCCTCTCCGACCTGGAACATCCCTGCCAGGCGCTGGCGGATATGATGACCATTTATGAGCATAAACAAACGCTCGAGGGGCTGACGCTGGCCTACATCGGGGACGGCAATAATACCGCCAACAGCCTGCTTTTGGCCGCCGCCATGTGCGGCATGAATTTCAGAATTGCCTCGCCGGAAGGTTATGATTTACCGGAAAACATCCTGCATAAAGCCCAGGGCTATGCTTCAGGAATCGGTTCAGAGATAATTTGCGTCAGGGAACCGCGCGCCGCCGTCACTAATGCTGATATCGTCTATACCGATGTCTGGATCAGCATGGGGCAGGAAGCGGAAGCCAAACAACGGCGCAAGGTTTTTGCTGATTACCAGGTTGACAGCGTCCTGCTTTCCCACGCCAAGCAAGATGCTATTTTGATGCATCCCCTCCCCGCCCACCACGGCGAGGAAGTAGCGGAAAATATTATCTATTGCCAGCAATCCGTAGTCTTCGACCAGGCTGAAAACCGGCTGCACGCGCAAAAAGCCCTGCTGGCTGATATGCTCGGCGGTTCGGAAAGAATGGTCGGCTACCGCTAATGCCATCTCTCCCCAACAGAAAATCTACAGTTATAGAAACAAAAATACTATGACAAAACCTATTGTTGCCATTGTCGGCCGCCCGAATACCGGGAAGTCCACGCTATTGAACCGCATTGTTAAACAGCCGGTTGCGATAACGGAGGACCTGCCGGGGACAACGCGTGACCGCAACATGGCAGATGTTATCTGGAACAACGTGGAATTTACGCTGGTTGATACCGGCGGGCTGGATATTGCGCCGCAGACCACGATCGATAAAGGCATACAGGCGCAGGTAAACACCGCCATCAGCGAGGCGGCGGTGATTGTAGACGTTGTGGATGCCAAGGCCGGCATCACCCCGGTAGATTCAGATATCGCGGATTTACTGCGCCGCGCCAATAAACCGGTGCTGGTGGCGGCCAATAAAGCCGATAATGCCCGGCTGGAAGCGGAAGCCCTGGAATTCTATGAACTGGGGCTGGGTGAGCTCTTTGTTATCAGCGCGCACCACGGTCGCGGCATTGCCGAACTGATGGACCGGATTGTAGAACTGCTGCCGGAAAAAGAACCGGCAAAAATGGCATCGGAAGGTGTTAAAATCGCTATCGTGGGGCGGCCTAACGTGGGTAAATCCGCCATGCTCAATGCTTTGGTGGGCAGCGAGCGGTCAATTGTAGATGATACGCCCGGCACCACCCGCGATGCGGTAGATACACCCTTTGAATTCAACGGGCAAAACCTGCTGCTGATAGATACCGCCGGGGTCAGGCGCCGCGGCAAGGTGGAGCGGGGGGTAGAACAGTACAGCGTGGTGCGGACTTTCCGGGCTATCGACCGGGCAGATGTAGCTATCTTGGTTTTGGATGCCACCGAAATCGCGACGGCACAGGATACTCACATTGCCGGCTATATCCAGGAAGCCGCCAAGGGCATTATTATTATCATCAACAAATGGGACCTGATTGAAGAAAAAGATGCTAAAGCCTGGGATAACAGAATTAAAAATGAGTTCAAATTTGCCTCTTATGCCCCGATATTATATACTTCAGCAAAAACCGGACAGGGTATCAATAAAATCATGCCCCTGGCAATACAAATATACCAGGAAAGGCAGAAAAGGTTATCAACATCAACGGTGAATGACGTAATACAGCAGGCGGTAGCCGCGCATAACCGCCCGACAAGCCACGGTAAACAATTAAAGATTCTTTACGCTACGGAAGCGGAAGTAAATCCGCCTACGTTTGTGTTTTTTACCAATGATGCTACACTGGTCCACTTTTCCTACAAGCGTTTCCTGGAAAATACCCTGCGTAAAGCCTTCGGGTTTGAAGGCACGCCGCTCCGCCTTATTTTTAAAACAAGGGGTGAATAATGGCACCGTGGTTTTATGTTGTCGTAGTCGTCATCGGCTATGCCCTGGGGTCAATACCCTTCGGGCTGTTCATCGGTAAATTATTCGCCAAGAAAGACATCCGGCAAATAGGCAGCGGCAAAATAGGCATGACGAATGTCATGCGGGCGGCGGGGAAAAAAGCCGCCGCGGTCTCTCTTCTGCTCGATATATTAAAGGGTTCGGCGGCCGTAGGTATTGCCGCCCTGATATTCAGAAATGATAAAGAGATAGTCGGGGGTATTTTCACCCCTATACAAAGCGCCAAGGTCCTGGCAGCCATGGCCGCGGTCGCCGGGCACAGCTGGTCGGTTTTTCTCAAGTTCAAAGGGGGGCGAGGGGTTGCAACATTCTTCGGCGGGTTGGCGGCGCTTTACTGGCCGGGGGCGCTCATCGGCGGATTATGTGTGCTCGGCCTTGGTTTCCGCACCAAATATATGTCGCTCGGCTCCATTATCGGGGCAGTCACGGCTTTCATATTGATCATGGCGCTGGATGTTCTCCGGCTTAATTTCCTGGGCCCCTATCCGCCTTTTGAATACGTCGTCTTTTCCATGGTAGGCGCCATCTTTATTTATATCATGCACCGTGATAATATAATACGCCTGCTGGCAGGCACGGAACGCAGGATCGGGGAAAAATCCAAAGCAGAAAACCCCACTGCTTCCTGCAATCCTAAATAGCGCCATGGCCTGATTTAAAATAATCAGGCCTGATCCTGAAAAATCTGATTGGTTTTCCGGAATACGGTAGAACAAAATTATGCAAAAAATTGCTGTTATCGGCACGACCTCGTGGGGTATCACCCTGGCAATGGTGCTGTTTAAAAAAGGCGCTGATGTCCGGTTATGGGCGCGGACACAGCGTGAAGCGACCAAAATACGGAAAAAAGGCTCCGACCGCTTTCCTGATATCGCCATTCCGGAAAAAATAAACATCACCAGCCATATGAAAGAAGCGATGGACGGCGCCGATGCCGTCCTGTTACCCGTCCCCTCTTCCACGATGCGCCAGAATATTTCCACCGTCGCTTCCTATTTAGGCAAGTCAACCACTATTATCAGCGCTTCCAAGGGCCTGGAGATAGGGAGCAACAAACGTATGTCCGAGGTGATTGCCGAAGAGATAAATCCCCGCTTTCATTCCAATATTTGCGCGCTCGGCGGCCCGCAGCTTGCCAGTGAAATCATCCACGACCGCCCCGCCGCCTCCGTCGTCGCCGCCGTGGATAAGAATACCGCCAACAAAGCCCAGAAAATACTTACCAGCAATAACTTGTGCGTCTTCACCAACACGGATATCATCGGGGTGGAACTGGGAGGTTCTTTAAAGAACATCCTAGCGCTGGGCGCCGGCATTGCGGACGGCCTGGCATTCGGTGATAACGCCAAAGCCACTTTTATGACACGCGGTTTGACGGAAATCACCGCGCTCGGCATGGCGTTGGGGGCAAACCCGCTGACCTTCTCCGGCCTTGCCGGGCTGGGAGACGTGATTACCACCTGCGCCAGCCCCTTAAGCCGTAACCATTACGTGGGGGTGGAACTGGCTAAAGGCAGGCCGCTGGCGGAAATCCTCGAATCGATGCACCAGGTCGCGGAAGGTGTTAACACCACCCTTGCGGCACACGCCATCGCCCAGCAGCTCGGCCTGGAAATGCCGATTACGGAGCAGATATACAAGGTATTGTATGAAAATGCCAACCCCGGCAAATCTGCGTTGGGGTTGATGGGCGGCAATGTCAAGCATGAACTAGCCGGTAGGCGCTGGCGGCTGTTTTCTTTATTCCGGCATCAGCAGCGGGTTAATGAAACCAACGGTGCCAACGGCGTCAAGCACTAGGCTCTACCGTCTTTTTTCCCCGTCTCCATGCTCTTTGCCAGTTCTTCGAACAACCGGCGCTGGTCTTTGGAAAGTGATTCCGGCGTGGTTACCTTCAGCACCACCATCTGGTCGCCGCGGCCTCCGCCGTGTAAATGCGGGATACCTTTATCTTTAACGCGGAATACCTTGCCGCTCTGACTGCCGGCGGGTATCTTTAGTTTTGCCGGGCCGTGGAGGGTGGGTATTTCTACTTCCGTACCTAGGGCAACCTGCGCGAAATTGACCGGTAGTTCATAGATAACGTTTTCACCCTCGCGGGTAAAGTACTCGTGAGGTTTGATAGAAATCATGACATAGAGATTCCCCGCCGTACCGCCCCTCGAGCCTGCTTCACCTTCAGCCGTGATACGGATACCGTTACCCTCATCAACGCCGGCAGGTATTTTTACGGAGATGTGCCGCTTGTGCTTCTGCTGGCCGATACCCCTGCAATCGGGGCAAGGCTCTTTTACTATCTGCCCTTCACCGCGGCAATCCGTACAAACCGCGGTATTGATAAACTGCCCGAAGAGGCTGCGCTGGACACGCCGTATCTGGCCGGTACCTTCACAGGTATTGCAGCGTACCGGCTGGACGCCCGGTTTGGAGCGCGTGCCGTGGCAGGTGCCGCAAATTTCAGTACGGCTTATTTCAATTTCTTTATCACAGCCCAATGCGGCTTCATCAAAAGTGATTTTTATATTGTAGCGGAGGTCTTCACCGCGCCGGGCGGTCTGCTGATTAGAGCGCCCGCTCCCGCCGAAAAACGCATCGAAGATATCCCCGAAGCCGCCCATATCGAAGCCTTCAAAACCCCGGCCGAACATGTTATCCGAGGCATTATGCCCGAACCGGTCATAAGCGGCGCGCTTATCGGTATCTGAAAGCACTTCATAAGCTTCATTTATTTCTTTGAACTTATCGGAAGCTTCCGCCTCATGATTGCGGTCCGGGTGGTATTGAAAAGCCAGTTTGCGGAAGGCCTTTTTTACATCTTCGCCAGAGGCATCGCGCGGTAAACCCAACACCTCGTAATAATCTCTTTTAACTGCCATGCTATTCCTTTTTTCTCTGTAGAATGTGATAGACAGAGCTTCAATTCTATGATACTCGTGGGGAAAAAGCTTGTCAACAAAGCTAACCCTGATGAGGCAGACTCATTTTTATCCCGGTGTTATTTACGTATTTTCCGGCCCGGGGTCATTTTCGCCAACCTCTTTCGGAGGCAGTGAATCATCAAGATAGCTCTGTAAAATAAGGGCCGCCGCTGCAGCATCATAACGCATTTCCCGGGCGGGCTTGCGCGAGCTTTGCATGAAGTGCTTTGCCTGCACGGTTGTCAAACGTTCGTCACGGAACTCGATGGGGATATCCGTGCGGGCGCTTAATTCATTGACGAACTCCCGCACCTTTTCCGCCTGCCCCCCGGTCGTTCCATTCATATTCACCGGTAAACCGACGATAATCCGCGATACTTTATTATCGCGGGCGATATCGATAATAGCCTGCAAATCAGCCGGGCTTTTTTCACGCACGAGTATTTTGTACGGGCTGGCAAGTATGCCGATAGGATCACTCAAAGCCAGCCCGATGCGGGCATCACCTACATCGAGTCCCAGGATACGTGAAATAGCCGCCTCCGGTAGAAAACCAAATTTCAGGATACAAATACCAATTACCAATAATCCCTTCTCCTGCCCTGCTTTACCCTGACGGGATCCGGGCTCCGGCAAGACAAAAAGGGCCTTATTTTATTAATGTCTTCACAATGTCCAGGGCTTCATTGAGCTTATGCTTATCGCGGCCGCCGGCCTGCGCGAAGTTAGGTTTGCCGCCGCCGCCCCCGCCGGCTACTTTGGATACCTGCCGGATAATATCCCCGGCATTATAGCCTTTTGCCACGAGGTCCGGAGTAACCGTGGCGATAAATATAGGCCGGTCCGCGCTGACGGCGCCAAGTACCACGATACCGCTCTGGAGGCTGTCTCTCAAGAAATCAGCCATTTCCCGCAGCACCTGCTGATTATCAGAATCTATTTTGGCGGTTAATAGTCTAACGCCCTTAATTGTTTCAACTTTACTTAAAAGCGTTTCCGCTTCATTGCGGGCGAGGTCTCTTTGCATATTAAGGGCATTCTTTTTATGTTCTTCCATTTCTTCCATCATGGCGGTAACTTTATCTTTAGCATTTTCTGGCGCGGCTTCCAGCATCTGGGCGATGTGTAACAGGTTGGCAAAACGCTGCTCGATGAGCTTCTCCGCTTCCCGGCCCGTCACAGCCTCGATACGCCTTAAACCGGCACCGATACTGCTTTCCGTCAAGATATAAAAGAAACCGATTTCCCCGGTACTATCGATATGCGTGCCGCCGCAGAGTTCCGTACTGATAGACGGTTCGCCTACCCGCATCACGCGCACGACATCCCCATACTTTTCATCGAACAAGGCCGTAGCGCCGTCCGCCACGGCTTTTTTATAATCCATCTGCTGTTCGGTTACATTAAGGTTCTGCCGTATCTTGGCATTGACGATGCGCTGGACGGATTTTACTTCCTCCGGCGTCATGGCTGCCAGGTGAGAGAAGTCAAATCTTAAACGGTCCGGGGCAACCATGGAGCCGCGCTGCTGGATATGATTTCCCAGTACCTGCTTTAGTGCCGCCTGCAGCAGGTGGGTAGCGGTATGGTTGCGCGCGATATCCCGCCGCCTTTCTTCATCAACCGCCACCCGTACTTCATCCCCGACTTTAAAGGTGCCTTCTACCACATCGCCCTGGTGGATGATAATATCCGGAGGCAGCCTGACGGTATCTGTAACGGTAAATTTGCCATCCGGGCCGATGATTTCCCCGGTATCACCCAGTTGTCCGCCCATTTCCCCGTAAAATGAAGTTGTATTTAAGATTATGCCGGCTTTCTGTTCCGCCGCTACGGCATCAGCCGGTTTATTGTTGACCAGGAACTTGAGAATTTCCGCTTTTTGCTCAAGGCAGTGATAACCGTTAAATTCCGTTCCTTTGACATCCAGTTTGACCGCGTTATGCCCGGCGGATACATTATCGAACTTATGAGAAGCCCGCGCCCGCTCCCGCTGTTTATCCATTTCCGCATCAAAACCGGCCATATCCACGGTAAAGCCGGATTTTGCCACGATTTCCCGCGTTAATTCCACCGGGAAACCGTAGGTATCGTAAAGCTTAAAGGCTTCATTACCGGAAACCTGCTTTGAGCTTATCGTCTCCGGTTTTGCCAGGACTTCTTCAATGATATCCAGTCCCGTGCTTAACGTTTCTTCAAACCGCGCTTCTTCAAGCTCGATGACCTTTACGATAAAGTCCTGCCGCTGTCTTAGCTCCGGATACACGTCATGCAGCTTTTTAATCGCCACCCTGGCTATTTGGGAAAGGAACGGCTTTTTCAGACCGAGCCTACGGCCAAAAAGCGCGCCGCGCCTTAACAGGCGCCGCAGGACATAACCCCGCCCCTCATTATCCGGCAGGACCCCATCCGCAATAAGGAACGCCAGGGAACGGCCGTGCTCCGCGATAACGCGCAGGGCCGTATCATCATTAGTATTGACGCCGTATTTCTTGCCGGTCAATTCCGCGGCTTTATCCAGGAGAGGCCGGAAAATGTCCGTTTCATAAACGTTATCTTTGCCGGACAAAGCCATAGTGATACGTTCCAACCCCATACCCGTATCTATATTAGGCTTAGGAAGAAGAGTGCGATTACCTTTTTCGTCCTGGTTGAACTGGGTAAAGACGAGGTTCCATATCTCTTTAAAACGGCCGCATTCGCAGTTGGGTTTACAATCCGGGCTGCCGCAGCCTTTATCTTCCCCAAAATCATAGTGAATCTCACTATCCGGCCCGCATGGCCCGGAGCTGCCGGCGGGGCCCCAGAAATTATCTTTGGCGCCGCAGCGGACAATGCGTTCGGCCGGGACGCCGTTGGCCTTCCAGAGTTCGAACGCTTCATCATCATCCAGATAAATCGTTACCCAAAGATTGGCAGGATCTAGTTTCATACGCTGTAACAGGAATTCCCATGCCCAGGCGATGGCTTCTTTCTTAAAATAATCCCCCACGCTGAAGTTGCCGAGCATCTCAAAGAAAGTATTATGGCGGTCATCCCCTACTTCTTCGATATCCGTGGTACGGAAACATTTCTGGCATGAAGCCAGGCGGCGGGACGGCGGTTCTTCCAGGCCTTTAAAATAGGGCTCTATCTGCACCATGCCGGCGGTGGTGAGCAAAAGGGTGGGATTATCTTTAGGGATAAGGGAGGAACTGGGAATAACCTTATGCCCTTTCTCCTCAAAGAATTTTAGAAACGCCGAACGTATTTCATCGCTATTCATGGGTTTTTCTCCGGTAAAAAGAATGGGATACTTGACTATAATTGTAGGTTAGTGCGTACTGGCTGTCAATGAGAAAAAGGTAGATAAGGAATGAGTTTTTGTAAATCCTTTTAAGTTCTCTTTTTTGCACAGATGGAGATTTGTCCTTCGCGCCGGAAATGAGGCAATAGACAGTGCTTCAAATAACGTTTATCTGTTGTCTCCCTCCTTGTATACGAGGAGGGAGAACAAGAGGGTAGAGTCAGGTAAGAGTAAAAAAACTCACGCATTATTCCTGCAGAGTTGCTAAGTAATCCTTTAGTTCCTGGCCGATGCCTTTATGTTTCAAACCCATGGCGATGTTGGCTTTTAGCCAGCCGAGCGGCGTACCGGCATCATGGCGCGTGCCTTCAAGCTCACAGGCGTAAAGGCTTTCCCGCTGTAGTAAGGTGTTCATTGAATCCG
>Ga0105104_10002304_pt1 | contig 14055 bp, 14 predicted proteins | sample PPLLaktember2015_3_FD_87034 | JGI IMG/M metagenome (GOLD analysis project Ga0105104, IMG submission 87034) | Freshwater sediment microbial communities from Prairie Pothole Lake near Jamestown, North Dakota, USA - PPLs Lake P7 Core (6) Depth... | ecosystem: Environmental > Aquatic > Freshwater >... | reverse complement strand
CGCTGGCTCCCGAACTGCCCGGCGACATGATGCTGATCGAGCTAAAAGGCGGCAAGTTGATGCTCCAGGCCGGCGCGTACGTGGCCTCCGAAAATGGGGTCGAACTGACAGCCAAAGTCAGCATGAAAGCATTTATGTCCGCAGAGGGAATTTCCATGCTCGAGGCATCGGGCACAGGCAAGCTGCTGGTCTCCTCCTACGGCGCGATCTTCGAGCGCTCCATCCCCACGGGTGAAAAATACATCGTGGACACCTCTCACCTGGTCGCGTTCGATGCGACCATGAGCGTCACCCCCAAGACCGTCGGCGGGATCAAGTCCACACTGTTCAGCGGCGAAGGCCTGGTCGTGGAGTTGACCGGTCCCGGCATGCTCTACATGCAGACCCGATCGCCAAAGGCGTTGATCGACTGGATCATCCCGCAATTGCCGAAGCCGGAAATCAAAAGTTCCTAGGCAGGCATATACAGCAGAAAATCGGAGTCTTCTCAGGTCGGCTCCTGATTATGGCAACGATCCCACCACGGAGCCTACAGAGTTTTCAGTTTTTTGTTTTCTCGGTGAGCTCAGTGGTAAAAAGTTGTTTAACCCACTATGCTAACCACTCGAACTTTCAAAGCTGCCTCCCCCAAATCCGCGCGGGGGTGGTAATATCCCACTATTCAGCGATTCTCCAGTTTGTACATGCTTTGCCAGGGTGAACGCAGGAACATTGCTGGAGTTTCCAACGTTGGGACAATATGCATAAGATCTTTATCAGTTATTCACGCAAGGATATAGATTTTGTCCGCAAGCTTGCCGGGGACCTCGAGAAAGCGGAATATGACGTCTGGTGGGATCTCACTGACCTGCGCGGCGGCGATGACTGGCCGCGCGTCATCCCGGCTGCGATCGCGGAGAGCCAGTCGGTCATTGTTGTGCTTTCGCCAAATTCGGTCGTCTCCGATTGGGTGGAAAAGGAATACACCCAGGCGCTGTCCCTGCGCCGGAAGATCATCCCGATCATGTTTGCCAGGTCGGATATACCCTTCGCGCTGAACACGATCAATTATGTAGACTTCACCTCCCACGATGATTATGTAGCCAGTTTCAACAATCTATTGACCGCGCTGGGATTTACGGGCGAGCGACCCGTTGTCGTGCCACCCATGACCCTGCCGATGATGCTCCGCAAGTATGCCATCCCCATCGGCATTGCCGTGCTCATTCTGCTTGCGATCCTGTCGACGTTTGTTTTCAGGCCGCCTCCTCCCGAGACCTCCACCCCAACGAGCACTCCGACGACTCCGGTCGTGATTTTCACAGATACGGCGACGGTCAGCCCGACGGTCAGTCTGACCGTCTCGGTCACACCCACCATCACAGAGACCACGACACCCAGGTCCACATTTACTCCTTCGGCAACCAAAGAGACGTTTCCCAGATTGAGACATTGCGTTAACTCACTCTATGCCAGCGCGATCAATGTGCGCTCAGGTCCCAGCACTATCTACGCGCCCATGGGAGAGCCTTTGCTGGTAGGCGAATGTCTCTATTTCAGCGCGCGCAATGAGGAAGAGACCTGGCTCCAGGTCGCTTCCGATCAAGTGGATCCGGCATTCGACCAATACATGGGTGGCTGGATCTACCGGGAACTGCTTGGGCTGGGGATCACCGGTCCGATCGACCTGCCGGCAGTGACCCTGACCTCGACTCCCACGCCCAGCGACACCCCCACGATCACCCCGACGTTCACGCGTACCCCGACTCTCACCCCCAGCAATACGCCCACCCTCACCCCGGCGGATACTGCCCCACCGACGCCCACCGAGACGACGCTGCCAACTCCAACGGAAACGCTGGGTCCCATCACGACACCCGCTAATTAAATAACCTTGCGAAGGTTGTAAGCCTTCGCAAGGTTGATTCTTTGAAGCGCAGACCCGCTTATAGCTGCGCGACCAGGCCGAAGTCCGAGGGGAGCAGCGAGTACATGTGTGCGTCGTAAATGGACTTGCCCACCACCATCCGGTTCAACAAGATCCCCTCGTCGTGTGCGCCGATCTTTTCCGCGACGCGGAGGCTGGCATGATTCCCGACCGCGATCACGATCTCCACCCGGATCAATCCCAGGTGTTCAAAAGCAAAGCGCGCAACGAGTTGTGCGGCGCGCCCGGCAATACCCTGACCGCGACAGGAAGTCCGCACCCAGTAGCCCAAATTGCAGAAACGATAGATGGAGTGAATGCTGCTCAACGTACACGCGCCGACGATTTCCTCTCCGCGCGTGATGGCAAAGGCGTAGAACGTATGCTCCACCCAGCGCGCCCGCGCAATGGTGATATATTCCCTGGCGGACATCTCGGTGTATCCATCGCTCGCCCACGACATCCAGGGTTTTAGTTCCGGCAGGGATTCCTGCACCGCGGAATACAATCCCTGCGTGTCACTAAAGCGAAAAGGACGCAGAAGAATATCCTGGTCGACCAGGGGAACGGAAGAAAGCATCGCCCACTCCTTGCAGCGCGCCGCCAGTCGACAGCAGACAGGCGGCAAACAAAAACACGGAGACGATCGTCTCCGTGATCTGTATTTATAACCTCAGCTCGATATATACTCTCGCAGGCTGTGTTCCACCGCATACGCCGCGGCTTCCGCCCGGTTATTCACACCCAGCTTCGAAAGGATACTCGAAACATAATTCCGAACCGTGCCTTCACCCAGGAACAACTGTTTGGCGATCTCACGATTTGTCTTGCCTTCGGAGACCAGCAGCAGCACATGTTTTTCCTGCTGGCTTAAATGCTGGAAGGCGGAAGCCTCTTCCTCCTTCACGGCGCGTCGCACCTCCTGGAAGACACGCTGGGTCACGGCCGGGTCGAGCAGCGCCTCGCCACGCGAGACCGCTTCGAGCGCCTTCACCAGGTCGTCGCTGCCGATCTGCTTCAGGATATATCCCGAGGCGCCGGCGCGGATCGCCGAGAAGAGCATTTCATCCTCTGCGTACGAGGTCAGCATGATCACTTTTACATTGGGATGTTTGTTGACGATCTGCTCACAGGCTTCGATCCCCGAAGTGCCTGGCAGGCGGATATCCATGACGACCACATCGGGCTTGAGGGCATCCGTCTTTTCGATGGCTTCGCGCGCCGAACTGGCTTCCGCGATCACATCGAACTGGGGGTGGCGCTCCAGCAAGGATTTGAGTCCCAGCCGCACGACCTCATGGTCATCCACCAGGATAATACGCTGTTTGACAGTTTGCTTTGGCATACTGCTGATTTTACCCCAATCTTTGTCAGAATATTAGGAAAAACAAATATTTATGGATTTAAAAAGTGACAGTCACCTTTAAGGTGACTGTCACTTATCCCTATTATTTTGGTTTTACAGTAATGGTCTTGGGTTTGACTTCCTCCGCTTTCGGCAGCGTGACGGTCAAGATGCCGTTTTCGTAATCGGCAACTGCCTTGTCGGCCTTCACGTCGGTCGGAAGGGTAATGGAGCGCTCGAACGAGCCCCAGCGTTGTTCGCGGATGTACCAGGCTTTGTCTTTCTGCTCCTCTTCGTGCTTCATCTCGCCTCGGAGGGTCAGGACATCGCCGGTCACGTTGATCTGCACCTCGTCAGCCTTGAAGCCCGGAAGGGCGGCCCTGAGGACGACTTCGTCGTCCGTCTGGTACATATCGATGGCGGGTGAAGACCAGCCGCCGTCTCTGAGATTGACCGGGCGGGTAAAGGCATCGTCGAAGAGACGGTCCATCGCCTCACGCAGAGTCATCATCTCACGAACAGGTTCCCAACGAGTTAAGTTAGACATAGCAACCTCCTTACAATGGTTGGTATTGATTGATGCCCTTAATATAAAAAGCCTGCGTTAAAAAAACACAAGCTGTTTATAAAAAAAACGTTAGAGTTTAAAAACTCTTGCGAAGACTGCGAGCTTTCGCAAGGTTAATTATTCTTATTTCGTTTCGGTCTTTTGTCTCTTGTAATCCACGAAGCGGTAACCCACCCCGCGCTCCGTGAGGATGTACTTCGGGTTGGAGGGGTCCTTCTCGAGCTTCTGGCGCAGGTAGTTGATATAGAGGCGTACGTAGTGCGGTTCGTCCCGATATTCGTATCCCCAGACCTTGACGAGCAACTGGTCGTGGGTCACCACCCAGCCTGCATTTTGCACCAGATGGTAGAGCAGGCGATATTCTGTGGGGCGCAGCTTGACAAGCTTGCCCTCCAGCCAGACTTCGCGGCGGTCAAAATCGATCTTGAGACGGTCATCGACTTCAATGATCTCGTGCATCGAGCCGCTCGCGCCCTCCGTCCGGCGAATGACCGCCTTCACGCGGCTGACCAGTTCGCGCGGACTGAACGGTTTGGTGATGTAGTCATCTGCGCCCAGCTCCAGGCCGCGCACCCGGTCATCTTCCTCGCCTTTGGCGGTGAGCATAATGACCGGCACATTGCTGCCCTCCCGAATGGTTTCGAGCACTTCGAACCCATCCAGATCGGGCATCATCACATCCAGCAGGATCAGATCGGGGGTGACATCGCGCAGCTTTTGAATGGCTTGTTTGCCGTTGAACGCTTCTGACACCTGGAAGCCATCATGTTCCAGGTTCATGCGGATGAAACGCACCATGCGTTCCTCATCATCCACCACGAGAACACGGCGGCGGTCAAACTCTTCAGGCATGGATCATTCCCTCACAAAACCAATCAGGTGTTCTTCTTCTTCACTTTCCAAAATTTCGATCAATGTTATTTTATCCACCGGCCACATCACTTTGACCACATTATGTTCAAGGTAGTGAATGTCCTTGCCGTCGCGCAAGCGCGGGTTCGTAACGATGACCAGGGTATCTGTCGGTTTCGGCAGCTCTTCAACTTCGCCCATAATGGGCATTTCACCGGAGATATGTAAAATGATGCTGTAAGCCATTGCTAAATAACCTCTCTCAAAAGCATTTATCAGATATTACGAAGGAGCACCTGGATCTTGAGTTTTCCCAGCGCAATGATGTCCCCGTGGCTGAGAAGCTCCTCCACGTGCGGGTTGAGACGCCGTCCATTGATATACGTGCCGTTGGAGGAGCCCAGATCCATGACCAGCACACGGTTGGCATCCCGTTTGACCACTGCATGCAGGCGAGACACTCCGGAAGCATATGCCTGATAGGGCGTCAGGTCAATATCGGGCATGATCGGCTGGCCCTCGCTCAGGCGCCCCAGGGTGAACTCGTTCCTGGAGGCAAGTGGAAGAATTTTGCCGCTGTCCATCAGATGCAAGGAGATCCAACTGTTGGCTGGAGTGATGGTGGGTTCTGCGCGAGTGGGTTTCTTGTTCAGTTCCTCGGCGATCTCTTCATCTGTGATTGCCTGCGTGATAAGAGTATCGATACCATCCAGCTGCGCACCACATTCAGCACAGAACATGGCTCCCGTCACATTTTTATGCTGGCAATTTGTACAAATGATCATTGGATAAACTCCTTCTAGGACGGCGCGTTGAATAAAGACCGTGTACCATACTTGATCTTCTTGCTACCCTCAATTGTAAGTGCATTTTGCTTCTGCAAATACTCCATTTCCAAAAGAATCGTCTGCGCCAGGTTGCGCTCTCCCTGGGTCAACAGATTGGCAGCGAGTGTTTTCAGCTGGCGGGTTGCGCCGTCAATATTACCCTTTTCTATCTCCGTATGCGCACGTTCCTGCATCCGGTACAGCATCAGGCGTGATAGAGCCTGCACAATCTGCGGAGGCGGCGGATCCGTTTCAGGGGAGTCGGTTATCGGCCGCGTCAGAGACATCCGTAACGGAGGCACAGGCATGATCTGGGAAGCAATGGCGACTTTGAGGATACCGTCCAGGATGGTAAGCGATTCCGATTCTACCGCTTTTGGGTGAATTAAATACTCGAAAATCACCTGAGTAGGAGTATCCTGCATGATGGAACCCAGGTGAAGTGTATCTTCACTCAGCGCGATGGGGGATGGCTCCGGCTGGAGACGAAATGCATAGGTCAGCTCGATATCTTCGATAGACTGGATATCCAGAATCACGTCTTCGGCATAGGTTTGCGCCAAAGCATTGAATTTCTCCAGCAACAACCGCTTGATATCCTGTGGCTGGGCAATATAGGCACTGCTGCCGCCGGTCCGCGTGGAGAGAACATCCAGGAATATGTCGTTCCACTCCTGTCCGATCCCCATTCCGCTGATCCCGATCCCATGCTGTGCCAGCTTCGAAGCCAGCCCCAGGCACTGCTGTTCATCTCCATACGTACGCCCATCGGTAAGGAGGATGATGTGATTAATACGCTTCCCATCCTGGCTGCGCATGACCTCTTTCACGCCCGCTTCGAGCCCCTGATAGATCTCTGTCGCCCCGGAAGGCTGGATCATCTGGATCTTTGCCTCCAGGCGCGCCTTGTCCTGATGGTAAGCCGCCGGGATGATCACTTCGGCGCGGTCGCTGAAGGCGACGACGCTCAAAATATCCTGCGGCCTGAGATTGCGCAATACCTGGATCGCCGTAGCTTTAACCGTATCCATTTTTTCGCCCTGCATCGACGTGGAACGATCCAGCACCAGGCAGACATTCAAGGGCGATGAGGGTGCCTGACGGGCTGCAGGGGGCGTATTCAATTCCAGGATGAAATAGAGCATTTGTGGTTCGTCCAGGTGAACCAAATTTGGACGGCTGTACAGGATTTTATACATGTAGGGAAGTGAAGGTTGCTCGTCGGGCGGTAACGTCGCATCGTATTGCATCCGCCGTTTCGGATTAGCAAGCACTTCATAAGCCTGTTGAACATCCAGGAATATTTCCGTCTCCCCCGCGGCGGTATTTTTATCAGGGTGGAATTTCTGCGCTGCGTCAAAGTAGGCGCGCTTGATCTCTTCTTGTGATGCGTCCCTGGTTACGCCGAGAAGGGCATAGTAATCCTGGTTGGGAAACATAACTATCCGATCAGTTGAACCAGTACTACGCTAATATTGTCTGGTCCGCCCGCGGCATTGGCAGCATTGACCAGATTCTGGCAGGCACGCTGAAGGCTGGTAGCCTCGTTAATGGAGCGGGCAAGATCCTGCTCTGTCAGGACTCCCCATAAGCCGTCACTGCAAATCATCAGATACCCGGGCTGGGGAAAACCAACTGTGAAAATATCGGGGTCGAGAATTTCGCCCTGACCCAGCGCACGGTAAAGCACATTCCGATGTGGGTAATTCTGGGCTTCGTCAGGCGTAATGTGCCCAAGTTCCTCCAGACGTTTCACAAGGGAGTGGTCGCGCGTAATCGTCTCGGTGCGTCCATCCGGGTAGACGAAGTAAGCCCGGCTATCCCCGACATGGGCAATTGTGATCTGTTGACCCAGCACGAGCGCGGCGGTTAAGGTTGTCCCACTGCCAGGTGCTTCCCGTTGAATGGCATGCTGCGCCTCGCTCACGGCAGCCTGCATGATCTCCTGAAAGGATTCATCCATTGCGCTGGCTTTGATATGAAAGAGATAGGGATGGAACTTACGCAGGATATATCCAGCCACCGTGCGGATGGCAGCGTTGCTCGCGACTTCTCCAAACTGGTGGCCACCCATCCCATCTGCAACAATATAAAGACCGAACGGCAGATTCCCTGAATTGCCTGCCATCGTTGTTGTCAGAGAAAGCAAACTATCCTCATTCAGTTCACGCTGTTTCCCCACAGATTGTCCGGAACTGGCAATCAGCTGCTGAAGATCGAAGCGCGGGTTCTGATTATTGACAATCGCCTGGATCTGCTGTTCAGACAATGGAGCAGTATTGGCAACATCCTGAGCAGAGGTGGATGGTTTTTTATTGCCCGATAACCAGCGAGACAACCAGCGGAAAAATTTATCCACAAATACTCCTTTTCAGGCAAGCAGGGCGTAGATTTGATGATCAGTCGAGCCAACATATACAATGTCATCAAATACCACCGGTGTGCCTGTGATCGCTCCCCCAGTAGCAAATTTCCAACGTAAGCGGCCCGTACGATATTCAAGACAATAGAGATTGCCGTCCACCGACCCGCAATATAACGAATCTTTATACACAACTGGAGAACCGTTTACCTGGTGTTCCGTTCGGAAGCGCCAGGACTCCTTCGAACTCTTGCTCTCCACAGCATAGATAAAACCATCGGAGGCGCCGACAAAGACAAGATCCTCCACAATGCACGGCGTGCTAATGGACGGTTTCCCCAGGCGAAAGCGCCAGAGCACCCAGCCATTCCGCGGATCCAGGGCATAAAGGGTGCTGTCCATGGATGAAAAATACAGAGCCTGCTCTGTCCCAACCGTGGATGCTGTGATCGCACGTTTGGCATGGAAACGCCACTTGAGCTCGCCTCGGAAATCCACAGCGTAGTAATCGCCGCTTTCACAGCCTGCATACACAAGGTCATGGACTACGAACGGAGTCGAACGGACAGCCTCAGCCGTCTCAAATTTCCAAGCCAGGCGGCCTGTGTTCAAGTTCACGGCATGGATGTGGTTATCATCCGATCCTAAAAAGATGTGCCCTTCAGCCAGGGTTGGAGAGGAACGAACGGGTCCCTTGGTGTAGTACGTCCAGACGACTTTGCCGGTACGGGCGCTGATCACATGCAGGCGTTTATCTTCCGAACCGAAGTAAAGATTGCCATCAAAAAAGGCGGGCCGGGTCATGATCCCTCCGTCGCTTGGATACTTCCACTGAAATTTCCCATCCACCGCGTTCAACGCGTACAGATTATTATCGTATGAACCGATGTAAAGCACTCCCTGCGAGACAGTCGGGGTGCCGCGGATCTCATCTTCACACTTGAAGGACCACAATGGCTTGATCCCGCTTGCAGCAGTTCGTGGCCCCGTCTGCGAACCTGTAGAAACAGAGACCGGCGCACCGGTCTTGCGCGCAACTCCCATGAGCGCCTGTTTCATCTCCTCTGCGGTTCTGAACCGGCTTTCCGGGTTGTATTCCAGCGCCGTATTGACCATGGCTTCGATTTCGGGCGAAACGTTCGTATTGATCCGGCGGAGCGGACGCTCCGAGAATGAAAAGGGCGGTTCCAGGCGCGGGTCGCGGCGGGTTAAAGCATGATGGATGGTCGCGCCCAGGGCATAGATATCCGCAGAAGGAGTGGCTTCGCCGCGATATTGTTCGGGAGGAGAATATCCTTCGGTGCCGATCATCGTCCCCTTGGTCCCGGACTGGAACGTTTTGGCGATCCCAAAATCCACCAGCACCACATCCCCATTGTGGTTGATCATCACGTTGGAGGGCTTCATGTCGCGGAAGATGATCGGCTCAGGTTTATGTTTATGCAGATAGTCCAGCACGTCACACAATTCGATCGCCCAGCCCAGGACTTGATGTTCAGGCAGGAAGCCGTTGGTTTCGGTGATGATCGTTTCCAGGTCCTTGCCAAGGATGAACTCCAGCACGAGATACGAACGGCTTTCCACGGAAAAATAATCGTAAATACGGGGAATGGCAGGGTGGTGGAGCGTAGCCAGCAGGTTTGCTTCCCGCTCGAAATTCTGGACGATCGTATCACGTACCAGAGGATCGGGCGCGGTATTGATCATTTCCTTGACCGCCACCAGCTTGGTCACATTTGGGAAATGCATATCGCGGGCGCGGTATACCGAACCCATCCCACCAATACCTATCACTTCTTGAATCGAGTAACGATTGGCAAGTTTTGAACCTGCCTGAAGTTGACGCGGAGTGGAGGAGCCTTGATCGCCCCGATCGTCTGACAACTCAGGAAATATCCTTGTCTCCAGTGTATTCTCCTATAATTTCACAGATTATAGTTTGCTGTGCAGTCTTTGACAACCACTCAAAGGTAGACAACATTTCAATTTCGTAGGTTAAACCTCCGATTCGGGCAAAAGTCCCTTGCGGGGAACCTTGTTCTAAGGCACAATACGGCATTGTGAAGATTCTGGCAGTCAGCGATGAAGTTGTTGAACGCCTCTACAGCCTTTGTCAAAGCGGTCACTTTAACGAGATCGAGCTGCTTCTGGGGTGTGGAGACCTGCCTTATCCCTACCTTGAAAACCTGCTCACTTTTTTGAATGTTCCCCTGTTTTACGTGCCCGGCAACCACGACCCAACCTACAACCCCAACAATCCGCTCGCCCATGTGGAAGGCGGCTCGGACCTGGACCTGCAGGTGGTTCGCTTCAAAACATTCCTGATCGGCGGCTTCGGCGGGTGCATCCGCTACCGGCCAAACAGCACAAATCAATATTCCCAGAATGAAGCCTACCTGCGGGCATTTCGCCTGCTGCCTCGTTTGCTATTGAATAGAATAAATTACGGACGGGCGCTCGATATTCTCATCACGCACTCACCTCCGTTTGGTATCCATGATGAAGAAACCCACGCCCACCAGGGCCTAAAAGCCATCAATTGGCTTATCCGTGTCGCAAAACCGCGCTATCATTTTCACGGTCATACCCATTTCCAGCGCCGCAATCTTTCCCCTTCAGAAACAACCCTGGGCTTGACGAAGATCACCAACGTCTTCCCGTATAAGGTCATTGAAGTCAACCATTAAACATTTCCCGGGCTTCGTTGACCGAACAGATACTTTCAACTAAAAATTATGTCAGATAATTTTTCCGAACAAGCACGCGCAGACTTTCAAAAAGCGCGCTTCAAAGCCTTTATGCACCGCGTGATGGGAGCCCTCTCGGGTCAGCCCTCCATGCTGCTTTCCTATGATGACATCAAGGAAAAGCTGCATATCGGCGGTCCCATCTACCGGGGGATCAAGACCGTTCTTGTGGATCAAATCGCGGGGAGTCTCAACCGCTACCATGAGTTCGACCGCGTCTTCCTGCCAGCCAGCGACAAGCTGGCGGACCGCTGGCAAAGCGTCAACCGCGCCTTCTATCAGGATATTGGCCTGCCACCGGTCGTTCTATACAAAGTGGGCCAGGTCTATTTCGTTGTGGACGGACATCACCGTGTCTCCGTCGCGCGCGAGCAGGGCCAGCTCTACATCGAAGCGGAAGTACGCGAATGCGCCACGCGCGTGAACATCACACCTGATATCAAACTCGATGACCTGGAGATTCTCGAAAGCAAAGTGAATTTTCTGGAGCGCACTTCGCTCGACTCCCTCCGGCCGGGCGCCAACATCAAAGTGACCATCCCGGATGGCTTTGACCGCATGCTGGAGCACATTGCCGTGCATCGCTATTTTATGGGGCTTGATTTGAAACGCGATATCTCCGAAGAGGAAGCCGTCACGGACTGGTACGACACTGTCTACATGCCCATCGCCAGGGTGATCCGGGATACAGAGATCCTGAAGGATTTTCCTGGCAAGACCGAAGGCGATCTATATCTGTGGGTGCTGGATCACCAGCACTACCTGGAAGCAGAGGAAGGCATCCCACTGCAACCCCCGGAAGAGGCAGCCCGGACCTTCGTCGACGTTGGCATCAAGAAACCGGCGCGCAAGCCACGTTCCGACAAAGGCAAGCCGAGGAAAAAATAATTATTAAGCCTTGCGAAGGTTTGAGTTAAGACTGAAACCTTCGCAAGGCTCAAAAGGGAGAACTCATGATGTCCCAACACCCTCTCGCAGGAGTCTATGCCGCGGCTGTTACACCGCTTCACGAAGCATCCCTCGACCTTGACTCTGTTCCCATTTTACTTAAGTTCCTGGCCGGGCGCGGCTGTCATGGAATCGTGTTATTCGGCACGACCGGGGAGGGACCCTCCTTCTCGCCGACCGAACGCGAAATGCTGATGCGTTCCGCCTGTGAGGCGCGTAAATCCATGCCCGGTTTGCGCCTGCTCGCTGGCACCGGCACGCCGAGTCTCTCGGAAACCATCGACCTGACGAAACTGGCTTTCGATCTTGGTTTCGAAGGTGCACTGGCTGTCCCTCCCTACTACTTCCGCAAAGCGACGGATAATGGTTTGTTCCTGTGGTTCAGCGAAGTGATTAAAAAAGCTGTTCCAGCAGACGGATATCTGCTTGGCTATCATTTCCCGAATGTCGCCGGGATCGGTTTTTCGCTGGAATTACTTGCTCGTCTGAAAGATGCCTTCCCGGCACAGTTCGCCGGAATCAAAGACTCATCTCATGATTCCGATCTGGCGCGCAAGCTGGGGGAAACATTTGGCTCCGATCTGGCCGTCCTGACCGGGACCGATTCCTATCTGCAGCTCGCCATGCAAAACAAAGCTGCCGGATGCATCACGGCGCCCGCCAACCTCCTCTCGCCTGATCTGCGCGCGGTCTGGGATTTAATGCAGGCGGGAAAAGACTCAACGGAAGCGCAGGCACGCGTGAAAAAACAACGTGACGTTCTGGAGAAGTATCCACCCTTCCCGCCCACGTTGAAGGCACTCCTTCACCGCCTGCATGGATTGCCGCGCTGGTCCGTCAGACCGCCGCTGGAGTCAATTTCGGAGGAGATGGAAGAACGAGTGCTTCAGGAATGGGCAAGCATGAGCGGAGAGTAGTGAACACCAGCTACTACTCCGCCTCTACTTTTGACCGAAATACGACTCCCCCTGATGGAGAGCACGGATCGCTGTCACCAACTCTGTACCTGCAGAATCTTTGAGCAAATAACCGAGCGCGCCTGCTTCCAAAGCACGCTGCATATATTCAGCCGTATGGTGCATGGAAAGGACCACTATTTTTGTGTTTTTGCAGGCCTGGCAGATAAGCTTTGTTGCCTCGATGCCATTCATGACCGGCATGGAAATATCCATCACCACCACATCCGGGCAATACAGTATGGCTTGTTCCACGGCTTCCTGACCATTCGCTGCCATTCCGACGATCTGGATATCTCCCTGTGCCTCGAGCAGGTAACGCAAGCCGTCTCGCAAGACCGTATGATCGTCCGCGACAAGGACCGTGATCATAGTCGTCCCTCCTTTCCAGCCTGGCCCTGATCATCGTTTTTGAACGGAATGCTCACTTCCACGATTGTGCCCTGGCCGGGAACTGACTTCACGTTCAGCCTGCCGCCAACAGCATCCGCGCGTTCGCGCATGATCGTCAAGCCATGGCTGCCAGGGCGATTTGCATCCTGCCAGGATTCAATGCCAATCCCATCATCCTGAATGCTCAAGCCGACAGTCTGCTCATCCTGTTGCAGCTTCAGGTTGACGTGCTCGGCGTGGGCATGACGCGCAATATTCATAAGTGCTTCCTGGGCGATCCGCAGGAACGTCATTTCAATACTGGGTCCCAGGCGCGGGATCGGGCGATCAGATTTCTCAAACACAGCCTTAATGTTGTACCGGGATGTAAACTTGCTCAGCTGCGATTCCAGGGCCGCTTCGAGCCCATAGTCATCGAGCACAGCCGGACGCAGATCGGTCATCACGTCCCGCACCAGGGCGATCGTTTCCGCTACCAGCTTCATGGAATCATTCAGGCGCGGACCGATCTGCTGGATGATATCCACTGGAAGCTGGCTGTTGATGATGATCAAATTGATGTTCAAGGCTGCCAGGGTTTGGCCCACGCGATCATGCAACTCACGGGCAAGGGCGCGGCGTTCCTCCTCCTGGACTTCGACCAAACGCCGGGAAAGGATCCCCAGGCGCCTGTGACTTTCCTGCAATTCCCGTTCCGCGCGTTTGCTCTCTGTGATGTCTACCGTTACCACCACCACACCCACGTCAGCGACGTAAACCGGCGCGGCACTGACACTCGTCCAAATCACCTCGCCATTCTCCAAAACAATGCCGGTTTCGACATTGTAGATCGTCCTTGCCTCTGCCAGCGCGCGTGCGCTGGCAAATTCACTCAATGGCATCGACGTGCCATCCGCCCGAATATATTTTCTGGCTTTATATTCCTGGTTGATTAACTGAACCCTCGATAGTCTCACGATGTTCAACAGGGCAGAATTTATCTGAAGGACCTGACCCTCTGGGTCGAGGAAAGAGATGCCCACCGGCAGAAGATCAAAAAGTGTGCGCAGTTTTTCTTCGCTTTCACGCGCGGTGGCTTCACTGACACGCAAAGCCTCTTCGACCCTTTTGCGTTCTGCGATCTCATCCCGCAGAGACTGGTTCATCGCCTG
>Ga0105104_10002303_pt1 | contig 14058 bp, 11 predicted proteins | sample PPLLaktember2015_3_FD_87034 | JGI IMG/M metagenome (GOLD analysis project Ga0105104, IMG submission 87034) | Freshwater sediment microbial communities from Prairie Pothole Lake near Jamestown, North Dakota, USA - PPLs Lake P7 Core (6) Depth... | ecosystem: Environmental > Aquatic > Freshwater >... | reverse complement strand
TTACTTGGGAAGGCTAACGCCAGAAAAGCGAGTTGATCATTTGCTTCATGTCTGGCCGGAGGTTCGGGCCGCATGTTCTCAAGCGCAATTGCTCGTGGTTGGAACGGGTGAGGAGGAGGCGGGGCTTCGCAGACAGGGCGCTTCCATAGGCGGCGTGCAGTTTACGGGTCAGGTAAACGATACGATGCGTTATCTGCAGGCCGCGGATCTATTCGTGCTGCCCTCCGCAACGGAAGGGCTGTCTAATTCCATGCTGGAGGCGTTGTCCACGGGACTGCCTGTGTTAGCCACTTCCGTAGGAGGCACACCGGATGTGATCTCACACGGTGTGAACGGTTACCTCATCCCAGCTGATGATCTGGCTGCCCTCAAGAATGGCCTTATAACCTTAATGGCGGATGAACCACTGCGTGCCCGCCTTGGGAGAGAGGGCCGCCAGCGGATCCTTAAGGACTTTTCCTTGGATTCTGTTGCCATACGATTAGGGAACCTTTACCATCGTCTGCTGGAGGCTTAAGCACGAGCTTGACAAGTTGTTGGCAAGAGACTTTGCATGAAACCTGGTCAAAATCCAATATATCTGGGAGATAGGATCTCGAGAATTGACCTCCTTCGTGTTTGCATCATTGCACTGGTTCTGCGTTTTATGCTGCTTATTTACATTTCTCCATACACGCCTATTAAGTACTACATCAATCCTGATGCTTATAATTATGAAAGGATCGCACTAAATATCATCAACCATGGGGTGTTTTCTAATGAATTGCAGCCCCCATATACGCCAGATGTTCTCCGCACCCCTCTCTATCCTACATTCCTCGCAGTTGTATATCTGTTTTGTGATTCCTCCAAAACAGCTGTTATCCTATTTCAAATAATTCTTGGCAGCCTAACAGTGGGTCTGACCTATCTGTTTTCGCTTACATTGCTCCAATCTCGTGCAGTTGCTATATTCGCTGCTTTGATATTGGCTCTTGATCCCCTCACGATCATGTATGCGAACATGTTGATGACCGAAACGTTGTTTACATTTTTTTTAGTCGCCGGTTCTGTAGCTTTTGCGAAATACTTCCAATCACCTCGTTTAATCTGGTTGTTTGTATCTGCAGCAATGTTCGCGTGTGCAGCCCTGACACGTCCAATCAGCCAATATTTGCCTTTAGCGCTCCTGCCACTCATAAGCCTGGCAGCCATCTCCAAACAAAAAAAGTCTGCCTCGCTCCGGGGTCTGTTATTTGTTTCAGTGTATTTTGTTCTCATTTTCGTCTGGATTATTAGAAATAATTATGTGGCTGGCATTTGGACTCTATCTGGGATAGGTGAATCTACCCTTGTCCGCTATACTGCCCGCGCGGTATTGGAAACCGCTGAAGATTTGGACAGCGGGGAATCAAAAACCAGAATCGAATCGATGATTCTGGCTCCTGGTAATATCGAAGACTCATCCTCAGCAGAAAAGGCGAGGCGTGAGCTTCAGGTTGCAGCGAGGATCTTCAAGCAGTATCCGTTGGCAACTGTTGCTGTCTACAGGGAGGGAATGCTCCGATGGCTTGCTAGTCCAGGGTTGGATAACATTTGCGTACAGCTAAGCCGGGTTGGAGATGTTAACGGTTGTAAATCTGGCGGGGGGAAAACGGATGCGAATTTCATTCGAAAGTTGCAATTAAAGTTCGGCGAGATGGATAGTGTTCAATTGACGATGGCAGTTTGGAGTACTTTTTTTCTTTTTGCGATGTATGTCTTGTCTACGATCGGTGTGTATAGATTGGTAAAGCATAGGCAATGGTATGAGTTATTTAGTTTGGTGATCATCATAGCCTATTTCTTTTTGTTGTCGGCTGGGGGCCAAACAACCAGTCGTTTTCGAGTACCCACTATTCCTTACTGGTCCGTGTTGGCGGGTCTTGGATTGGGTTGGATCAAGTCTCAGTTGGCAATCACGAGACGCCCTGTATTGATATCATAAACTTCAGCATATATATGCAGCGACAGGGAATTCTCTTTTTCATGCACGGAGGCCTCTGTGAAGATTCGTTCACTTCTAATCGATCTTGTTGATATGCTGTTCATCACGCCTCGTGATTTCTCATGGAAAATGAGGTGGCGCATGAGACATGATCGAAATCCAATCTTTGTTGAACTGCTTGATAAATACAGGGTCAAGCAACATGCCTGGAATCTCGGCGTTCAAACCGCGGAGACCTTCTTTGTGACCGATCAGCCTGAAACAATCCCTTTTGACACTTTGCCTGCGTCCTGCTTTCTCAAAGCAAATCATGGATGCAGGTGGAACATCCTGCATAAAGACCATGAGTTTTATATGTACGGAGACGGAAAGGACTTCAGTGACCCCAGGAATGTTTCAAAGTACATATTGACGCGCGAAGAGGTTGTTCATCGCTGCAAGACCTGGCTGGCAACCACGCATTCCACCAGACAATGGGCGTATCAGCATATAAAACCGCTGATTCTGGTTGAAGAGGTACTTCTCCAGCGGGGTGGCGGCGAACTGAAAGACTATAAGTTTTATACGTTTTATGGAAATGTCAAGCTGGTTAAGATTTTTTCTCCAACGAGTCGGCGGCATCACGAGGAGATTCTCCTGGATGCGAATTGGAAACCCATCCAACTCTCTAGTCGCAGGGATAAAAACACTCTCTTGATTCCCCCCAAACCCGAGAGCTATCAGGAGATGTTGGGTATCGTTCAAAAGCTCGGGGAAAACCTGGATTTCGTCAGGGTTGATTTATATGATACAACGCGTGGCGTGATCCTTGGCGAGATGACGATCTATCCGTTGGCTGGACGATTCAACAGCCCCACGCCTGATCCGAATTTTAACAGATGGCTTGGCGATCAATGGATTCTGCCTGAGTATTCAATGAACTTGTGAAAGCACTCAGTTGTGTAAGTTTGATCTCTTTAGAGCGTGTGTTGAAATTCATCTCAGACTTTGTTGGTTTTCCCTTTTGACAAATTTTTGACACGAATTTCGCGAACACTTGTACCTGCTTAAGGATTCAACTTAATCTCCACGCGGTGCGATCGGGGGTTGACCAGTACCTGTCCGTGGGTGAAATCACGCCGCCAGGAAGATCCCTGTTTGTAGCGTGGACCCAGGGGTTCGCCTAAGTCAAGATAATAGTTCTCGAAGAGCAATATTTCCCGGTAAGCATCCGAGCTTGCATACCGAAAAGCCACATTTTCGTTGGAAATCAACAAATACGAAGCAAGTGCAAACTGCTGGCGTTTTGAATCTGGCTGCTCTCCTTGTGACACCAGGATAAGACTCTTTCCCTGTGACAATGCCTGATCGATTGCAGCCATCTGGTCTTCCCAATCTGAGGAAGAGCGGTAATCACTTGACCAATCCACGGCAAAAGCCTCGATCATGGCTCCGTCCAGATATCGTAAGTAGCGCAGCCAGACGCTCCAATCTCTGACGGAAATAATATTTGCCAGAACAGGCTGCCCACGGGGTTTGAAATGATTTACCTGCAGATAATGCAAGAAGCCCTCAATTGCAGATTGATAACTTCTGTCATCCGGATATTTTGCGGGTATAGCTCCTTTGTCTTGTATCTTGCTCAGGCTTGCCTCAAGATTATCTATAAAGATACCATCCCAGTGAAATTGTTCCTGCAAGGCTTTTGCACGTTGCAGCCAGAATGCCCTATATTCCGGATTCCCAGGATCCATATAGACCGACTCACCATCGACAATTCGATTGCCGTTTTGATCGAGCAAGAACCAGTCCGGATGTTGTGCACTGATCTTGCAAAAATCTCCGATTTCATAGGCCACTTGATTCCCTTGTGGGCTTGCGGTGCATGAACCGGGATTCCTGATTTCCAGTAACTGCAAGTATGCCAGGATTGGCACCTCCACACCCAGGGATTTCAGAGTATCGCGTTCATCCTCATCTTTATGAGTCAGAATAAAAACGTCGAAGTGCTCAGCTAGGACGGGGAGCATTAGTTCCTCCGGAGGCTTGTAGAACCATGCCAACCGGACTGTCTGATAAGGCTCTTCTCTGTTACGGTTTTCAGGAGATTCGGTGACAGTAGATGTACTCGTAATTAAGGGGGTGGCTGCTGTGTGCTGTGGAAAAGGCGTTTCCACTGGGTCCGATGTTTTTGTAGCAGGTATTAATATCAGCAAAATAACGACAAACACTGCCACGAAGATACGTAAAATCCATTTTAAGGTGGGGGATATGCTTGTTGTATTCATAAAATACGTTTGATGGCTTGTTGAGTCTTTGACTGCAAATTGCGACAACCCCGCGCAATGCACTGCAGCCCAAGACCTTCATAGCAATTTCTCACATATATATTGATGAAATTTATTTCCAGCGGCTTCCCAGGAATATCGCTCCCTGGCCAGTTCGAACCCTCTTTCCCCAAACTCTCGACGTTGATCAGGATCATTGAGAAGTTTTATTAACGCCTCTGCAATCCCTTGTACATCTCCGGGTTCCACTAGATAGCCATTCCAGCCATCCTTTACAAAATCCGGGATGGCACCCACTCGCGTTGCTACGATGGGCAGTCGGGCTTGCATTGCCTCCAAAAAGGCAATGCCAAACGGTTCCAGATGAGTCGGCATGCAAAAGATTGTTGCCTCTTCATAATACTTAGCCACTTTCCCGGGATGAATCCTGCCCACCACGGTGCAATTCGGGATCTCGATTTTTGGGCTTGTACCGACAATTGTCAGGCTCGAATCCGCGTGCTGCATCAAAATTCTTTGAAAAGCTTCGACTAGTTCCCTGCCGCCCTTCCTCTTCCAATCAATTCCGACAAATAAGATTTTCTTGCCAGTGTAATCTTTATTCCCATGTGCGTTGGCGACAGGAGATATGTTGTTTCCTGCATAAACGCAGACCACCTTTTCAGGAGGATACTGGTACTGCTCGATCAATGATTGCTGGATATTGGTACTGCGAACAAAAGTGAGTGTGGCGTTGTTATAAATTTGCTTTTCCAGTTCAATCCATTTTTGTGAAAATAGTTTTTTGTGATGGAAATCCGGATAGTTTATATTTGCCAGGTGCGTATGGTCTGTATAAACAAAATGTGGAACATCGGGGATACTGCAATCAAATAAGGATTGCATCTGAAACGTAAATAGATAACTGGATTTGGCTAGCCGCTTTGACAGCAAACGTTTGATTGCGTGGAATATATAGGGTGTATGCCAGAAGGCTTCTTTCAGTCTTTTGTTGCCCAGCAAAATATCAACAGAATATAATAACAGAGTCCAAAGACCATTTATTGCAATGGTACCCGCTTGGTTCATCACCAGTGACTTGACGTTGACCACATCTACTTCATGGTCAGGGAATTGCTTTTTGATGGCTGTCTCTACCTCTGAGTTGGCTAGTGGCCATATACTTGGCCGAATAAACGCAATGCGTTTTCTGTCTGTCATAAGTGATGATCAAACCTGAAGAGTCTGGGATCGATAGGCTGCTTCCAATTTATGGTTCAGATCAATGGCAAGTTGTTCTATTTCCGGGGATAATTCAATACCCTTGCCTTTCTTCATTGAATTCGAATGTACATCGGTCGTTATATTCATCCCTGGGTAGGTTTGCCCAGCCCATCGATAAATATTCCTGACATACTTTTCCGGATCAAGGACGAAGTCCTCATAAGAGCACATCATAACTTTTGGGTTTTTATCCAACTCAAGATCGAAGAAGATGCTGTTGCGTGCGAACCAGAACAAAACCGCAGCATCATATGGGTTCATGTCGTCAGAAAAGAACTTTGATATTGTTTCCCGCACATGCCCGGAGACCATTTCTGATCTCCAATTACCAGGCTCATTGTTAACAATAGGCCTCAGGTCCTTGATGCCATTGTCAACGCCAAAACGTTTGAGATTGGAGGCTGCCACACCTTTATAGTTTCGAAACATCCATAAAGCTGTGCTGTTGCTGAAATAATCCAGTAATTCAGGGAGGTTTTGGGACTCGACCAGCGGTTTGGTAACGATAAACGGTGCTCTGACTCTGGAGAATTCCTTTTTCACCAAATCTAGCGCATTGAGACGAATTCCCTCTATGTCGTTCGATGCCAACTCACTAAACTCATGGAAGCATCTTGTATTTAAATCCCGCTCGAGGATGTTTACCAGCATGCTGGTGCCGGATCTTTGGCAGCCTGCAATAAAAAGAATGCTCTTTTGAACTTTTTTCGATATAACCGATTGGTAAATTTTCTTTCTATTCCTTTGGAATATTTTTTGTGTCTTGCGGATTAACTTGTTCTCCATATAAAGCCTTCCTTTTACCGGTAATAGACAGTAAAGACTTTTCTCGCGCAGCGCTTTCCAGTATTTGAAACCCGTAGGCGATTAACCACTTAATGCCAGGTTCATCCAGCTGCTCTCCACTTTGCGTTTTCTCAACGAGATGCAATAACGATCCTCGCACTCCGCTTGCCCGATGCGCCCAAACGGAGTCGGCAGGTATACATTCTAGACGTTCCAAAAGCAGAGATGTTACGTGTGAATTGTCCATGATTTCCTGTCCAAAAAGATACCAGGGGGAGCAAAATAAGGTAGGACCTAGTACTTTGCTCTGCGAATAAACGCATCGATAACGGTCAAGCCTCCAGTCTCGTTCCAGGTATGTGTTCCAAGAATATTACTTTTTTCAGGTGGTTTGAGAGACCATTCATGGGCTTCTGCATACTCTGTTTCTGTAAGCACTGAAATCCTGTTGAAATTGATGGCATACCCATAACGAACAGAGCAATCCTGTGAAGGTCGTATAAAATTGCTGTTCTGCAGGAAGATCCGTCCCGCCGGGCGAGCGGATCGGATATCTTTCACGATTGGATTGCGCGGATGCGGTATCCACTGATCGGACAGGGGATTGTCTGCATGAAACAAATGCAGGGCTTCCCAGGTAGTGCCCCCTTCTCTGAGGTTGGCAAACAGCCACCATTTGCCATATGCCTCCAGCAAAGTAGCGTCTATGGCCTTTATGTCATTCAATAATGTCTTGACGAAGACCCACTCAGTTGGAAAGCATGTACAACGATAAAGTTCCACCGTGCGGTTCTTCTCGGTCTCCGGGATCATATAGAGGTGTTCTTGATATTCGAAAAGAAACGGATAAGAAAGGTGATAAGGACGTTCCAAAACAACGCAACTGGCAATGGGGTTTAATTTACTGTCGAGAGTGAGGCAGGCAATATGGCCTCGATTTGAGACATAAAATCGCTCCTCATAAAATATATAATAATTTCCATTATGCATCCATACAAATGGATCAGCCCATAACCGGTCAGAAGGTGGTACGATGCGGGTGAAGCGATCCCAGGCGAATGATTTGCTATTTATCCCTTTCGCGACGAGAAGGACCCATTGTTTGAAAAAGAAGTAGGATAAAATTCTTTCCCAGATACGTTCAAAAAGATGAGGTCTTTGTAAACGATAAATGAGGCTCTTGTTCATGATCTTATGTCTTTCCCTTAACTAAGCCGGGTTGCCAAAATTTAGAAAACCTATAAAAATAAAGGCGCCCCCGGCGCGGCTCGAACGCGCAACCACCAGATTCGAAGTCTGTTACTCTGTCCATTGAGCTACGGGGGCAATATGTCAATTACGAAAAATACTTCCAACTGGTAAGGTTTTTGAGATTTTCTAAAGTCTTGCTCTGTCCAATCTCTCTACCGCTTTCAATGTTTCCTGCGTGTAAGCAGTACCGAATCGGTATGGAATGTATTTTCGATGGTCACAATTTTACCAGATACACTACAAAATGCCTGTTAATGCACTAATACGAGAGAAGACCCACAAAAATTTAGAATCTGATACTCCGTCGATTTGGCTATAATTATCTTTATGTGTTGAATGAGCTTTCCCAGCAATTTTTCAACTAATCGCTGGAATAAATAGAGGCCCATGTCATATTATTAATTCACATCATAGAGATTGATGCGGGGGAGAGCAGTGGCAGCTAGTAGGGTTCATAACCCGAAGGTCGCACGCTGTGCGAAAGTCCTGTCTCGCTATATAAAAAGGCACTCCCTGAGTGCCTTTTTTGTTAAAAGTGCGTAGTGTCAGGACTAGGGCTCATAACCGGTAGGTCATAAGCCCGACAGGCTAATAATTTTTTCGAGTGGATTGCATATGTCTCACGATTTCTACGGTTGTGCGCGGGACTGAATACGCTGAAACTCTTCCGTGAATTTCTGCGCAACTGTTTCTTGATGGATGATCAAGACATTCTCATCATTCCTATTTTCTGCTCGATCGGTAAAGTCATATGAACCCATCACAACGATCTTGTTATCAATGATGATGACCTTATGATTCATCACTCCATCCGCGTTACTTAGGCGGACGTCCAATCCAGCTTGCCGGAAGATATCAAACTCTATTGCGCCGTCCGCGACAACCTGGCTGGATTCCATTACACCGGCTACATTAACGCCCTGGGCAGCCCGGTTTCGGATAACGGTTCCCAAAGTACTGGAGTTGAAAGAATAAGACAGGAAGTAAATGCTCTCTTGCGCTTCTTCGAGCAACTGGATTAAACGGGTCACCACCACGTCATCTGGAGAGAAAAACACTTCCACTTGTGTTTCCTGGATGATTACACTTGGATGTGGGGTCTCAGGGACAACATTGATGCCAAACTGATCGTGCACAAACATCTCATCAAACTCTTTGGTATAGTCATCCGCGATTTCTTTTGAGAAAATCCGAATCAGGTTATTGTTCTCTCTGAATATTCCGGAACTGGTGTAAGCGATTGAACCCGTCCATATTTGATTATGGTCTATGATGATGAACGTGTTGTTCATCACATCATCACGACGGTCTTCAATAATAGGGATACCTGCATCAGTCAATGCCTGGAGGTTAGGACGACCCACCAAATTATCTGTTTCGATCACCATACGCACCGGGATGCCACGCTGGTGGACACGGATCAAAGCCTCGGTGATGGAATTCACGCCAAGACTGTTAAGTGCAACATCCACACTTTCCCGCGCGGCGACGATTGCTGCTGATATCGGTCCATCCGCGCCTCCAAAATTCTGCGCAGCAAACGAACTGGTCGGGTCGGTAAAATATAGTTCAAGCCAGGATGCACGAAAACCAAGCCCGGCTTTTAGGGGAATGGGCGAAAACTCAATCGCCGGCAAGGCAGTTGTTGTCGGTATACTAACTGTTCCACCAACTGATACGGTAGAAGTTGATGGAACAGTTGGGAGGGTACCTTCTTGTGCGCAAGCTAGAAGCAAGAGTAAAGATACAGTCGAAATCAAAGAAATCCTTGAGAATTTCACCTGGAAATGCTCCTTTAGCCTACCACAAGATGTCGATCGTATTGTGGTTGTATTAATTGGTCAACTACTTCAACATATTGTGCAGCAACGGTCTTCCAATTATAGCGGTGGTTGAATGCTTCAATATTCCGGGCATATTGCGCAAGCTGTTTTCGATCGTTATATAGGAGCTTGATGCTGTGTGCAAGATCATCAACATTCTCTGGCGTAAAAAACCGAACCATCTCCGAATCAAAATACGCTGTAATCGCTGTTGTACGGGCAGCAATCACTGGAACTCCCAAGGCAGCATATTCCATAAGCTTTGTCGGCAGGATACCATCAGTAAAAATGTCCCTACGATAAGGAACAATGCCTGCATGCGCGTTTCCTACCAATTGCGGCAATTCAAGTGTAGGTACATATTGCGTACTAAACTGCACATGACTTGCCAGCCCTAACTTTTTCGTAAATAACAGCAGTTCATTTAGATAGTCCCCTCTACCGTGTATAGTAAAACGAATATCCGGAATCTCTCTGACCAGCAGATAAACTGCCTGAATGGCAAGATCAATGCCGTAACGCTGGGAAAGCTGCCCGTGATAGATCAAATTGAAATGTCCATCATTGGCCACAGGTTTCACATTCGATTTGTTAAAAATTCGGTCATTGGCTACGTTCATGACCACACTGACCTTTTTTGCAGGAACTCCACGCTCGATCAACGTCTGCCGCCAGAGTTCAGTTACCGTGATCACATGATCTGCAAAAAGACAGGAAAGCTTTTCCTGCCAACGGAGGAGTCGGCTTGGTAAACTTGCCATACCACTACTAAAGCGCGCAGAATAAAACTCGGGCATCAGATCATGTAAATCAAGGATTAAGCGCGCACCGCTGATCTTTGGTATGGTTGCCGAAAAAATCAAAAAATCTGGCAAATTGTGAACCTGAACAACGTTGTATCTATACTTTCGGTGCAGGGCTGTGACCTTGATGAATGCAAGAACGAAGAAAGCCAGATACTCCAGGAACTGAACCACAATTCCTTTGCCTTTATGCCGCATCACTGGTAATCTATAGATATTTACGCCATCCACTACACTGACCGCCGGTTCACCCCTCTGTTGCAGGCAGATTACATCTACTTCATAACCTTTTTCGATCAGTGCACGTGCTTCCCGTTCCACGCGGATTTCACCGATCGGATAATACGCATGGACGATCATGCAATGCCGATTGCGATGGGTTAAACGATTCCTTATGTTATTCATATAGCAAATTCCTGTTTTCAGCTTATTTGTATTGGTTTCGCCACAGGTCATCTTTTCTGCCAGCGAATTGTGAATTCAAAAGCAACCCACTGTACACTTTCTCATGGGTTGGCCTGCGATTGAGAGACGATGTTCTTCAACGCTGATAATTGATCATCACTCATGCGCCCAAGATCAAAGATCATTAAGCCGTTTGATCCGGCTCGCAATGTCATTTCCATTTCCGCTGACAATTGTTCAGGTGGCTTGCTGACAACCGATTCTCCATGCTCTATGTAACTGATCAAGCCAAAGGTGATCTTCGAGTCATACTGATGAATGACAGGTCGCCAGTCATTCAATATGGAGCCAAGTTGATTTGCGTCATCCACATATCCTCTGGGAATGAGGAGATCCACATATCCATCCTGGAGCCAGGTTTGCCAGTCCTGTAAGTACCGTTCTCCGGCTTCCTCCTGGTCAGATGTGATCGTCACGGAAATTACGACGCCTGGATGTTTGGTTTTGATGCGTTCAGAAATTCCGCGAATTAATTTATTGATGCCCTGCTTACGAAACTCTCTCCAATAGAAATCCCGGTTTTGATAGCCTTCCAGGTTTGTATCACGTTGGCTGATGGGTATCAATGGATGCAGATCTGTGGAGGTCAATAACATGTTTTCCTTAAAATACACACCTCTCGAGCTCATCCCGGTGACCTCCTGGATCTCTTTGAGATGAATGGACTTGGTTGGACCGTCAATGAAAATCACCCCGCCGCCACCGTGGACAAAATCGGCCAGATGAACCGCAGTTTCTTCCGAGATAAGATATATGTTTGGCAAAACCAACACGGATTTCGTTTCAAGCTGATCGATCTCCGCTTCGCTTACTTCTACTACTTCCCATCCGAGATATTCCAACCATTCCATTGTCTGCTCAAGACTGCCATAACCGTATTCCTCTCCATTTGTCTTCGATCGAAGGATGTATACCGGCTTTCCTGAATCCAGTAGTCGCTGCAGGCTGCGTTGCAGGATTTCGCTTGATACAGCAACAGCGCGTCGGTCCGCTTTCCAATTCAAGAGGATGGATTCTCCTTCTCCATATTGATTAATTGCCACTGCCGGAACACCATTCCCAAAGCTTGCCAAAACCTCTGCTGAATCCGGACGGGTTAATGGATTCCCCTCAAAGGATCCATAGGCAGGCAAATCGGCATAGCGTAGCTGATTCAGGTCAATTCCATATTCGTTGGTAAACTCCCGGATAGTGTACGGATCAAATCCCCATTCAGAGCCCGGGTAGCGCGTGTAGTCAAAATGGATACCATCAACTTCATAGCGCTCGACGGTTTCCATCATCAGATCGCTGATGAACCCCTGCACCTCTGAGTGCCCGAGGTTTAGCCAGGGAATGGATTCTCCATCGGGTCCCACCAGACTCCAATTCGGGTGTGCCTGCAGGATGGCAGAATCAGGCTCATCGATCCGACCCACCACATACCAGGCGTGCACCGTAATCCCGCGTTGGTGCGCCCGTGGGACGAGATAAGCCAATGGGTCAAAACCGGCATCCACCTTATGATACTTTTCCACGAATGCACTATCATATAGGGAGTGCCCATCATAGAATACATTGACAAAAATCGCGTCGAAGTTGCCAGCCTCCGCGCGTTGGATGACCTCGTCGATCAATCCTGGCGTGACAATAGACTTTGCCCCAACCCAAACGCCATTCCATTTCGGAAGCTCCACCTCACTTGCTTTTGTAGGAACACAAGCTGAAAGTGCGGTTAACAGGAGTATCGCCATCCCCCAATTCAACAGCGGCGCGGTCACGATCGGTGGTTTAAAAATTTCTCGGCTAAAATGCATAATAGTGATTGCCAGTAAAGAACTACCAGGAAATACCCTGGTAATGCCCGTTGCTTAGTGCTTCCTTCCCTGCGCTTCGCACCAGATCCACCATAACGTGGCGGCCATTAACGCGCTCCCGTACATCAGCGAATTCAGGAGACTTATTGCCAACTACAATCACATCACTGCCTTCGATGACTTCATCAACTGTATCCGTCATCAATTGGGCAATGTGGGGAATCTCCTTCTCGATGTAGGCGCGGTTGGCTCCGTGCAGGTTCGCCAGCGAAACATTCTTGTCATACACCTGGATCTGATAACCCTTGCCGATCAGGCGCTCGATCAATTCCACAATGGGACTCTCACGCAGGTCATCCGTGCCAGCCTTGAAACTGAAGCCTAACACACCCACGCGCTTGCTGCCCGCCTGCGTGACCATGCGGTAGGCATGCTCGACCTGCAGGTTGTTGCTTGGCAGAATCGATTCCAACACTGGCAGGTTCAAGTCGAAATGACGCCCGTGGTAGAGCAGCGCGCGCAAATCCTTTGGCAGGCACGAGCCGCCGAAGGCGAAGCCCGGCGTCAGGTAATACGGCGAGAGATTCAACTTCGTATCGAGGCAGAAGATCTCCATCACCTGGTGGCTGTCGATACCGCTGGCTTTGCAGATATTGCCTATTTCATTGGCAAAGGTTACCTTGAGGGCATGGAAGGCGTTACAGGAATACTTGACCATCTCGGCTACTCGGATAGGCACGACCCGCACCGGTGCGCTCAACATGCTGTACAACTCCAGGACAGCCTCCGCCACTCTCGGATCATCCGCGCCGATGACGGTGAAGGGCGGGTTGTAAAAGTCCTTGATGGAACTGCCTTCGCGTAAAAATTCAGGGTTGAAGCACACGCCAAAATCAACACCGCTCTTTTTCCCGGAAGCCTGCTCCAGCGCGGGGATAACTACTTCCTCGGTAGTACCCGGCAAAACGGTGCTGCGCAAGACAATGATGTGATACGCGTCCTTGCTGGCCAGTGCTTCGCCGATCTCGAACGCCACCCGCTCCACATAGCGCAAGTCGAGGCTTCCATTGGAATTGCTGGGTGTGCCGACGCAGATGATGGATACATCGGTGTTATGTACGGCTTCGCGCGAGTCCGTCGTTGCGCGGATAGCGCCCGACTCCACACCCTTGCGCATCAGTTCGTTCAGCCCTTCCTCGATGATGGGACTACGCCCATGATTGATAATATTAACCTTGGTCGGATATACATCCACGCCAACGATCTGATGACCGTTATCTGCCAGACACGCCAGTGAAACCGCCCCGACATATCCCAACCCAAAAACACTAATGTTTGACATTCCTGTTCTCCTTGCTTGATAATAATGATTACTAATCTAAACTGCTGATTACCTTACAGAATGCTTTTTGGACGCAGATGAACGCTGATTCACACTGATACGGGACTTACGCAAAACTCAATCTTATTCCGCCAATCTTCGCTAATCTGCACAAATCCGTTCAAAATTCGCGAAGATTGGCGTAGATTAGTGAAGAAGGAGGCAATTCTGCGTAAGTCCTCTGATAAAAAGAGAAAATCTGCGTTTTTCTGCGTTTATCAGCGTCCCGATTTTGAAAGTGTAAGGTAATCAGTCTA
>Ga0105104_10002300_pt1 | contig 14062 bp, 12 predicted proteins | sample PPLLaktember2015_3_FD_87034 | JGI IMG/M metagenome (GOLD analysis project Ga0105104, IMG submission 87034) | Freshwater sediment microbial communities from Prairie Pothole Lake near Jamestown, North Dakota, USA - PPLs Lake P7 Core (6) Depth... | ecosystem: Environmental > Aquatic > Freshwater >... | reverse complement strand
GTCCGGAGATGCTGGTTGGAGAGGAAGCCGTCGCGCAGGCACAGGCTGAGCTGGAAGCAGCCATCACCGCAGCAGAGCAAGACCCGTCGGACGCAAATAATCAAAAGGTCATTGAGGCACAATCAACCCTGAGCGAAGCCCAGGAAACTCTGAACTATGCATACTATAACTATTCCAATAGTTACAGCCTGGGGACGTTCACTTACCCGGTCCGTAACGACAAGGGTGTGACCATCCGCCGGGAGTATATACCTCCCACCGAAGCAGAGTTGCTCGCCGGGCGCGCTGCCTATGACCTTGCAAAAGCAAACCTGAGCGATGCGCAAGGCTATCTGGATGTATTGCTCGGCAGGAAAACCGCAGAGGAAGTCTCAGCCAGCAGCCTGACGTCCCTCACGGAAGCGAAAATCGAGCTGGACTCAGCCGCGGCCGGACTCCGGGCGACGGAGTTGATCGCCCCGATCCGCGGGACCGTGACCTCCATAGAATTGAATGTCGGGGAAGAGGTGGGGAACTCGGCGGTCATCACTCTATCGAATCTGGATCAACCCTATACGCTCGATGTCTATCTCGATGAAACGGATTGGGATAAGGCAAAAGTTGGCTACGCTGCCAGCGTGACCTTCGACCTGCTCCCCGATAAAAATTACACCGGGAAAGTAACCCGGGTCTACCCTGCCTTGGATGATTCGTCGGGGGCAGCCATGGTGCATGTCCTTGTGCAATTGGAAACTTCAATCGGTGTGGACCTACCCGTGGGCTCCACGGCCGGTGTGGATGTGACCGGCGGCGAAGCGCTCGGGGTTGTGCTTGTGCCCATCTCCGCGTTGAAAGAAGTGGAGCCAGGAAAATACATCGTTTACATCCTGAAGAACGGCGAACCTGTGGAACAGGCAGTTGAGATCGGCTTGCAGGACATTCTTTATGCCGAAGTGAAATCGGGGTTGCAAGCCGGCGACATTGTGGTTACCGATGTAACCGCGGTTACACAATAACGGATGACATTTATGATGACACTACAGAAATCGGAAAGTGACGGGAATCCAAAGTCTTCGCGAACGCCGTGCAAAGCAGCGGCAGCCCCTGTGGGGCCTGACTTTGGAAATCCAACGACAGGAGTCGTTGGACTCCATACAAAGAAAACCATCAAGATCACGGCAGCCGTCATCCTGCTGGCAGCGTTGATCGGCGCGGGCTATTTCGCAACCTCTAGGATTACTTCGCAAAATTCAACCGGCACCGCGGATGAAACCCCGCTGCAAACTGCCGAAGCGACAGTGGGAGACCTGGTCCTCTATGCCAACGGCACCGGGACGATCATCCCCGCGGCTGAATCCAGCTTCGGCTTCAACGCCAGCGGACAGGTCAGTGAGATTTACGTGGAGATCGGCGATCAGGTGGAAGCAGGCCAGGTACTGGCACAACTGGACGACACTGAGGCACGCATCCAACTGGCAGAGGCGCAGGCAGCGCTGAACAAGCTGACCTCCGCTGCTGCGCTTGCCACTGCAACGCAAACGCTGGCGGAGGCTCAATCCGATTTTGACCTTGCCAAAGAGACTCTTGCATACCTGATCAGCCCCGAAGTCTTGTATTGGGAGGAAAAGGTTGCCGAGCGCGCACACATCCTGGTTGAGGCACAGGCTGCTGCTCAAACTGACGCATCGGAGGCTGCAAAACAAAAGGTAACCGAGGCCGAAACCTCGCTGGAATATGCCCAGGCTGAGCTGAAGTACTTTCAGACCGTCTATGACGAGACCTACGTGATCGCAAATTTCACACAGTACCGCACGATGTCATTCCGGGGCCGCACAGTCAGTGAGGTCATGCAGGTCGAGGATGAAGAGACCGGTGAAATGACCGACCTGATCTACCCACCTACCGAGGGCGAGATCGGCATGGCGCGCGCAGACTACGAGCTGGCAAAGGCTTCGATCGCAGAAGCGCAGACTTATCTCAATGTCTTGAATGGCGCGGAAATTCCTGAAGGAGCTACGGGCACGAACCTGGTCACTTACATCGAAACCAAACACGCGCTGGAAACCGCTGAGCGCAATCTGAACGCGACCAAACTTATCGCCCCGATCAGCGGAACGGTCACGGCATTGGAAATCAACGTCGGGGACCTGGCAAATGGAAGTTCGGCGATCACAATCGCAAACCTCGACCAGCCCTATTCCCTGGATGCCTATCTCGACGCAGAGGACTGGGGACAGGTGCAGGTCGGATACGAAGTGGAAGTGAGCTTCGACATTATCCCTGATCAAATCTTCAAAGGGATGGTGACCAGTGTTTACCCCACGCTGGATACGACCTCAGCGAATTCCGCCCTCGTGCATATCACTGCCCGCCTGGATGAAACCATTCCCTATGAGCTTCCAGCCGGTTCGGCCGCCTCTGTGGATGTGGTTGGTGGGCGGGCAGAGGACGCCATACTTGTATCTGTCGAAGCACTGCATGAAATCGGCGATGGGGAATACACCCTGTTCGTGATGGAAAACGGCAAGTTGCGACTGCGCGTGGTGGAAGTCGGGCTGCAAGACCTGACAAAAGCGGAAATCATTTCCGGGTTGGATGCCGGCGATATCGTCACGACCGGCGTGGTCGAGACGAAGTGACTCAACTCTTTTGGACGCAGATCGACGCTGATCCCGCTGATTTAAAAAGAAAAATCTGCGTTGTCAGCGTGAATCAGCGTCCGGCAAGAGAGATGACCGCATATAAACATATGAGAGCATTGAAAGGGTTCATGCGATGAAGAAAATTTTTTCTGGAAAACTTCGCTGGCTGCTGGTGGGGATCGTCACGCTGAGCGTGGCAATTGCTGGAGGCGCGGCCTTCTTCTACACCACTTCCACGCAAGCCAGCACAGCCACTGAAGAGACTCCGGTCCAGACGGCCACGGCCTTCCGCGGGAACATCGTGTTATACGCCAACGGCACCGGCACGCTTGCGCCTGCCGATGAAGCCAGCTTCGGATTCGGCGTGAGCGGACAGATCACTGAGTTGAACGTCAAGATCGGCGCTCACGTGGAGGCAGGTCAGATCATCGGGCAGATCGATAACGCCGATGTCCTGGCAGAGTACAAGCAGGCAAAACGCACTCTCGACGACCTCACGACGCCGGCCTCGTTTGCGGAAGCCAAACAAGCTGTCGCCGAGGCAGAGGTCGATATTTACAACGCCAAGCAGGATCTGGAATATCTGATCAGTTCGGATGTCTATTACTGGGAGGGGCAAGTGGCAACAGCGGAAGAAACGCTCGAGGCCGCGCAGGCCGAAGCAGGCTCGAGCCCGACCGCCGAACAGAAAAAGAAAATGGAAGCTGCCACTATCGCTCTCAGTCGTGCGCAAACCAATCTCGAAGCCGCACAACTGAAATATATTAATGAATATGTCCCGGACACGTTCACGTATAGCATCACCGATACGGAGGATGTTGACAACGATCATAATACTGAGGAAACATATGAAGAGGCAGTAGCGCCCTCCGAGGCAGAGATCGCGGCCGCGCGGGCTACATACGAACTTGCCATCGAAACACAGAAGGAAGCCCAGGCATATCTCGATATGCTCAATGGTGAAGCGTTACCGGAAAATGTCCCTGGCAGCAGCCTGACCTCCCTGGTCGAAGCGCAAACAGCGTTGCAGACCGCGCAAGAAAACCTGAAAGCGACTCAACTGATCTCACCCATCAGCGGAACGGTCACCGATCTGACCGCCAGCATAGGGGATCACGTCAGTACAGACTCGGTCATCACCATTGCAGATTTGAATCAACCCTACACGATCGACACGTACTTCGACGCCGAAGATTGGTCGAAGGTGCAGGCTGGGTACGAGACCGAGATCGTTTTCGACATTCTGCCTGACGACACGTTTACCGGCACAGTGATGTTGGTCTATCCGGTGCTGGATACATCGTCAAACTCATCGCTCGTCCATGCAATTGTCAAGCTGAATGAGACCCTCGCTGCCGACCTGCCCTCCGGCACCTCTGTGGCAGTGGACGTGATCGGCGGCCGGGCAGAGGATGCCGTGTTGATCCCGGTCGAAGCGCTGCATGAAATCGGTGACGGAAAATACACGGTCTTTGTCATGGAAAAGAGTATACCCAAGCTGCGTGCCGTTGAAGTGGGTTTACAAGATATCACGTACGCAGAGATCAAATCCGGACTTGAACCTGGCGAGATCGTGACGACCGGAATCGTGGAGACCCAGCAATGAACGACAAAACAATTATCGAAACGATCGACCTGACAAAAGTCTATGGGATGGGTGATGCCAGTGTGGCTGCCCTCGACGGCGTCAGCCTCCGGATCAAAGCCGGTGAATTCGTCGCCATTATGGGACCCTCCGGTTCAGGCAAAAGCACGCTCATGCACATTCTGGGCTGCCTTTCGCGCCCCACGGCGGGACAATACATTCTTGACGAACAGGATATCAGCAACATGAGCAAAAAGGATTTGGCGCTCATCCGCAACCGGAAGCTGGGATTTATCTTTCAAGCCTACAACCTGCTGCCACGCACCAGCGCGTTGCGGAATGTGATGATGCCCATGCTCTATGACCGCACTCGCAATTTCAGCGATGAAGAGGGCGAAGAAAAAGCGCTCAAGATGCTGGAAATGGTCGGGCTGGCAGACCGTGTTCATCACCAGCCGCAGGAGCTCTCCGGCGGGCAGCAACAGCGCGTGGCCATTGCACGCGCCCTGATCAACGATCCAGTCCTCATTATCGCCGATGAACCCACCGGCAACCTCGACAGTCACTCCGGGCGCGAGATCCTGAATCTTCTGCGTACGTTGCATCAGCGCGGTGTGACCATCGTAATGGTCACGCACGATCCGATCACCGCAGAGTACACGCAACGTGTGATCCATCTCGCCGATGGGAAGATTGACAAGATCAAACATAATGGACACAAAGCATGAAGTCCCTAAGGGTCTCTTCGACAAAACGAGACTGACAATAAAAAAATCCGTACTTGAAACGAAGAAACCTTGATTTCAAATGAGACCCTTAGGGACTCAAGAGTAAAGTGAGAGCATATGAAACTTACAGAAGTCATTCGGATCGCCTGGGAAGCGATCGTCAAAAACAAAGTCCGCTCGTTCCTGACGATGCTGGGCATCATTATCGGTGTGTCGGCAGTCATCATCATGGTCGCCATCAGCGCCGGCACCGAAGCCACCATTCAGGACCAGATCACCAGCCTCGGCTCGAACCTGCTCTTTGTCCAATCCAGTAACGTGCGCATCCGTATGGGAGAGGCGCCACCCAGCGGTGGCTTGGTCTTCGACGATGCAGCCGCCATCGCGGAGGGCGTGCCGAATGTCAAAGCCGTGATCGTCGAACAGCAGTCCACGGAGGCGGTCAAAGGATCGGGTGTCACACTGGAGGATGTTCTCATCCTGGGCAGCACGGCGGACTTTCCATCCGTGCGCGACATGGAAGTGGCGCAAGGCCGTTACTTCAACGAGACGGATGTGAACCGCAAACAAAAAGTCGCAGTGCTTGGCTCGACTCTCGCCACAGAATTATTCGGCGATGCAAATCCCATTGGGCAGGTCGTTACTGCCGGGACAACAAAGCTCACTGTAATCGGCGTGATGGCAGAAAAAGGGACAGTCGGTGATGTGGATTACGACTCGCGGCTCTATACCCCCATCACGGTTGTCTTCCAAAAGTTCACGCCGTCCATGTTTGCCCGCATCATGGGCGACAGAGTCCGTATGTTATACGTGGAAGTGGAAGAGAGCGCGGACCTCGAGGAGGTCACAACACAGATCGAACTCCTGCTCGCCAAACGTCATGAAGTGACGCTCGACTCGCTCGACTTCACCGTCACCACCCAACAGGACATCATCAGCACGCAGGAATCCACCACGGCCGCGTTTCGTTCATTGCTGGCCTGGGTGGCAGGCGTTTCGCTCATCGTGGGTGGCATTGGCATTATGAACATCATGCTTGTCAGTGTCACCGAGCGCACGCGCGAGATCGGCATCCGTCAGGCCATTGGCGCCACGCCGGATGATATCCGTATGCAATTCCTGGCAGAAGCGCTGCTGCTGAGTATCGTCGGCGGGTTGATCGGCATGGGCGTCGGCATCGGTGGCGCAATGCTTTTCGGCTCAGTGAGCGATATGCGCACCGTCATCGTCCCCAGTTCCATCCTGCTGGCATTCGGTTCCGCCGCCACCGTTGGCGCCTTCTTCGGCTTTTATCCCGCCAACAAAGCCGCGCAGCTCGATCCGATCGAAGCGCTGCGATATGAATAAAAGTTATGACCGTCATTGCGAGCGCCCGGAGGGCGCGTGGCAATCTCACTTGAGATTGCTTCCCGAAGGCTCGCAATGACAGAAACTTACGAAGGAGACACTATGAAAAAAATACTTCCGATCCTCTTGACCATCCTCATCTTGACCGCCTGCGGCAGCGCCTCTAAGGCGGCCGACCCTGCTTCCGTTCCTCAAGGCGGGACCTCCGCTGGTGCGTTGCCTGCCACAACCCAATTGATCATCGGCACGCTCAAACTTGAAGGGACCGCTCAAGCCGTGACTGGAGAACAAGCCGCCGAACTCCTGCCCCTCTGGCAGACCCTGCAAGTCTTATCTGATAGTGATACCACCGCGGATCAGGAAACGGAAGCGTTGATCACACAGATTCAGGAGACGATGACTGCCGGGCAAATGCAAGCCATCACAGACATGAACTTGAGGCGCGAAGATATGGCCAGCCTCATGCAGGAACAAGGCATGGCGATGGGTAGCGGTTCCCAAAACAGCAGTTCGCAGAGTGGAAACTCTTCCCGCAGCGGCGGAGGCTTCGGACCCGGTGGTGGTGGCCCCCCCGACGAGATGCCCATGCCCGGCGGCGGCGGATTTGGTGGAGGAGGCCAGAGCTTGAGCCCGGACCAAATTGCCACCGCGCAAGCCTCCCGTCAGAACAACGCAAACTTTGTCCCGCCGATGTTGATCGATGCATTGATCGAATATCTTCAGGAAAAAGCGGGCTCTTAAAATGTAGTAGCGACTGAAGTCGCCACTACGAAAGAATTACCAATATTGGTATACTGATTTTAGCAAGGTGCTTATGTCGAAAACAATCATGGTAGTGGACGATGAAAAGCGGCTGGTCTCGCTGGTCGAAAGTTATCTCACGCAGGAAGGCTACCGCGTGGTGACCGCTCATAACGGCAAGGATGCGCTGGCTGTGGCGCGGCGTGAAAAACCTGACCTGATCGTCCTCGACGTGATGATGCCTGAGATGGATGGTTATGAGTTCATGCGCAAACATCGTGCCGAGAACAACACTCCCATCGTTCTGCTAACCGCGCGCGTAGACGATGAAGATAAAGTGATCGGTCTGGAAGTCGGTGCAGACGATTACATCACGAAACCGTTTCGCCCGCGTGAACTGGTCGCACGCGTCCGGGCAGTCCTGCGCCGTGCCGGGGATTCACAGCCGGCTGCGAAGGTTTTGAAAGCCGCCGATATCCTTTTGGACCGTGACACCCGCACAGTAAAAGTCGCGCAGCAATTCGTAGACCTCACGCCCTCTGAATTCGATATATTGACTGCGCTGATGACATTGCCCGGACGAGTCTATTCGCGCCTGGACCTGCTGGACATCATTCAGGGCGTACGTTATGAAGGCTATGAGCGCACTATTGACACGCACATCAAAAACCTGCGCGGCAAAATAGAACATGAGCCGCGCACGCCTCAGTACATCGAAACCGTCTACGGCGTTGGTTATCGTTTCAAGAGAGAATGATCCTCATGCGTTCCATCACCCTCAAACTCATCTTTGCCTTTCTCGGCATCAGTCTGGTCAGCGTTCTGTTGATCGTCCTTTTTGCCCGCTATACCACTGACCAGGAATTCAGGCGCTTCACTGCGACCAATGACCGTTTTTCTATAGTAGAAATGCTCCATGATTATTACACTGCCCAAGGCTCCTGGGATGGCATTGAGCAGGTTGAGTTATACAGGCGTTTCCCCGCACCGAATGATAATCCACTTCCAAAGCCCTACAACGCGCTGACTGTTACTGATCAGTCCGGAAAAGTTATTCGCGCAGGTTCCAACTTTAAAGTAGGTGATACTGTCCCAGCAGATGAAATCCAGCGCGGTGCTCCCATCCAGGTGGAGGGCGAGACGGTAGGTCACCTGATCTTCTCGCCGCCTCCATTCGATGAAAATTCTCCCGAACGAAATTTTCTCAATCGCACAGCACAACTTCTGATCTACAGCGCGCTGGCTACAACAGCGGTAGCGCTTCTCCTTGGTATTGCGCTTTCCCGCAATCTTACTTCGCCCATTCGGGAACTTACCGAAGCCACCCATGCCGTTTCGCAAGGCGATCTCTCCCAGCAAGTGCCCATCCGCTCGAACGATGAATTGGGTGAGCTCGGCAAAGCTTTCAATAAGATGAGCGCCGAGCTTTCGCGCTCGGTCAACGCCCGCAAACAGATGACGGCCGATATTGCCCATGAACTCCGCACGCCGCTGAGCCTGATCCTCGGTCACGCCGAGGCTGTCCATGACGGCGTCCTGCCGCCCACGCGCGAAAACTTCGAGATCATTCGCGAGGAAGCGGCGCGGCTTGAACACCTGGTAAATGACCTGCGCATCCTCTCTCTTGCGGATGCAGGCGAGTTGACCATGAGCCTGCAGATCATCGAACCAGAGCGCATCCTTCGGGAAGTTGCCTCGCTTTATCAATATCAAACTCAGCGAAAGAATATCATTCTGAACCTGGATATCGCCTCCCCTCTTGTCTCCATTGAGGTGGACCCCGGGCGAATGACTCAAGTCTTCACGAACATTTTGGACAATGCCCTGCGTCATACTCCCAAAGGCGGACAGATTGTCCTTTCTGCGAGAGAAGTCAATGATCAAGTGGAATTTGCCATACAAGATAGTGGGCCCGGTTTGAAGGCAGAAGACCTGGAACGCATCTTCGAACGCTTTTACCGGACAGATGCATCCCGTCAACGCGAGGAGGGCGGCTCAGGGCTGGGACTGGCAATCGCCAAGTCCATTGTTCAGGCGCACGCCGGACAGGTGTCGGCTGAGAGTGAGGCGGGAAAAGGACTAAAGGTCATCGTCACATTACCGAAGAAGACCAGTTAGCCGCCGTCCATCTTCGGCTTTTCAAGGCGCGGGCGTCATCCAACGCATAAATGCCAAGTCAAATCTTTACATTTTCCACACAATTTTTACATCGGGTCTTTACAGTGCTATGCTACAGTTGATGCCATCGGAGAAAGGAACCGAACAATGAAAAAGATACTTCTTACTCTTCCTATTGTGATCGTGGTGCTTGGATTATTCGCTGCAACGGGCTACGCGGGTTATCGTTTCGGTTATGCCCGGGGAGTGCAGACAACCGTGAATGGCAACGATACGCGTCCGGGACTTCGTCCATTCGATGAGGTTGGTCCGCTCGGAATGCCCATGCACAGATTTGGCTTTGAGCGCGGCTTTCAGCGTGAATGGGGTCCGGGCGGCTTGCCAATGATGGGCTTCGGCTTCTTCTCTCCATGGATATTACTGGGGCGTATCGCAGTCCTGGCGCTGAGCGTCTGGTTCATCTATTGGCTGTTCGCGCGCAGCGGCTGGCGTTTGACTCGTCAAACCACCGGGAGCGTTCCTCCAAAAAATGAGTAAGTTCTTAGGAAAGGTTACGGTAATAATCAGCGTTTTTGATACATCCAATTTGCGAATTACGAACGTATATTAAAGATATAAGGCCCTGGCTCTGACCAGGGTCTTGTAGAAAATTAAGAGGAGAGAAGATGGAATTTATCAATCGACTGATCCATGCCCTGACAGAAGTACATCCCACGCATCCCATGCTGGTGCACTTCCCCATCGCCCTCACCGGCGCAGCGTTCCTGTTCATCCTGCTGGCCTATTGGAGAAACAACGCCGCACTTGAACAGACTGCATTTGCAAACATCGTGCTCGCGGCCCTTGGCACAATCGCGGCAGGCATCACCGGCTATATGGATAATATTAAAAATTACATTGGTGATGCGCCAAATGCAAGCACAAAGATCGTCCTTGCCATCGTCTTATTCACCCTTACAACAGGGATCAGTCTCGTCCGTTTTCGCAACCCGGATCTGTTCTGGAAAGGCAATCGTTTTTTATACATCGCATCGTACGGTGTTAGTTTTGCCATCGCGCTCGTCCTTGCATTTCTGGGCGGCGTCATTCTATATGGTTTTTAGGAGTAAACAAAAAAATGAAGTCAATGCACGTGAAGATCGCAGCAATTATTTTGATCGTAGGATTGTTATCTGCCTGTAGTACCCAGCCCGCGGTGACGCCCACTTCCACTCCACAGCCGACCGAAGCGCCGACAGATACTCCGCCTCCCACCGACACCGCCGCACCGACCGATACCGCGCAGGCTACCGAGGCCCCAACGGAACCTGCGGCAGCTACAGAATCGGTAGTGCAAGGCGCGACCGTCAGCTTCGCAAATGATGTCCTTCCGATTATCGAAAGCCGCTGTGTGAACTGCCACGGTGGAGACCGAACGCAGGAAGGATTGGACTTGAAGACCCATGCCAGCCTGATGGCTGGTTCAAGTAATGGTTTCGTTGTCACGCCGGGGGATGCCGCGAATAGTCTGCTGGTTGAATTGATCGCCAATCAGAAAATGCCCAAGCGCGGACCCAAGCTCACGCCGCCTCAGGTCCAGTTGATCATGGATTGGGTCAACCAGGGCGCACTGGATAACTAAATTTTTAGTACAAAATCCCTGCGAAGGTTATTTGTAAAGAACCTACGCAAGACTTAAGTGGTCATCATAAGAGTGTTCCTGAAACGGAACGCTCTTGCTTTTTTCATATTTCCCTGTTAGCCCAAAGATAAAGTGTCACCTGTTTTCCAAAACAGAAATGTCCCCTGCGGAGGCAGGCGTGACACTTCTGCGTTTGGAGAGGGGAGTTTCAAAGCCTTTGCGCCAGGGATGATCGGGCGCAGGCTTTTCGGGCAAATGCTTGGGTGGAAAAGCACGGTCCAATTGTTTGGTCGAGACGATATCCGCTTGGTGGGCTTGGTGGTTATAGATGGTGTAAGGCAATGCTTTGCCATTATACAAGATGGTCATCTCGTCCTGGGCAGTGAGACAAACCAGGACCTGCGCCTTGCGCAAGGCATAGGTGGAGCGTTCGGTCTGGATCTGGTAGACAGTTTTGTAAAATTGCAGAGTGAGGTTTTTAGAGAGCGTGCGAGTTTCCTGCCAGGAGAAGATGCGAGCGAGATCTTCCTTGGGAGTAAGAGGGCGATGGGCATCGACAGAGCTTCGGGGTGCTTCGCCAAAGCGCAGGTTGAAATCCTGAATAAATTCAGGCAAGAAGGCATTGCCCGCCGCATGACTGTTGATGTTGTGCAAGCGCATTTCTTTCGGCAGACGATCCTGTAGGGTTTGAATGACACGTTCAACGCGACCCTTGGCTTGCGGGGTATTAGCGCAAATGATCTGGATGTCCAGTTCCTGCATAGCACGTCCGAATTGGGTCAGATCCGTGTGGACGCCAGCTGAAGGCACATTGACCCGGAAAATACTGTTTTTGTCGCTGTAGAAGGCAACTGGTTTGCCATATTGCTTGAAATATCCTTCCGCGGCTTGGCAATAGCTGAAGAAACTCTCACTTTCCACAAAGAGCAACTGTACGAGCTGGCCGGTGGCATCGTCGATGAAGACCAGCAGCACACATGGCTCCGCTCGACCTTCGAACCAATCATGGAGAGAACCATAGATTTGGCCCAACTCGCCAAAGCAGGCCCGCCGTTCTCGCAGTTGGTGGATCGTCGCCTTCTTGGCTTTGTGTGGCTTCCACAACCCTTCCGCGATCATGAGTTGGCGCACACTCTCATCCGAAAGTTGAAGTCTTTCCTTTTCCACCAGCTTCTCATGGGCCAGCGTTGGTCCAAAGCCTCGATATTTTGTCTTCAATAAATTCAACGCCTGTTTCTTCACTTTCTCCGCTAAACGGTTATTCCCTGGACGGCCACGGTGCTTGGACACCAAGCCGGCCGCACCCTTTTCGCGATAGGCTTTCAGCAAGCGTTTGATCTGGCGGGTACTCAAGTCTAATATCCGTCCGGCTTCCTTTTGGCTCATTTGTTTTCTGGCTACTCTTTGCATTACTTCTAATCGGCTTAGTTCTTTGGCGCTCATCTCAAGTAGTTTGTCCATTTCTGGTCCCTTCCAAAGGGGACATTTCTACTTTGGTGAAAGGGGACATTTCTACTTTGGGCTAACACTTTTTTCATATTTCCCTTGACAGGCAGACTTTAACCAGTAACATAGATTAAACCAATTCATTTGTTAAGGGAGGGTTGTATGAATCCAGTTCCACGTCCATCTTTATTCGGCAGGGCGATGCTCGCGTTACTGCTCACCATTGGTTTTTATGGTTTGGCACTGGGAATCGCCTTTGGACTCTTGTATTTGATCTACCTGGAAATTGCAGTCCTTGGCAGGATCAATGTAAAGCTGACGTTTTTTGCCTTCCTTGGGACCGTCGTCATCCTCTGGTCCATTTTCCCCAGAATTGACAAATTTACAGCACCGGGTCCACGTTTAAAACAATCCAAATTCCCCGAACTATTCAAAGAAATCGAAAAAATTGCCCACGCCACCCGGCAGGAGATGCCAAGCGAGGTTTACCTCCTCACGGAGGTCAACGCCTTTGTAGCAGAACGGGGAGGCTTGATAGGCATTGGTTCACGCAGGGTCATGGGGATCGGACTGCCTTTGTTCCATCTCCTGGGCGTGGACGAGCTCAACTCCATTTTGGCGCATGAGTTCGGCCACTTCTACGGAGGTGATACCGCCTTGGGTCCCTGGATCTATAAAACCCGCGCGGCGATCATTCGAACGGTTCAAAGCGTGGGAAATACCAATCAATGGCTGTTGATCCCCTTCGAAGCGTACGCCAAGATGTTCCTGCGCGTGACGAATGCCGTTTCGCGCCAACAGGAGTTTACAGCCGACCAACTTGCGGCACGGACGGTCGGTGCGAGAGCGACGATGGCGGGCCTGCAAAAAATACACAAATATGGGCTCGCATTTGACGCTTACTTCCGTCAGGACTACGCCCCCGTCATTGAAGCAGGTTACCGGCCGCCCATGCTGGGTGGCTTCGCAATGTTTTTGAAAACTCCACAAATACAGGAAGCTGTCAACAATTATTATGATCAACAGGCCACACAGGGACAATCCGATCCGTACGACACGCACCCCTCATTGAAAGAACGCATCGCGGCATTACAGGGTCTGCCCGAGGGCCAGCCTCTCAACGATTGCGAAGCCTTTACACTACTGCCCGGCAACCTCGAGGGCCTCGAGAGCCTTGTTCTCAAAGAAATAATGAGGCGCGAGGAAGATTTTACAAGTTTAAAAGAGATCGCTTGGGATAAAGTGGCTGAGTATGCATTTCTGCCTCAGTGGGAAAAGGCGGTTGAGACGTACAGACCCATCCTGAAAGATATCACACCAGGTACACTTTTTGAAACAACACAAAATATTCCGAGACTGTTTGCAAAGTTCGCACAGGCAGGCGATTTCCTCGCGGAGAATGTTCGGCCCGAGCAGGTCCCACAGGATGCACAAGCCCAGATCACGGGTAATCTGCTCGGTACGGCGCTGGCAGTGATGTTGCATCGTGCAGGCTGGATGATCAAAACCAATGTTGGTGAAGATGTTGCACTTCTGAAAGAAACCAGGGAGCTTAAGCCATTTTCGTTATCCTCCGAAGTGGTTTCCCGCCAGATATCGGCAGATCAATGGCAAACGATTTGTAAGGAGAATCAAATCTCGGATCTGGCACTTGCTTAAAACGAGTATATTATTTTTATAAAACATGGCTCGTCCATGGACGAGCCATGTTTTAATTTCTGGTATAATTTTGCCGCTTGTAAATGGAGAGGTCGCGTAGTCTGGCTTAGCGCGCACGCTTGGAAAGCGTGTAACCCACAAAGGTTCGCGGGTTCAAATCCCGCCCTCTCCGCTCCTAGACACTCTCTTCGCTCTG
>Ga0105104_10002299_pt1 | contig 14063 bp, 15 predicted proteins | sample PPLLaktember2015_3_FD_87034 | JGI IMG/M metagenome (GOLD analysis project Ga0105104, IMG submission 87034) | Freshwater sediment microbial communities from Prairie Pothole Lake near Jamestown, North Dakota, USA - PPLs Lake P7 Core (6) Depth... | ecosystem: Environmental > Aquatic > Freshwater >... | reverse complement strand
GCCTTCCCCCCTTTAAAAAAGGGGGGAATAGAAGGGGGGTGATCGAATGCGAACTCTAAAACGTAATCCCGTATCTGATAAAACGCGGCAACGTGCTCGTGATCTTCGTCGGAGTTCAACTGTCGCCGAGAAAAAGCTCTGGCGCGCACTTCGCAATTATCATGCAGCCGCCAAATTTCGACGGCAGGTACCCGTCGGACCGTTTATAGTAGATTTTTATTCTCCCGATCTCGGATTAGTAATCGAAGTTGATGGCGACACTCATACTACGGAAGATGCAATCCACTATGACGCATCTCGCGAAGAGTTCCTTCGCGCACAAGGATTGCATATCCGGCGATATAAAAACAGCGATATACTGACAAATTTGGACAGTGTGCTTGCCGATCTATACCAAGTGATTTATTCGACAGAGCAACAGCCCGATACCCCCCACTGTCCCCCCTTATGCTAAGGGGGGAGGATAAAAATCCGAGCGAAATAGCGAGCATGCAGCGATAAAGCATACCTCCTTTGCAACGGCCTTCCCCCCTTGAAAAAGGGGGGAATAGAAGGGGGGTCGAACCAATTAAGCAAGAACCACCCAAGGCATTACTTTATCATTCCTCAGTTCACATGCCCCGATTTACCATAGCAGTATTTGTTTGTCTCGCTTTATCAGCGGTTGGATTGGCCGCTAAGACCCCTCCGCCCGCGGGTCTGGATTCGCTCACCCAAAAAGAAGCGGATTCGCTTTCCAAAGCTCTCTTCGGCGAGAAACACGACGAGGACCGTGCCCAAAAAGAATTCGCCAACGGGCAGGAAGATTTTCGCGCGGGTGAAGTCTTTCTCGCGGAAGCCGATTCGCTCCGCCGTACGGGAGCTGACACGACGCTGCGGAAACCCGGCGGTGTCATTGGTTTTTTCAAACAGAATTTCGGCGATAGCTCTCTGACTTCCGGTGAACTTGAGACGCGCAAACGGGCGGAAGCCGCGCTGCGCCGCGCGGCCAAGGAATTCGAACGCGCTCTCGAACTGTCTCCCGGCTTTTTCGAAGCGGAACTCTGGCTGGCCGCCACCTATGACCGCTTGAAAGAGTGGAATAAATCTATAGCCCTTTATCGGGAAATCCTCAATAAACGGCAGGGCGAGGATCGCCTCTGGTTTAACTATGGCTATGCCTGTCTGCAGGGCGGTCAATACGAAAAAGCGGTTAACGGCTTTGAGCAAGCCATCCGCATCAGCATGTTGGTGAGCGCAGATTCGGCTAAAATTCCCAATCGTTACCGCACGTTTGCCGGTGAAGCTTTCCTCCGCACCTATCAGGATCGGCTCGCTCTGGAACGTTTTCAACAGGCTCTTGTTTATGCCGACAGTGTAGAAGCGGCTGAAATCCGCCGCACGATCGAATGGGTGCTGTGGGACGACGGCGGTATCGCAACGGTTGAATATCGCGATGCGGCTTACGCCGCCGAAAACGAACAACGGTGGAACGATGCGCGGCAGGCTTATCTTGGAGGTCAGTCCGTGGCCCGCACGCAGCGGGTGAAAGATGAACTCTCTTACCGGCTCGCGCTGCTCGAATTCCAGCATGGCACCCGCACCGACGGTCTGGCTCGCATGAAAGCCCTGATCGAATCTCAGCCCGAAGCGCCGCCGGAGTATCGCGAAAACTATGGCAAGATGCTGTTCGCGTATGCGCAAATGCTCGAGCAGGAGAGAGATAAACGGACGTGTCTTAGCTACTTTTTACAAGCCACGAAAATCAATTGGAGCGGGCAGGGAGCGGGATTTGTGGAAATCGCCCGCATCGCGGCCAATGATCTCGATTCAGCCATCGAGCACGCAACGAAGGCTTTACAGTATCCGCTTACAACCGAGCAGCAGCGCGCCGCCTACCGCATTCTCGAAGATGCCTATCGCGCGAAAGGAAATTGGGAAATGATGAAACGCTACCGGCAGCTTCTGGAGTCCAATCCATGAAGCGAATATTGATTGTCTTCATCGTTCTATTTTCTGCAATGTCCGCCGCGTGGGCGGAAGATGTGGAATTCCGGCTGATTACTCTGAAAAATGTCAATGACCGCATAGAACTTGCCGTTTTGCGGGATGAACTCATGCTCGGCAGCGAGACCGTGGATCGCATTCTCATCACGGATGTGCTCAACGACGGATTTGATGAGAACGATATGCTGCAGCTTTATCCCTCGGGTCGGGTGCTCAAATTGGCTCCCATCACGCCGCGTTTGGATTCGCTGCTGCGTTCCTACCGACTTCCGCCCAACGTGGAAATACACGAAACCCGCCAGTATTATTCCCGCTACGATTCTCTGGCTCGTGCTCGCAGCGGCGGACAGGCCTTGGGCTATGGTGTAATGGCCGGACTCAGCGAACGATTGCTGCGCGGTTATCGGGGCGAAAGCGTCGAAGGTTATTTTAAATTCACGTCTTCCGGCAACGTTGTGCAAGCCTGGAATTTCGATTCCAACCGCGTGTCCTTTCCGCCGCCGGATGCGCCGCGCATAGATACGGTGTTGATCATTCAGCATGACACGATTCGCGTCCCCGAACTCATCACGATCACGTCCGAACCGAAGATTATTCGTGATACCGTTTACATTCCATCTGAGCTGCTGCGCAAGCCGCGCGGATTTTTCTATTGGGAAGCGTTAGGCATGTTCGGCGGCAGCTACAGCGGAGCGAACCGCGAAAGCTCGGCGGGAAGGCTGGCGCTCGGGGCGGGCAACGAATGGGATTTCGGTGTTTGGGATCCGTGGATCAGCGGCAGACAAGAAGTCAACTCGCGATGGGGTTTGCGCTTTGTGGCGGAAATGGCGCCATGGAAAAATGACTCTCTACCGCCTCGTTTCTTGAGTACATCTGCCGAAGTCATGTATATTCCCCCATGGGATCGCGGTTTCTTTATCTTTGCCGGTGCGCGAGCCTATTATCACGATGATCTCTTCTGGGATCGCACCCACGCGGCTTGGGACGGTGACTTGTATGACGAGCCTGCCGAACAGGATCTCGGTCAATACGAACTTACGGTAAAGCTCGGTCTCGACAAATTCGCTTCATACGGCACGGCGAAACGCTTCGGCGCGTGGCTGAAGCTCTCGGGTTTCATTCCCGGCGGCAAATATTCGAAGTACACGCTTGAAGTGGATCATACGCTCACACAACCCCTGAGCATTCCTGAATCCGTAAAAAACGGCAAATTCCGGTGGGAACACAAAGGAGGCACTGATATCGAATTGGCCGCCACAGTGCGGCTGTCGGAATCGGCGCAAATGATGGTAAGCTTCGGTCAGTTTTCCATCTATTCGGCGGATCTGCATTGGATAACCGATACCGGAATCGGTATTCTGAACAATAAATCCACGGCGGATTTTCGCCAAGCCTATCAAACGGCGGCTATTCGCTTCGCCCCCTGCAACAAGCCCAACATGCGGATCATGCTGGAAGGCGCTTTCCGCAACAATGTTTTGAATAGTGAATTCAATGACGGAAATTCCACGGCGGAAACGTTCTGTGATGAGCTCTTTGCTCCGTACATGGAAACACCCGAACTCAGCGTTACTGCCCGCCTGGACGTAAGTATTATCCGTTTTTATGCCAGCGCGCGGTATTTTCTGCCGCCGGAAGGAAAAGACGCCCAACTGCAGCCCGAAGCCGGGCTGTATCTGATGTTCCGTTAGCTATAGAATTCGGCTTTCGCGCCGTAGTGACTCTCCTGAGTTGCAACGGTATAATCTGGCAAACCTTTTGCACGGATTTCATAGATCACGCTTCAACCACAGGGAAAACTCCATGATTCGCAGGATATCGGTTTTTGCTATCATTGCCATGTTGGCCATAGTCGGTTCGGCTTCTGCTTTTACCATTTCAGGTACGATCATCGGCGGGCAATCCGGTATTACACTGAAGGCGGTCGTCGGCATTCCGACCAATTTGGATACAATTTTATTAACGGCAGCGCTGCCGATTCTAAATACGTATGCATTGACCAATGCTCAGCCCGGCGGATACATGCTGTTCGCCTATCAGGATCTGAATGTGAACCTGCGTCCGGATCTGGATGAACCGCGCGGTTTTTACGGCGGCACGTATCCCGAAATCATGACCATTGCCGGTGATACGAGTGGTGTGAACATCGAACTCCGCCCGCCCAATAACGGCGGATTTACGGGGACTGTGACCTATGAAGGTGCGCAGCGCGGAGCCACCATTATTGCCGCTTATGATAATCCCAGTATGTCGGGAACTCCGCGCGGAGCGGGAGCCGTCCTGGACACGACCGGGGCGGGCAACTTCATCGCCTTTGTGGATACGTTCGGTACCTACTATGCCTACGCGTTTATGGATCTTAATCTGAATTTCAGCTATGATCTGAATGAACCGTTCGGCTTTTACGGCATAACCGCACCCCAATCCTTCACCGTCCAGCAGACGAATTTCCCGGACAATATTAATATTACACTGCACGATCCGTCCGCTTCACCAAATCCGGTAAGCGCACTGCCGAAAAGCCCGCTCTTGATTTCCGCCTATCCGAATCCTTTCAATTCGGTTGCGCGACTCGGTTTTTCGATTCCCATAGATTCCGATGCGGAAGTTTCCGTGTTCGACATTTCCGGTCGTCTCGTCCGGACACTATTATCAGGACCGGTTGCTGCGGGCGAGCATTTTCTGACATTTGAGTCCGGAAACCTTCCTTCCGGATTTTATTTGATTTCTCTGCGTAATCAAGCCCGGTCAACCACCGCGAAGGTTCTGCTTTTGAAGTGAGTGCTTGCCTCGAAAAAATGTGGAATTTGGGGCAGATTGTCGTGAGTCACTTGCATTTTTTGTTTTGCTTGAGTATATTGGTTTTTGGAGTTGCCCCCTGATTAGGGAGGTAATTCATATGTTAACATGACCTAAGAAGGTCTTCTCGCAGGCCCGTGTCACGGGGGAACAGTTTCTCAGTTCCTTTCGGCTTCGCGATGGAAAAGGTGGCAAAACAAGGGGTACCATCCCCCGATAATCCGAAAGGATGAGAAAATGGTAAACATTTACGTGGGAAATCTGGCCTATGCGGTCAGCGAGGATGACCTCCGGGTTGCTTTCGAGCAGTATGGTACGGTGGAAAAAGCCAGTATCATTACTGATCGTATGACCGGACGTTCGAAGGGTTTTGGCTTTGTGGAAATGCCGAATGCCAACGAGGCAAAGGCTGCCATCGAAGGCCTCAACGAAACCGACCTTAAAGGCCGCAATATGTTGGTCAATGAGGCCCGTCCGCAGAGCGACCGCCCCCGTCGCCCGACGACCCGCCGCAACCAGTGGTAATCGGTTAGTCCTGCACTCTGAAGCCGCACGGCAATGCCGTGCGGCTTTTTTTTGCCCTCTATTCTGAATACTTGAAAATCGCCCCGCGCGCCTCTCATTTTCAAGGCTGTAAATTATGGATTAATAAATAAATAAACAACAACTGCGGTCTTGACCTTTTGAGCGGAAATTGCTAAATTCTAAGGCTAAACGATAACTCGGACACTTAGGCATTTCCCAAGAAAAATATCCGTTCCCATCAACTTAGTAAGGAGCCGGCAATGAGTCCGTCCGCGGCCAAAGCGCCGAAAAAAGAAGGAAAGTCTACCTACAAGTTTCCGCACGACACCAAGAAGTACCAGAATTTCATCGCCGGCAAGTGGTGTGATTCGAGTTCGGGTGAAGTCTCTGAAAATCGCAATCCCGCAAATGTGACGGATCTGGTCGGTACGTTTCCGCGTTCGACCAAGGAAGACGTGGATCGCGCGGTGAAGTCCGCGAAGAAGGCGTTCGCGTGGTGGCGTTTGGTTCCGCCGCCTCACAGAGCGAAGATGTTCTACCGCCTGGTGGACATCATGCAGAAGAACAAGGAAATGTATGCCTTCCAGATGACCCGCGAGATGGGCAAGCCCATTTTTGAAACTCGCGGCGACGTGCAGGAAGGGATTGACACTGCGTTGTACGCTTGCGGAGAGGGCTATCGCATGTTCGGCAAGACCGTGCCCAGTGAACTGCCCAGCAAGTTCAACATGACCACCCGGTTTCCGATCGGCGTCTGCGGTCTCGTGACTCCGTGGAATTTTCCGATGGCCATTCCTACGTGGAAAATGTTCCCGGCTCTCATGTGCGGCAATACCGTGGTGATTAAGCCCGCGGAAATTACTCCGCTGTCGGTGTGGAATCTCTTGAATGCCGTGCTCGAAGCCGGTTTCCCGCCGGAAGTCATCAATGTTGTGTTCGGTGCGGGTTCCAAAGTCGGCAACGCCATTGTTGAGCATCCCGATACGCCCGTAGTTTCCTTCACCGGTTCTTGTGCGGTTGGCCGTAAGATTGGCTCATTAGCGGCTCCGAAACTGAAGAGAGTGTCAATGGAATTGGGCGGCAAGAACTGCACGCTCATTTGCAACGATGCGAATCTCGATCTGGCCGTGGACGCCTGCATTTGGGCGGGTTTCGGCACGACCGGTCAGCGCTGCACGGCCTCCTCGCGCGTGATCGTGGAGGAAGGCGTGCACGATGAATTCGTGGAGAAATTCATCAAAGCCGCCAAGAAACTCAAAGTCGGCTACGGTAATGATGAAGGCATCACGATGGGCCCGACGGTTTCCGAAGAGCAGATGAAGACCGACCTCGAATACATCGAAATCGGCAAGAAGGACGGCGCGACGCTGGCTTTTGGCGGCAAGCGGCTAACCGGTCCTGAGCACAAGAACGGCTGGTTCGTGCAGCCCACGATTTTCACCGACTGCAAGCCGAAGATGCGCACGTCGCAGGAAGAAATTTTCGGTCCGGTGGTGAGCGTGATTAAAGTGAAGAACTACGATCAGGCCATTGAAGTGGCCAACGATATCGAGTTCGGTCTGTCGAGCGCGGTCTTCACGCAGGATGTGAATAAAGCGTATCGCGCGTTCCGCGATCTGGAAACCGGCCTCACGTATATCAACTCGGCCACCATCGGTGCGGAAGCTCACATGCCGTTCGGCGGTATGAAGGGCACGGGCAACGGCCACCGCGAAGGCGGCTGGGGCGCGTATGAATTCTATAGTGAGACTAAAGCCTGCTACGTGGATTGGTCCGGCACGCTGCAGCGCGCGCAGATTGACGACATCGTCCCGAAGAAGAAATAACGGTATCGTAGCGACACAGCTTGCTGTGTCTCTTCGGCATCCGCCGAGCAGGGTTTCCAAACCCTGCCGTAATCTGTTTTCGGCGTAAGAGGCCACATTGGAGATCGGGCGGGCAAGGGGTTTAAACCCCTTGCCTTCCCATCTTCCAGCCGCGTTGACACGCACCTTGATGCTTCCGTGCGGGAGCAAAAAAACCGCCGCGCGGGGTGTCCTTACCCCGCGCGCTAAGATGAAAAGATGCTTCGCCGTCATCAAACAGCAACGGGGATCGGCACGGTCCATTTTGTGACCACAGTCACTCGTACGCGAGGAATGTGGTTTGTTGAACCGCAACTGTGTGTCGAATTGCTTGCGATCCTTGAAAACTATCGGCATCGTTTCGATCTTGATTGCTACGGTTACGTGTTGATGCCTGATCATCTGCACGCGTTGCTGCTCCAAACAACCGATCTGGGTACGGCAGGCAGGCTGATGGAGCATTTCAAGAGGTTTTCCAGCCGCAAACTTTTGCATCATCACTGCAAGGATGCAAACGGCTGGAGAGAATTGTTCGATGATGTTTTTGTTCCCGGTTCCGATGCTGTTCGTACGAAACTAAGTTATCTGCACGGCAATCCGGTTCGGGGAGGATTAGTTCACGTTTCGATGGATTATCCTTGGTCGAGTGCAAGATATCTATTCGGGGTTGCGGATATGAAGGAATCAATAGTCAGACTGATTCCAAATCCGCTGTGACCGAAATAATATTTCGCGCGGGGTAAGGACACCCCGCGCGGCGATCGAATTCATGTGTACAAAAAAGGAGTTGCTTATGCCTGCGCGTTGTCCTGAGTTAGATGTATATCTTCGAAAAATAGGTGCCAAGTGTAAATATTTATCGAGCCGCGATAGCTACTGGCGACAGGATGGATCCCGCTTCTGCAAAGTAGAAACCTCAGATGGAGAGACAGTCGTTGTCTTCAACGAATTGACTTTAGCCAAAGACGGACATCGTCTACCGGAGGCTGAGATAAACAGCAAGGGTTGGTTGAAACTTCGCCTTGTCAATGCTAAGCGTATGGAAGCGGCGAAACGTTTGGCTGCGGAGTTGTATAATCGTTAGGACTCTTTCCGCCGCGTGGGAGCCGAGTTCGCCGCGCGGGGTGTCCTTACCCCGCGCATTGAAAGAATATTCCGCAAACAGGACTATCCCCTGACCTACGATGACTCTTCCTTTAGTTCGACAAGCATGGCTGCCGGTTCTGCTCTTGGTGGGATCGAATGTCTTCATGACCTTCGCCTGGTACGGCCACCTGCGCTTTAAAAGCGCCACACTGTGGATGGTGGTTCTGGCCAGTTGGGGGATCGCGCTCTTTGAATATTGCCTGATGGTTCCGGCCAACCGTATCGGCTACGGCTATTACACCGCCGCGCAGCTCAAGACCATTCAGGAAGTAGTCACGCTGTCGGTTTTTGTATTATTCTCTATGTTCTATCTGAACGAAGGCGTGCGCTGGAATGTCTTGGTGGGTTTCGCTTTCATGGCCGTCGCCGCTTTCTTCATTTTTCACAAATGGAACTGAGCGGAAACCAATTCCGCATGCACGGATTCTTCAGCCGAAATAATCGGGCGTTGGGGATGGAAAGTAAATCGAGAAGGAGGACTGTTATGGGAAGCCTTACTCGTGTACTGCTCGCATTGATCGTTTGTCTGCTGTGGACGGGATTCTGCGCCGCCGAAGGAAAGATTGCGGTCACGACCTCTTCCGAAGAGGCCCGCCAGTTATTCTTACAGGCGCGCGATCTGCAGGATAAGTTCTTGTTCAATGAGTCGCGCCCGCTTCTCGAAGAAGCGGTGAAGAAAGACGAAAACTTCGCTCTCGCTTATCGCGATCTGGCGTTTTCGCAGCCGACCACCAAGCAGTTTTTAGAATGTTTGGCGAAAGCGGTTTCGGTGGTGGACAAAGTATCCGAATGCGAACGAGTGTGGGTTTTAGCCGATGAAGCCGGAGCGCAAACGGATTTCCACAAACAGCGCGAATACCTCGGAAAATTAGCAGGATTATGCGACAAAGATGAACGCGCGCATTATGTGTTGGGAATCTTTTTCTGGGCTCGCCAATATTACGATAGCGCCGCCGCAGAAATGCAGCGCACCGTGGAGCTTTCGCCCAACTTCCTTCCGGCCTGGAACATGCTGGGCTATATTCGGAGGACGCTCAATGATTTTGCCGGAGCGGAAGCGGCGTTTCTCAAGTACATCGAACTGAATCCGCAGGATGCCAATCCGTACGACTCCTACGCCGAGATGCTGCTCAAGCAGGGGCGGTATGAAGAGTCCATCACCCAGTACCGCCGCGCGCTGGCCGTGGATTCCACGTTCAACTCGTCCCGCTACGGCATCGCCACCAATCAGGTCTATATGGGGAAGCACCAACTCGCGCACGAGGAGTTGGCCGGGATGCGCACCCATGCCCGCAATGACGGAGACAAGCAATTCTCATTTTTCGGCGTGGCGATGGTCTATCTGGATGAGGGCAAATACGAAGACGCGCTCGCCGCATTGCTTCAAAACCGCGGGAGAGCCGAAGCGAATCACGATACGGCTCAGTTAGCCGCCAACTCGGCGACCATCGGCTTGCTGCAGCTCGAATTCGGCCGAAATGACGAGGCTATCGCTTCGTTCCGGCAGTCGGCCGAGATTACGCAGGGATCCACTCTCTCGCCGACCCTGAAGGCTTCCACAGAGCGGAATGCGCGCTACGGCGAAGCTCGCGCTCTGCTGCAAAAAGGGGAACTCGATAAAGCGAAATCGCTCGTTGCATCGTTTACACAAAGTGTTCAAGTCGTCGGCAATGCCAACGAACTCAGGCAGATGCACGAGCTGAACGGGATTATGGCACTCGGCCAGAAGGATTATCGAAAAGCGATTGATGAGCTGCTGCAATCCAACCTGCAGACGGCGGATAATCTCTATCGCTTGGCTCTGGCTTATCAGGGACTGGGCGAGAACGAAAAAGCGCTCGAAAAGATTACCGCCGCCGTCAACATCAACAGCCTGCTCAATCTGGCGGACATCTCCGTCAGACAAAAATCGTTGGCACTCTTAAAGGAGTGGTCTAAATAACTATGGAGCCGGGCAGCGAAGCCGCAGGCACGGACTGAGAATTGTCGCGCTTCGCTGCCGCAGTAATTTGATCCATTTGCCATTCCTGCCCGTCTCATCGCCGCAAACACGAGGAGGAGCCGATGAGTAGCAGACAATTTATCCTTTTGCTGGCCGTGGTGGCTCTGGCCGGCTTCGCGGGCGGCTGGACGGGTTCGCGCATGTTTCCGCCGTCGTCCGCCGTGACGAGTATCACTTGCCGCGAGTATCATTTGACCGATGCCGCCGGTGTGCGCCGCGCTTCGTTCATTATAAGTCTCGATGATGAACCGAGTCTCATTCTCCGTGATCGCGATGGCCGCCGCCGCTCCACCCTTTCATTCGACGAAAACGGCGAGGCTTTTTGGAGTTCATTGACCAGCTCCTCGCCGGAAACCGTCAATCTTGCGGTTCATACGACCGATCCAAATCGTGTGGCCGTTTCGCGATGTTCCGCAATCCACCCGAAATCGCGATTTTAAGGAGGCCACCATGCGTGCACTGATGATTGCGATCCTGCTCGCGTTCATGCTTGCCTCCTGCGGCAAGACGGAGAAACCGCCGCAGACGGCGGAGAAAGGAGCAGCCGCCATGGGAATGACTATCGCGACCACCGCCTTTTCCGATAGCGCACCCATCCCGAAAAAGTTTTCGTGCCTCGGGAAAAATGTATCGCCTCCACTTGCTATTGGCGGCGTTCCTGCCGATGCGAAAAGTCTGACTCTAATTTGCGATGATCCTGATGCTCCGATGGGAACGTGGACGCATTGGGTGCTCTGGAATATTCCGCCCAGCACGCCATCGCTGCCCGAAGGCATGCCCAAGGAGGCGACGCTCCCCGGTGGCATGAAGCAGGGAATCAACAGCGGGATGGACATCGGCTATGACGGTCCGTGTCCTCCGCCGGGAAAACCGCATCGCTACTTCTTTAAGCTTTTTGCACTGGATTCGGTGATCAGTCTTTCGGACAAGGCCGACAAAAAAGCGCTGGAGGATGCCATGAAAGGGCACGTTCTGGCGCAGGCTCAGACTATGGGAACGTTTACTCGTTGATGCGCAAATTCGTCCCGCGAACGCTCGTAATTATGACGCGGAAGGATGGCTAATGTGAGTGTTGCAAATCGCTGGCAGGAAACCACGGAATCCGGACAAAAAGCTTTCCATGACGGCAAGTTCGTTGATGCGCTGCGCGTTTTCTCGATGGCGCTCGCGTATGCCGAAAAGGATTTCGGTCCGCAGGATCCGCGCGTTGCGGCCAGCCTGAATAATTTGGCTGAGGTTTATCGCGCACAGAATAAGCATCAGGATGCCGAAAAGCACTATAAACGCGCCCTGCAAATTCTGGAACGCGCACTCGGCGTCACGCATCCGTTTGTCATTGACTCCATGCGCAAGCTTTCCGGTTTTTATCGGGTCATCGATCGGCCTGCGCAGGCGGAATTACTGCTCACGCGTGTACTTAACATGCGTGAACGCGCCCTGGGTTCATGGCATGCTGACGTCGCCGCTACGCTGACGGAATTAGCCGATCTGCAATGCGAGCAAAAACGTTTCGATGACGCCGAACAATTGTTTGCCCGCGCCCTTGCCGTTCGCGAAAAAGCGCTGGGCAGCGATCATCCCGATATTGCCGAAACGCTCATTGCTTATGCGGGATTGCATGCCGCGCGCGGAAAATTCACGGAAGCTCTGCGCGTCGGAAGGCAGGCGCTTTCCATCCATGAAAAAGCTCTGGGCGAAAACCACACCGAAGTGGCTGCCGACCTGATGCGGCTGGTGGAGATTTTCTATGCACAGCAGGCTTTCAGTGAAGCGGAACCTGTTTTACGCCGCGCGGTTGACATCCGCACTGCCGCTCTGGGAGAAACCGATCCGGATACGGTGAACAGTGTGAAGCGGCTCGCGAATACCTGCCGGATTCTTGATAAAGCGGATGAAGCCGCTGCTCTCTATCGCCGCGCCATTGCCGCGGATGAAAAGCGCCTCGGACCGGAGAGCGTGGACGTCGCCGACAGCATGCAGCAATTGGCCGCGATCATGAACGTGCCCGGCCGCTATTCCGAAGCGGAGCCGCTCTATCATCATGCCGTCGCGATTTACGAAAAGACGATCAGCCTCAATCATCCCGGCGTCATTACATGTCTGAAAGAGCTTTCGCAGCTCTATCAAGCGACCGGTAAGTTCGAGGAAGCGGGGGAAATGGATGAGCGCTGCAAAGCCATCATCAGCGGACAAACCAAAAAACCCGCGACCGATGCCGCCGGAGCAACTTCAGCGGAGGCTGAAAAGAAAAATGACTCCCAGTGATTTTATCACAACGGCGGAGGTGGCGCGGCTTTTGAAAATCAGCCCCTCCACGGTTCAGCGCATGGCAAGAGAAGGCCGCATTGCGGCGTTCCGCGTCGGTAAGCTCTGGCGGTTTCCCGCTCAAAGTCCCGGCATTCTGCTCTATAAGCAGGAACAAAAACTCCGCCGCAAAGATAAATCCGCGCCGGAAAAAGAACCCGGCGCTCCGCGCAACGGATTGAAAGAGTTTGCCAAACTCTCCGTGCATCTCGGCTTTAACGAACCGTTCTCGCGCGACATGTTGGCGGGGGGGGAACGATGAAGTGTCTGGATACGTCCATTCTGATTTACGCCGCCGACACGGCATCTCCTTTTCATGCGCGCGCGCTCGAACTTTTTGAGCAATCCGTTTCCGGCAAGTGGGCGGCCTGCGTTTGCGAGCAGAGCTTGCATGAGCTTTCGCAGATTCTCACGAACGGCTGTTTCGTTATAAAGCCGCTGACTCCCGCCGCCGCATGGAAAATGGTGGACAAGCTGCTGCGCTATCCGCAGCCGGTCGTGCTGTATTCCGACGACGTCATCGTCCGCCGCGCTTTTAAGCTGATGGAAAAGCATCCCGGCTTGCGCGGAAGATTCGCTGACGCGCACCTTGCCGCCACCGTGCTCGCGCATGGCATTAAAACTCTGGTCACCGCCGATTCGCAGACTTTTAGCATGATCCGCGAACTCGACGTCGAAAATCCGTTCGAAACGCTGTTCGCATAATTTGCAGAACTTTTGATTTCACTCTTTCTCCGAACAAATACACAATGCTCGTCTTCAACAACCTCCTTCGGTTTGCCCAGAGGCAAACGGGATCGAATGATCCCCCCGATCTGTGAACGAACCGCTCACAGTATGGAATTGTTTTGTCTTTATGCAACCCTTGGAGGATGACTATCATGACGAGAATCACACCGCAAAATGTTCATGAAACCCTCGGCAAATATATGCTTGCCGACGGGTTCGATATCGTTTTCGATCTGGATAAATCGAAAGGTTCGTATTTTTACGACATGCGCACGGGGAAGAAGTATCTCGATTTCTTCAGCTTCTTCGCTACAGCCGCCGTCGGATTCAATCACCCCAAGCTGACCTCGCCGGACATGATTCAGCGGCTCGGCAAGCTGGCGGTGAACAACATTACCAACTCGGATCTCTACACAATCGAGATGGCCGAGTTCGTAGATACGTTTTTCCGCGTCGCCGTTCCCTCTTCCATGAGTCACTCGTTCTACGTGGCGGGCGGCGCGCTGGGCATCGAGAACGCTTTGAAAGCTTCGATGGATTGGAAAGTCCGCAAGAATTTCGCGCGCGGCTATCGGCGCGAAATCGGCACGAAGGTGCTGCATTTTCAGGATGCCTTCCACGGCCGCAGCGGCTACACGATGTCCCTGACCAACACCGCCGATCCGAACAAGCACAAGTTCTTCGCCAAGTTTGACTGGCCGCGGATCGTCAATCCCAAGATCACCTTC
>Ga0105104_10002297_pt1 | contig 14078 bp, 14 predicted proteins | sample PPLLaktember2015_3_FD_87034 | JGI IMG/M metagenome (GOLD analysis project Ga0105104, IMG submission 87034) | Freshwater sediment microbial communities from Prairie Pothole Lake near Jamestown, North Dakota, USA - PPLs Lake P7 Core (6) Depth... | ecosystem: Environmental > Aquatic > Freshwater >... | reverse complement strand
GGGCAAGGCCGCTTGTGCAAGTTCTACTTTTTTTTCACCTTCAAGGAGGAGCACCGGCCTCGTGTCCTTCAATAATTCCGCAAGCTTAAAAAGTGGGTTCGGGCCTTTTACTCCTGTCGGATCTCTCCATATAGCTTTTTCTTCTTTGCCGGTTGCATCTTTGCGGCATATTTTAAAATGTAGTGTGCCGTCTGCCTTGTAATAGTGATAGACGTGATCCGGTTCGCTTTTGGAATGTTTTTTCCAGTTTGGATTGTCCGGTTTTTCGACGCCCATTTTTTCCGCAAGCTTGAAAAGCGGCAGGTCTTCACCCTTTTTGGTGCATTCAAAACAGTGAAAAATACCATCCGGCATTTTTACACTTGCGTTTGTTTTTCCTGGATCGCCTTTGTGAAGCGGGCACCATACTTGCCACCATTCGCCTTTGTCGCTGCCTATCGTAAGGTACTTTTGTACCCATGATTGATTGTCCATGTATTAACTCTCCCAAAAATCATATTGAATTGATCTTCTATATCTGCAATACAAGTTTCCCTTTTATTGCGGATGCTTTTCCGCATACCACTGGCCCTTTGAAATGGCGAAGTCGATGACGCTCTGTTTCTGTTCGTCGATGATGGTCTGTGGTGTTTCCTTGTGATATACAAAATAATTGTCGAGGCTGGAAAGCGGACCGACATACCGGCCTTTATCCTGCATCACAACAGGTCTGATTTCATCCGCGCACTGTTCGTCCGGGTAGTCTTCATTTTCCTCAAGTATTTCATCGACAATCGCCCAGGCGATGACAGGCGTTTCAATTGTATGAGACTTTACGTATTCTGCCACCTCGTCGGGATGTACCCAAAAACAAATAAAGTCGGTTGCTGGAATGATCTGCTTTATTTTCATGTGCGCCTCACTGCGTCTATGATTTTTGCCCTGATCTCGGGTGTGTTTATGAATTCGTTTACCCGTTCCTCGGAATATCCAAGTTCAAGCTTTTCTTTTATTTCTTCGCACAGCGGACTCCATGTTTCTACAAAGTGCTGATTGATTTTATGATAATTTGACATGACTATGCCCCCTTCCTTGCGGCCCCGGCCTCTTCAGTTACTTTGTGAAACTTGGATTCGATCCATTTCACAATGTCTGTTTTTTTGTAGAGGGAATCACGTCCGATTTTGTAGAAAGGGATCAGTCCCTTGAAAGTCCATTGATGAATTGTAGCAATAGGTTTGTGCAGAAGCTCGGCCAGTTCCCTGGTATTGATGAACTGTTCCCGATCGAAAATGATGTCTTTTTTTTCGTTTTCTCTTTGGATCGTCTTGGTAGGCATAAAAAAACCCCCATAAGTTAGATTTAACTTATCGGGGTTGTCACAGAAAAGTGATCCTGTCCGCGTGGACCTTCTGGGGTGCTTCTCTCCTCATCCTGGCGGGGTTTCCGGCTGTCTCTCCGGTTCGCCGTCGCCTGGTTTTTACAAGCTATAGTTCCACGATGATTAATAATATAGCGCAATGTTAAAAATAGTCAACTATCTTTGCCTAATATTTTTAAAGCCTTTTTCATTCTGGTTTTAAGTTCTTGTTGTGAAGGCTTGTCGTAGTTGGCCGTCATCCGTGCGGTTTTATGCCCCATGAGTAGCCGTATTGAATCAGGATCAATACCCGCGTTTATTAAGCGCGTGTTATAGCCGTGACGGAATGAATGTATGGACCTGTTGCCTTTTATTATTTCCGTGCGCTTCAGTGCTTGCAAGAATGAATGAAAGAGGCCGCGCTGTGTGTAGGGCTTTGTCCCGTCCTCGCCTGGGAACATCAAGCCGTTATCTGCAATAAAAGTGGTGCTTGTCATGTACTCCAGGGCAAGCGGGGAAGGGAACACATAACGCTCAACACCTGTTTTTGTGGTGCCGACTGTCCCGTGCTCATCCTTGACGGCCCGATGGATATAAAGGCTTTCCCCGTCGAAGTCTTCCCAAAATAGCGCCCTGGCCTCGCCCAGCCGAATTCCTGTACTTTCAAGAATCAGGAAGAGGGCGGCGTGTTTCTCATCGTTCCAGATCTCAAGCATTTGTTTTTTATCGGCGGGGAAGAGTAGGGAGCTTTCATCGTCGGTAAACACACCCCGAGCTTTTTCCTGTACCAGCGTGTCAATTGTAAAACCCTTCATGCTTGTGGCTTTTGATACCTCGATGATCTCCCGGTCTTCTGCTTCCTGTAATATCTGCTTCAGCGTATAAAGTACATGGTTTTTGTGTTGCCCACTTCCCGGAAGGTCAACAATAAAATCCCTGATGTCCGCCTTCGTGATCTCCCCGAGGATACGATCACCGAAAACGGGCAGGATGTGGTTTTCAAGATATTTCCGCTTTATGCCCGCCCACCGCTCCGATATTCTGCGCTTGAAAGCAAGCTGGTTTTTAATCCATCGGCATGAACCCCATATGAAAAAATCTTTGGTAAACTCTCCAAAAGTCTGTTGTGTTTTCGCCCTGCGGTCGGCCGTGAAGTCCTTAGCGTATTTTGTAGCCTCGGCCTTTGTGGTCTTCCCGGTGCTCTTATTTACTCGCTTGTTGCCCTGATAATAATAGAAGTACCAAACCGCTTGACCCTTCCTTTTGAACAGGATATATTCATTTCTCATATAAAAAGTTTATATAAAGTATTGCAAATAGTCAACGATTGTTGTATATTTGTTGCGAGTGAGGGTTTCAGACGGAAACCTGAAAAGCGTAACTTGATACTGGAAAAGAAAATGCGCCTGTCGTATAGTGGTTATTACCTTAGCCTTCCAAGCTAAAGATGTCGGTTCGATTCCGATCAGGCGCTTAATGTTCGCCGAAGGCGAACGTTAGGAGTTTCACTGCGTGAAACTCCACGCCCTGTATATAGGCAAATGCTGACTGCGTAATATTGGATTTTTGGCCTTTATATGCAGCTGGATGAAATGTGATAAAATATGGCTTGCCCAAAAGGCAGAATTATAAAATACAACCCGCCAACAAGGCGGGTTTTTTATAATTCTGCAGTTTAAAAAAATGAGTGCAGATGTATTGTTTTTGGAGTATACTCTAAAAACAAATATGGAAACAGAATTCTTAAAACTACAGAGTGCTGGAAGCGACTACATCATATATGACGCATTCAAATCTCCCTTAAAACGAGATGCAGATGTCACAGTTCTCGCAAAAAAAATATGTAATAGACATTTTGGGGTAGGTGGCAAAGGATTAGTAATACTGCAGCCAGGTGAAAAGCTCAGCCTGAGAATAAGGAATTTTCAGCCAACAGGGCAGGAGGTGCTATCCAATGGAGCCTCGCTCATATGTGCCGCGAGATACGCATATGATACAGGCCTTGTAAATGAGGATTCCTTCTCTGTTGAAACCATGGATGGGCTATTGCTCTGCGAGGTGATGGACTCGTCAAGCATCAGGGCTGAAATTGGGTATCCCAGGACCACGGATGGAGAACGTATTATTACTGAGTCATTAGACAGAAAGTTCACTGAAAGTATTCTCATAGACAACCGTGAATATTCGTTCACCCCCTGTATCATAGATTCATACAGGATGGTAATGTTCGTTGGTGAAAATGAGTTCCCTGCCCAGGGCTTTGTCAGAAAAATTGAACAACAAATGCGTTTCCAGGGACAGGAGAGCATTGACTTCGTAAAGGTGGTTGCCAGAGATGAAATAATTGTGAGGAGCTGGGAACATAAAACCGGCGAAACCTCAGGTTGTGGAGCAGGTGCCGGGGCGGCTGTTGTTGCATCGGTCCTGTCCGGCTTTGTTGAGCGTGAGGTAGTGGTACATCTTAAGACTGGAGATTTGTTTGTGGAATGGGACCAGACCAGCGGCAAGCTGTTTTGTACTGGAATGGCAGAATATGTATTTTCAGGGCGATATTACATAGAGGATTGACCTGTTATTTTTTATCCACTGTTGTCAAATTCCTGTTGTTGTTGTATCTTTGTATCTAAAGGCGGGTACATGTCTGATTTTTTTGACCGTTTGGGGTCAATTTTCAAATCAATTTTTACTGAAGATGAAAAGCAAACAGGAGAGGGTTCTCGAAGGTATTTTAACGATGACATGCAGGATGCCTGGGATGAGCTTGAGGACTATCTTAACGAGGGCAAGGCAGACCAAAAACCCAGAACAAAAAGGGCTGAGACAAGTCAAAAAGCTGATGTAAATCAACTTCGCAGAAGGGCAAGGCAAGAAGCCCTGAAACAGGATTACGCCAACCTAAAGGTCCCCTTCGGGGCTTCCTTTCAAGTGGTCAAGGATTCCTACAAAAAGCTTCTGCGGCAATACCACCCTGATAAACATGCTTCAGACCCTGCAAAGCAAAAGCTTGCCACGGAAATTACACAGAAAATCAACCAGTCATACCAGAAAATTCGGGATTTTGAAGAGAACAGGAATTCTGCCTGAATACAAAACTTTATTGACATACCGGACGCTGTAAGGTATGGTCAAAGAATAAAAAGTGAAGGTTTTTTTCATGGAATTGTGTTAGATTTATAATATAGGGTATCTGTCTGATTCCAAATAATAGATACCAAAAGAAGGCGTATGGAACCGCTCCTAGTTGTTGCTGTAGCTGCTACAGGACTTGTGCTGAATCTCATACTCACTCCCAGCATAATCAGGATCTCGCACCATTTCAGATGGTATGACCGTCCAAACCACAGGAAAATCCACAAGGTTATGATTCCGCGGCTTGGCGGAGTTGGTATTTTTACATCATTCTTTCTTTCAATCATCATTGTCCCGATTGTTTTCAATGCTTTTTTCAATATACAGTCCTACAATTCACTTGACATTCGGTTTTTAAGCATATTCCTTGGTTTTTTTATAATATACCTTCTTGGTCTGATGGATGATTTCGTGAGCCTGAAGGCAATATTTAAGCTGTTGATCCAGATTGTGGCCGCGAGTGTGGTCACCGCTGGAGGATATGTTGTAAACAAAATCACTCTGCCTTACATAGGAACTTTCCCGCTCGGCGTTTTAGCTTACCCCCTGACGATAATCTGGATTGTCGGAATCACAAATGCCTTAAACCTGGTAGATGGGATGGACGGTCTGGGTGGCGGAATAGCCGCCTTTGCCTCTTTCTCAATGGGGATAATCTCTTTAATACAGAATGAAGTCGCCCCTGCAATAATGGCTTTTGCGCTTTTTGGGGCGATTATTGGTTTTCTCAAGTTCAATTTTCCGCCAGCAAAAATATTTATGGGAGATTCAGGGAGCCTTTTCCTTGGATTTGCCCTGGCAGTTCTGCCATTGATGGGAATTTCACGGGCGGGCTCTTTTTCCGCGCTTTTAATTCCCATTACAGTGCTTATGGTTCCAATAATTGACACCCTGGCTGCCATAATCCGAAGGATAAAAAAGAGAACCTCCATTGCAGCGCCTGACAAGGAACACATTCATCACAAGCTTCTGGATCTCGGATTCAGTGAAAAGAAGATTCTGGCTGTAATTTACTCAATCTGCCTGTATCTGTCGGTCATCTCCATTTCCATTACTTCGGAGATCATGCCTGACAAGGCAATAAATGTTTTCATAGTTTTAATTGTATGGATAGGCCTTATTTTGGGATATGGTATTCTCCACCTGATCCAATCAAAAAAGAGGGAACTCAAGGCAAAAAACGATCAGATAGAAAAATCAAAGACTGGCTGAAAAATCACGCAGAAAGAGATCCCTTAACCTTGTCAATTATCTTGGTAATGCGCGGTTGAATCTCGTATTCACACAGATCGCCAATAAGAATGTAGTCTTTTTTCTCAAACGCGCCCACAAGTTCACGAAGAAGCTCATTTAATGAGCGCGAGTATTCATCAAATGGCTTTCCGTCAATGGAAAATCCTTTGGGATTTGTGGAAAACATGTTGCCAGCTTTGTCGAGGAATGCCTGGGCCATTTCTGAAAACTTTGCTATAGCTTCCATGGCCTGGCTGTCCTTTCCAGTCTGCAGCAGTACGGGCACATCACCTAACCGTGCAACTACAGGTTCAAGTTCGTCAATTGAAACAGATGAAAGCACGCCATTGTTGGCTTTAAGGCAAGAGCTCACAGCGCCAAGAATGCCAATTGCGTCTGAAAGTGCGCTCTCAAGGGTTGTCTTTTCCTTTTCTTTAAGAAGACCTATCATCTCTGGAGTGGAACCCTCAAGCAGTCTTGAAAGCTGTTCTGTGATGTTGTCTTTACCCTCAATAGCCAGATCGGGCAGATAGGCTGCGAGCGTCTCTTCGGCATCCGGGAACTGTGGCAGAAGTTCTGATAAAATCTTTTTGTCAAACTTGATGATGGCATTTTTTAATTTGACCAGATAATCCAGAAGTGACGCGAGTTCCTCGCTGCGCTTGAGCGTGACAGGAGATGCGGAAAACTCGAGCATACCGATTGAAGAGACCGGGGTGCCTCCCACTGCAGAAAGGTCTTTGGGAAATATATAGCTGCTGTTCCACTTGATGCGAGTGGTGGTCATTCCTGCTTTATTTAACCATGTTTCCACTGAAGATAGCACATCTGTAAATGTTTTTTCATTTTCCAGCGTGAAATCGATCTTTTCTTCGTTAATTAATATTGTCATGAGTTCTCCTGTTATTTTGGGTTCATGTTACGGAGAGATTCCTGGCTTTTCTGGAGCTGGTCGATCATGCCTTCCATCGCTCCGTATTTTTGCTTAAGCTGTTGTTCATACTGTTCCAGGTGGCGCTGAAAGGACGTGATTTCCCTCTGCTTGCTGGCGATCTGGTTGTCTAATGTGGAGACGCGTGAGGCGAAAACGCCGCCTGTTTGTACGTATGGTTTAAGATAATTATCCACTGACCAAGCCAGGCCTGAATCAATCACAAGGTCATTGTCAGAGTCGCGGCCAAAGAGTTCTTTCATCAGGTCTGCTTTTGAGGCTATTGCCGCGTCAAGTTTATCTTCATTTATCTGCAGGTATCCGCGCAAAAGTGTTTTGTCTATATTGCCCGCACTGGAGCTGTTAGTGGCAATACCCATCTGGACAAGGAGTGCCATTTCGGGTCCGGCAGTGGTTTTGTAGGAGTTCATCATGAAGGTCTGCAGCCGCGACTTTAGCTGCATCAGGGTCGAGTCACCTTTCAGGATCGCAAGCCTTTCGTAGGCCTTCGTACGCTCTTCCTCTGTAAGAAACCGCGCGCTTTCAATGACGTTTTCCTCGGCACGTGTGAGAATATCTATCTCCGTTAAAAGCCTGTTGTAGTTTCCGACGAAAGAGATTATGGATGATTTTATGGCCTCGCGGTCATGCTCTATTGAAAGTTTTATTTTTTCAGGACTTGCGTCATGCAAATTGAGCGTGACCTCGGGTATGAGGTCAGCGATTTCATTAGACTCGCGTACCACTTCTATGCCATTTAGTTCCAGCAGGGCGTCACGCGCTTCGGTTACGGCATTTGTGGGGACAAAGTCCCCGCGTTGAGTCGGGTCGGAGATCCTGATATTCCGTACGGATATAACACGGTGCGTGTTTTTATTTTCTATGACTATACTGTCAACTGTCTCTGTAAATCCAGCCAAAGGAACTGACACTTTTGTATATTCCCCGGTATCCTTGATTGGGGGCAGGGGGATTTTTTTGCCGTTTCCAGTTACTGCAAAGACATTCAAATCATCCACCCTGGCAGGGGGAGGTGTTTCCTGCTGGTCCGGCATTATCACTACTGATTTTTCATTGTAGATCTGTATGTCCTTGTATGTCATGCTGCCAGGAACAGGTACATCGGGTCCTGGCGGAACTTCTTTTTCCGGTATCTGGTCCTCAGATAGAAGTGTAGTCTTGACCTCGTATTCCAGCACCATGGGCGGTGTGATGGGTGTGGCGGGTTTTATGGGGAGTGTCACTTGTGATTTGGGCTGCATGGTCAATTCCCCGTCCTTGACTGCAATGCTGCCCTTGTTCTGTGCGGAAGATGTCTGCGGGACCGAAGTCTGGTCCAGCGGGACATCCCTGTTCCCTGTCTGTTTTCTTACGAACATACCGGAAGTCTCGCCGAACTCTATAGCAGCATCCTTTAGGACAAGTGTATTGCGCGAACCTGTGAGTTTTGCTTCAATTAGAATGACCTGGGTTGTTGATGTGTTGTTTACAACCGAGGCGCTTACGTATTTGCCGGCCTTCCTGTTGATGGCATCGGCAAAATCAGAGATAGTGCCGCCGTTGTAAGAAAAACTGACAGATTTATCGCCAACCTGGAAGGTATATGTTCCTGCCTTGACTTTAAAATCTTTGGGAAGACTGCCTGACATGAATCTGTCTGCTGTGGCAATGCGGTGAACAATTATATCTTTCTGTTCTATAACCGCCTTGCGGGTGGCTATGGCTGTCAGTATCGTTTCATCGCTTGAGACGCCTTTTTTTGCATTAAAGGGAGAGTTGAAGCTGAACAGTTCATTGACGCTTTCCTTGAATTTGGAAACCGTGAGATTGAGATCCTGCCAAATACGTTTGGTCTTGGTATAGGTCTCGACATCGGTCTCCATGCGCTTCAGGGGCACACGTTCTGCGTCCATGATCGCATCGATCATCTTTTTGGTGTCGATTCTGCTCGTAACCCCAGGAATGGTCAAATCGGACATTTCATGTGTTCCCCTCCGCCCGGCATCTATAATGTCCTTGCTCTCGATGGGAGTCCAAAAAGTCCTAAATCATCTCGTCGACGATCAGACCAACGGTCTCCTTGAGCCTTGCAAGCAGCCGCTGCATCTCCGGGGGCGGGATCTCCTTAACTACCTTATCGGACTCAGTGTCAATTACCTTGACCACGACGCGTCCGATCTCCTCGTTGACCGAAAAACTCAATCTCTTGTTGAAGACGCTTGCCGCCCTGGCGAGTGCATCAAGCGCAATGCGGATATCCTCAGTGGAGAGTTCCATTGATTTCTGTATAGCGGCCTGCGTAATATGTTCACGTTGCACAGGTCTTTCAGCATGAGGAGTTTGGTGATTCGGTGTAATCACTTTGGGGACTTCAATACCCATAGGACTACCTCCTTGTTTTAAAAGATGAAGGAGGGAGCGCGATTCCCTCCCCATCATCAACCCTTTGAAAAAGGTGACGTCCAGTGACCTCTTTCATAAAGGAACGTTTTCAGGAACGGTTTGATACAGTAGCTTAACCTAGCAGCTGGAGTACTGCCTGGTTCTTCAGATTGGCCTGGGCAAGCATCGCTGTGCCAGACTGTACAAGAATCTGGTTCTTCACGAAACTTGTCATCTGTTCGGCCATGTCTGTGTCACGGATCAGTGACTCGGCAGCCTGCATGTTTTCAGCAGCAACCGCCACGCCCCTTGCGGCGTGCTCAAAACGGTTCTGGTATGCACCGAGATCGGCTCTCTGCTTGGAAATAACGGTCAGCGCAGAGTCAACTGTGGCGATTGTCTTGTTGGCTTCATCCGGATTCTGAATGGAGATCTGTTCATCTGATCCCTGGGCTCCCTGGAGTCCAAGTGCCTGTGCGGTCATCGTGCCGATAAACGCCTGTTCGCGCTGATCGACATTCGCACCCACCTGGAACCACATTGAACCGGTTACGGTGTTTTCACCCGTGGAGCGGGCGAACCGGCCGGTAAGGAGCTTCATGCCATTGAATTCTGCGTGTTCGGCGATTCTGTTAACTTCGTCGACAAGCTGTGAAACTTCAACCTGGATCTGCATGCGGTCTTCATCGGAATAGATCCCGTTTGCTGACTGCACTGCAAGTTCCCTCATCCTATGGAGGATATCCTGAGTTTCCTGCAGGTATCCCTCGGAGGTCTGAATAAACGAAATTGCATTTTCGATATTCTTTCCCGCCTGGACTAGGCCGCGGACCTGCGAGCGGAGCTTTTCAGAAACTGCGAGTCCTGACGCATCGTCGCCTGCTTTGTTGATCCGCATGCCGGATGAAAGCTTCTCTATGTCCGAAGTGACATCTTTTCCCTTAAATCTGAGAAGCCGATTGGCATACATCGCACTGATGTTGTGGTTTATTATCATAAAACCCTCCTTGTTAATATAGGCAGCCTGAAGCTGCCTTCGGCATCCATTGCCTTGTTTGTGGTCACCTGTACAAAGTGGCGCGGAAAGCCTTTATCGCGCGGTCTTTCCGCTTCCGTTCCCATTTACTCTGTAAAGGCAAAGAGGTATCCCCGCCGCGGGGCGGGGAACCTCTCTTGCCTAGGCACCACCCAAGAAGGGTTTGTTTTTCAAAGATCCGAACGGTTAATACCCGTCAAGTACTCCTAATTAACCAAGAAGCTGGAGGACTGTCTGGGTCCGTGTGTTGGCCTGAGCCAGCATGGCTGTAGCCGACTGCACAAGAATAGCATTCTTTGTGAATTCGACCATTTCACTTGCCATGTTTGCATCGCGGATGCGTGACTCTGAAGCCTGCATGTTTTCAGAACCGACTGCAAGTCCACGTGCTGCATGCTCAAGGCGGTTCTGGTAGGCACCGAGGTCTGCGCGCTGCTTGGAAACCTTTGTAAGAGCCTCGTCAACAACGCCGATTGACTTGTTCGCGCCGTCCGGGGTTTCGAGAGAGAGGATCTCATCAGAGCCCATCTCTTTTACCTTGAGGGCGTAGGCCGACATCGTGCCGATGTATACCTGCATGCGCTGGTCCATGTTGGCGCCGATGTGGAACCACATGGAAGATGTGACGACGTTTTCGCCGGTCTGCTTCGCAAAGCGGCCTGTGAGCATGCTCATGCCGTTAAACTGCGCATGAGACGCAACGCGGTCCACTTCGTCGATGAGCTGGGAAATTTCTACCTGGATCTGCATCCGGTCTTCATCGGAATAGATTCCGTTGGAAGCCTGGACTGCGAGTTCACGGATTCTCTGCAGAACGTCCTGTGATTCCTGTAGATAGCCTTCTGCGACCTGGACGAAAGAAATGCCGTTCTCGGCATTCTTCTCAGCCTGGTTCAAACCCCTGATCTGTGAGCGAAGCTTTTCAGAAACTGCAAGTCCCGAAGCATCGTCACCAGCACGGAAGATCCTCAAACCAGAGGCGAGTTTTTCCTGCGCCTTGTCGGTCATGAGAACATTCTGCTTGAGTCTGTTGTTCGCGAAGATCGCGCTCAGGTTGTGATTGATTATCATAGTTTCCTCCTTGAAACTGTTTCAGGGCATCCTTGCCCCGGGCATCCTTGCCCAAAAGTTTCTGTTCTCCAGGAGAACAGTGTTCCCGTACAATCCATACGGGTCTGCCAGTTGGCAGCAACATTTTTAATTAAATAGTCCTAAATCTCTCAAGTTCGGATACCGAATTAAAAGACAAGGGACAAGACCAAATCCTTCCCCCGCGGTGAAGAAGACTTAGCCTTATTCAATCTTTCGGCACCAGCTACTTTATACTTTAATGTTTTTTATTATTTTTTTTCAAGTATTTCGAGATATTTTTTTGCAATCGGGTCATCTGGAGAAAAGTCCAAAACTGCCTTGAAAATGTGGATTGCCTCGTCGGTTTCGTTCATTTTAAGCCTGACAATGCCAAGATTGCACATCACCTTGGTGTTGCCTGGTTCCACTTTTAAAGCTCGTCCGAGGTAATCAATGCTTTCTTCGAAATCACCAAGTTCCATGCATGATATAGCCAGTTCATTTAGAAGATCCGGGTTTGAATCCTCAAAGTCCAGGGCTTTCAAAAAGGCTTCCTTTGCCTCTGGATACAGGCCAAGCCGCCTGTTTCCCCATCCAAGGAGAAACCAGCCATTCCAGAAATCAGGATTTTTGGCCAGTACAGTGCGAATTTTGTCAATTCCCTCCTGTTCCTTTCCCATCATGATATTGTCATAAGATTCCTTGAAAAGAGTGTCCAATTTCAGCGAATCTTTGAGGGAATCCAGCATTTTTTTGACTGAAGCATGCTTTTTTTCATCCTTTTCATGCTCAAGGAAGGAGGTTAGAAGCTGGGCCGCTTTTTCATAATTCTGCTGTTCCAGAAGAAAATAACCGAAGTTGAGGAGAATTTCTGGCATTTCCTGGTCTAATTCAAAAGCATCACGATATGCTTTATGGGCCATTTCCAGAAATTTATCTGTCTTTTCCTGGTCATTTTTGCTTTCTCTGGCGGATGACTCAAGAACAAGGGCCAGGTTTAAGGCTGTATTGGGGCAATCCGGGAATAATCTCCTGAGACCCTGGAATACTTCAATGGCCACAGGAAAATCTCCGAGTTTCGCCTTTGTAATACCTGCAGTTGTAAATTCATCCTTTATTCCTGGGCGCAGGCTCTTGACGAGTTTGGCGTAATAATCCGAATGCTTGTGATCTGGCTGGTAAATGAGCACACGTATCATGCCCGCTATTATAGCTTCCATGCTCAGGTCTGCTGGTGAAAAAGGCCTGTTTTCCAATTTTTTTTCACATGGGATTGGAATATCAGGATCTATTTCAGGCGATAGGGAAGAAAGCAGGTGTTTGGGGATAATAATAAAATTGATGGATTCCATCTGATCAGGGGAGGAGGGGTTGTGTGAGCCGGGCATAAGTTTATTTCCCTTCATTTGAGGGTGCTGACGAATGTGCTGGGGGCTTGGGTTCCTGTCTGCCCAATTCCTTTATCTTGAAGTGTTTGAAAAACTGGTTTAACGCCATCTTGTATTCAACCGGAATTTTTTCATCATCGTACTGAATGGCAAGGGCTGCGATATCCTTGCGTCCGGAAACTTCCTCATTGCGGACAATTTTCCCGTGAAGAAGGGTAAACTCTGTCTGGCCTTCCAACTGGATCTGGAGCATGGCAGGTTTGTCAATCAGGAATTTAGCCAGGCCAATGAGCAGTATTTTTGCTCCACCAAAAGACAGGTCCCTTATTATGCATTTCCTGGGCACACTATCTACAAGGACTGTGGCATCTTTGGATTTAAGTCCGATACGTTCAGCACTGTCAGGAGTGATTACAACACGTTCCTCATGGCGTTTCTGGCTATTGGCAGTGGCATCCAGCAGATTACCTATTATCTCGATAAAGCTGTCTGGCGGTCTCTGGGTGTAGGTGGCTGCTATGAAATTGATGTCTTTGTCTGATTTTCCATACGGTGTAAACCCCGAAATTTTTGCCGCTATGAAAAAGGTTATAGGATCCAGCTTGCCTTCCCGTTTGAAAGCAAAGCGTATCTGAATGTTGTTGCCTGATTTTTTAACCTGTTCATAAAAGGAATCATTAAGCGTTGCAAGAATCCTTACCTGGCTCATGGAAGTGGAGTATATCAGGCAGGGCCAGTGATTCCCGAGGCTCTTGAAATAGATTTGTGAAGGAATGAGCTTCAATGCCTTGATAATTTCCTTGGTGAATGTGACCTCGGAATTCTGGTAGAGTGAGAAGTATTTCTGTATCTGCTGGCTTGTGGTTATTGACATTGCAGTTTGTTCCCAATAAGTATAAAGAGATGCTTATATAATGTCAATGTTGCCAAATATTGACCTGAAAGACATATATCAGCGCGAGGAGAGGCCTTGAAATGGAACGAAGAACATATTCGGTTATGGCGGTATGCAACCCGCTTCTGGACCATCTAAATCATGTTTCCCGGGAATTCCTTGAAGAAATCAAGGCAGTGCCCGGAACCATGAACCTGGTGGATGAAAAAAAGTTTTTGGAAATTCATGGGAAACTGGATTCTGGCCGTATTATACCTGGTGGATCGAGTGCCAATACTCTCCGCGGTATCGCCTGGCTGGCCAAAAGCAGGCCTGTGCCGTCCCCTGTTTATTTTGGGGCTGTTGGCGAGGATGAAGCAGGTTCTGATTACGTACGCTTGCTTTCCTCCTGCGGAGTGACAGACAGGATAGTCAGGAAAAATGCAAGGACAGGCGCGTCAATTGTAGCCGTGACACCTGATTCACAGCGGACCATGTTCACCTTTTTGGGTGCTTCACTCCAGGTCGGAATCGGGGATGTGGATTTTTCCTTGATCGGAGAGGCATCAGTTTTCTATTGCGCAGGATACATGTGGGATTCACCCTCAGGGAGGGAAATAATAAACAAGGCGGCAGAGCGCGCGCACCAGGAGAAAACGATCTTTGCGTTTGACATTGCCGATCCATTTGTTGTT
>Ga0105104_10002296_pt1 | contig 14078 bp, 10 predicted proteins | sample PPLLaktember2015_3_FD_87034 | JGI IMG/M metagenome (GOLD analysis project Ga0105104, IMG submission 87034) | Freshwater sediment microbial communities from Prairie Pothole Lake near Jamestown, North Dakota, USA - PPLs Lake P7 Core (6) Depth... | ecosystem: Environmental > Aquatic > Freshwater >... | reverse complement strand
GGCATCCCTGTCACCCAGCGGAAAGTGGCCTGCAGTGTAGCCTTCATTACAGGGCATAACGCTGGCTCGAAACAACTAGATATCAACTGGCAGGCGCTGGCTCAAGGCATCGATACTTTGATATTCCTGATGGGAGTACATAACCTACCGTTGATCGTCACGTCGCTTATGGGAGCCGGGCGTTCGCCTGAGACGCCTGTTGCGTTGATCGAGCAGGGAACCTTACCGGAGCAAAAGGTAGCGACAGGCACCCTGGCCGATATTCTCGAAAAGGCTGCTGATGTAAAACCACCTGCGATCATCATTGTCGGCGAAGTGGTCAGCCTTCATTCCACATTGGATTGGTTCAAGCCCAGCTTGGAACCTTCTTTAATCGGATGACAGTGAGGTAACTCCAGCATGGCACGCGCATTGGTCACCGGCGGGACAGGGTTCATAGGCTCGAACATCGCTTTGCGACTGATCGAACGCCGCTGGGATGTGCGCATCCTGGAACGCCCCGGCGCCTCGCGCGAACTATTGGAAGGCGGCCCCTTCGAATTCGTCAGCGGGGATGTTCTCGAAGCGGATACTCTGCCAAATGCAATGAAAGGGATCGATGTCGTTTTCCATGCCGCGGGAGTGGTCGATTATTGGAACCAGGGCATGGAGCGCATGTTCCAGGTCAATGTGGAGGGTACGCGCAATATAATGGAATCAGCCCTGAAGTCCGGGATTGAACGCGTCGTTCACATCAGTTCGACCGCGGCGATGGGCATCCATCCGGACAGCCTGGTTGACGAGTCGTATACTTTTAACGTTAAAGCAGAGCGCTTTGCATATGGGCACAGCAAGTACCTCGCCGAGGAAATTGCACTCGATTACGTCAAAAAAGGGTTGCCCGTTGTGATCGTCAACCCGACCACAGTGATTGGCCCACGCGATGTCCGCAAGGTATCGAGCGGTATGGTTGTCGAGGTCGTCAAACATTGTGTGCCGCCGCTTATCCCACCGGGCGGTCTCAATATCGTGCCAATCTGCGATGTGGCGCAGGGTATTATCGAGGCCGCTGCCAAAGGGCATGTGGGAGAGCGTTACATCCTGGGCGGCGAGAACATGTCGCACCTGCAACTTTACCAGACGATTGCGAACGTGGTCGGCTGCGGGATGAAGCTGAAGGCGATGCCGCGCTGGCAGGTGTCACTGATTGCCGGATTGACCGATATGCTCCAACCCCAGACCAGTGGCCCGGTCCCGCTGACGGGAACCCGGCTGCGGCTTGAATCGCAATTTTTCTATTATGAGACGACTAAGGCCCGTTCCACATTCAATATGCCACAAACACCTTTACGAGTCACAATTGGGCGGACGTATGAATGGTACGAGTCGATGGGGGAATTCGAAGGAGTTTATGAAAACCTGGAAGCCGATGAGATCTGTAAATATTGTAAACGCCCCCGCTATTGCACCTGGCCGCCTCCAATGACAAGTGACATACAGGCGGTGGAAGGGGAGCAAATATGAAAATCTATGAAACACTGCGCACCGCCTGGCGCAAAACCATCCAAAAGTGGACCGAACGCATCCTGCTGCAAAAATGGTTCGACATTGGCCTGCGCGCCAAGATGTCAGCATTGGTGACGGTCGGCCTGGCGGGTTTGGTCTCCATCTTTGCGTTCATCGCCTTGTCCAATGCCCGCCAAGCGACCCAACAATTACTAAACGAACATGTCCTGCGGGCACGCATTCTGGCAGAAAGCCTGGACTCAAGCCTCAGCCATGTGGCAGGGATGCTTACCATCCTGTCCTCCCAAATCAATATGGACGATCCGCGGTCCAGCCTGGAAGAGTGGGGGGCAATTATCGAGCAGGACTTCCGTCCGGTTCAGGGCATTTACCTGCTTGACTCGTCCAATCGCTTGCTTACGGCGACGGCCAAAGCACCAGCTATCAACTGGGACAACGTAACATTGATGAAAAATATGGACGGCGATCTAGCCCGCAGCATCTCGACTGATGGCCTGCCACGGCCTTATGCGGTGGTTGCGGTTCCAATTGTTGATCCCACGAATAACCGTCCTGAAGGAATCCTGGCCGCCGTCCTGGATCTTTCCAACCCGGACATTTTCATCTCCGGTGGTTCATTGGAACTCGAACATGGCGGGACTTTACAAGTATTGGATGACAGAGGCCAGGTACTGATAAGCACCCACCCGGACCGATCGCTAACAGAAGACACAGTAGAAAGGATCACCGAGCAACTCTTCACACAAGACCAGGCTACATTTGAAGCTTGCCTCGGCTGCGCCACAAATGATCTGGATACTGGAAATGTCATTGCCTTTGCTTCCCTTTCGCAGGCCCCCTGGGGCGTATTAATCTGGCATGAATCGCAGGAGTTATTTGCCCCTGTGAGATTGATCGGATTCCAAACCTTGATCCTTGGCTTGCTCGCAATTTTGGGAGCACTGGTACTGGTGGTTTTGACTACGCGTAGCGTGATTGCTCCTGTGCAAACGCTTACAGATGCAACCCAAAAAATCGGTGAGGTTCAATTCGATCCGTCAACCTTAAGGTCTATTGAGTGCACGCTATCAACCACCCTGGCCAGGAAAGCCATTCGCCGCCGGGACGAAATTGGGGTCCTTGCAAACAGCTTCATCACCATGTGTACGCGCTTACAACAGTCCATGGATGAAATCCAGTCCTGGAACCGTGAACTGGATGCTCGCGTGCAGGCCCGCACCCAACAGTTATCCATCCTGAACGCGGTTGCATTGACGGTCAACCAGTCCCTCAATCTCGAAGATATCCTGAACCGTGCCCTGGATGAGGTGCTGCAACTCACAGGAATTGATGTGGTTGCAATCTTCCTTCAAAATACGACTCGCGGACAGTTGGAATTGAAGGCCTACCGCGGGCTTTCTAAAGAAGCTGCTTGTCTGGCGTACCAGGTCGGTATGCTTGACAGTTCCTGTGGCGGGGTTCTGGAACTCGGCAAGACGGTCGTTGTGCCCGATATATCCTCCTATCGTGGACGGGGCGCGCGATCCCTACAACGGGAAAATATTAAATCCTTGGTGCATGTACCACTCATGACCAAGGGATGTGCGTTGGGCAGTATGTGTATTGGCACTCACAATACCGCTCAGTTTAGCGATGAGGAGCAAAGGCTGCTGAATGCAATCGGCAATCAAATTGCGATTGCGGTAGAAAATGCAAGTTTATACGCTGATGTGCAGCGCAGGGAACGTGTCCGCGGCGAGCTGTTCAAAAAGGCCCTGGCAGCGCAGGAAGATGAGCGCAAACGCATCGCACGCGAGCTGCATGATGAGATCAGCCAATCCCTGACAGCTTTGCTCTACGACGCCGAAGCTGGATTAGAGTTAGAACATCTCCCTAAAATCAAAAAACGATTGCAAAGCATTTGTGACCTGACCCAGCACACTTTGGACGATGTACACAAGCTGATGTTCGATCTGAGACCATCCATGCTCGACCAGTTGGGATTGATCCCGGCTTTGCGCTGGCTGGCCGAGACACGGCTGGGGCCCAAGAGAGTGCGCGTCAACGTTGTTACCAATTCGAGCCCTGATTTGGTACGCAGCGAAAACGATCCCCAACGACTGTCACCTGAAATCGAAACCGCGCTCTATCGGGTTGTGCAGGAGGCCATCAACAATATTGCCCGTCACGCAGCGGCGCGAAATGTGGAGATCGGGCTTTTCCTGCAGGACGGCACTGCATCGGTAAGCATTACAGATGATGGGATCGGCTTCGATTTAACAGAACTGAGCATGGGAACCATTAAAGATATCGACAGTGAGGATTTTCACCTGTCTGAAAACACTCGTGGTTTGGGGTTGCTAGGAATGCAAGAGCGCATCGAATTACTGGGCGGAGATCTGGAAATCGTTTCGGCGCTCGGTAATGGTACCCAAATTCACATTTCAGTTCCGATTGAAGAAAGGAGTCTCCTCTATGATTAAGGTCCTTGTCGTAGATGATCATGCCATCTTACGCGATGGGATTCGATCTATATTGGAAAGTCAGGAAGATATCCTTGTCGTGGGAGAGGCAAGTAACGGGGAAGAAGCGCTTGAATTCGTCGGCAAATTGATACCGGACGTTGTGCTGATGGATATCTCCATGCCCAAGATGAACGGTCTGGAAGCTACTCGACTGATCAAAGAACGTTTTCCTCAAGTCAAAGTGTTAGTCTTGACCCAACACGATAACCGCGAATACATTGCCCCTGCTCTAGGAGCAGGCGCTTCAGGGTATGTATTGAAACGTTCCGGCAGACGTGAAATGCTCAATGCATTGAGACAGGTCTACGAGCAAGGAGCCTTCCTGACAGGCAACATTACACAGGAAGTATTGAGGGAATATTCTCAAAACGGACACCATAAAAAAGAGGACGAACAGCACTTAACCGATCGCGAACGCCAGGTACTTCAGTTAATTGTAGAAGGGAAGAGCAACAAGGAGATAGCGTTGACACTTGGGATCAGTCCTAAAACAGTGTCAGTACATCGCACCAACCTCATGTTGAAGTTAGATGTTCAGAATACGGTTGAACTAATCCGTTACGCCGTAAGCAACCCTCTAGTCAGCCTGCCTGTACCTGATTAAGAACTAAGGTAATAAATTGATTAGGACTTACGCAATTTGCGAAAAGATACCGAAAATAAGGAAAACATCATGACCGAACTTCAATTGAACTTTGTTAAAATCCCCGATTCTCAGTTTACGATGGGGAGCAAACGGCCATTTGACCGTGATGCCCATGACGATGAAATGCCCACACAAGTATTGAGTGTTAGTGACTATTTCATTATGAAATATCCGGTGACAAACACACAATATTACCAGTTCATACAGGCTACCGGCTACAGAACCCCACTGTTCTGGCCAAATGGATCTTACCCGGCTGACAAAGCGGACCATCCGGTTGTCGGAGTCTCCTATTATGACGCCCTGACATTTTGCGCATGGGCTGCAAAAGACACTGGCTTACCTGTCCGGTTGCCAACCGAGCCTGAATGGGAAAAAGCTGCCCGTGGTCCAGAGATTCGTGTTTTCACATGGGGTGACAAATGGGAAAAGGGTTTATGCAACACCAGTGAAGAGAAACTTGAGGGAACTACCCCGGTCGATCAATTTTCTCCTCGGGGAGACAGTCCGTATGGGGTTGCCGATATGAGCGGGAATGTACAGGAATGGTGTTCCTCCCTGTTTGGATCTTATCCTTATGATCCGACCGACGGACGCGAAGCGCATGTATACGATCTACAAGCCGAAGGCCGATTGCCGAAATTATTGGAAACAGGTTGTACATCGCTAATCGAATCGGACGAAGCCTCGTTGGGTAAATCGGTTATCCGCGGAGGCTCGTGGCGAGAGTCAAAGTTCCAGGCCCGTTGCGCTTACCGCAGTTGGGCCGCGCCCATGCACCGCAGTGACGACACCGGTTTCCGTTGTTGCTACGAACCACAAGAATAGGATTTATCCAGTTCGCGAAAAGATCCCGAAAATAAGCTGGCGTGAGTAGCACGCCAGCTTATTTTCGGGTTTCTCTTATCGAATGAAGAATTCCTGAATTTATACAAAAAGACTGGCAATTCCCCAACCGATCACGGCAACCAAAAAGGTTCCCAGCCCGATCGCTTGCAAATACAACAGCATGAGAACGACACGACGTTGGTCAGGGCGCAGTTTCAAGTAAAAGCGATCTAAAAACCACTTGATCGCCTGGCGCCCTCGGCCATCGCGTAACTCGCTGTAACGCTTAATATTGGCCAGCCACTCGCGTATCACATGTTGAACGGTGGAAATAAAATTTTCGTCTCCCACGTTTTCATCGCAAAACACCTCTTCGTAGTTGATACGCGTGCCAAAAGGGATGCTCTGAAAACGCCAGGTGACGAACGTTTCGCAATCTTCATCTAAATAGTAGCTGAACTTGTGAGGTGGTTGATATTCTCCGATAAAGTATTCCTGCTCTACGGGAGTGACTCCCTGGGGTTGCTGTTCGACCTCTTCTACCGCTTGTTGAGAGATATCCGATTCAGCCTGATGAGCATCTTCGAGGTTGGTGTGCCCTAGCTTCAAAAATAGCGCCTGGGATAATCCTGCCAACGCACTTTGTTGGGCGTTTAATGTGCCGTGGGCCAGACCAAACGGCTGATCGGTCAATATCCGGACCCGGTAACTGCTCCCCGGTTCCGGAAAGTTGGGCGCAACTTCCAACACCCGGTTCAACCCCCACAGGGGGCTGAGCTGCATACGCCGATCAAGATTGACAACCGTGTTAAAAACTTCCTGACACGGGGCTTTGATATCGATCAGACAGGTCACTCTCTGCATGGTTTTATTTTACCCCCTTTAGTGTCCAATTTGTCCTTTTCTAAGAATAAACTAAGCCGTACCTTTGCACTATTTTTCAATTTACCTATATAGTTCGGCCAGTTGCGTCGACAAGCAAAGAACAGCGCATGGAACAAATCTCATTCCATGCGCTGTTTTGTGTAGCTTGAACGATTGATTCGCCTAGCGATCCCTGCTCCTGAAGAAGAATTTGGTGATTTCCTCGGAGATGGCCGGGATGAGCGCCAGCCCCAGCACGATCAGCCACTCGTTCAGCGCCAGGAAATGTGTGTTGAAGATCGGCTGCAGGAAGGGTACCGAACTGACCAACAGCAGCAGGAAGATCGATAACCCCACCGCATACTGCATGTACTTGTTCGAGAAGATGCCAATCTGGAACAACGAAGCACGCTCCGAGCGCACGGTGTAGGCGCGGAACAGCTCGCACAGCGAGAGCGTCAGGAAGGCCATCGTTTCAGCGGTCTGCACGTCCACCCCGCGCCAGTCGTGCCCGATCAAGCCGAGGATCGGGTTGACTCCCGCCGGCAGCGCCTGGTCGATGTGCCAGTACAAGCCCAAACCGAAGGCGGTCAGCACGGCCGTCGTCTGGGTGATGGTCTGGATCACGATCCCCAAGCCCATGCTGCGGTTGATGATCGGTTCGTTCTTGGCGCGCGGCTGCCGCTTCATGATGTCCGGGTCGCCTTTTTCCATCGCCAGCGCCAGGGCAGGCGCGCCGTCGGTGACCAGGTTGAGCCACAAGAGCTGGATGGCGGTCAGCGGGGCGGGCAGGCCGGCCAATGTGGCCAGGAAGATGATCATGATCTCAGCCACGTTGGAGGAAAGCAGGAAGAAGACGAATTTGCGGATGTTGGAGTAGATGATGCGTCCCTGCTCGACTGCCGCGACGATGCTGGCGTAGTTGTCGTCGGTCAGCACCATGTCGGCGGTTTCCTTGGCCACGTCGGTGCCGGTGATGCCCATCGCCACGCCGATATCGGCACGCTTGATGGCCGGGGCATCGTTGACGCCGTCGCCGGTCATGGCAACCACTTCATTATTATCCTGCAAAGCATCCACGATGCGCATCTTGTGTTCCGGCGAGACCCGCGCAAACACGTCCGTGTACTGGATTTCGCGTTTGAGCGTCTCCGCATCCATTTTGTCCACGTCCGCTCCGGTGGATACCTTGTGACCGGGCCTCAGCAGGCCGATCGTCTCGGCGATGGCGCGCGCCGTGTTGGGATAGTCGCCGGTGATCATCACGGTGCGGATGTCGGCCTCGCTCGCTTCCTGCAAAGCAGGCCTGACTTCCGGACGAGCCGGGTCGATCATGCCGATCAGGCCCACAAAGACCAGGTCCTGCTCAATTTCATGCACTTTTAGTTCACCTTCGTGAAAGGGAACTTCCTTTGCAGTGCGGTAGGCTACCCCGAGAACCCGTAGGGCATCCTGCGTCATCAGATCGTTTGCCGCCAGAATGCGCTGACGATGTTCTTCACATAGCGGTTCAGACTTATCATCCATGGTCTGGTAGCGGGTACACAGATTAAGCACCACATCGGGAGCGCCTTTCACCGCAATCACAGACCAATCACGCATCGCATCGCTGTAAAACGGGGATATATCATCCGGACAGGGCCTACTAACCTCATGAACCGTGACCATGCGTTTGCGCTCGGAGTCGAAGGGGACTTCGTTCTCACGCGGGTAAGCCTGCTTCACTTCGACCGGCAGGGCCCCGGCTTTGGCCGCTGCCACCAATAACGCGCCTTCGGTCGGGTCGCCGACGATGCGGTAGGACTGCTGGCTTTCGGCGGCGCCGGTGGTCTCGATCTCGGCGTCGTTGTTGAGTACTCCCAACCAGAGAGTAGTCAACGCAGCGGGATAGCAGGTCATATCGACCGGTTTTCCATCCACAAGGAATTCGCCATAGGGAACATAACCCGAGCCGGTGACTTCAAGGTATTGTCCATCCGTCCAGAGACGGGTCACCGTCATCTCGTTCTGGGTCAGGGTGCCGGTCTTATCGGAACAGATCACGGTGGCCGAACCGAGCGTCTCAACGGAAGACAGCTTGCGTATCAGAGCGTGGCGGCGGATCATCTCGCGCATGCCCAATGCCAGGCTGATGGTCACGACCGCGGGCAGTCCCTCCGGAACAGCCGCAATCGCCAGGCTGACAGCGATAATGAACACTTCGGTGATCTCAGCTGCAAATTCCTTGAAATAAGCCAGCGGCCCGCTAAACAATAGCCCAATCTCGGTGTAATTGACCAGGGCGACGAGGAAGACAATCGCAACCAGGATCAAGGATGCTATGCTCAACGTTTTTCCCAATTGGTCCAGGCGGCGCTGGAGCGGAGTTTCTTCGGTATCTACGCTTTGTAACATGGTCGCGATCAAACCCAACTGGGTGTGCATCCCGGTGCTAACCACCACGCCTCGCCCGCGCCCGTAAGAGACCAGCGTGCCCATGAACGCGGTATTTTTACGGTCCCCTAGGGGCACATCTCTTTCAATGACAGTCGCAGCGTTTTTCTGTACCGGCAGGGATTCACCTGTCAATGAGGCTTCTTCCACCCGCAGATTAACCGCTTCCAGCAGGCGCACATCCGCCGGGACGTAGTTGCCTGCTTCCAGGAAAATGATATCCCCGGGCACTAGGTCACGAGCAGGGAGGACCTGCCGCCGGCCGTCACGCAAGACCTGCGCATCCGGTGCGGCCAGGCGCTTCAGCGCTGCCAACGCTTCTTCGGCGCGCTGCTCCTGGACGATGCCGAGCACGGCGTTCAAGACTACGATCGCCATAATGGCAGCAGCCTCAACATAGTCACCCAGCAGCGCGGAAACGATCGAGGCAACAATCAACAGGATCACGACGAAGTTGTTTAATTGTTCCCACAGCATGTGCCAGAAAGTGGGGCGCGACGCTTCCAGCAATTGATTCTGGCCATATTGAGCCAGTCTCTGGGCAGCCTGCTCTGTGCTCAGACCTCCTTCACGGACCTCAAGATGGTGAAGTACATCCTCGGCCGTTAATGCATGCCAGGCTTTATGCTTAACTTGCTCTTTTATAACGGTGTCATCGTGTTTGGTGATTTGCATCTGCATTCCTTTTCATTGAAAATATACTAAGGCTCTCCAACCGAAGCGGATCCAGACTGATTTTCACAAGCCAGGATCCTATATTCCCAACATCTTATAACAATACTGGCAAGGAGCAGGCGGAGGTGGGAGCTCGGCTTCACTGCCCTGATCTGTCATATAAGCGAACATGGCCAATGGATTTTTTCCAACGTTGCGATGTTTAAATGCTGAGATAAATGTTTCGCGTTCTTTTCCATGAAGCGCCTGGTCCAGACCGGTAGAAACGTTCCCGAATGAAATGGTATCGAATGGACGGGACTGGCCCTGATAAAAGCGCGGGATCTGGCCCTGCACAGTAAGCCCCAGATAAACGCAAGGAGTGACCTCGCCGCGATGGTTGAGATAAACCGTGTTGACCGGGTCCGCATCGCAGACAAGTGTGTTTGGCTCCGTTTGCAACGGGTAAACCCGCAAAGGAAGGCTCAACCGTTCAGCTATTTGTTTTGCCTGAGTGATGATCTCGACATCTTCAGGCAAAGGCTGTTCACCAAAGACATGCATGCGGTCCAGGGCCGGGCTGGGGGAATAGGTGAGATTGGTCGCCACAACTTCATCCGCCCCTAACGAAGCCGCCAGCTCGATCAAGGATGGAAACTCACCCAGGTTGGCGCGCGTCATCAGGAAGTGCAATTCCAGCCAGGGATGTTCACAGCCACGTTGTTTCTTTAAATTCGCCAGGTTCTCGAAGTTTTGGCACAGCGCGGGAAACTTGGAGTTGGTCCGCAAGGATTCATGCACGGGTGCAACCGTCCCTGCGAAAGAGACCGAGATCATATCCACGCCCATGTCCAGCAAACGTACATTCTGTTCCCCCTCCAACCAGGCACCGTTGGTCGTAAAACCGGTGCGGCATCCCTTTTCCTGAGCCAGGGCCAACATATCCCACAGGTCCGGATGCAGCATTGGCTCCCCCCAACCCTGTAAGTACACCAACTCAAATAAATCCAGGTGGGGCAGGATATGCTCGCTGTACAGACTAAGCGAAATATCCCCTTCTATCCAGCGGTCGGACAAAGCATCGTGCGGACAAAAAACACAGCCCGTGCTGCAGCGGCTGGTAACCTCGATTTGCACAGCACGAAAAGGGCGTCTTTCAGCAGGCGTCTTCTCCGGATGAGAGCGTAATTTTGGGAAAAAATTAGCGATATTTGAGAGCGATGGAAGTTTCATTATGGTTGAGCCCGATCATAGAATTGTCATGGGCGGAGAAAGCCTCTACATTACGGATTCACCTTTTGGCAGGATTCTCGATAAAGTTGGGCTCTTCGAACCAGAACTTTTGCCCAATCTGGCGCCCCGCCATTGTGCAGGTGGGTGTAGGAAGCCAGTAAATTGCGGTAGATGATACCGTCACGACCATTTCCCAATCCGTTGCCGCGCGACAATTGATAAGCTGTGGCAAAATGGGTCTTACTTCCTTTGATGGATACCGTGATGATGCGTGAATTGTGGAATTCATGCCCGCGCAGAACTGTGCCCGGACTGAAAAACGGATTCTCGTTCTCTACCCGGGCAATCACGTAGCCATGGCCCTGGGGTTTGCCGGTCATCTCGATTTCACAGGGCAGAACGCCGACCATCTCGGCGGATTTTTTGCCCCAAACAATGCGCTGGGACAGGTACATCAAGCCGCCGCATTCCGCATAAACTGGGAAGTCATTTTCTACCGCCTCGCGAATTGAAGCGTGAAGAGATACATTCGCAGACAATTCGTCCATGAACATCTCAGGGAAGCCGCCGCCGATGTAGAGAGCGTCCAGATCTGGTAGTTTTGTGTCGCGAAAGGCATCAATGAAGATCAGTTCAGCGCCAGCACTTTCGAGCGCTTCCAGGTTTTCTGGGTAATAGAAGGTGAAAGCTCGGTCACGCAAGACGCCGATCTTGACTCCTAAGGATTGAGTAGCTGGAATTAAAAGATTGTCCTGGTCAGATACGTGCAAGGGGGATGCCGAGCGGGCAATTTCCAGGACAGCGTCCAGGTCGAGATAACGCTCGATGGCCCCTTGGCAGGCTGTGATGGCGGAAAGAAGCGTGTCCTCTTCCTCGCGCGGGACCAGCCCCAGATGCCGGTCCGGGATGGTCAAGTTTTCATCACGGGGGATCGACCCTAGCACAGGGATATGGCAGTGACTTTCGATGGCTTGGCGAATGCGGTCTTCGTGGCGTCCGTGTGCAACGTTGTTGAGCACCACTCCCGCGATATTCGTCCCCGGCTCGAAGGTCTGGCAGCCATGCACGATGGCAGCAACACTGCGACCGGTACGCGCGGCGTTGACCACTAGCAGAATGGGCGCATTCAGTGTGCGCGCGACCGCCGCTGTACTGCCGACCCCGGTCTCATCGAATGAATCAAACAGCCCGTGATTGCCTTCGATCAGGCTCAGGTCCGCCTTTTGTGCGGGGCGCGTAAAAGCCCGAAGGAGCGCTTCGGGCTGCTGATAAAAAAACGGGTCCAGGGAGCGACAGGGACATCCGGCGGCTTCGCTCAGCCAGGATGGGTCGATGTAATCAGGACCTTTTTTGAAAGGTTGGACTGCAAGACCGCGTGCCTTAAATGCTGAGCACAACCCCAACGTCAGTGTGGTTTTCCCACTACGCCCCTGGGGGGCCGCAATGACCAAACGAGGCAGGTGGTAGATTTCTTGGGTCATCTCGCGATTGCGGAATCCGAAATCTCCGGCCTTTGAGGTTCTGCAATGGGGAGAGATTTTGACTAGCTCCCCCTTCGAGGGCCTCGCAGGGTAATGCTTCGGACTCCAATTCGCTCACAATTCGATGATGGTCACTGCACCGTCTTCGCAGGTTTCACAAGACATGCAGCCGATACAATCATCCGGACTGCCGGTGTACATGGCATATTTTCTGCCATCCTCCTCGACAATCGTTATTGCCTGTTGAGGACAATTATCGACGCAATCGCCACATGCCTTGCACTTGTCAATGTCGATGGTTACGATGAACATACTACCTCCAAAACTGTATCAAATGGCTAGAATGAAAGTACCAGGTCAGATTGCAAGCCCTGTTTGATCAAAAAACTGGGCCCGACCAGGTCTTCGACTTCTTCGATCAAATCTTCAGGTGTCATATCACAAAGTTGCAACGCAGTATCGCAGACATAGAACTTCACGCCCAGTCCCAGGGCTTCATCAATAAACTCCCGGATCGTCCGCCCACCCTCTTTTGCGCGTAACTTCTCTGCAACACCCTGTTTTAAAATCAGCGGCGCCTGTAAAACAAAAACGATCCCGGCCTCAGCGCCGGCTTTGACAGCCTCCCCGGCGAACACAAACGGGCCGGGGCAACGCTCGGGATTGGCAGAACCGAAGGTTGCGACCACCAGGACTTTCTTACCGGCAAATTCTTCGCTTGATATCAATGCTTCTCCACTTAATTTTTTTATTGCTATTCGCCCTCAACTGCCGGGCTGCGCGGCCATACAATCGCATTAGCAACCAATTCGCTCAGGTTCTGGATTTTTACTTTGAGCTTGTAATGGCGTTTGACCTCATCCAATTGATCGAGGCAGTTGTGGCAGGACGTGACGACGATCTCCGCGCCTGTGGCTGCAATCTGATCGCCTTTAGCTTTTCCGGCTGCCTTGCGCTCGCTGGCGAACTCGGTCATCGAGAGCATGCCGCCACCACCACCGCAGCAATAGTTCTCAGCGCCGTGTGGTTCCATCTCGACAAAGTCCATGACCGTGTTGCGCAAGATATAGCGCGGCTCATCGATAATGCCGCCGTTGCGCGCCTGGTTACAGGGATCGTGATAGGTAACCCGTTTCGGATTGCGAGTCGGATCAAGCTTCAGGCGTCCTTCCTGAATATATTGCGCCTGCAGTTCGACAAAACTCATCACCTTGAAAGGATAACGATGACCGATCCAGTTTTCCGCTTCCCAGCGCTGGGAGCGGTAGCCATGTCCGCACTCGGCCATCACCAGCGTCTGGGCACCCAGGTGGTTGACAGCCTTCTCCAAATTAGCGGCGATCTGGCGGGCGGCAGCGTCATCGCCCGAGAACAGGCCATAGTTCGTGGCATCCCAGCTTTCGGTGCTGAGCGTCCAATTTTCGCCGGCGGCGTGGAAAATCTTGGCCGCTGCCTGGATGAGATAGGGGAAATATTTCACTTCGCGCGGGTTGAACGTGTAAACAACGCGCGCATGTTTCTTATTGAACGGGATGGTGACGCTGGAATCACCCAGCTCGCTCTGCAGTTCTTCTTCCATCCATTTGACGGTCTCGACATAATCCTCCTCGGTGACGCCCATGTTGTTGCCCGATTCGAGATGGACGTTGACCGTGGCTTTCAAGCCTTCGGGGGTCATGTCGATGGCGGTCAGCATGGCGCGTGCTGTGCGGATGATCTGGCGCGTGTCCACCCCCATCGGGCAGTTGATGACGCAACGCCCACACATGGTGCAGGAGCCGAAGGCCGTCATGACCAGTTTTTCAACCAGCTTCTGGTCAAGCTCAGCCGCTCCGACCCATCCGGGGGCTGCTCCCGCTATGGGATCGAACAGCTTGCGATAGACTTTTCGCAGTTGCTCGGCGCGATAGGCGGGGACATGTTCAGGTT
>Ga0105104_10002295_pt1 | contig 14079 bp, 10 predicted proteins | sample PPLLaktember2015_3_FD_87034 | JGI IMG/M metagenome (GOLD analysis project Ga0105104, IMG submission 87034) | Freshwater sediment microbial communities from Prairie Pothole Lake near Jamestown, North Dakota, USA - PPLs Lake P7 Core (6) Depth... | ecosystem: Environmental > Aquatic > Freshwater >... | reverse complement strand
GAATATTCGTCATCTATGAAGGAGAAATCGTCGGGCAGGCAAACTCAAGCACTAACCTTGAGGAAATAGGATTGATGATGTCTGGATCAAAGAAGCAAGCCGTAAACCTTTGAGAGGAGGTGACCAATTCCGAGTGCGATGGATGAGAAGTACTGCCTGGATAGTCGTGTCAAAGAAGCGAACCATGAATGATGAAGGAGAAACCATGAAGACATTGCGGATGTTGTTCATAATCACCCTGCTTGCCGGCTTGCTGGCAGCATGCACACCCGCCGCGACGCCGACGGCGGAGCCTCCGGCTGCTGCGCCCACCTCTGCACCGACCTCTGCACCACTTCTTGCTGAACCAACCACCGCACCCCCGCCTGAACCGACCGCGGTCCCCACCGCCGAGCCCGTAAAACAACTGAGGGTGGCTGTGGTCTTCAATACCACCATCAAAGACGGTGGTTATGCCCAGGGTGGCTATGAAGCATTAATGGCGATGAAAGAAAAATACAACCTGGATGTGAGCTACCAGGAAAGCGTGGGTGATGCCAACGTCAGGGATGTTCTGCGGAGTTATGCTGCGGATGGGTATGATCTGGTCTATGCTCACGAGCTTTATTTCACGGATGCCATCAACGAGGTGGCCGCCGAGTTTCCAGATGTGAAATTCGGTGTATCTGGCTATAAAGCAGACTATCCGAACATTGTTGCCATGGATGCAACCAACTGGCAGGGGGCTTACCTGGATGGTGTTGTAGCAGGATTGATGACCACGACCAACAAAATTGCCATGATCACGGTATCTCAATCCCCGACCGCATTCAGGATGGTAAATGCCATGTATACAGGTGTGCAGCTGTTCAATCCCGATGCCGAAATCATTCACCTCTTTACCGGCAGCTTTGATGATGTGGTCAAAGCGAAAGAGATGGCAACTGCGGCGATCAAGGATGGAGCAGACATCGTATATGGCAACTGCGGTATGGGTACGACAGGGGTGATCGAAGCCGCCAAGGAGAATAACACCTACGCCATCGGTTCGGTGGTCGATCGCAGTCCTTTGGCACCCGATCTCGTGCTGACCAGCAACATTTTGGATAACGGGCGCTACCTCACCCTGACCATTGAGGGACTGGTTAACGGAGACCTCGAATGGGGTAAGTCGTATATTCTGGGTGTGAAAGATGGAGTGGAGTACCTGGCTCCATTCAACAAAGTGGTCCCCCAGGACGTCATTGATAAGGTGGAACAGGCAACACAGGATATGATCGATGGGAAAGTTGAACTGCCGGCCAATGACAATTACTTATGGTTGAAGTAAAACCTGATCCTCTCCCCGGTAGACGTCTACCGGGGAGAGGACCCTTTGTTTGGAATGCCTGGGAAGAAACGATTTATGAGTGAACTCACGGCTACGATCCACGCAGAACAGCCTTTCAAGCAGAGACTTCTCCTGGTCGCCAGGAAAAATATGGGGGTTATTTCAATTCTCATATCGATGCTGGCCATTGTTTTTGCTCTCCTCATTGGGGCAATCCTGCTCTCCTTCGCCGGGATCAATCCATGGGAAGCGATCCCATATCTAATTAAAGGATCTTTTGGCAACCGGTATGGTTTTGGGGAGACACTAACCCGCTTTATCCCCCTGCTGTTTTCCAGCCTTAGTTTTGCGGTGGCCCATAAATCGGGATTTTTTAATGTCGGCGCTGAAGGGCAGCTTCTCGTTGGCGCGGTAGGTGCAGTTTTGGTGGGTGCCTATATCCAGGGACTCCCCCCTGTGCTGCATATCAGCCTGGCCATCGCTGGCGGGATTGTTTTCGGAGCAGTCTGGGCTGGGATTGCCGGCTTGTTAAAGATATTTTTAGGGTCGAATGAATTAATTAATACAATGATGTTGAATTATGTGGCCGTGTTGCTGGTGGACTATCTCATCCATGGTCCGCTAAAACCTGCAGATAGTTATCTTTACGTATCTGCAGCAGTTTTACCTAGCGCAAAATTGCCCATTCTCTTATCGAAAACCCCACTCCATCTGGGTTTCATAATTTCCCTGGTGGTAACTGCTGCAGTATTTTACATCGTATACCGCACGCCGATCGGATTTCAATTACGGACCGTCGGTGCGAACCTGAGATCTGCTGCTTATGCCGGGATCAACATCGTTGGCGTCACCACCGTTGCGTTGATCATGACCGGTGGTCTGGCTGGCATGGGCGGGGCAATTGAATTATTGGGCACACAATTTAAAATCATCAACGGATTTTCTGCAGGATATGGATATGACGGCATCGGGGTGGCTGTGATGGGCCGTTATCACCCGGTTGGCATCGTCCTGGCGACTTTGTTGTTTGCGGTCATCCGGGTAGGCATGGGGGCCATGCAGCGTGGAGCAGGCGTGCCATTCCCTCTGTTAAATGTTATCCAGGGCTTAATCATCGTATTCGTCATTGCCAGCGGCTATCTGACTAATAAATTATCCGAAACCGTCATTGGAGGTAGAGCATAATGGATACCTCCATATTGGTCACGGTGGTTACCTGGCTGACCATGTCCATCCGGATGTCTATCCCGTTGTTATTCCCCAGTTTAGGCGGACTGATCTCCCAAAAGGCAGGAATTTATAATTTCGGGTTGGAGGGGATGATGCTGTGTGGGGCCTATTTTGCTTATTACGGTTCCTATAAAACCGGAAATCCATGGATCGGGCTGCTTTTGGGCATGATCTCGGGTGGACTGCTGGGGCTGCTGCTGGCTTTTACGTCGATCAAACTTCGCGTAAGCCAGCTGGTTGTCGGATTGGGAATTGGCATCTTCGGCCTTGGATTGACCGGGTTCCTATTTCGAATGATTGGGATCAGTACGACCAGCCCTGCAGCTACACTATTCACAAAAATAGACTTTGGAGCCCTGAAGGAACTACCCGTAATTGGTGAAGTCATTTTCTCTCATGACTGGATGGTCTATGCCGGTTTTGGTATGGTCGTCCTTATAGCATGGTTTTTCTATCGAACCACATCCGGGTTAAACTTCCGATCGGTCGGTGAAAATCCTCAGGTTGCCGATACCGCAGGAGTCAATGTGGTCCTTTACCGGTACATGGCAGTGGTTGTCAGCGGTGTTTTAGCCTCTCTGGGGGGAGCGTTCCTCTCGCTGACGCAAACCGCCTATTTTACGGAAAACCTGACAGCAGGGAGAGGCTGGATCGCCATTTCTGCCATCATATTGGGGAAATATCATCCCTTGGGAGTGCTGTTAGCCTGCCTCCTGTTTGGTGCCGCGGATGCGGCGCAAATGCAGATCCAGGTGATGAGCCTGGGCATCCCATACCAGTTCTTGTTGATGATCCCGTATATCCTGGCAATGTTGGCCATGGTGGGGGTGGTTGGCAAAGTGCGATCGCCCGCAGCGATGGGAAAGCCATACATCAAAGCCTAACCGGGTGGGTGAGGAGAGCAAGCTCCAATAAACCCACGGAATGATTAATCATTGTCGAAACGGAGGAATGATGTTCAGCATCAACCAACAGGCGGTAAAGATCGTCAAGGAAAAAATTCTTCCATTTGCCGAGCAGCTCAATTGCAAAGTAATTCAACTGAAGAACGGGGCAACCGTCGTCGATATGGGCGTAGAAGCGCCCGGCGGGTGGCAGGCGGGAAAATTGATCGTGGAAGCGACGATTGGGGGGATGGGGCATGTTGATTTTGGGCAGTTCCGTTTGGGTGACTTGTTCCTCCCGTCCATTGATGTATATATCGACCATCCGGTAGAAGCGACTCTGTCATCGCAATTTTCCGGGTGGAAGCTGCCCGGAAAGGATATCCCCGGCTATATCAACCCGATTGGCTCGGGACCGGCGCGTGCTATCGCTCGCAACGATATCTTTTCACAATCCTGGCATTACCAGGATATCCATCATGAAACAGTATTTGCAGCTCAAACCCAGGAGATCCCGGACGAGTGCATGGCCGAGATGGTCGCGGAGGGCTGCAAACTGCCGGTTGAAAACGTGTACATCCTGGCAACGAAAACCGCCAGCATTGCCGGTTCTATACAGGTATGCTCGCGGACCGTTGAGGCTTCGACCTGGCGGTTATTCCGTAAGGGACTGGATATCGGCAAGATCATCTGCGGTATGGGAACCTGCCCAATCGCGCCGCCGGTCAAGGATGAACTCACCGCCATGGACCGGGTAAACACGGCGTTGTTGTACGGCGTTACGGTACGGTATGTGGTGGACTGCGCAGACGAAGACGTGGAAGCAGTTATTAACACAGCACCTTTTAGCGCATCCAGACGCTACGGGGAGCGGTTTATTGATATCTTCGAGGAAGGTAAGCGAGATTTCTATATTGTTGATAAAGACATCCACACCGTCGCCCGCTATGAGATCACCAATTATGCGACCGGAAAAACTTTTGTGGGTGGAATCCTGCGTGAGGATATGCTGAAGGATTCATTCTACCGTATTGAGCTATGAAGCGGTGCAGAGGGAGAGAATGAAGAACGCTGACCTGCTGATCACAAACGCCAGGATCTTGAGAGAAGAGAACCAGGCGTACGCCATGGTGGATGCCTGTGTCGCCATATGTGGGGGCCGGATCCTTGAAATTGGACAGCAACAAAACCTTGCCGATAGTTACACCGTCCGGCAAACCTGGGATGCGAAGAGAAAGCTGCTGCTGCCGGGTTTTGTCAACACCCACTGCCATCTCTTCCAGACCTTTATGCGGGGTCTTGGAAAAGACCTTCCTTTTATGGATTGGGTTCACAGGTCTGTGCGGTTGTTCATGCCGTTGTTGGATGACGAGGCCGTGTACCTGGCGGCGATGATGGGGTGCCTTGAAGCTATCCGAACGGGCACGACAACCCTTGTCGATTACATGTATGCGAATGTGAAACCGAGAATTACCGATGCGGTCCTTCGGGCATTTGACGACTGTGGGATCCGCGGCGTTCTCGCACACGGCATAACCGATGTGGAGCGGCTCCCTGGCAGCCTTTTACCCTCGGCTTCTTACGCAACCGTGGAAGACAGCCTGGCGGATATCGAACGCATGAAATCGGATTACCAGGGCCATCCTCGTGTGGGTTTTATGCTGGCTCCCAGCGTGGTATGGGGGATGACCCGGGATGGTCTGGCGAATGTCGCGCGCTACGCAAAATCGCAAAATATGGTGCTGACCATGCATCTGCTGGAAACGGCGGACGATGACAATTTCTGCCAGGAAAGGTACGGGAAGCGAACCACGCGTCACTTGGAAGAAATTGGCGTGTTGGATGCCAACTTCCTGGCGGTCCATGCCGTCCAGCTGAAGGACGATGATTTTGATCTGTTCGAACGATACCGGATAAAAATATCGCATAACCCGGTTGCCAATATGATCCTCGGATCTGGTGCGGCTCCGATATGTGAATTAATCCGCAGGGGTATTTCAATCGGACTGGGGACTGACGGCGCGGCCAGCAATGACAGCCAGAATATGATTGAGGTGATGAAGTCAGCTGTCTTGCTCCAGAAAGTCTATCACCGTGATCCGACTGCCCTATCCGCCAGGCAAGTGTTCCTGATGGCAACCGCCGAGGGTGCAGCAACCATCCGGATGGATGACGAAATTGGCGCATTATCCCCGGGCAAGCGTGCAGATATCCTGGTGGTGGACCTGGATCTGCCCAACACAACGCCCACCTATGACCCGATTGCCAGCCTGGTGTATTCTGGCAGCGAGCGAAATATCAGCTCAGTGTTTATCGAGGGACAGCTCGTTTTGGAGGCAGGTGTAATTACCCGCGTGGATGAGGCAGATTTGATCCGCAGGGCCCAGCAAAAAGCCCAGGAAATGTACAAATCTGCATATGCAAACTAATTAACAAGGTTTCCCATCTCCCGCAGGTCCTTGGGTCGAATCCAAGCCCGGCTGTCTGAAATAGATATGACACTCTACCGAGTGTCTTTTATTGTAGGTACTTTGATCCTCTACACCTGATTACCGATGAGACTTATAATCGATATCGAAGAATAGAACGGATAGACGACACGCATCAGTTCAAAATCCCCCGAAGATCGATCAAGCCATGCAGAAGCCAGACCCCCTCATCCGTACGAAGCTGCGCCTGCCTTTCATCCGGCCAGGGCTGGTCGCCAGGCCAGGGCTTCAGGCACGGATCGTGGAGGGGGTCCATTTCCCGCTCACGCTGGTGATCGCCCCGGCAGGATTTGGCAAGACGACCCTGGTGGTAGCCAGCCTGGCCGACTGTCTTAAGCAGATTTCCTGGCTGTCGCTGGACAGGGGCGATAATCAGGCGGGGCGTTTTCTGACCTATCTGATCGCTGCCTTACAAGGCGCGGATAACCGGATCGGCGGTGAGGCAGCCCAATTCATGGCAGGAATGCAGCAACCACCGCCTGAAGCGGTGCTGACCAGCCTGATCAACGACCTGGATGAGGCCAGCCGGGAGATCGTCCTGGTGCTGGATGATTACCAATTTATCAGCAGTCCGGCAGTGCATGAGGAAGTGGCGTTTCTCCTCGAGCACTGCCCGCACACTTTCCACTTGCTGATTGCGACGCGTTCGGACCCCCCCTTGCCATTGTCCCGTCTGCGTGCCCGCGGCCAGATGGTGGAACTGCGGGCTGCCGACCTGCGCTTCACGGCGGAGGAGGCTGCCCAGTTCCTGAACGAGGTCATGGGCCTGGGGTTGGACGCCGGGGCAGTGGCGCTGCTGGAGGAGCGTACGGAAGGCTGGGTAGCCGGCTTGCAGATGGCAGCGCTCTCCATGCGGGATCGCAAAGATGTAAGGGGGTTTATCGAAGGGTTCTCGGGCACCAACCGCCATATTCTGGACTACCTGCTGGAGGAGGTCCTGGCCGGTCAATCGCCTGAAGTGCAGCAGTTCCTGCTCGAGACCTCTATCCTGGAAAGGTTGTGCGCCCCGCTGTGTGCGGCTGTCATAGAGAGTAGAGAGTCGAGAGTGGAGAGTCGTTACGACTCTCCACTCTCGACTCTCTACTCTCTCCCCTCTCAATCCATCCTGGATTATCTCGACCGTTCCAACCTGTTCCTGGTTTCTCTGGATGATGAGCGGATCTGGTTCCGCTACCACCACCTGTTCGCCGATCTGCTCAGATCCCGGCTGCACCAGGACCAACCCGATTTGGTCCCCCTCCTGCATGTGCGGGCTTCCGCCTGGTTGGAGCAGAGTGGATTCATCCCCGAGGCCGTCCAACACCTCATCGATGCGAATAAGGTTGACCAGGCAGCAGATCTGGTCGAGCGTTATGGGCATGCACGTTGGGCAGAGAACGATTCTTCGGTCGTGCAGATGGCAGACAGCCTGCCGCTTGAAATGCTTCTTGCGCGGCCCAAATTGAGTCTGTACCTGGCCTGGCTTCTCATCAATCAAGGCTCCATCGAAAAAGCCCTCCCGCTGTTGAACGACATGGCACGGCAGCTTTCCGGTGATGACCTCAAATCTGGGCCGCAATGGATTCGGACGATGGTCGCGTTGGCCCTGGCCTTTCTTCGCCCGCCGCCAATTCCTCCTGGATTGGATCCTCTCCCTGATTACCAGTTGTTGGATGAAATCCCTGCCGAAGAGCTGATCCTGCGTGATGCTGCCGATATTCTCTATGGGATGGCTCTGGGAAGGCGAGGGGAAATCGACCGGGCCGCGGAGGTCTCGATCAAGGGCATCCAGAGGGAGAAGATACTCCAAAGGACTCTGGCTATCCCAAGTCTGGTCCCTTTCCTGGCCGTTATTTACGTGACGCAAGGTCGATTGCACGCCGCGGCTTCCCTGGTCCGCGAGTACCTGGATCCCATCAAGGAGAAAGGCATCCGGTTCATCTCTGCTCCCGGCAGCATGAATATTGTCTTGGGGCAGGTGCTGTACGAATGGAACCGCCTGGAAGAGGCCGAGAAGGAAATCCGTGACGGCCTTAAAGCGAATGAACCCTGGCAAAATATTATGCCGGACGCCCTCGGGCTTTTAGCTCTGACACGCGTCCTTCAGGCGAAAGGGGACTATTCCGGGGCGATGCAGACCGTAGAGAAATTTGAGACCCGACTGCAAGGGGATTTACGGCCAACTGAATTCCGGGAGGCTTTCCGCACCCTGAGAGTTCGCGTGCAGTTGGCCAGCGGGGATCTCCAAAGCACTGCGGATTGGGCCGATCAGATTACTCTCACCGAGGATTTTCACCGCCATGAGGAAGATTACCGGCTCATCCTGGCTCGCATCCGGCTGGCGCAGGGCAGGTATGCCGATGCTGAAAAAATGCTGACCGAGAGGCCCAAACAACTTGTAATTGATAATCCAACCGCCCAGCAGCTGGAATCCAATTTACTCCTGGCCGCGGCAGTCGCCGGACAGGATCGTTTGCCAGAAGCCTTGGGGATGATCGAAGCCTGTCTCGCCCTGGCCGAACCGGAAGGCTACATCCGCGTCTTTTTGGATATTGGGGAACCCGCCCGGGAACTGCTGGCGGCCTACCTTCGGTCGGCTGCTCCCGAGCATAAAATTTACGCTCAGAAACTGCTGGATATGTTTTCGCCATCGAGGAGAGCTGGTTTTGCTGGTACCCAGCCCGGTGATCTGGTCGAACCGCTGTCCGAGCGGGAGCTGGAGGTGCTCCAGCTCATCGCTCTGGGCCGGACCAACGCCGAGGTCGCCCGGCAGCTCGTCGTGGCTCTGGGCACCGTCAAAGCCCACACAGCCAGCATCTACCGCAAGCTGGACGTGGCCAACCGCACCGAGGCAGTGGCGCACGCCCGGGAGCTCGGCATCCTGCCCTAAGATTCCCACACTCCCCTGAAGGTTAATCCAGTGCCCAGGCGGGGTAGACGCGATTATACGTAAACCCTGCAAATAAACCCCCCGATATACCCTTTGGCAGATGCGGGCTGCCTCGCCGCGCGCTAAAGTATGGGTAGAAATTAGCGTAAGGAGTTTACCCATGAAGAAAGTTACCGCATTTGTTGGAAGTGCCCGCAAGAGGAACACGTACAAGGCTGTTGTCCAGTTCATGAAAAATTTACAGGCGCTTGGTGACGTGGAGGTCGAAATCGTCACCCTGAGCGACTATAAGCTAGGGTTTTGCCGGGGCTGCATGGTGTGCTTCGATAAGGGCGAGGAGTTCTGTCCGTTAAAGGATGACCGGGATGTGCTGATGGAGAAGATCAAAGCATCTGACGGAGTCGTCTTCGCAACCCCGAACTACAGCTTTGGTATGTCCGGGATCATGAAGGCCTTCCTCGACCGATTCGGCTTTGCCTGCCACCGGCCGCGCTACTTTGGGAAGGTCTTCACCAGCATCGTCACCCAGGGTTTCACTCGAGGCAACGAGATCGTCAAGTACTTTAATTTCACCGCCAATGTCCTGGGATTCAACACGGTGAAAGGTACCTGCATTACCGCACTGGATCCGAGGACGGAGAAGGAGCAGCAGAAGATTGACCGGGCTCTGGCAGAGCTGAGCAAGCGGTTCTACGCCAGACTGACAAAACCGGCCTATCCGGTGCCATCGTTGTTCATGCTCATGGGTTTCAGGATGAGCCGAACCACAGTTAAGCAGAGGTCCGATCCACGGAGTCGTGACTACAGGTACTACGAGGAGAAGGGCTGGTTGGAATCAGACTACTTCTATCCCACGCGCCTGGGTGGACTGAAGAAGGCAGCCGGTAGGCTCTTCGACAGGATGGCGCCAACTATTCTAAAAATGTTTGCATAAGGAGGAACGCGATGCCGGAATACTACGAGATCAAAATCAAGGGCCATCTGGATCCCCGCTGGTCGGGCTGGTTTGCCGGCCTGGCGCTGACGCACCTGGACGGGAACGAGACCCTGCTGGCGGGTGTGCTGCCCGACCAGGCGGCGCTCCACGGGCTGCTCGAGCGGGTCCGCGATCTCAACCTGGCCTTGATCTCGGTCACCTGCGGCGGTCCGTATACGCAGGATTCCGATATAGAGTAATGAAGCAATCTTTCAACAACGTACTAACGGACATTCGTGAGGCTGTAAGTCAATCCACAATTCTCGCCAGAGAGCAAGCTGGTCTTTGAGGCCAGGACCAAAATGGAGGTCAAAATGTCGAATTCTGGTAAGTGGTTCCGCGTTCGTGTGACTGATCTGAGTACTGGAAAGAGCAAGACGAACGTCAAAATTCCGGCAAGTCTCGCCGACTTTGGAATGAAAATGGCGGCCAAGTACGCCCCTGACAGCGTCGAAGGACTGGACATGAACCAGATCATGGAGGCGATGAAGAGCAGCAGCGAAGGTTTGTTGGTAGACGTCGAAGACGAGGAGAAAGGCGAACACATTGAAGTTTTCATCGAATAGGATACGAGATGCCAGATAAACGCGGAGGGCGAGCCGCCTGGAGACTTGTCGAGCCGGTGTGTAGGTCTGGATACACCGTGTTATCTGCTCGGCGAGCGTGCCTTGTCCAGTTCTGACACAGATCAGGCCGCCCTCCCCGGATCTCCAAATATAATTAATGGTGCACGAAACGGACAGGAAGATCTTGGTCATCAATGGAAGCCTTGTCTTCGCTGCTCTATGTCGCCATTCATCTCCATGCAGCACGCTGATTCTGCTGGAATCCCTGGCCAGAAAGGAGACACATCATGATTAACATTTTTAGAAAGCAACACGAAATGAGCATCGTCGGGCAGGGCGGGAAAATCATCCTGTTTATGCTGCCGTCCTTGATTGCAGCCATCCTCGTCCATACGTATTTACCCCATATCGCCGCATTGCCCGAGAGCATCCGTTTTATCCAGCCGCTGGGTTATGGTTTACTACCCATTGGGGTAATCCTGTGGGCAGCTGCGGTTATCCAATTGATGACAGGATTTTCCAAAGGGGACCTGGTCACCACCGGCGCCTACGGCATTGTCCGCAACCCCATCTACTCCAGTGCGACGTTTTTCCTCCTGCCGGCCGTCGCGCTGTTGACGTTCACCTGGGTCTATTTTGTCCCTGCGATCTTTTTGTATGCCGGTGTAATGATCTTCATCGGCACCGAGGAGAAGCAGCTCACGAAGGCGTTTGGCAAGGAGTATGAAAATTATTTGGCAAGGGTAGACCGGCTGGTACCGCTCAAAAAACCATGACGTCCTCCGTTTTACCCCATGTCAAAGCGTAAACTTTGAAACCTCACAAATGTCACTCCTTGGAGATGACAATCCGCAATTGAACTGAAAAGGTTCCGAATTGTATAAAATGAGGTTAAGCATTGGACCGGACTTATGACTTGCATCGCTTTTGGATCTCCGGATAGAACGATCAAGCTATGCAGAAGATAGACCCCCTCATCCGGACCAAGCTGCGCCTGCCCTTCACCCGGCCAAATCTGGTCGCCCGGCCGCGGCTCCAGGCACAGGTGGCGCAAGGGCTGTGCAGCCCGGTTACCCTGATTACCGCCCCAGCCGGTTTTGGTAAGACCACCCTGGTGGCATCCTGCATCGCGGATTGCGGCCTGCAAGCCGCATGGTTGTCTCTAGACAAGGATGACAATCAGGCGAGTCGCTTCCTGCACTATCTGGTGGCTGCCCTGCAGGAGGCTGACCAGACAATCGGGAGCGAGGCGGCACAACTCCTGGCGGCGTCACAGCAAGTGCCACCGGAAGCGGTCCTGACCAGCCTCATCAATGATCTGGATGCCGTAAGCGGGGAGATCGTCCTCGTTCTGGATGACTACCAGTTTATCAGCAGTCCCGCTGTACACGAGGAGGTGGCATTTTTACTCGAGCACTGCCCGACTACCCTCCATCTGGTGATCGTCACACGGTCAGATCCCCCACTCCCCCTGGCTCGCTTGCGTGCACGCGGCAGGATGCTTGAGCTCCGTGCCGCCGATCTCAGTTTTACCATGCCAGAAGCGGCTCAGTTCCTGAACGATGTCATGGGTCTCCGCCTGGATGGAGAATCTGTCGCAACTCTGGAGGAGCGCACGGAAGGCTGGGTGGTTGGGCTGCAAATGGCGGCCCTCTCCATGCAAGGTCGAGAAGATATTCCCGGGTTTATCACAGCCTTTTCCGGCACGAACCGTTACATTCTCGATTACCTTCTCGAAGAAGTGCTGGCGGGCCAGCCTCCAGAAATCCAACACTTTCTCCTGTACACCTCGATATTGGAGCGGCTGACCGCTCCACTCTGCGATGCGATCCTCGAGAACCGAGATCCGAAATCCGAGAACCGTCAATCGGAGAACCGTGGTTCTGAGGCAGGAGACGGATCTCCGTTCTCGCCGCTTCGCAGAAGCGGATATCTCAGTTCTCGCCCTTCCGATCTCGGTTCTCGGGCAATCCTGGAGTACCTGGAACGGGCCAACCTCTTCCTTATCCCCCTGGATGATGAGCGGATCTGGTATCGCTATCACCATGTGTTTGCCGACCTTCTACGTGCGCAGCTCCAGGGATCGCTTGGAACACAGGGCGTTGCTCAATTACACGTCCGAGCCGCTGAATGGCATGCCCAATACGGCTCGATACAGGAGGCCATTAACCATGCATCCGCGGCTTCGGACGATGAAAGGGTTGAGCGTTTCATCGAGCAGAACTACATGGAATTGGTTAGTCGTGGAGAACAGTCCTGGATACGTTCCTGGACGAGTACGCTAAGCAAATCTTTGGTTTATAACCGGCCCTGGTTGTGCATTTATCACGCGTACAGCCACTCCTGGTTTGGGGAATTGGATGAAGCCGACCTATTGTTAGCAGAGGCGGAAAAGCACATCCAGCCCGCGAATTCGGCTTCTGAAGCTCAATCGATGCTCGTGCATCTTTCCTACGTAAAAAGCCGGGTGACGGCAATGCGTGGAGACATCGATCGAGCCATCGAGTTTTGCCTTGCCGCTCGCGAGTACGCCCCTACCGGCAACCTGGCCCTGCAATTAGACACTCAGATCACACTCGGGTATGAATACTTTTTGAACGGTGATTTTGCCAAAGCCAGCCCAATATTGAACGAGATGATTCAATCGGGCATAACAGCCGGGGCTGTCATCAACACAGTGGCTGCATCTTGCATTTTGGCGAGGTTGCACGCTGTTCAGGGTCAATTGCATAAATCGTATGATGTTTACCAGATGGCTGAGCAATTGATCCCAGAGGCGAGCGGGCAAAATCTCGGCGCAAAAGCCCTTGTACACATCGGTTTGGCCGATGTGCTGTGTGAATGGAATAATTTGGATGCTGCCCAGATTCACATCCAGCAAGGCCTGTCCCTGCTTCCTTATTGGGCTAAGGCTGACGATTACATTCTAGCCCACATCACTCTGGCGCGAATTCGTCGGGCAGAAGCAAACATCCATGGCGAAGAAGAAGCCGTAGAAAAGGCGATCCATCTCAGTCAGGAGCGGGGGGTTTTTTCGGAAACTCGCACCGCGATCGAGGTCGCCCGGATAAAATTATGGTTGGATCATGGCGATCTTCAGGCAGCAAATCGCTGGGCTGCGTCCCAAGCAGAGCGCTCTGGCCCGGAAGCCCAAATTCGGTTTCAAAATGAACTGACTCAAATCGCCCGGGCACGAGTATTGATCGCTCAGCATATGCCCGATAGAGCCATCGATCTGTTATCCAGGTTGGAATCAGCTGCGCGGTCGGCAGGAAGAATGGGTCGCGTTATAGAGATCTTGCTCCTTCAGGCAATATCGCTGCAAGAGCTAGGCAATTTCGACCATGCCGTTCAGGCTTTGACAAAATGCCTGGTTTTGGCCAAGCCCGAAGGCTACCTGCGAATTTTCCTGGATGAGGGGCAGCCGATGCAGACTCTGCTTGCTCAGTGGTTGGACCGTACCGGCGTCTCTCCATTGCGAGCCTACGCCACCCACTTGGTCTCACAATATGATGCCAAGTCGCAGGATGTCACAGCAGCTCGGGGAAGAACATCCCCAACCGTTGGCCCGATCGAACCGCTATCCGAACGCGAGCTGGAGGTTCTCCAGCTCATTGCCCTGGGCAAAACCAATCCGGAGATCGCCCGGCAGCTCGCGGACGTGCGCGCCCGGCTCGAGCGCCACTACCGCGACATGCAGGACATCGAGTTCACGATCGAGCGCGGCCGCCTGTACGTCCTCCAGACCCGTTCCGG
>Ga0105104_10002293_pt1 | contig 14088 bp, 13 predicted proteins | sample PPLLaktember2015_3_FD_87034 | JGI IMG/M metagenome (GOLD analysis project Ga0105104, IMG submission 87034) | Freshwater sediment microbial communities from Prairie Pothole Lake near Jamestown, North Dakota, USA - PPLs Lake P7 Core (6) Depth... | ecosystem: Environmental > Aquatic > Freshwater >... | reverse complement strand
GTTTTGGATTTCATGCATTGTCTCCATTTTGAAACTGCAGCCGATTCCTGCTGTCACGAATAAATCCAATTTCTGAACATCCTGAACCGCAAACAAAAATTACGGTGGATATCGGCATCATCACAAGCCTTCTATAATCCATTGTATTCTTACGCAAAAATGATTGAAAGTCAAGGCCAGAGGATTATTAAAATATTTTATGTCTTATCCTATATTGAAAATAAATGTATTCGTCTATATTATATTACATCAAGAAGTTTGCGTTGAGGATTTGGACTGAACCTAAAGATAAATCTGTAACGCTAGAGGAGGTGTGTTGTGATGCTGGTGAAAAGCAGGATGTGGTTGTGGGCATTCATGGTGTTCATTATGCCTTTGAGTGCCGGAGCAGGTGAGTATGATACGGGGGTTCAGGGAAAGGTCATTCTCCAGACGGACAAAATGAGCAATGGAGAACCGATTGATTATCTGGATAAAGATCATCCCAGGGTAACCGTCATGACGGTGGAAATCGCGCCGGGCAAAGGGACGGGTTGGCATAGTCATCCGATGGAGGTTTATGCTTACGTATTGTCCGGACGGCTGACCGTTGAAATGGAGGATGGAAAAACAACCGTGTTTAAAAAAGGAGATGCGATTATCGAAGTCGTCAATCTTAAACACAAGGGATTCAATAAGGGGAAAATTCCGGTCAAACTCGTTGTCTTTTATCTTGGCGGAGAAGGTATGCCCAACGTGATCAAAACAGACAACCCTTAAACCTTCGGTCGCTGAGCCTGTCGAAGCGTTTTTTCTATTCCCCGATGATGTTCACGAGCGCTCGTTTTTTTCTGCCGCCGTCAAATTCACCGTAGAAAATCTGTTCCCAGGGACCGAAATCGAGCTTGCCCTTGGTTACGGTGACGACCACTTCACGCCCCATAATCTGCCTTTTCAGGTGTGCATCACCGTTGATAAAGACACACGCCGTAATATGCAAGGCATTTGCAACGCATATCTTGTTTTTCATAATAATCTAAATATTTCAATTGGTTGTATTCGTCAATTTCCTCATTTTTCATGCTCACAGATTCGGTGATATTTATCTTCCGAATATGACCGTTATAATCCTGAAAGATGCCACGAATTATATAAAGCCAATCACCTTTTTTGTTTTTGTAAACATAAACACCGTATCGTTTACCATCAATATCCTTACCGGCGAAGGCTATCTGTAAGAGCTTTCTTTTTTCATCAAAAGTCATTTTGGACATGTGACCACGGGTGCGAAGCATGCTTTCCCGTTGTCGTAATAATAGTTGTGCCCTCATTGTTGTTGATTTAATGTCCGGTATAGCTTTTAACTTTGTTCTAATAATTTCAATTTCTACTGTCAACTTGTCTTGTTGTTCGTTAATTATGTCTATTTTTCCCTTAATATCGTCATGAGAAAGCGCTCCTTTTGCAACTGCGTTGATCAGTCTTTCTTTTTTAAGCTTGACTGATAGAAGATGTTATTGACATGCTGCAAAATGGTGTTTATTAAAATTGTTAATGGATTCCATTTTTTCGAAAACCTTGGCCGATCCTCCGGAGTTCGGTAAGGTGCCAATGCTGTTTCTACCGGAATTGAAAGGGGCTTTCTTCTCAGCTGTGGAGATATTGACCGATCATTTCTTTTGGAATGGTTAAGGGTAAATCACGGTTTCTAGTAAAGGGCTTTCTATTTTCCATGACCCACTCTATCAAATTTACTGAAGTGGTCGCCCCATCTGATTTCATGAGATTGCTGCTCACATCCTTGAGCCGTAGCTTTACTTCAGTGTTGTTCCTAAGCCTCTCGATCGTGCTGCAGAGTGTTTCATTGTCCAGTGAATCCATGTCAATCCTGCATCCCAGCCCAAGGAACTCTATCCGGGATGCATTATCATGCTGTTCACCTCCTACCGGGAGGACAACAACCGGCTTGCCGTAATAAAGCGTTTCATTCAACGTGTTGTTTCCGCCATGACTAACCACAAGATCGACTCGTTTCAGTAACTCAGCTTGGGGTACGGACTGAAAAATCATGATATTAAAGTTATGACTCATTCTGGAAACTGTTTCATAAGCTCCTCCGGCACTCACGATAATTTGGTAGTCCGGATTCTCATGCAGGGCTCTTATAATCTTGAGATAGGTCTTCGGCTTGTCGTTGAATACAGTGCCGAGCGAGACATAGATCTTGTACTTGTCATCTCTCAAGTCGCAGTAGGGGAAGGAGGATCCGTTCATTCCCATGTTCATAAATGTGGGGCCTACATAGACCGTGTTGAGGCCCAAACCATGGCGCGGTATATCTATGGCCTCATGGGTTATCAAGAGATTGAGCCATGGTGAATGAGGAGTCTTCAGCATATCAAAGGCGATGGGCTTGAGTGAGAAAGCCTGTCTGGCCCTGTTGACAGAAGTCTTAAGCCTATCGGAGAGCTCCTGTTCCTTTTCTCTGAATATTCTCTTAAGGGGTGTATCCCGACGGGAAGCCGGAAGACCACTGCCGAATGGGGGGGCGTCTCTCCCTGCAAATGGGAGCCCGCAGTGGTAAATTGCAGCATAAGGCAATGCATTCAATTCCGCCACTAGTGGTGCGGCATAGAAAAAGAAATCGGCCACTATCATATCAGGCCTGAGTTTCTTAACAAGTCTGTTTACACGCCTTGTTAAGTTTTCAATCCCGGAGCTAAAGAGTCGTAGTGCAGTCCTGGTTTCCTCAAACCCCACTTTCGATGGTAGCAGCGCTGCAAGATAGATGTACGGCAGAGGCGGGAAAAGCAGGTGAATTGGGATGTCGTGCGAACGGATCTTGTCAGGAACAATTTTTCCGTTATAGAGTACCTTGAACATCTTGATCCTCGGGTCCGCAAGGTTTGACCCGGGAACGATGAAATGAACATCATGTCCATTTTCCCTCATCTTCAGGGCTATTGTTAGAAGGCTGTTCAGATGTCCTATGGTCGGATGTGTGAGAAATATGACTCTGCCCATAGGTGAAGTATAAGAAGTCCGGTCCTGTATGTCAAGAATATCTAACAGAATATCCTGACCGTAAAAATTGGATTATATGAATTAAAAATAACACGGCAAAGTAATCATTATCAAATGAAATATTCGGTAACTTCCTTTATTATCATGTTACTGACTGCAGGAAGGCAGCCGCACATACTTATTGCAAAAATATAGTTTTTATTGGCCCGAATATACAGAGTTCACCTATGTTTTCGTCAGCTTTTCCAGGATAAGATGCGCAACCTCTGTTCCATTGTCTATAGAAATCCGCCGGGTTTTTTGCACCATGCTTTGAAGGACAATGGCCGCAATGGCTTGAGGGGTGTTGTCACGGAGGGTTACGATTCTCCCCGTGCCGTAGTGATCCAAACGGTAAGCCATCATGTATTCCTGCTCAAAGTGGAAACCGAGAGGTATGGCCAAGAAGGGAGTTCCAAGTGCAGACAGTTCTGTCACTTTCCCATAACCGGACTGGGTTAAAACAAAATCAGCCGCGGCAAAATATTTATACAGTTCATCCTGGTATCTACAGTATTGGATCCAGTCCTTTTCCCCTATCTCAGGACTGATCATCATGAAATGGGCGACGGGGTAATCTGCTTTTAAAATCTCCAGTACCGATTCGATGTGACCTGTCCTCTTTTTGTAATCCCCTTCCGGGCCAATTGTTGCCAGAAATAACACTGTGTCGACTGGCAGTTTGAGCTGTTTGCGCAGCGTCGTTTTGTCCGGGAGGGAGTTCATTTCAAAGCCGACGATAGGCCGGACAAAGCGGCAGTGGCGCTGTGCCCAGGCTCTCCTTTTGGGTAGCAAGAACCCCATTGGTTCATCAGGAATTTCTGCTGCATCGCCAAAGTAGATGTATATATCCGGCCCCATAAAGCTCATGGCGAACTTGATATTGTTGTACCAGGCAAATAGATCATCCGAGATATCGGGCTGTAGCGACTTGACGCCGATAAAATCCGTCATAAAGATGAAAGGCGCTGGTTTGGCGGCCCATCTCGAGGCAAAGCCTGTAAGGAGCCAGAAGGCTTCGTCGCCAACGATCATGCTGTATGTTTTGTCTTTCCATGCCTCCCGGCTGACCAGAAAATCATGCCTGTGAAGTTTCGAGTCTGCTTTTATGTACCTCATTAGATTGAATTCGTTTGTGCTGACATCGAAAACCTGGGCATAGACATTTCCGCTACCAGACAAACGCTTTGAATCATCCAGGACGTTGTAACCCCTGTTGCTTGTGAACTCTCCACCCGGATCGGGGACCAGCCAATCCACCTCAATATCCGCCATCGCCTGAAGCTGCCTGACGATGGCCATGTCGCGCATAATGTGACCTTTGCCGACGGAACTGACCGCCCACAGAATCCGCATGTTTCTCTCCTCCGTTTCGCTGACAGCAAAACCCTCTTATTCCCAATCGTAACCCAGACTGTGGGATGCCTTTAAAAGGAGTTTGTGCAGGGTTACTTGTTCCTTTTCGCTGAGGGTGGATATAAAGTTACGGGTATATGCCACGGCACCCGTGATGGTCTCCTCATAGGCGATCTGCCCATTTTTCGTGAGGCTCAGCCACCAGTTTCTCCGATCTTTTTGATCTTGTTCTTTCTGGATGAGTCCTTTTTTGACAAGACTATGGACATACTGAGAAATCGTGCCGGGGTTGATATGCATGAGGTCTGACAGCTGGCGTGCAGTCACGGGCGCCGTCTGGCCAATCAACATCAGCACGGCCCGGTCGGAAAAGGCGAATCCTTTTGGATTCTTTTTCTCATCCCTGGCAGCACGCAAACTATAGGCGTGTGTCAGACTGAACAATGATTGGTTCAATTGCAGGAATTCCTGATTTGATAGTGCCATTTTTTCTCCGTTCATATTAATGATTGCAATATCAAGTGGTATTATACTATAATGATTTGAACATGCAACTAAATAATAAAACAAAAAAGCGGAGGATAGTCCTAGTCAATCCCGTGAACCCTGCCCGCGTCGGTCTTACTGTCAACCGGTCTTCCCGGTTTCCCCCTATCGGTTTGGGTATTGTTGCTGCCCTTACGCCGCCTTCATGGGATGTTCATCTTATTGATGAGAACTGGAAGTCCTTCTCCTATCAAGAAGCCGATCTGGTAGGCATCACAGCCTTTACGGCCTCTGCCGGTCGAGCATATGAAATCGCTTCCTTATACCGAGAGAAAGGCGTCCCTGTCGTCATAGGGGGCATCCATGCTTCCATGTGCCCAGATGAAGCCCTTTGTTTTGCCGATGCCGTGGTTATAGGCGAGGCTGAGGCAGTATGGCCGCAAGTGATGTCGGACGTTGAGGCTGGGCGTTTCCAGAAGATATACAGAGGATCCTGGTCTGATTTGTCAGGTACTCCAATGCCGCGGCGAGATTTATTTCATCGGAACTACATGTTCGCATCTGTGCAAACCTCGCGAGGTTGTCCCATGGATTGTGAATTCTGCTCTGTCACAGCTTTTAACGGGAAGCGATACCGCCGTCGTCCTCCTGGAGAAGTGCTAGCCGAGTTGGAAACTATACCGGAGAAAATGATATTCTTTGTGGATGATAACATCATTGGGTACGGAAAGGATTCACGTGAGCAGGCACTGGAGATTTTCAAAGGGATGGTGGCCCGTAAGCTGAATAAGTGGTGGTTTTGCCAGGCTTCGCTGAACTTTGGAGATGATGATGAAGTGGTTTCCTGGGCAAGCCGGGCTGGCTGCAAGATGGTCTTCCTGGGACTTGAAGCAGAGCAAGTCGATGCCCTGGAAGAAGTCCACAAGCACCTCAATATTAATCGTGGAGTAGATTATTATTCCCAGGCATTCCGTCGTATCAACCGTGCAGGGATTGCCATTCTGGGGGCCTTTATCTTCGGGATGGATGGTGACACCATAGATAAACTGCAAAAACGTGCTGAATTCATGATCCATAGTCAAATTGATGTGATGCAGACCACATTCTTGACTCCGCTACCGGGCACACGGGTTTTTTACCGCTATCATGACGAAAAGCGATTGCTCTTTACCAACTTTCCCAAGGATTGGAATCACTATGACATGACCGAGGTGATCCATAGACCCGGTAATATTGAACCCGAGGAGCTTTCCCTGAAAATGATGGAAATCAACCAGCAAATTTATACCTGGTCGGTGTTGTTTCGCAAGGCCTTGTCGACCTATAGGGAAACCCGTAATTTCACTGCAACCTGTTTTGCTTTCATGTCAAATATGAACTATCGCAGTGTTGCACCTCGGTAGCCGTTATATGTAACTCGTTCTGATAATGATTTTGTCCCTACCCGGATACTGGGAAAGTTTATTTAAGATATCTTTTGAGATACGCAAGGCCGGAAACATCCGCTCTTTTGTTTTTTTCCATTCGAAAGGTTGGATGTCTATAAAAAAAGTCGCATGCTTTGTTACAGGCAGCAACGGAGTATATTTTTCTCAGTAAATGCTATCATCGCCAAAATCTTAACAGATATAATACCACAAATACCTCACCGTTTCAGTTGGTTATCAATGATGATGTTATTTCCCATGCAGAACGTCCATCCAACGGATCGCTTCAGAATCACTGATTTTCCCGAGATAAACCTGTGTTGTCTTCAAGTCCTGATGCCTCAAGATTACTTTCGATACTACTTCAAGAGGAACCCCGTTTCTGCTGGCATAGGTCGCCGAATATCTCCTGAGATCATGAAGGGCGACCTTGACATTCAATTTTGTCCCAAGTCTTTTGATAAGTGATCTTGCCGTCGAATAACAAATGGGGAATATCCGCTCTTCCCCATTGATGGCTTTCTCTTTGACGTACTCTGCCAGTTTTCTTGATACGTTCTCAGGCATATAGGCTCTTTCCGTTTCTTTACCTGATTTAGGTTCCCGAAGGGTGATGGTTCTGTCGGAAACATCGGATCCTTTGATTTTCAGTAATTCACCAATACGCAAACCGCAACGGGCCTGAAGTTCCAATATCAAACGATCTCTTTGTCTCTTTGTGTTGTAGATCATCTCATCAACCGTTTCCCGATCCAGAATCTTATGCGGCTGTTGTTTGGGCGCTTTGAAGGATTTGCTCAGTAGTGATATACTGCAGGGGTTTCTCATATTCAAGGAACACCGATCAATGATGAAATTGTAAAAGGCTTTCAACTGGGCATACCTCAATCTGCGTGTTGATTTCGCCATGTTCCCGGTCAGGTTTTCCAGAAAATGAAAGATTTCATCAGGGGCAATGGTCTCCAGGTCTCTTTTTGTATAGATCACCTCAAATCTTTCCAGCAGGAGACGATAACTCTCAATGGTTCTTTGTTTATGGTTTGATTGAAGATAGTATTTGAACAACGTTATTGCTTCTTTTGTTATCATACTGCACCTCCCATTCTTTGTTCTGCGAGGTCTTTGGGGTTTGGGTATTATAAAACTTTACCGAGACAAATGGGAATTTTATTCTTCGAGGGAGGCGCAGAAAGCACCTACAAAGTCTTAACTGTTTAAGTTAGTAAGAGTGCAGATTACCATTTAAAAGATTCAATGTGCCATCAGCAGGGTCATCGGTGTAGCACTCCACATTTTGTAGTTTCTCTTGACATATAAAACAGCTTTTCCTATAAAGAATTCAGTAAAAAGGACGTTCTTATCAATCATTATCGGAATCCTACGAAAGCAACCTATCTGTATGAAAAAAAATCTCGCCATCGTATCCTTTCTTTCTGTCATCATTTTCTTTTCGCTTGTCAATACATCCGTATGGGCCTACACGGATACAAGTGAGGGCCCTTTTACGATACGTACTCGCGTCACAGGCGATTCGTTTAAAGAGCCGGATGGAAAAACGAAACAAGCGACAAACGACTTTTCGGCGGCTGAAATGAGCGCTGTTGTTGGTGCCTTTAAGTACTGGAAGGAAAGACTTGGCACTACCCAACCGCCCGGAATAGTCGTCAGTTTAGCAAAAGTTATTACCGGAACAGGCTCCGCTTATAACTGGACGCCTGATACCGGAAGAGCAAACCCCGACACGTATTACTACCTTGTGGGGATAGCGCCAGAGGGGAAAAAACTGTGGCCGATCCAAAGTTCTTACGATTACCACACCGAAATTGTTTTCAACGTGAATTATACGGAAACGCCCACTCGTCTATTACTTGATGACAACTCTATCACCAGCACAATCGCTCACGAACTAATGCATGGGCTAGGCATGCTTGGAGCACTGTATCAAGCTGAAAATGCCAAAACAACAGATCCATGGTTCATTGATATAAGATCGGCGTGGGCAGGGGGACTCCCCGGCGGCCTAAGCGGCATTTACGACATCACCGGCAAAAAGGCTACGGGGGGGGCCGAAGTAAAACGATCTGCCACCCCGGGCACAGACAACTATTTTTATATGCAAATTGCCGGAGCAAATCCTTCGGCAGATGCGAGTAAGCCCTTTTTCGCCACCTTTAAAGGTGCTAATGTCAACGCGCTTACCAATAACAACGGTCTTCCTCTCATGGGCGGAAAGGAAGACACCTATATTTTAGATGGTGCGAATGTATTGGGTCACCCTGCGTTATTGGGCTCTATTATGTCATATTCTCCCATTCGCAATATGCTGTTTACGGAAATTGAATTGGCCGCTCTCAAAGATATTGGATATAATATCAATTTGAGTGATTTCTTTGGCAAAAGCTACACTCCCTCCAACTTGGGAAAAGGTCTTACTAAATTTACTCTGCCTGGCGCAACCAACTTGAAAATTGGGTATGGATACCTTGCCGAGACAGAACTCACGACCACCAACACGCTGGGATATGGCACCGCCAGCTCTCCCAAAACAGCCTCTTATGGGACGGGGGTACACGTCTATCGAGACAAATTAAACCTGACCCAGGCCGGGGATATATATACAACCGGTTACGGTGCGGGCGGAATTCGGATTGACGGAAGTCAAAACACAGTCACCATCTCCCAGGGAACAACGGTTTCTGCAAATGGCGTAAATGGAACGGGGTTACTGGTTTCGTACGGGTCCGACAACGTCATCAACCTCAATGGAACACTCCAAGCCACAGGCGCAGGCGGTATTGCGGCGCATTTTGGAATTGGAATGACCGACTCTGCCTATGCCAAGACCCCCTACTTTACCTCCTACTACACGACAGAAACTCTCAAAGCAGACGGCACACCGGCATTCGCTAATTCGGATGATCTATACTTCTATACCAAAATTAACTATGACTTGTCAGGTGCGCTCGTCAACAAATTTAATATCGCGGGCACATTAAAGGGACCTACAGCCATTCAAATCGATAAGGATGTTCATGTAAAAGAAATTAACGTGTTAAATGGCGGCACCATTCAAGGTGACATTATATCCAAGTGGGATCCATGGAAAATCATCCATATTCCATCTGGTAGCGAGCGAAATTACATCACCACCTTAAATTTCGGCGTCACCTCCACCGGCCTGGCTGATCCGACGTTCTCCACACGAATGGATGGCAATATTGACGGGAAATATGGTCTCATCATCAATACAGTAGGGGGAAGAACATCCCTTAACACCCCCATAGGTGGTGGCATTTACGCACTCAGTCTAAATGTCGACACCGGCAGTATACTTTGCGGAAATCATAAAATTTATATTCCCAGGTTGCTTTCGGATAATATCACGCCAAATACGGGCCGATTTATCAACAGAGGCACCTGGGCGCCTGGAAACAGTATTGGTTCCGCTTATGTAGATGGTGATTTCGTGAACTACGGGATTATTCAATTAGAATTTAACGGCCATGCCCAAACAGATTCTGTTCAAATCACAGGCTCTTTTACCAACACCCCGGGTGGCGGCATTACTATTACACCAATCCAAGATTATTATCGAGGCACTCTCACATTTGCGAATATAATTTCCATCGGATCAGGAACACTACCGAACGCTACATTTGTAGCGCCCGATTCCCCTACACTTAAATTCCTGTTTTCGGAAAATCCGGATAATACTTATCTCATCACCACGGTGCGAGACAGCGATATATACGAGCGTTTTTCAGATGATGAAGATTCTCGATCTATCGGCAGTGTGCTGGGTAACATTGACGATATCGCCGAAGGAGATATGCAAAATCTGTTTGCGGTACTTGATTTTTCGGCTAAAGATGGCAGCGATATCACCAAAGCTTTAGACGAACTTTCTCCGGCAACATATCAAAATGCCGCACAAGCCTCGCTGGACTCAAACAGTATGCTGTCGGGAATAATTATTCGGGACATGATTACCCGTGCAGCTTTCCGCAACAGCGAAAAGACCCTCATTAGCGGAGATACGTTCCAAGGTTGGCAGGGTTTTGTGGTTCCCTATGGCGGATTCCAAGCCCAAAGCACTTCTTCTAATATGACCGGGTCTAATGGTACAGAGGCAGGGTTGTTGGGCGGATTTGAACGTACCGTCCATAACGGTCTCACAACGGGGGTTCACGTGTCCTATGGATATCGGAATATGGAGATATTGACCCAACACAAATCAACGGCGCAAATCAACACAATTCAATTAGGTGCCCACGGCATTCTGCGGCCGAGTGACTACTGGAATGGTGCATATATATATGGTCTGGGACGAATCGGGCTGGAAAACACAAGAATGCAACGAAACGTTCTCATTGGCAGTTACGCGCGCACAGCAGAAAGCGATTGGACAGGCTTCATTGGAACAGTCAGTATTGGCGGGGGATACGAATGGTCGGCTGGGTGCGTCAAATTCGGTCCTTTGGCAGGACTAGACTATGGATACCTGTTCAGACCAGGTATTGTGGAAAATGGTGGAGCCAGCCTGGCGCTGGATCAATCCAACTACAATTCTCTGCGTTCCGCAGTGGGAGGACAAGTTCGTTCCACGACAAAATGGAAGGACATGTTGGTTCAAGCAGGTTTGACGGCCCGATGGATGCACGAATTACTCGACAACAAATCCACATTGACAGCCGCCTTTGTAGGATATGAATCATATAAATTTGACACCTTCCCGCAACGTGGTCGAGATTCGTTGGCCGTTCAGGGGCACCTCTCTTTCCTTTTAAACGAAACCACTCGGATCACCGGTTTCGTTTCTACGGAACTTTTCCGAGAACAATATATCGGCTTTATGGGCGGATTTATGTTCAATTGGGAATTCTAAGAAAACATCGGAAATATAATCAAAGAAACCTGATAACGGTTAGAAACGTTGAACACAAAGCTGATCGTCACGGTGGGCCGTTTTGCCCCGTCCGCTTCAGCGCCTTATTGGGTAATGTTTTATCGTTGACAGGAGTTTCCGGGTCGCCGTAAAGATCATCGGCAATTATTTCAGATTGAAAGGTTGGATGCCCACGAAAATTACCAAATGCTTGACTACAGGAAGACATCGTTAAGCCTTGAAGTCACCTGCAACTAAAAGGAAGAGTGAATTCACGATAATTGAAGATCAGATCGAAAGAAAGATAAAGAACTTAGGGTTTGTCATCATTTTGTAAATCTTCTTATATTTCAGGATACAGTTTTTTCTTACAGTCGGGACAAATTCCGTGACTGAAGTCAGATTCAGGATTTCGAATAAGATAATGTTCAATGGGATGCCAATTATTTTCCTTGTCTCTGATGCTTTTGCAATTTGCGCAAATTAGGACAACACCTCGTAGGGCTTGAAGTTCCATCAAATAGTCTGTCAATCGTTTGTTCTTATCGCTAAGAACTGTATTCACATAAATCGTTTCTAAATTTGATTCGAGCCATATCTTGAAATGTTGCATGAGATTTTCAAGCATTTTCGAGTATTCATTTCGCTTGTTATCCAAAATGCAAATAGTCCCAAAAGGTTTTTTATTAGGCAATACAATCGGAAAACCTAAATAGGAAACCATATTCCGCTTTATGTCCGGGTTATTTTTCCATTTGTCGTCTGCCAGAGCATCGGGTACAAGAAGTTTGTTCCGCGTTTTGATCACGTATTCACAATACAGTCCAGACCCTTGAAAATGCTCACTATCACCCGGCTGGTAAGGATTCCCTTCGCTCTGACTGGAAGCAAATACCTCAATCTTATCACCACGCAATCTCATGATCAGTGCGGCGGGAATGCTGGCAATTTGACATAGGATGTTAAGGATTTCTTGCCAGTTTTCCAAAATGTCATCTGGCACAACAATTTCGACTTGCTCGTTTATCATGCTTTGATCCTGACATCGGAAATCATCATAAGATAAAAACCAGACTTCCTGCAACTCTTGCATAGTCGTGCATCAAGGTATTTGATTTCATTATATCAGAATTTTTGAAAAAAACTAATATCAATGATAATGGATTGAAAGCAAGCATATTCTTCAAGCACAGACTTTTATTGAGTTCAGGAAGTACAGCACAGAAAATCTATTTTATGATTTTTCGAAATTATCATATTTAATCTTAACTTTTCTGTAATACTTAATATTCAAACTGTCTTGGAATCACATCACTGCCACAGCAGAATGGTAGGGTTGATGGTAATGCAAATTTGAAATAAAGATTGTTCCCGCTAAAGCATTTTATATATGCTAAAAGCAATTTACATGGAGGTCTTCAATGAAATCATATCGGAAAGAACTCTGGTTTAATATCCCACAACGGAGAGCATTCATTAACATCACCCCACAGGTCAAATCCTGCTTGCAGGAAAGCGGTATCACCGAGGGATTGATACTAATAAACGCGATGCATATTACGGCTTCTGTATTCATCAATGATGATGAATCCGGCTTGCATCAGGATTATGAAGACTGGTTGGAAAAACTGGCTCCGCACGCGCCTGTTTCATTTTATCGTCACAATCGAACTGGCGAAGATAACGGCGACGCTCATTTGAAACGACAGATTATGGGTCGGGAAGTTGTTGTTGCAGTCACAAAGGGTAATCTTGACTTTGGGCCATGGGAACAAATTTTTTATGGAGAGTTCGATGGTGGACGCAAGAAAAGAGTGTTGGTGAAAATAATAGGGGAATAAACTCGTTAGAAAAAGTATTCTGGACAATAAGTAAAGACGATCACGAATCATGACTTTCTTCCTGAAATCCTTAATGTTCAAAAAAATGATTTTATGCTACATCACAATCAGTGAAGGTTGAAGATTGTTGTTTCTAAATTACCATTGATTAAACTTATCAAGATTATGTCTCGGTAACCATTAGTAATAACAAATCAGGAAAGGGAAATATTGCTATGAGGAAAACTGTATCTTGCTGCTTGATTCTTATATTGTCGGCTTTTGCTGGGAGTGCCTTGGCGGGGCAGGAGGGTATTTATAATACCTTTTATGGCTATGATGCAGGGAACGACAGCATGACCGGTCACTACAACACCATTATTGGGGGTGGTGCCGGTGCCGCCAACACCACCGGATACGAAAACATCTTTATTGGTCGTATTGCAGGCTATCTCAATACAACCGGTTATTATAATACCTTTCTGGGGCATGCTGCTGGATACTCCAACTCCGAAGGTTATGAGAACACATTTATAGGGTATTATGCCGGCGCAGCCAACACCACCGCCAGACGTAACACTTTCTTGGGGAGTTTTGCCGGCCGTTCTAACACTGAAGGAAGATATAATACGTTTCTGGGAGTTGATGCCGGCCGCTCTAACACCATGGGAAATTATAATACTTTTATTGGTCGTGGCGCGGGTTACTATAACACCATAGGTAACGGAAACATATTCCTGGGCCTTGCTGCAGGTGCTAATGAAACCGGCAACAACAAACTTTATATCGCCAATTCCGACACAGCCACCCCTCTGATCTACGGGGAGTTTGAAAATAATATCGTCACCGTCAACGGCAATCTCGGTATCGGCACCAAAGTACCGGTCAGGCAGTTGCATGTCGTCGGCGATCAGGCGGTTATCCGCATGGACCGACCGGTGAATACCGCCGCCTTCATGCTTGTGCGCACGGATGAAAGCGGCAATCCCATGAAGACGTTTGTTGTGGGGACCAATGCCTCTGCATCAGACACCGGGGAATTTGTCATCAACGACCTGGGTACAGCGGTTTT
>Ga0105104_10002292_pt1 | contig 14091 bp, 11 predicted proteins | sample PPLLaktember2015_3_FD_87034 | JGI IMG/M metagenome (GOLD analysis project Ga0105104, IMG submission 87034) | Freshwater sediment microbial communities from Prairie Pothole Lake near Jamestown, North Dakota, USA - PPLs Lake P7 Core (6) Depth... | ecosystem: Environmental > Aquatic > Freshwater >... | reverse complement strand
CACTCTTACTTTGATGAAAGACCGGTCGTCGAGTCTCAAAATAACATTACCTTCTATTGGAGCCCTTCCAGGCTGGCTGCTTTTTATAACCGGTTCTCCACGGATGAATTGGAGTACAAAGACCGAGAGCCGGTCATTCGCCAGGCTATAGATTTTCTTGCGTCAAACACTGACAGCCTGCCTTTGCAGGAAGAAATGTTGGCAGGCGTGCTTGAGCCCTGCAGGCTGCTTGGGTTTTATCAGGGCTTTCCCATCTTTGACAGTTCCGTTGGTTTTGCAAAACTTCAATCCAGACTGGGGATCCACGTGGATCCTGAAGAGGTAATGATTTCCACACCCCTGGATCGATATGAGCCGGATGTCTATGAACTGGCAGAGGTATTAAGCAAAGAAACCGGCTTGCGCTACTCCAAAAAGAAGAACCGAGTAAACTTCCCAAAAGATCCGAAACTTCTTAAATTGCTTGGCATTCAAAAATAAATGGGTGGATGCAAGACAGCTGTCAAACCAGTACAGTGAGAATAGCTTTCTTGTCCTTGGTTACTATAGCGGATGTTTGAATAGGGAGTTCGATTACACCCACTCGCTTTTGCCCGTTATCAGAAAGTAAACCTCCCCGGGGCAGCGCCCTGGGGAGGAATCGTTTTCAGATGCCATGAAGTAAGCAGCATGACCTTATTTAGCTGGTTTCTTTTTCGTTGCTTTCTTTCCTTCCAGGTTGAGGGTGTCTGAGGCGTCACGGTGCGGACCCGTGGTTTGTCGCACAGCAAATTTGGGACCATGTTGAATTACATAAGCGATAGCCCTGGCATGTCCCAAACCCAATCCGTAGTCCTGCTTAAGCCACGCGATGATATCTTTATTTTCTGTTAAATTCTTTTTCTTTGCTTCGGCAATAAATTCCTTGGGCGCTTTTCCCGTGATCTCTTCCACTTTATCTAAATAGGCTTGGAATGACATAGGTTTCTACTTTTAAACTCCTTGCTTAAATTATATAACATTAACGGGATCGGATATCGGGGTCAGGCTTACTTCAAAGTCAACTCGATCACCGGCACAATCACATCCGGTTTTTTGACGGGCATGAATAGCAATTGCTCATCAGGCTGCAATGTCAACTGCCGCGTCTCCCACTCGCTGCCAGTAATGGGCACTTCGCTGCCGTCATGCAGGAAGCGGGCAAATTCCACTTTGCCGCCCAAACCAGGCAGATGCAGATGCTTGAACGGCCAGGCAAAGATGTGCACGTACAGCTTTTTGCCGTTCTGGGTCAGACGGCAGTCCTGCGGGGCGCGGAACTCGCTCTGGGTGCAGCCGTAGATCGCGGCGCTGTGACGTTCCATCCAGTCGCGGTAGACAGCCAGGGCTTGGAGGGCGCGCGGGTCGAATGTCCCGAGCGGGGTGGGGCCGACGTTCATCAGCAGGTTGCCGCCGCACGAGACGGTATTGACCAGCATCATGATGAGCTGCTCCGGGCTCTTCCAGGAATCCTCATCGCGATGATAGCCCCAGGAGCCGCTAAAGGTTTGGCAGGTTTCCCAGACAACCGGCTCGCCGTCCACGCGCAGCCACTCGGTCGGCTGCACCTGCTCCGGGGTGTAAACGTCGGCCCGCACGTCCGGCAGACCCATGCGATTGTTCAGGATGATCCCTGGGCTGAGCTCCCGGATCAACTTCAGGAGCTTTTCGCTTTCCCAATCGTTCCGCCCTTTTCCGGGCAAGCCGTTGTAACTGGCGTCAGGATAGGAAAAATCGCACCAGAGAATATCGGGCCTGTAGCTTGTCAACAGTTCTCTCACCTGGTGACGCATGTACTCCGCGTAACGGGGCATGGAACGCCCCTCGTTCAGCCGCGCCGCTTCCGGGTGGTCGCGCAGCGGGTGGAAGATGTCGATGGTAAAGTCCGGGTGACTCCAATCGAGCAATGAATAATACAGGCCGACGCGCAAACCCTCCGCACGGAAGGCTTCCACAAACGGGGCGAGCAAATCCTGTCCGTAGGGTGTATTGGTGACTTTGTAGTCTGTGTACGCCGAGTCCCATAAACAGAAGCCCTCGTGGTGCTTGGCAGTCAGTATGGCATATTTCATCCCGGCTGCGCGAGCAGTCCGCGCCCACTGACGAGGATCATATAGGGTGGGGTTGAAGCGCGGCAGGTAGCGGGCAGCGTAAGCAGCCGGGTCGAGCTTCTCCACGGAAAGGACCCATTCATGCCGGGCCGGCAGGGCATACAGTCCCCAGTGGATGAACATGCCAAAACGGTCATGAACGAACCATGCCGTATCACCAGTGGTGGGTTTTGGAGTGAGCATGATCTGATCTATTCTTTGACGGATCCCAGAGTAATACCTTTGATGAAGTATCTCTGCAGGAGCGGGTAAATGAGCAGGATCGGGATCATGGCGATGAAAATCTTGGCGGCATTCAGGGTCTGGTTGGAGATCTCGTTTAGCTGTTGTATCTGATCCTGAGTCAGGGTGGCGGTATTAATGACCACAATCATCTGCTGGATATAGGTTTGCAGTGGATAATAAGCCTGCCTTGTCGAAAGAACCAGACCATTGAAGAATTCGTTCCAGTGGTAGACCATGCTGAAAAGTGCCACCGTCGAGATCACCGGTTTGGAGAGAGGCAGATAAATCTGAAACAGGATTTGCCAGGGGCTGGCGCCATCGATCAGTGCGGCTTCTTCAATTTCCCTGGGAAGGTTGCGAAAAAAGTTCATCATCAGGATCACATTGAAGATCGGAAGTGAATTTCCGAGCACCAGGCCCCAGATATTATTGGTCATGTTGATTGACTTCATCGTCTGGTACCACGGGATCAAGCCGCCCGAAAACAGCATCGCGAATACCAGGAACCACATGATGACGTTTCTCGGCGGGAATTGTCTTACGCTTTTGGACAATGGATACGCCATCAAAAGAGTCGCTGCCAGCTCGGCGCCGGTTCCCAATACCACGCGCTGGATCGAGGTCCAAAAGGCGCGAAAGAAATTGGCATCCCCCAGGATCGATTGGTACGAAGTCAAATTGAAACCTACGGGCCATAGTTTGACCAACCCGGCCGCCGCGGCTGATTTATCACTCAACGAGAGACACAGGGTGTACCAGAGCGGCAAAATACATAAGATCGCCAGGGTAACCAATACCACGGTCACGACGATATCGAGCAGGAGGGATCCGAGCGTATTATCTTTTACCATTTTGGATGCTCCTCATGATTAGAAAATATTGTAATTGGCAAATTTTCTGGCAAGGACATAGGACAATGCGATCATGACAAAGCCGATCACCGATTTGAGCAGTCCGACTGCCGTCGCCAGCGCATATTGCATCTGCAAGAGTCCCATCCGGTAGACCCAGGTGTCGATAATATCTCCAGACGAGTAAACCAGGGGATTATACAAATTGAATATCTGGTCGAAGTTCGCGTTCAATACATTTCCCAGGCTCAGGGCCGTCATCAGGATGATCGTTGTGCTGATCCCGGGGAGGGTGATACGAAGAATGCGCTGGAAACGGTCCGCACCATCGATGGCTGCGGCTTCGTAGAGTTCGGGGTTGATCCCGGTCAGTGCGGCGAGATAAATGACTGCGTTGAAGCCAAATTCCTTCCAGATATCCGAACCGACCACCAGAGGGACAAATAATTCGGCTCTGGCAAAGAAGATAATGGGTTCGTTTCCAAACGCAGATCGAATGGCGTTGATCGGGCCGTGATAGGCGAAGACATCCAGCATGATCCCCGCCAGGATCACCCAGGACATGAAGTGCGGCAGGTAGACGATGGTCTGGACGCCGCGTTTCAGGGTGTTGAGGCGCAGTTCATTCAGCATTAGTGCAACCAGAATGGGGGCAATCAGGTTGCCAATAATTTTCAGGATGGCAATATAGACCGTGTTGAAAAAGATCGTCTTGCTGTCGTTCAACTGGAACATATATTCAAAGTTTTCCAGCCCGACCCAGGGAGACCCCCAAATACCTTTGCCAGGATTAAAATCCTGAAACGCCATCACCAGCCCGAACATGGGGATGATCTTGAATATGAATATCCAGAGTAACCCGGGTAAAAGCATTAACCAATAATGCTTATAAAATGCTTTTAATCTCATGCAGGCGTTCCTCCAGTCCCATCTCTGCCTCCGCCCGGACGGGAAGAGGCAGAGAAAAACAGGGAGTTTTACGGCTTATTCTGTGCCATAAAACTCCCTGATGTCTTAGCACCGTTCAAGCTCTCCGAAAATTGGTTTCGGATCAGTCGGAGCGGCGTCTTTCTGGATCAAGTGACTGTTCTACAGAGTGCCTCATAATAACTAAACTCAAGATTAAAACCATTCGAAGTTTAGTCATGAATGACACAAGCGGCAAATTGCCCACAGCACTTATTTTACCGTAGCCTGCACTTCGGCCGTGATCTCGTCGCCGCCCTGGGCTTTCCAATCGGCGACAAACTCATCAAAGGAATCGATAGGGGCGGTGCCCAGGATGATTTTCAGGAAGGTCTCGTCTTCCAGTTTCTCCAGGTTGACCCACTTGTCGATCATGGTTGGCGTGGAGGCATAGGTCTCGCTGAAGACCACATTCACCTTGTCTGCCCCGCCGATCGGGTTGTAAATGGCGCCGTCGCCGACCAGGATGGAGTACATGCGGCTCCAGGCGCTCAGATCCGCCTGTGGGTCCCAATACTGTAAATCCATGTTATCAATCGGCTCGCCTTTGACTAACTTGATCTTCGTGACATCATCCGCGAGCAGCTTGTAAGGAGCATACTTGGGATCTTTAAAATCCTCGGGTTGGGCAGTGCCTTTCAAGACATCCATGAGTGCCTGATAGGTGACTGGCCCTTCATCGTACATCGCCTGAGGGATGCGCAGCACTTCATTGGCAAGGCTGCCCTTGGTCAGGTCGAATTTTGATTCGTCACGGTTGAAGAGGTTCACGATCTTCATCGCCGCTTCGGGGTGCTCGTAACCTTTGCGCACCACAACAAACGAAGTGGCAGGGATACCCTGGTGCGGATTCCAGACGCCGTCCTCATCCAGCGGGACTGCGTATGCCTGCCAGTTGGCTTCAGGGTTGTTCTTGATCGCATCCGGCAGGGGCCAGTAGCCGTTCCACCACTCGCCAAAGTAAATGCCCGCGTTGCCGCTGGCAACCGGCGCGCTCGAATCCTTGCGCACGCCCATCTCCGGGTCGATCAGGCCCTTCTGGTACCAGTCCGCCAGCTTTGCGAGGGCTTCCTTGGTCTCGGGAAGGGTCGCGCCGTAGGCGACGTTGCCATCCGCATCCTTCACCCAGAAGCCGGGATAGGCGTGGTAGGCGCTGAAAATCGGGTCGAAGGCCCACATCCCGTTGGTCGGCCGGATGAAGTCTGCATAGAGCACGCCGCCATTCTGCGGTCCTAAAATGCCGATCGTCGTGCCGGCAGCATTCCCGCCGGGATTCTCGTCGATGAAAGCCTTAGCCGTTGCTTCGATCTCGTCAATGGTCGTGGGGACCGGCAGGCCAAGCTTGTCGAGCCAGTCCTTGCGGATCCACATCAGCTGGTAACCGTCATCGGGAACGGTCAGGGCCGGGATGGCCATGATCTTTCCATCGAACGTGACAGCCTTGAGAGCGATCCCCTTCGAGCTGTCCATCATCTGCTTGACCGATGGAGCTACATAGGTATTGTATGTATCGGTCAAGTCGGCGATCTGGTCAGCTTCCACCATTTGCGTCAACTGGGTCAGGTTGACCACCATGGCATCTGGGATGTCATTGCTGGCGATCGACAGGTTGACCTTCTGATCGTAATCGGCAGTGGCAGAGGTCCAGAGATACTGGACATCGATATTCAACATTTCTTTGACGTACCGGGTGTATTGATTGCTCTCCGGTGTGTCCCCCTCGGGCAGCTTTTCGTTCGTTTCAAAAGACCTGACCGATGTCAGGACGACTGGCTCTTCATATTTTCCGTATGGATCGGGTGCGGCAGCTTCTGTGGCTGGGGACTCCGTTGCCGGAACCTCAGGGGCTTCTGTGATTACAGGTTCTACCGGTGCGGCAGTCGGTGCGGCAGTGGCAGCAGGTCCGCAGGCGGCCAGAAACAGGCTGAACAGAATGACAATATTCCAAAATCTGAACTTACGCATTTTGCTCCTCCGAAAGGTGAGATGTAAGGTGATAGGATAGCGACACAAGAACTGGGCTTGCAATCGTCAATGAATTTGCCACCTCCTTTCGATGGCCGCAACTGGCGCATAGATCGAGATAGAGATTGTTGATTACTAAACTAAGTTAATTTATACAATGTTTTATTTTGTTTGTCAATCGTGTTTAGTGATTTTTTCTATAAAAAAAGCTTTTTTACCCAAGATTAAGCATTGATATTTATGTTCTATCTTTGTATAATAAATAAAACTAAACAACATAGAGAAAATATGCCACGAAATCAAAAGAACGCTGCCCGACCCAATATCCGTGCCGTTGCCAAATTGGCGGAACTTTCACCCACCACCGTTTCGCTGGCTCTGCGCAATCAGGACAGTATCCCTCCTGAAACGCGCGAACGGGTACGGGCAGCGGCGGCTAAGCTGAATTACCAATACAAACCGCGTGCTGGTAAATCCGCTAAAAAGGAAGAAGCCAAATCGATCCGCAATCTGCTTTACGTGGTGAATGATTATGGTGATACCCCGCTCCTGGCAAACCCATTCTACGGTGCCATTCTCAATGGTGCTGTCGCGGCCAGCCCATCATTTAATTCCTACGTTCACCCCGTCATTTTGCAACACGATCATCCATTGGATGCGCCTTTGCCCGAAGCATTGTGCAACAAGCCCGATGGTATGATGCTGGCCAGCCCTTATCCGCCCGCGCTGATCAAGCGGATTGCCAGTGAGGTAAACTGCCCAATGGTGCTGATCGACAATTTGATTCCTGGCAGTCCTTACGACAGCATCATGAACGACGACTTTGGCGGCGCTTATCAGGCCGTTCAACATTTACTGGAGCTGGGACACCGCTATGTTCACATGATCATGGGACCGCTGAAAAAGCCGGGGTTGCAACCCAACACCCCTCCCAGTGTGCTGGATCGCTATCGCGGCTACTCAGCCGCTATGCTGGATGGTGGTTACACTCCTTTTCCCGCCATTGATATACCGCTGGCCTATGATCAAACCATCTCGGGCCGCAAGGAGCTTCCCCAGTGGCTGAGCGGATTGCTGGCGCGCGCTCCGCGCCTGACGGCTTTGTTTTGCAATGTAGATTTCTACGCTGTCCAGATTATTTCCGCCCTCCAAAGCATGGGCTATCGGGTGCCGGATGATATTTCAGTAGCAGGATTCGATGACCTGGACATTGCCCAGATGATTCATCCGCAGTTAACCACCGTGCATGTAAACCGAAGCACGATGAGCCAGGTGGCGGTGGAACGGCTCGCGGCGCGCATGGAAGGCCACTTAAGTGCACCCTTGTCCATTCATGTCGGGGCACGATTGATCGTACGGGAATCAACTGCCGCCCCGGCACCTGTTAATATTTCTGCCTAGAACAGGGACTCGCCATGTCCCACATTCCCGATCGTTTGCACATCGGCGCAGCCTATTACCCCGAACACTGGCCGGAAGAACACTGGGCGGAAGACATTCGCCTGATGCACGCGGCCGGGTTTACTGTTGTCCGCCTGGGTGAGTTTGCCTGGTCCAGCATGGAACCGGCCGAAGGACAGTTCAACTTTGATTGGTTGGAACGCGCCATCGCCCAACTGTCTGAAGCCGGGATATCGACTGTGCTTGGCACGCCCACAGCCGCCCCTCCGGCCTGGCTGACGCAGACCTACCCGCAGACCCTGGCGATTGAGGAGAGTGGACGGCGTGTCCAACATGGCAACCGCTGCCACTATTGTGTCAACTCCCCGGACTATCACACTGCTGTCCGGCGCATTGCCGGGGCGATGGCTGAACGATTTAGGAAGAATCCCCACGTGATCGGCTGGCAAATCGACAATGAATTTTGCCGACCCTGTTATTGCGAAATCTGCCAGGCGCAGTTCCTCCGTTTTCTGCAAAGCCGCTACGGGGACCTGGAAAACCTCAACCAGCGCTGGTCCACGGCGTATTGGAGTCAGACGTACTTCAACTGGGAACAGATGCCTGTCCCCTGGGGTGGACATAACCCCGGCCTGATGCTGGAACACAAACGTTTCATCACCCAAAGCTATATCCGTTTCCAAAAAGCACAAATCGATGCCATGCGTCCGCACCTTGCTCCGGGCGTCTGGATCACGCACAATTTTATGGGCTGGTTCGATGGCTTTGACCACTATGATCTGTGCCAGGATCTGGACATCGCGACCTGGGATTGGTACGTCGGCACGGGGCGCAACGACTACACCATCTCGGGAGCCATGCATGCGATCGTGCGTGGATATAAAAATCGTAACTTCTGGGTGATGGAAACCCAGCCCAATCAAGTCAACTGGGCGGGCATCAACAATAGCCTGGAACCGGGTGAGACGCGCGCCCTGGCATGGCATGCTGTCGGTCATGGAGCCGATGCCTGGCTCTACTGGCAGTGGCGCTCCGCCTACGGTGGGCAGGAACAATATCACGGCACATTGGTCGACCAGTCCGGTCAGCCGCGCCCGTTTTATGCAGACGTAAAGACACTGGCTGATGACTTTGAAAAAGCCTCTCCCATCCTGGCTGACACTGTCCCTGCTGCGCAGGCAGCTTTGCTTTATTCCTTCGACAGCCGCTGGTCCATTCAAAATCAGAAGCATCACCGTGATTTTGATTATGTGAAGCACTTCGTTCACTACTACCGTCCCCTGGCAACCCGGAACATTTCTACAGCGGCTATCTCACCGGATGCACCTCTGAGTAATTACAAACTGGTGATTGCCCCCGCGTTAAATGTTCTAACAGAACCCCAGGCGAAAGCCCTGTCCGAATTTGCCCGCGCGGGTGGACACCTCGTGCTGACAGTACGTACCGGCATGAAAGATGATGCCAACGCTTTGGTTCCCATGCGTCAGCCCGGTTGGCTGCGTGAGGCGGCTGGCGCGGAAGTGGAAGATTATTACGCGCTGCTGGAGCCAATCGCGATGCAGGCGGAAGGATGGGAGGGCCAGGCGCAGGTTTGGGGCGAGCGGCTCAACATCCTCGATACAGAAAGCACCCGGGTCCTGGCGCGTTATGGCATCGGTCAGGGCTGGCTGATGGGTCAACCCGCCATTACAGTTCATAACTACGGCGCAGGCAAAGTCTATCTTGTGGGTGCCTGGCTTGACGATGCCGCGCAGGACGCCTTGTTCGCCACGATCCTGCGCGAGGCGGGACTCCAACCAGTGTTGGAAACGCCAACGGGCGTGGAAGCCTGCCTGCGAGTCGGCGCAGATGGGCGCGAGGTATTTATCCTGATCAATCACGGTCACGCCTCGCAAACGGTATCGCTCCCCTGGCAGGTGCGCAATCATCTGAGTGGACAGATCCTGACTACCCTGGCTCTCGAACCTTATGGCACTGCGGTTCTAACGCGCACATAAACTATTATTCTTTAGCATATCTTCTTGTGACAACTGCGCTAGGCAGTTTTCCAGGCGATGATGTTCGATCTTGATATCTGACAATAGCTGGGTCTTGTTGGATTATTTTGGCATGCTTTTTCACTCGAAGAAACTATACGGGCAACTTTACGCTTTATGTTAGGATACCCACTGATGTGGGTAAGCCGACGCATTCGTCTGAGAGTAGTTTACTCCTCGCTGTGGCTCTTGTTGATTAATGTTCTTCTGCATATTCCTTAATGAGCCATTGTTCCTGATCTCTCTCCACAACAATATGAACTGGTATCTTGTTTGCTGCCTCATCACTGGCTACTTCCGTACTCGTAATCTCAACGACAAAGCCATTGATCACATACTTGTCGGGAGTTTCCCTTGTCAGAGTGGTGATTTCGATTCGATCGGGCCAGGGACTGGAAACCATCCGTCCGGGAGCGTTTGAGATATCGTTCATCCACGTTTCGAGCAGAGTGGGAGACACAAATTCAGAATACTGCTTCTGTAAATCTTGTAGCGCGTTGGGTGCCAGAAGCGAGACCCTCTGAAGTCTCTTTCCGAAGTTTTCCACCAGGTTTCTGACCTCGGCTTCTTCGCCTGCATCGCCGACCGTTGTTTGGATCGGCTCCATAACCTGCGTTGCGGTGGGTTGTGTCAGCGGAGTGCAGGCAGTAAATGAGACAACAATCAATAATGTTATTGCGAATAGTATGGGCTTCATCTTGGAATCCTTTGAGCCTTGGGATAACCGGACAGAGACGAGCGGTGGTCGAGGTTTTCCTCGCCTCAGCCAATCTGGACGTCTACATTTGGGGCTTCGAGGAAGCGGCTGAGGTCGCGCGCTTCTTCACGTATATCGGCGGTGATGCGCCGCGATAGTGGCCCAAACTTCGTCACTTTAATATTAAGACGATTCCTCTCTCGAGCGTGTTCCCAGACAGCGGCGACGCGTCCGTCTACAAGAACTACAGGGGCGATCCATCCCTGCGCACGGTAAACGTTCGGCCGGTGCTTCATGGCGATGAGGTGATCCCTCTCCTTATGGCCGAGGAGAAAAGTATCAAAGTATGGCAAAAGGCGGATCAGCGGTTGTTCGAACTTGGCTTGTACCAGTTCATCGAGATCCTCTCGAAGGATCTCGCCCTTCCAGCCCTTAACATTGACAGAGGCAAAGTCGGCTTGCTCGCGCGCCCAGATCTCGCGCGCCTCCGTGAACGACATGCCGGTCCACACTGCAAAGTCTGTGGCTTTTGCCGGACCAAAAGCCCGCAGATACCTGCGCAGGAGAAGATCTTCTGCTTGTTCTCTCGATACATCCTGCCATTGCGGGATCCATGCGTCTGCTCGAACGAAGGTCGGCTCGTTTTCGTGACGGGGACCGTAGCAGACAACCCCGCGGGCAGCCGCCAGATGAAGGAGGTCGACGACCGGGTATGTTAATTGACCGACAGGGACGGCAGCAAGTTTCCTCCGGCTGCCCCACCCGCCTCCATGGACGGCCCGCATCCGCACGCCCAGGGCTCGGCTGACGCGTTCGGCGATCTCCGGTCGCGTGAGTGGCCGGTCCAATGCCTCGAGCGCCGCCTCGATCGCTGCTTCCACGACGCGCTCGGGCACGCCCTTCCCACGCGCCCAGCGGATCTCTTTTTCCGCGCGCCGTGCGGTACCCCGCACGAAGATCGCCAGATCCTTGGAAGGCACCAGGAACAACGTTCGGCGCATGCACGCAGCCTTGACCAGGGTCCGTTTGCTGAGGGCATCTTCGACATGTGCAATCCGTAGATCTCGAACTCTCGACCAAAACGAGAGCTGCGCTGCCGAGAGTAATTGCGCCTGAGCGCCGGTCATATCACCTGCGACCGCCAGGAGAGCCTTCGTCGGCGCGCGCTCCGAGAGATGATGCCGCGCGAGCCGAAAGGCGGCAACCTGGTCCCAGGTCACTGAAAGTGGTACGTGTTGGTGTGTTGGCACTTGGTTCTTTCCCGATCTAAGGTGAATGAGATGGCACCAGGACCTTCAATATTCAAATGGTACCATTTCTGTCCGGAATTATAGGATTGTTTTTGTTTGAGTCAAGCTGTAAAGAAAGTCTGCTTTTTTCATCTACTTGTCCACCACATTGATGACGACTTTTCCTTTCGCGCGTCCTTCTCCAACATACCGGAGTGCTTCCGGGACCTCACTTAATGGATACCGTCTATCGATCACAGGGATGATTTTGCCAGCTTCGCAAAGCTCCGTGATAGCGATCAAATCTTTTCTATTCTGTGGGACCACCAGGATGCGTACGTTCCTGCCTGTGGTTCTCCTGATCCATGGTCCCAGGAGCAAAATTTGGAAAAGTGTCGCCACTGAACCTCCGACGACGAAATACGTTCCATTAGGCTTGAGCGCCCGCCGATAAGCGAAAACCGAACGATGGGCGATCACATCAAGGATCAGGTCATACTGTTTTCTGTTTTTGGTGAAGTCTTCCCGGGTGTAATCAATGACATGGTCTGCGCCCAGCGAGCGTAAAAAGTCGAGCTTGCCTGAGTTATCCACTCCGGTCACTTCCGCCCCGTATAGTTTTGCAAGTTGCACGGCAAACGTGCCGGCGCTTCCACCCGCACCATTGATCAAAACGTTTTGCCCCGGCTGAACCATGCCTTTCTCACGCATCCCTTGCAGGGCGATCACTCCCCCTTGCGGGATGGCGGCAGCTTCCTCGAATGTCATCCCGGCCGGTTTGCGTGCCAGGGTCTTATCAGGAGCGCAGGCATACTCTGCAAAACCACCATGATATCCCGGGAGTTCCCCGAAGACTTCGTCCCCGGGTTGAAATTGTCTGATGTTCCTGCCGACCCTTTCCACTCGCCCAGCGATGTCCGACCCGAGGATCGGGTGACCAGGTTTTCGAAGCCCTCCCAGGCGGGCATACAACGGTTTCCCGATCAGGCCCTCCCTGTCAGATCCGTTTATGGATACCGCATGAACCTTGATCAGTACTTCATCGTCCGTAGGGATCGGCGTAGCGACCTCTTCAAGTTTAAGAACATCGGGTGAACCGTACTTGTAATAAACAATCGCTTTCATACGGAATTCTCCACAGTGATGATTACATTTCCTTTTTTGTTTCCTGTTTCGACATACCGATGAGCCTCGGCAGTCTGTTCCAGTGGATAGCGCCGATCGATGACAGGTTTTATCTTTCGTGCCTCGATCAGCTCTTTGAGGAATGCGTAATCTTCAGCTCTATAGTTTGCCAAAGCAACTGCGACTTTTTTCTCCAGGGGCATGGGAGCCCATCGCCCTCTGATCATCCCCAAAAAGCTTGCATTCCCCAAAATATAACGACCTTTTGGTTTCAATGCCCTGACGCTTCCTGAAAATGGACTCGTGCCTGCCACGTCAATAATTACATCGTAAGTCTGACCGTTTCTGGTGAAGTCCTCCCGCCTGTAGTCAATGACATGATCTGCGCCAATCGAACGCAGCATGGCTAATTTCTCCGTGCTGTCCACAGCTGTCACTTCCGCCCCAAATGACTTCGCGATCTGGACCGCATACGTGCCTATGCTTCCACCCGCGCCGTTGATCAAAATCCTTTCTCCCGATTGTACGTTTGCTGTTCTAAGAAAATGCAATCCATTAATTCCTCCCGTAGGGATTGTGGCGGCTTCCTCATAGGTCATGTTCGCCGGTTTCATTACCGGAGACGTTCCAGGCAAACATGCGTACTGGGCATACGCACCAAAATGAAAAAAGGTGGCTGCAAAGACCCCGTCGCCCTTTTTGAAGCGGGTCACTTCCTTGCCAACTGCTTCAATTTCCCCGGCTAGCTCCTGTCCTAAAATAGTTATCCTTGTTGGTCTCCTGAGACCCGCATATAGTCGGATGGGGAGCCGGATCCAGAGAGGCATTTTTAAACTCCGGACTTCACAATCTCCCGCGGTTACGGTTGCCGCGTATATCTTTATCAGGACTTCATTGTCCCTGGGAGTTGGTTTTTCGACCTCCTGGAGTTGAAGCACATCCGGTGATCCGTATTTTGTCCAAACAATTGCTTTCATAAGTTTCCTCTAAAGTCGCTGTGATCCGGTCGTTTTAAGGATAGTTTACGATAAACTGCATTATAAAGTTACATGACTTAACACTGCAACACATCGTCACGCAGGTCACGCTTCTCGAAGATCCCGCGTCAGCGGGGCAGCATGACGATTAACTTGATCGCGGCATTCATGGCCGGGTCAGTCATCCTTCAATCATCCTTCGCTCATCCTTCAGTCATCCTTCACTTAACCGATATCGCGCCCTATTTCGCCCAAAACGGCCTGTCACTGCGTGTAGTGCTGTGCTTCGAACCCCTAATCATGGTGACGGCCCGTGAGCAGCGCGGTCGTACCAGATAAAAGATCAGCAAGTCCGGCAATAATGTGCAGCAGAGTTATTTGCAACGCTCCTTTCCCTTCGGCCTGGTTCCATCAGGCAGATTCAGCCGCGCGTTTCTTCCACTGCTCGACGCGGACACCCTTGATCACAAGCCACAAGGGAAATATGACT
>Ga0105104_10002291_pt1 | contig 14094 bp, 9 predicted proteins | sample PPLLaktember2015_3_FD_87034 | JGI IMG/M metagenome (GOLD analysis project Ga0105104, IMG submission 87034) | Freshwater sediment microbial communities from Prairie Pothole Lake near Jamestown, North Dakota, USA - PPLs Lake P7 Core (6) Depth... | ecosystem: Environmental > Aquatic > Freshwater >... | reverse complement strand
GGCGGGAACGCTGGCGCTCGCCCGTATAGGGATCGATAAAATAACTGCTGGTCAGCCCGGGGCCGAAATGAACCTGCCCGGGAAAAACATCCATGCGCGTCTGCCCGTCACGCCCCCACAGTGTGAAGCCATTCGGGCAGGTATCCAGAGCCTCCTGGACGACTTGCCGCGGGATGCGCACTCGGGCGCCGTCAACGTGGGCCCCTGCCCGCGCGAACAAGTCACGGGCTTCTGCGTTCAACACGTTGACGCCGGTGCGTTCCAGGCATTCCAGGGTGGCCTGGTAAATGCGCTCGATCTTTTCGTCAGATAGCACACGGAAATGCAGGTTGAGTTGATCGCTGGTTAGCATATCCTGGTTGATCCTCATCACCTGGCAGCTTGCAGGATGTAGGCAAGCTCGTCTTTTAGCGAATCAGGCAACGGGTCAGACTGGTGCGCTGCCATCAGTGAGACGGTTTTTTCTCGCAACTGGTCGGCCAAGCGCTTGGAGCCTTTTTTCTGCCAATCGTGCATGCGGCGGCGGTTGAAGAGCGTCGGCTGCCAGAAGGAACGGAAATGTTTGAGCGTATGGTCCTTCGTGAGGAAGTCGCCACCCGGCCCGGCCTGGTGGATCAGCTCGAGCGCGAGCGAATCCGCATCGAAGCTCATGCCCTGCATGAAGTGTCGCATGCGGTTGATGATCTCGGCGGAGAAGACGATCATCTCAGGCGAAGTGGTCAGCCCGGCTTCGATGTAGCCGATATCGTGGGCCAGGTGCTGCCCGGTCAACAGGGCCACCAGGATCGAGGATGTGGCATCCGAGGCGGCCTGCTCGTCCATGACACAGCTGTCCGTATGGCCGGCGTAGCCCCAGTGCGGTAGATTGTAGTAACGCGCCATGTCGGCCACAGCAGCGCGGGCAAGCTCGAACTCCGGCGCGCCGTAGACGCTGATGGTGGTTTTCATGTCGATGTGGTGCAAGCCCTGCCCGTAGACGAACGGCGCGCCGGGATTCTTGAGCTGGTGGATGACCAGCCCAGACAACACCTCGGCGTTCCCCAGAGCCAGCGCCCCTGCCATCGTGATGGGAGCCGTGCCGCCCATCATGGGCGATGGCATGTGGACAATAGGAAGTCCCAGCTCGGCCATGTAGAGCAGCTTGTCCGTGGAGGTCTCCCCATGATTGAGCGGGGTAGTGATCTGCGAGTAACACAACAGGGTCGGGTTCAGACGCAACGCATCGGAACCCCCGGCAATGGCAGCCGCCATGGCGACGATCGCTTCACAGTCAGCTTTATCGCCGGAGATGAAAACAATCGGCTTGCTGGTATATTCCATCATCAGCGCAGCCTGGTGGCGGTAAGGGCTCATCGCATCCAGGTCCGAGGGGATGCCCATGGACATGCAAAATTCGATCTCCGGTAGAGTATCCACCAGTCTGATGCAGGCGATGACATCCTCCGCCTTGAACAAGCGATGCTCGCCCGTGCGCGGGTCCAGGTAATTGGGGCAGTCTGAGCCGGTGCCGAAGCTGACGTTCATCCCTTCCATGCAGATGGCAGGCTGGCTGCTACCGCGTTTGCACAAAGTTACATTGGAAGGTGTCTGGGACAGTGCCCACTCGACCAGCCCGGGTGGGAATTTCACCAGATTGGTATCCGAAATAATGGCATTCGCCTCGCGCAATAACGCGAGGGCTTCAGGATGATGCACGCGTGCGCCGGTGCGACGCAGGATCTCCAGCGCTGCCAGGTGAATGGCTTCGCACTGCTGGCGGTCAAAAAATTGGAATGTAGGTCTGGCGGATGGGAGTTCGGTCATGTTCTGCGATCCTCAACTTTGTGTCGTAATAAGAAACCTGATTTTTGCACGTTTTTTGTTCGCCACTGAGACACGGAGTTACAGAGCTTTTTTTAATCATTTCTCTGTGTCTTCGCCCACCCCGGCGTTGCCGGTCGGGCCGAGGTGTCTCGGTGGTTAAGTCGTTTGATGGTAATGTGAATCTCTCTGATAGCGTTCTGAGCAGCGTTCGACGGCATCCCAGTTCAATTCAAAGCCGAGGCCCGGGCGCTCGTTGAAAACGCCGAGTTTGCCGTTTCGCGGGGTCAGGTCTGGCGCCGACAGGATGTCCTCTTCCAGCAACTGATGCATGATCTGGTTCCCGTCCGAGAGGTTCTGCATCGTCAGGGCGACCTGGTGCTGGGCGCAATCCGTCATGCCGGTGACGGACTGTCCGTGCAGGCAGATGGGGATGCATGCTGCCTGCGCCACTGCCGCCGCTTTTTTGAAGGCCAGCAGCCCGCCCGCTTCATGAAAGGAGAGCACAATCAAGTCCGCGGCGCGCTGGCGGCAGACTTCATACACGTCATGCAAAGAAAATACAGATTGGTCCGCAGCGATGGGGACGGATACCGATTCCTTGACTTGTCTTAATACTGCGATACTACCCGACGGGGTTGGCTGCTCGATAAATTCCGGCTCGAACTTTTCCAGTTTTTTGATCATGTAAATGGCTGTACGCGGGTCCCAGGCCTCGTTGGCGTCCAGGCGCAGTTTGCGGTCGCCGATCGCGGCGCGTACGGCGGCAGTATTTTCCAGGTCCTTTTGCTCGCCGCGCCCGATTTTCAGGTAAATGACCGGGTAGCCCTCAGCAGCCAGAAGCTGGGCATCCTCCGCCAGTTCTTCAGCGCTGTCCCCTTGCACAAATCCAAAGTAATCCACTTCCTGGTGAAATACCCCGCCAAACAACTGGTACACCGGACAGTTAAGGGCTTTGCCAATCGCATCCCACAAAGCCATTTCCAGGCCGGCCAGCGTCAGGCTGGCGAAGCGCGGCGTGTAATTAAAACTACCCAGGAAGCGCGCCTCATGGATGAGCCGTTCCACATCAAAAATAGACTGGCCGATAAACAAGGGACGCACGCCCTCCAACGCCAGCATTGCTGTTTCAGCTGGCCGCGCAGCGATCACCTCACCATAGCCGGTGATGCCTTCATCAGTGACTACTTCGACTAGTAGGTTGGCCGCGCCGTAATCCACCCTGCCGGCCCAGTGATACGGTTCCTTGAAAGCCAGCGCCAGCGGACGCAGACGGATTTCAGCGATTTTCAATGGATTCTCCTAGACATATTGTTACGGATGCAGTTGTACTGCATCCTGCTCGCAGTGCAACTGCTCGCTAGCATTTGAGCTCGCAAACTATAGAAGAAATTGAGTTAACTCGTGCACGTTTTCCAGGCGTTCAGCCTGCGCGGCCAGCTCAAGTGTTTTCTCCACCTTATCGGAGTCCAGTACGAAACCCACTAGCCAGCGGAACTTTCGTTCCAGCGCAGCCTGGTCGAAACGATCAGCGCCGCGCTCGACGATGCCGGAGTCAAAGATTTGCCCGCTGACGAGCGTGATTTCCACCGCGCTGTGCATGCGCAAGTCCATTTCCTGGGCCTCGTTGTACATCTGCTCGATCTGCAGGTCCAGCACAAGTTCGATCTTATCGAACAAGCCCCGCACTTGCGGATCGCTGAAGCGGTTTTCCAGGATCTGGGCGGGACCGATCTCGCCATCCAGCAGCAGGCAGGCCAGTGGCCATTTGAGGCTGAACTGTGCTTCTTCGGTGGTGGTGGGATAATCCTGGTGCAGTGCAATGGCTTCTTCGAATGTCCGCACTTTGATGTGGGCGATCTGCTCCAAAGGGATGCTGTTGTCCGTTACCAGTTGCCAGGCTGCCTGGCAGGCGGCGTGACCCCAGGCGCAAGAGCACCAGTCTTTATAGAAGACCCAGTCGGTCATCCAGTAGTGCTGGCCGATGTCCGTCACCCAATCGCGATATTCGTCGAAACCGAGGATGCTGGGGATGCCGGTGAAACCGCGCTGTGCCAGTTCGGCAGAAACCACACCGTTCATCGCGCCCCAGCCAATGGCGTGCTTGGACATGGACGGCGCGATAATATCGCGCATCATAGGCGCGTTCGGGGCATGGTAGTCCGCGATGCCCAGGGCATGTTTGGTCTGTTCGTGGTCCAAGCCCATCAGATGGGCAGCGGCCGCAGCGCAGGCCACGGAACCCCAGGAACCGCAGGCCTGGTAGAACTCATGGTCAGCATGCCAGCAGCGACCCGTGCGGATGGCGACTTCGTAACCGATCACCAAAGCTTCCAGCAAGGCCTTTCCACTGGCGCCGACATTCTCGGCCACAGCCAACGTAGCCGGGATCAATTGCGCGCCGGGATGCCCGCGCGTGAAGATGGCGTCATCGTCGATATCGAGGGCGTTGCCTGCGCAGGCATTGGCAAAGGCCGCGCCGGCCGCGTTGGCTTTTCGCCCGTGTAGGAAGATGGTTGAACTATCTCCGCACCAAAAGTTGGAAGCATAATCGGCAGCGATCTTGCTGACCGGCGTGAGCGTGCCCGCCAGCGTGGCGCCCAACCCGTCCAACAGGCACAGCCGGGCGCGCTGCTGCACTTCGGGCGGCAGATCATCCCAGGCCAGCGTGCGGATGAAGTCAGCGACCTGGTCGTTTCCGTTCGTTGTTGTCGTCATGTTCAGCCGCCGAGACGGATGCGCGGGTTCAGGACACCATACAGGATGTCGGCCGCCAGGTTGGAAAAGCTATAAACAGCGACGATCAACATACTGATTGCCTGGATCAGGGGCAGGTCTCGCCGCTGGATGCCGTAGATCAACAGCCTGCCCACTCCGGGATAACCAAAGACAGCTTCCGTGACGATCAGGCCGCCAATCAAATAGCCGATCCCTATAGCAACAACCGTCACAGTCGGTAAGAGGGAATTGCGTAGCACATGTTTGGTCAATACCTGCCAGCGTGGCAGGCCTTTCATGTATGCGGCGCGGGTGTAGTCCGCACGGAGCACGTCGATGGTGCTGGAGCGCGTCATGCGGGCGATATATCCCAGGCTGGTCAGACTGACGGTGATCGCGGGCAGGATCAAAAAGGGGAACGCATCCTTGAAAGAGGTTTCAGGCTCGATAGACGAGTTGGCAGGCAGGATATCCAACGAGATGGCCAGGATGCCGATCAGGATCAAGCCAGTGACAAACTCGGGCAAGCCTGCAAATGCCATGGAAATCCCCGAGATGGCCTGGTCTACCAGACGATCCTCCTTGAGGGCGGCGATCACTCCCAGGAAGATGCCTAGGGGGACGTATAAAACCAGTGAAACGGCAGCAAGCATGAGCGAGTTGCGCAGGCGTCCCATGATCATGGGGCGCACCTCCAGGCGCGATACCATCGAAATACCCCAATCGCCACGGATGAAGTTGGTCAGCCAGTCCCAGTACTGGACGACGACGGGGCGGTTGAGTCCCAGTTCCTCGCGTAAATTTTCGACCGCTTGCGGCGTGGCAAACTGTCCCAGGATGACGTGAGCGACATCTCCCGGAAGGAGCTGGGTCACGCTGAAAATGATGACCGAGGCCAGCAGCAGGGTAAGCAGGATCATCCCCAGGCGGCGCAGGAGGTAAAAGATCATGGTTGCTCCTTTCCAGTCTCACTAGCGACCGGAACTTGCATGGCAGTCAGTTGTTCTAGCGGGATGTGGCAGCAGATGCTGTGGAAGCGGTTTACATTCTGCCAGGGCGGGTCTTCGGTCTCGCAGATCGTGCCGATCTTGCGCGGGCAACGGGTATGGAAACGGCAGCCGGACGGGATATTCACTGCGCTGGGCACACTGCCGTGCAGGCGGATGCGTTCCTGGTGAATGGCCGGGTCCGGGAGGGGGATGGCAGAGAGCAGCGCTTCTGTGTAAGGATGATAGGGAGGGGCGAACACATCTTCCGCCGAGCCAATCTCCCAAACGCGCCCCAGGTAAACAACCGCGATCCAGTCCGAGAGGTGGCGCACGGCGGCCAGATCGTGTGAGATAAACAAATAGGAGGTACCCTTGGCTTTTTGCAATTCGGCCAGCAGGTTCATCAGCGAAGCCTGCACTGACACATCCAGCGACGAGATTGGCTCATCCAGGATCATCAGGTCGGGATTGGCGGCGAAGGCGCGGGCAATTGCCACGCGTTGTTTCTCGCCGCCACTCAGTTCGTGCGGCAGGCGGTTGACATAATCGGCGGGGAGGTTGACCGCTTCGAACAGTTCACGGACGCGCTGGTCTATTTCGCTCTGGAGCACGTTACCCAACAATGCCAGGGGGCGGCCAACGCTTACCCCAACAGGGTGCTGGGGATTCAGGGAAGCATCAGGGTTTTGGAAGACGAGTTGAATTTTCTTCAGGGTTGATTTCGAGCGCTGCGCGATGGAGCGGGGTAGGGCTTCGCCTTCCAGGAAGATATCGCCGCTGGTCGCTTCTTCAAAACCCGCAATGCAGCGCGCGAACGTGGTCTTACCACAGCCACTTTCGCCCACGATGCCCATCGTCGCGCCCTTGCGCACACGAATAGACATATTATCTACAGCTCGTACGACATCAGGCTTCCAGGAAAACAGGTTGGACAGGCCCTGCCGCCTCAATTTGAACTGTTTTTCGATATTACGCGCATCCAGCAGCAATGGGACATCCTGCTGGTCAACTTCCTCTCGGTCTTTTTCCAGGGGCACAATTTTCTGCATGTTGTCTGCTACTTCCGCCCAACGACGGCAGGCGGAAAGATGCCCCTCGGCGACCTCTACCAATGGCGGGCGTTCCTGCCGGCAGGCCTCTTCCGCAATGGCGCAACGCGGGGCAAAGATACAACCGTGGGGGAGTGCGTTTGGCCGCGGGATAAAGCCGGGGATGGTATGCAGGTCGATGTCCAGCTTGCACATGTCGATGCGCGGGACACATCCCAGCAAGCCCAGCGTGTAGGGGTGCAACTCTTGCTTGAATACCTGTTGGATGCTGCCTTCTTCCATCATCTCCCCGGCATACATCACGCCCACACGGTCACAGATACGCGCCACCACGCCCAGGTTATGCGTGATGTATAGCACCGCCGTCTGATATTCATGCAGCAGGTCCCTCACCAGGTCCAGGATGACCGCCTCAGTGGTCACATCTAGCGCTGTAGTGGGTTCGTCCATGATCAGGAACTGAGGATTGGTGGTTAGAGCGGTAGCGATCAGGATACGCTGCAACATGCCACCGCTTAACTGGTGTGCGTAGCGCCCCGCCACGGACTCCGGATCGGGCAATTGTACCTTTTCGAGCATTTCCAGCGCTTTATGCCGGGCCTGTGCGCGCGACATGCCCAGGTGCACGCGCGCCACTTCGGCAATCTGCTCGCCGACCGGAATGGAGGGATTGATGGCCTTGGAAGGGTCCTGGTGCACCATGGTGACTCTTGCACCCCATACTTTGCGCATCTCTCGTGGGGAGAGGGCAAGCAGGTCGGTTTCACCCAAAGTAATCGTGCCTTTGGTGATGCTTCCATTGCTGGGCAGGTAGCGCACCAACGCGCGCGCCAGCGTTGTTTTCCCGGAACCGGATTCGCCGACCAAACCATAGATCTCGCCACGCCGGATTTTCATCGAAATGTTGCGAACGGTATCCAGCGGTCCGTTTTCTGTGGCATAGGTCACCCACAGGTTTTTAACTTCCAGGACAGTCGGTTTATTTTCTGTGGTCATGGATGCCTCCGATCAACCGCTCACGCCACCGGGCAGCAACATACGGCGCAAGCCATCACTCATAAAAGCGACGCCAACGACCAGGAAAGCGATGGTGCCAGCAGGATAAAGTAAAATCCAGGGAGCCAGATTGAACCAGGTACGCGCTTCGCTCACCATCATGCCCCAATCGGGAGATGGAGGTTGCACACCCAGGCCGAGAAATCCCAGGGATGCCACTAAAAAAATGGAGTAGGAAAAACGCATGGATGCTTCGACAGCCAGGGGCGGTAATACGTTTGGCAGGATTTCGCGAAATAAAATATAACCGTTATTTTCCCCCCGCATTTTGGCGGCCTCGATAAATTCTCGTGTTTTGAGATCCAGGACCACGCTGCGCACAACCCGCGACACCATAGGGATGTAAAGAAAACTCACCACGAGCACGATGTTAAGACGAGACGGTCCCACGGTTCCTAGAATGATCATCGCTAACAACAACGGCGGGATCGATAAGAGCACATCCATGAACCGCATGATTGTTTCATCGACTGCTCCGCCAAGGTAGCCGGACAACATTCCCAGTGTAAGACCCATCAAAACCGCCAGAAGCGTGCCGGAACCGGCGATGGTAAACACATCGCGGCTGCCCGTCAGGATGCGGCTGAAAATGTCCCGTCCAAATTGATCTGTCCCGAACCAATGTTCGGAGGAAGCCGGCTGCAATTTGTTCACGAGGTCTTGATCAGAAAACTTATACGGAGCAATCAATGGGCCAATGAGGGCCATCAGGATAAATATGCCAACAATAGCAAACCCGATCATTGTTGCCGGGTAGCGCCGCATGCGTTTGAGCGATCGCGCGGCCCTTGAAGTGGGGAGAGGCCTGGCAGACTGTATGTTTTCCATGAGATTTTTGTCTCCTTGGCTTCCTTCTTACCAAGTTCAGTAAATCACGAAAGTTGAAGGAGTACCCGAAAACAGGGGTGCGGGCGTACGCCCGCACCCCTGTTTTCGGGCTTCCCTTAGCAATTCTGTGATTTACTGAATTTGCACAGGTAATCAGGTTCCTGGCCCCCGGGGAAACATTCCCCAGAGGCCAGGCTTTAGAGATGAACCATCTTGGACGGTTCACCGGGTGTAGCTATCTTTTACTGTTCGAAATATACGTAACGCAGGTCAAGAGCTGTGCCCAAGCCCATAGTCGGTTCGACACCTTTGAGGTTCGGGCTGGCAGCCCACAGGTTGTTGATGAAGAAGACCAGGATGATAGGACCGCGCTCTTTGAAAATGCGCTGGATCTGTTGGTATTGCTCGACGCGCTTGGCCGGGTCCAGTTCCTTGGCAGCCTGTGCTGCTAACTCGTCGAGTTCCTCATCGCACCAGTGGCTTTCATTCCATTGGGCATTGCACGTGTAGGCCAGATCAAGGTAGGGCTGCGGATAGGGGCGGGAACCCCAGTCGGTAACCGCAAAATCAGCTTCCAGCCACAGGTTGTCCGCGCCGTAATACACATCGGTCGGGACCAGGTTGATGTTCACTGTGACGCCAGCTTCCGCCAATTGTTCTTTCCAGATCGTGCAGATGGCCGGGACTGGGGAGCGGTCCTGACAGGTGATCTCAATTTCAAGCCCGTCAGCGAAACCAGCTTCTGCCAACAACGCCTTGGCTGCTTCAACATCGCGCGCTGGAGTGGGCTCATCCAGGTAGAAATCACCGTATACCGGTCCAAAGGGGGTACCGCTCCCGGCGGTGCCCAATCCCTGGAACGCGCCCTGCAGAATGGCTTCCGTGTCGGTCGCCAGTTTGAGCGCCTGGCGCACATTGTTATCATCAGCGGGAGCGCGGTCGGAGCGCATGTGAAGCACATAAGATGTGTTCGATGGGCTTTGATACACCGGTATATTTTCGCCTTCCAGTACTGGCACATATTCGGATGGCAGATAGATAATGTAATCGACCTGTCCGCCGCGTAGCGCCTCGACCTGGGCGGTGCTATCCGGGATGAAAATAAATTCCATCCCATCCAGGTAAGGCAACTGGTTGCCTTCATCATCCATGAGCCAGTAATCGGGATTGCGCTCGAAGACCATACGGTCTTCCGGGCTATAGCTCTTAAGAATGAAGGGGCCGGTGCCGTTCCACTGTGTGGCGAAATCCGTACCGGCAGCATCCATGATCAGGGCATGGTAGTCGCCCAGGTCTTTGAGGAAGTCCGGGTTAGGGCTTGTCAGGGTAAATACAACGGTGCTCGCATCGGGCGCGTCGATGGCGGTGATGTTCGAATACAGGGCAACGGTTGCGGCGCCAACTTCTGGATCGCGCAAGCGGTCAAAGGTGAACTTGACATCCTCGGATGTCATCTCTTTGCCGTCGTGGAACTTGATACCCTGGCGTAGCGTAAATGTCCAGGTCAGGCCATCCTCGCTGGATTCCCAGCTTTCCGCCACACCACGAGCCGGGTCTGGCTCGTTGTCTTCCCCAATGAAGATCAGGAAGTCGTGCCACTGTCGGGCGGCTTCGTCATCCGGGACAGAGGTCAGGAACGCCGGATCCAAATTGGTCACAGGCTGGGTGGCATGGCGTAAGGTGCCGCCATACTTGTCGCTCATCGCTGGGGCTGCGGTGGCTTCAGGGGCCTGGGTTGGCTCTTCTGGAGCGGGAGCCGGTTCTTCGGTAGCGGCGGGTTCCGGTTGGCTTGGTTCTGTAGGGGCAGCGCCTCCACAGGCTGCGAGTAGCACGGAAGCTACGATCACGAGAGCCAACAGGATAGTAAGGTTTTTCTGCACTTTCATTGTTCCTCCTTAAAAGGTATTAGTAGGAAAGATTGAGCGATCACGGTCATGTGATTGTTCTATGGCACCTCCTCGTTTCTGCGTCCCAAATAGTTTGTGTGTCAACTGCCGGACGTTTGACAATTCCTCGAAGTGGAACAGCAAATCTATTGTTTCCTCAACTGTTCGCTCATCTAAAACATAATTGGCTAACCAACGAAACTTGTCTGCCATTCGTGCCTCGTCCCAAGCGGAGGGCGGGAACCGCAGCCCGCCATCCACGATGCCCGAATTGAAGGTTTGACCGTTTTTTAAGGTGATGGTCACCACACTGGCAAATCGCCCCTTCGGGTCCCCTTGCTCGAACAAACGACAGAGTTCTTCCATTTCCTCAGTCTCGAAAACCTGCACTTTTTGGGCGATTTCCCTGATCCGAGGATCTGACAAACGGCCTTCCAACATCTGAGCCGGGCCGATCTCTCCATCTACCAGCATAGCAGCCAGGGGCCAGGCCTGGTTGAATTGAGCCTCTTCGGTAGTCGTTGGTAATCTTGTTCCTAAACGCATGGTGCCGTGACTGCCCTCGACACGGATGTTTGCAATAGCATCTAAAGCTATCCGGTGATCTTCCACTAACCGGCGCGCGCCTTCCACCCCACCGTGCGCCCAGCCGCAGCAGGCGTACCGCGCCGACTTCCAGGCCACACCCTCCACCATCAGGTAGTTTTGACCGATGTCCTGCCCCCACTCCTGGTATTCTTCAAGCGACAAAATGCTGGGAATGCCGGTAAAACCGCGCAAGGCCAGTTCTGCCGCTGTAATCCCCGTCACGACTGCCCATTCGATGCCATGCTTGACCATACTCGGATGGTCTATATCACGCATCATGGGCAGGTTGGGCGCGTAGTATTCAGCGATGCCGAGCGCATGTTTGACCTGCTCCGCAGGTAAGCCCATCAGATGAGCGGCAACCGCAGCACAAGCGACTGATCCCCAGGAGCCGCACGATTGGTAGACCTGGCGCGAAGCGTGCCAGCAGCGCCCAACCCGGTGAGCCACTTCGTATCCAACGACCATAGCGCATAACATTTGCGCGCCGCTTAAATTGCGCGCTTCAGCCATAGCCAGCGCGGTGGGGAAAATCTGCGCCCCGGCATGACCGTAGGCGTAGCGGGCGCTATCGTCGACATCGATTCCATTAGAGGCACAAGCATTGGCGAAAGCTGCGCCAATGACAGAAGCGTTTTTCCCGTGCAACAGGATGGTCGCCTCATCGCCCGGCCAGGTATTGACTGCATAATCCGTCCCTATCTGGCTGACGCGTGTCAAAGTGCCAGCCAGGGTAGCCCCCAGGTTGTCAGCCAGGCACATCCAGGCTTTGCGCCGGACGGGTTCCGGTAGCTGGTCCCAGGTTATGGTGGAGACGAACTGTGCTGCCAGGTCGATTGAATTCATTATTCTCTCTATGAACTGCCAAAATGCTGGCCGCCAATTTCCAACCAGGTGCCAGCATCCGTTTCACCAGCTTTTTGCAGGATGTAATGCGCGGCTGCCAGGTCTTCGATGGCGATCCCCAGGGATTTGAACAGGGTGACTTCATCGTGCGATCGACGCGCCGGGGCTTTGCCCAGGAGCACTTCGCCCAGTTCTCCGACAATATGGTCATCGCCGAACAAACCTTCAGCTTTGGGGATCAAGAATTCTCCGGCTTCGTTCAGCGTAGACTCTCGACGGTCAACATACAGCCGCGCATTTGCGACAAGCGCCGAATCCAGTTCCCGTGATGTGGGGGTAAAAGCACCCACCGCATTGATGTGCGCTCCTGGAGCAACCCACGCGCCTGCGACCACCGGCTCTTTCGCAGTGGTCGTCGTACAGATAATATCGGCTCCTTCTACCGCCTCCCGGGCTGTTTCCTTGACTTCGATTTCAATCCCGTGGCGTTTGCTCTCTCGCTCTGCGAATTGATAAGCCCCTTCGAGGGGAAGACTGTAGACTCTCACGCGCCGGATTTTGCGGACGTTCAGCATGGCTTCCAGGTGGGTGTGCGCTTGTGTCCCGGCGCCGATAATGGCCAGATCGCCCGCCTCCTCCCTGGACAACAACCTGGTCGCCACGCCACTAACCGCTGCCGTCCGAATAGCTGTGATCGATGTAGCGTCCAGGATAGCGCGCAACAATCCGTATTGTGTATCGAAAAGGAGTACCACGCCCTGGTGGGTGTCATATTCAGTGCCGTAGTTGCTCGGGAAAGCGGTAATTACTTTCACCCCCACCGATTGGAAGCCTCCCATGTAAGACGGCATCAGCCCCATTAAATTCCGCCCATCCGGCAGCACCAGCATCGTACGTAACGGCAGGATACCATCGCCGCCAGCCAGCATCTTGAGCGCATCGGCAATCACTTCGATACACTCGCTCATCGGGAGCAGTTGGGTGACTTCGTTCTGGTTCGCTATGAGCACTTTCATGGTTCCGCTCACTTTCGTTTTCTTCATGACCACTCGGACGGGTTATTTGCGCGGCATCGGGATCTTGACACCGTGCGACCCGGCAAACTGGATGGCTTCAGGGTAACCCGCATCTGCATGGCGGATGACGCCCATGCCCGGGTCGAAGGTCAGCACCCGTTTCAGCCGCCGGGCAGCCGCTTCCGTGCCATCTGCAACGATGACTTGGCCTGCATGCAGGCTGTAACCGATGCCCACACCGCCGCCGTGATGGTAGCTGACCCAGGTCGCGCCGCCGATGCTGTTCAGGGCAAAGTTGAGCAGGGGCCAATCCGCGATGGCATCCGAACCATCCAACATCGCCTCGGTCTCCCTGTTTGGGCTGGCAACAGACCCGCAGTCCAGGTGGTCGCGCCCGATCACGATTGGGGCGCTGACCCGTCCGCTGGCAACTGCCTCATTGAAGGCCAGTCCAGCCTTGTCTCGTTCGCCATATCCCAGCCAGCAGATACGGCTGGGCAACCCCTGGAAAGCAACCTGTTCCTGAGCCATCTTCAACCAGCGTACCAGGTGTTCCTTTTCGGGAAAAAGATCCATGATGATCCTGTCGGTCTCGTAAATATCCTTGGGATCGCCGGAGAGCGCCACCCAACGGAATGGCCCCTGCCCCGCACAGAACAGCGGGCGGATGTAAGCCGGAACAAAGCCGGGATAAACCCACTCGCCATCTCCGGTCTTGACTTCGGTATATCCGGCGTTGAAAGCCATTTGCCGCAGGTTATTGCCGTAATCGAAGACAATCGAGCCTTTTTTCTGCATCTCCACCATGGCCTGGCAATGTTTCGCCATGGCCTGCATCGAAAGCCGTTGGTATTCTTTCGGATCCTCGGAACGCAGCTTTTCGGCCGTTTCCAGCGGCATACCAGTTGGCAGGTACATGAGCGGGTCGTGGGCGCAGGTCTGGTCGGTGACCATATCAGGCATAACGCCGCGCTCCAGCAGCTCGGGGAATATATCGGCTGCATTTCCAATCAGGCCGACGCTGAGCGGCCATTCTTCCCGGACCGCCTCTTCAACCAAGGTCATCGCCTCTTCGAGCGTATCCACCACAACATTGATATAGCGATGCTGTAAACGGCGTTTGGCGCGCCAGGGGTCGATCTCGACCACCAGCGTCACGCCCTCATTCATGGTGACAGCCAAAGGCTGGGCGCCGCCCATCTCTCCCAGGCCAGCTGTGAGCACGAACTTGCCCTTGAGGCTGGCATTAGGACCATAATGTTTGCGCGCCGCGGCCGCCAGGGTTTCATACGTCCCTTGCAGGATACCCTGCGTCCCG
>Ga0105104_10002290_pt1 | contig 14095 bp, 14 predicted proteins | sample PPLLaktember2015_3_FD_87034 | JGI IMG/M metagenome (GOLD analysis project Ga0105104, IMG submission 87034) | Freshwater sediment microbial communities from Prairie Pothole Lake near Jamestown, North Dakota, USA - PPLs Lake P7 Core (6) Depth... | ecosystem: Environmental > Aquatic > Freshwater >... | reverse complement strand
TCAGAAACCAGCGTAGCCAGTCCTGCCTCGTCCAAAACTTATGTACCAGCGGATGAATGCCGTATTGCGCGCGGTAATAGTTGTCCTCATCGATGCCGCGTGAGAAATCAATGTAATCATTGACGAGGTTCTCCGTGCTGTGAGCAAAGTACAAGCCCACCGTCATCACCAGCCAGGGCAGCCAGGAAAAGTATCCGTCCCGCCAGGCGAGCAGGCCGGCAATGACACCTGAAAAAGCCGTCAGTTGGGTGACGGTGCCACGCGTGGCAATCAGCCATTGGGTGATGAGATCGAGTTTGTCCCATTCCTGCTTTTCATACAACTTAATGGGCCGCTGCAAAGCAGTTACCCACATACTGAAATTTGTATGCATACTCAATCTCCCTTCAACATAATTAAGTGTTCCAGATTTCATCAAATCGGTGAGGGAGCAGCTCCTGTAATTTAACAACCTTGTCCTCACCCAATATGACGTCCGTACATTCAAAGTTTGCTGTATCAATTTGATACATGAACTCTCTGCACCTGCCACAAGGAGGCAGCACCACCCGATCGCGCCAAACGGCAATGATCTTTGCAATGCGAGTCTCGCCAGCCGTGATCATGGCGGCGATGGCACTATGTTCTGCACAGAAACCCATCCCACCGCCAACATCGATGCAAACGCCCAGATAGAGATTGCCGTTCGAGCTCAGCAAGGCACAAGCTACATCGCCGGCTTCATTCTCATGTGCCAACTTGATCGGCCGGAGAACAGTCATTGCTTTTTCGATCAGCTCGCGATTCGTAAGTTCTTTCATAATGTTGTTGCCTCCATGTGTGAAATGCCAACTATTCAGTATATTTCCTGTACAGTTTCTCCCAGCCTGCAAGTGAACCGTACACATAAAAAATACTCATGAGTGCACTAAAGATCGGGCCGGGCAGGTTTGCTGGCCGCGCCACTGCCTGCATGTCCATTCTCTTCATGAAGTACATCATCTTTGGAATATTGATCCCGTATCTGCCGTACACGTCGCCATCACAAGTTAAACCACTAAAACACTGAAAAGACCTGGAAATATCCATGCCAGGTTTGTACTCGACGATGCAGACCAGGGAGTCAGGAGTGTTGTTGTAAGCAATATGTCGCACCCCACGCGGGACGGTGACGGTCTCCCCCGCCCTGCCGATCTGCTCCCGGCGATCGATGACCACGCGGATTTCGCCCTGCTTCACATGGAAAATCTCATCCTGCGAAACGTGGATATGCTCAAAAGGGACATAGCCTTGCGGCTGCACGATCCATTCCATCACGTAGGCCTCATCCGTGCAGGAGAGGCAGCGGAAAGTCTCTTTCGTAACAGGGTTTGTGAAGGGCTGGTAGAGATCGATTGCCATACGTACAGCTTCTTACTACTTCGAACCTTCCACTGCTTTTTTCAAATTCACGAGGGTTTCATGGGCATGGGTTCTGCCTACAAATGCAATAAACGGTCGCGCCAGCTTCATCACACCTGTCAGGGTCAATTCGAGCCAGAATTTCACACGCGTACTGGTCCCCATGGATTCCAGCACATATCCATCCTTGAACGTGATCGGGCCCATCGCTCCCTGCATTCCAAGCCGGGTACCTGGCTGGTATTCCGTAATTTCGTAAGGCAGTTCCATTCTTCGGCCGAGAAATCGCCGCACACCCTGAACCGACGTCCCCACCTGCTCGATCGGTCCTGGCGACATTTTCTTAAATTCAAGCATCCCTGGCACGAACTTCGGGTGGTTATCAGGATTATTGAGAAATGTAAAAATGGTCTCTGCGGGTTTGTCGATCAGGATGGTGGCTTCAAGTCTGTTTGCCATCACCAGCTCTCCTTCTGAGTGGATAATACAATAAAAACCGTCAACCTGGCGGTTCAACTCTCTCGAAAAAAAATTATACTACTAATTTGTGAAATTGGATACAATCTGTCCTAATGGACAGAATACGTAAACAAAAAGAGCAGGAATTTTTCCTGCTCTCTCGCTTCGACTGCACTCGCCTGTCGGCTCGTTCCGCTCAGCGCGAATAAGAGAAGAATTTAACGCCAGAAGTTTTGGGTAAACGGCAAAAGACGTAATACCACATCGATGAGCAGGCCGAACATGAACAGGGAGCCGAATTTTCGGTTGTTGAAGAATGCATATCCAACAAAATACAACGGCCAGCCGATCTGCCCCTCCGGGCGGGTCTCCGGTTTGGGTTTTAGGAACACCGGATAGATCTTCAGGAAAGATGGAAGTGCCAGCAAAACGATCAACATCACCGGCGTGAAGAACCTGACCGCGATCAAATACAATGTGAAGAGATACGGTGCGATCATCATTGCCAGCACCGCATAACGGGAAGCTTTTTCTCCGATGACAACCGGCAGGGTATGGATGCCCTTCACCTTATCCATATCAAGTTTGTCGATGTGCTTGCCGAAGATCACAGTGGTTACTCCAAGCACGTATGGGAGACTGGCTAATACGACGTTCCAGCTCCACTGTTGGGTAAGCACATAATATCCACCGCCGATCATCAGGGGTCCCCAAACAATAAGCACAGCCAGCTCCCCCATCGCCAGTCCTTTGAGGGGCCAGGTGTAGAACAAAAGGAAGAACGCGCCCAGACCCATCAAGATCCAGGTGGTGGCGCTAAAGCCTGTATAGAATACCAGATAAAGACCCAATCCAAGTGCGATCAAAGCAGTCACTGCAAAATAAGTAAGATGCTGGCGTTTTGTCATCAGACCGCTGGCAACCGGTTGAGCACCGTATATATTACGGTAGTAGTTATCCTTGTCCACGCCGCGCACGAAGTCTGTGTAATCATTGAAGATGTTGTTCGACGCGTGAGCCAGGATGAGCCCGAGCGTGAGCGCAAGCCAGGGCAGAAAACTGAACGAGTTGTCGCGCCAGGCAAAAAGTCCCGCGAGCGCCGCGGAGATAAAGGTCATGATGAGCACGGCCGCCCGGGTCGAGATCAGCCATTTCGAGATCACATCCAGTCGATCCCATTCAGGCTTGGAAACTTCAGGGATTACATTGAGCGCCTTGCGCCACATTGCAAAATTCATGTCACAACTCCTTGTTCTATTTTAGATAAATTATATCCAAAATAGACGCGATCGTCCCGGACATTTGTCAGTGACATGCTGGAAATTTGTCCTGCGTTTAAGTCTGACTTTTAGCCTGGGGAAGCGTGAAGTAAAAAGTTGCTCCCATCCCAGGCCCAGACTCCACCCAAATCCTGCCACCGTGAAATTCAATAATCCGCTTTACCAAAGCGAGCCCAATTCCAGTCCCATCCGTGCGGGGATCCAGCTTATCGAACAAGCCAAATATGCGGTCTTTGAATTTCGGATCGATCCCAATCCCGTTATCCCGGACAAAGAAAATCGGAGCACCCGCTTCCGTCACACCCTCCTGACCAATCTCGATATGCGGATCGGGTTGAGCGCCCATAAATTTGGCGGCATTATCGATCAGGTTTTGCAGAACTTCAAATAGCCGCGGGCGATCACAATATACATTCGGAAGATTCTCCTGCACAGTCACCCGGACGGGAAGCGTGCCGCCATGGATCCGTCCATACAGGAGTTCCAGTACCTCGGAGATCATCTTATTCAAATTGACGGACTGCAGTTCATTCACTAAACGCCCAATGCGCGAAAGTTCAAGCAGGTCACTCAACAGCCTCTGCATCTTATCCGCCGCGTCACTAATCCGTTGGATGTCGGTGTCCAGGCGTGTAAGATTTCCGGATTTCGAATCTTCGTGCAGGAACCCGAGGAAGCCTTTGATCGTGATCAGCGGCGATTTCAAATCGTGTGAGACTGTATAGGTGAAGCGCTCAAGCTCTGCGTTTTTTCGTTCAAGCTCGGTGATTAGATCTTCGCGCTCACCCTGGATCCATTTCTGAACGGAAACATCCCGGATGATGGCTAAGACACTGTCAGAACTGAGATACGTCACACGTGTTTCAAAGGTTCTATTTTCGTCTCCCAGGAAAAGCGGATATTCAAAAGCATTGACGTGCCCCGATGCAAGCACCCGCTCGATCGCAAAGAACATCTGACCCGCCATGGAAGGAAAAACATCCCTGATCGATTTGCCCACAAACCGTTCAGACACCTGCAGCGATGGATGAGTGGCAGAGGAAATCAACTGCAGGATAACGCCATCCCGCCTGAGTTCAAAGATCATATCCGGGACGGCATCCAGCAGGGCGCGCGTCCGGGCTTCGCTGCGACGCAAGGCGTCTTCCGTATTCTTGAGAGCAGTGATGTCGAGCTGGGTGCCCCACAGACCAAGGAGAGTACCGTCTTCGATGAGACCGACGGCACTATTCAAAAAATAGACTATTTTTCCATCGCGAGTTCGTTCCTGCGTCTCACGGCTGCCAGAGCGATATCCTTCCTGCACCAGTGTCAACGTCGACCGGTAATTGACCTCGTTAAGTTCCTCGTCTGATGTCAAACTGAACACATTTGCTCCGAGAAGTTCAGCACTGGACCCGTAGCCGTACATGTGAGCCAGCGTGTCGTTACATTCAGAAATGTAACCACGCTTGTAGATCAGCTCCACCTGCTCTTCAGCAGGCAGGCTGGTGGGGATGGGCTGGTCGAAGGCTAAAAACCAAATCCCCTCCATGCTCCTTTCGACAAAGTTGCGGTACTTCTGTTCACTGGCTTGCAGTGCAAGCTGGGCATTCTTCTGGTCTGTAACATCATAGAACATGCTCAGGATGGCCGGCTGACGCCCGAAATCGAGCAACTCATAAAATGCGAGGGTGATCCGTTCTTCCTCCGACCGGCTTTTGATCTTTTGGGCCGGCTTGTAAATCGATTTTTGTGCCATCAATTCCTGCACAAATTCTGTACGTTCAGAATAACTATTCCATAATCCCAGCTCAACGGTCGTTTTGCCGATTGCAGAATTTGGTTCCAGTCCCATGAGCTTCACATAGGCTTCGTTGGCATCGATCAGACGTCCCTCCGCGAGCGAGACAATTGCACTCGCGACCGGACTCACGTGAAAGATTTTCCGGAAATTTTCTTCGCCTTCATGAATGGTTTCCAGCGAATGCCTGATTGTGGCGATCACAAGATAGATCAGGAAAAACAGAGCCAGGAAGATCGCGGTCAGGTCCCGCGCCACATTGAGGGGTGAATTCAGGTTCAGGACGCGCAAACCCCGCGTTTCAGTGATGGCAAAAAACCAGATCGCGACAATGCTTAGAATGGAAAAAGCGATCGTAGTCTGCCAGTTGGTGAGCAAGGCCGCGATAAAAACAATGAAAATATAGACATAGATCGTCGTGTCGTAGACACCATCCGCCCTCCACGCCTGATAGGTAATCCCCACCCATCCCGCCACAACCAGAGTGACGGCGACCAGGTCTACATAGCCGCGCTTCACCATCAGCAGCAAGACAACTCCCAAGACAAGTAAGCCGATCAATATTCTCAGGGGTGTGCTGGATAACGCTGCCCCCTCGAGCACTTGAAAAACGATCACGCCTGCATTAATGGTCAGCGCGGCGACGAGAATGGTATAGAGGAATCTGGCAGTCGTTTCACGTCGTTCTAACCCAAAGGGGGGTCGAAAGATCTGACGAATGGGTTCGAATTTCATGCGCTCCACCTCGTTACGAGGAGTATATCACGCTGATGGAAAACAAACTTGAACTTAATGCTACGATGGGAATGCACGCGCATAGGAGGAAATGATCTGATCCCAAACCGAGTTCATCTCATAGTCGATCGTTTGGAATTCAGGATGCGCCTCGAACCAGACCAGGGAGCGCCGCAAGCCTTGCGCCCAATTGACTTCACAGGCATAGTCCTGCACAAAACGTTTGATCTTGCTGTTATCGAACACCACGCTATTGGATTTATCACCCACAAGGCTTCCCAATGAATCAGGATCGTATGCCGCGATCAGGTCCGAGGCAATGTGGATCAGGTTCGGTTCCAAGCCGAGAGCTTGATACGCTTCGAGGTGGATTTGGTCCCAGCTGAGGACTTCATCCGAGGTGATCTGAAAGGTCTCGCCGATGGCTTTCGCATTGCCCAATAAACCGACCAATCCTTTGGCAAAATCCGCGTTCCAGGTCAGCACCCAGAGCGATGTTCCGTCTCCCGGCACGATGACCTTTTGTCCGCGTTTCATGCGGTCGATCACCGTCCAGGGATGGAGCCAGCTCGAAACCCCAAATGGGATCTGCGCCGGTCCATAGGTATGCGAGGGGCGAATGATCGTAACAGGGAAGCCCTGCTCGAGGTAGGCAAACATCAGCTTATCCTCGCAGGCAATCTTATTGCGTGAGTATTCCCAGTACGGGTTCTCAAGCGGCGTCCGTTCGGTGATGATGTAATTCCTGACCGGCTTTTGATAGGCGGACGCCGAACTGATGAAAATGAACTGATCCGTTTTGTCGCGGAAGAGACGCAGGTCGCGTTCGATATCGTCTACGGTGAACGCGATGTAGTCCACGACCGCCTCGAAACGGTGACCCGCCAACAGCTTGGCGAGACGCGCCTCCTCGACGTGGATGTCGGCTTGTAAAACGGTGGCGCCCTCCGGGACAGGAACCTTCGTCGAAACAGAGCGATTCAACAAAAACAATTCATGTCCGCGTGCCAGCGCAAGCTCTGAACAGGCGGAACTAATGACGCCGGTCCCGCCGATAAAAAGGATTTTCATTAGTCTTCTCCCAGTTCAGGAATTGATTGGACGGGTACACGACGATTGCCGAGATAGTTTTCCAGCCAGAAAATAATGAGCGCAAGCCATACCAGACCGAACCCGATCAAACGCGACTGGTCGAAGGGTTCGTGATAGAGAAAGACGCCGATCAGGAATTGCAGGGTCGGCGCGATATATTGCAGGACACCGATCATCGTCAATGGGATTTGCCGCGCCGCGGAAGCAAACATCAGGAGTGGGACACTGGTTACAATTCCCGTGCCGATCAAAAGGATATCGGTCAGCACACCTTCCCGGAAGAATGACCCTGTGCCAGTGAACCCGACAAAAGCAAGATATACCAAAGCAATCGGAAAAACAAGCGCTGTTTCGAGTGTCAGCCCGTAGAGCGAGCCGAGCGGCGCGAGTTTTTTCACGAGACCATAAAGACCAAAAGAAAAAGCCAGCGAAAGGGCAATCCAGGGCAAACGCCCATAGGTAACAGTGAGATAGATCACACCCGCCGCCGCCAATAAAATGGGAAGCCATTGTGCCGGGCGCAAGCGCTCACGCAGGAACACAACGCCCAAGAGCACACTGAAAAGCGGATTAATGAAATAACCCAGGCTGGTCTCAACGATAAAACCTGAGTTGACACCCCAAACATAGATCAACCAGTTGAACGAAAGCAGAATCGCAGCAATCGAGTAAATCACGATTGTTTTCGATGTCAGCGCGGCGGAACGAAAATTCCGCCACTGTTTGGTGAGCAGGATCACGACGATCAATAGAATGAATGACCAGCCAATGCGGTGCCCGATGATCTGCAAAGCAGGAACCTGGTGCAAAAATTTCCAGTAGACGGGAAAGAGCCCCCAGAGTATATACGCGCCGATACCATTCAAAATGCCTTTATTCATAAATCTCCTCATTAAGGTGATAGTCACTTTTGCTGAACGCTCCTAAACCTAAATGCGGAGATAAAGTGACTGTCCCCTGGAATCACTCTGAGTATAATTCCAATATGGTTTTGCTGAACCTGATCCCGTTCACACTTTCGGCCTGGCTGGGTCTCTTTTTGCTGGGGCGCGGCGTGCACCCGCGCTTGCGGCTGACAGGTTTGGGGCTGCTTTTTTATGCAGCCGCCCTCGGAGTTAACATTCCCAGCCTCTCGCTTGCATTGCGCTTATTGCCACCCGTCCTTTGGGTCGGCGCGATCCTGCACCTTGATCAACACCTCATAGACGGACACCCAATCCTCTTCGCGCTCTGGAAGTGGTTCCTGCTCCCGGTGACGTTTCTGCTGGGTGGCTTCTTTCTCTTCGCGCCAGCCGCCTCTGCGACATTCCCCTTCGCGTGGGTTTCTCTTTTGCTCGGACTCACGCCGCTCTTCTGGACCCTGGTCCTGGTCCCCGATTACAAAGCTTTGCTCCGCCCCCGGCAGGTGACGGGCATTCTGTTCACAGCAACTTTATTCTTTGCATTGGGCGAAGCATTCTTATTTTTCCCCACAAAATGGCTACCTCCGGAATTTGTCCTGCCCTCCATTGGCATAGACCTCCTTTTCCTGGGCTTCTGCATCGCCTGGTTCGATGCGTTCGATGAAGGCGAATCGTTTTTCCCAAATATGATCCGCTCGCTGGCGTTGACCCTCATCCTGGTACTGATCTTCGCCGGGCAGGTTGGCTTCGTGATCGCCATCCAGACCGGTCTCACGGAAGGAATGCGAGTCCTGTTGACTACCACAGTCTTGGCCTCCATTCTTATCGCCGTGTTTGGAAATAGCCTGGAAGCCAAACTGGATGGATTTGCCTTTTCACGTCTCCAACCCGTTCGGGAGGCGCGCGCCCGCCTGGTCACGGAATCAGCCATCTTGTCCAGAAAAGACCCGCAGATCGATCTGTCCGCGTTGAACGAAGAAGAACGCTCCCGTCTCACACGCCGCGCATTAAGTCACTTTGGGAATCTCACCCGCCTGGCATCCAGCCCGCTGACACAGCTTCCGGCCATCGAACGGAGACTGAAAGCACGCGGCGCCTCAGAGACCACCCTGGAACGCGCCGCAGAGCTCAAATCGCTACTGACTGAATCGATCCTGAAACTGAAACCACAGAACGGAAAAGAATTCGACACAACCGACGAATGGCGCTTCTACAATGCCTTATTCTTTCCGTACGTGAAAGGCTTGCGCCCCTACAGCCGTAACCAGGAGAAGAATTTGGCAGACTTTGAAAAAGCAGTTGCAGATTGGTTTCAGGCGTTTGTGCCTGAACGAACGTTGCACAACTGGCAAAATGCGGGAGCAAAGCTTATCGCGAATGATTTGTGGGAGAGGGATTTTTCGTAACTGGCAGTAAATGGCAGTTGTTTTCGTGGGAATGGCAGTCTCCGCTGCATAGCATGGGGTCAAATCAACTCAAAAGGAGACTCTCATGTTGACAAATAATTCATCTCTGCTCAAGAACACACTGTTCGGCAACAGTGCGTTCTCTTTCATCAGTGGCATTGCTTTTTTATTGTTCTCAAAAGCAATTGCAAGCTTCCTCGGCTTAGCTGCTTCCTGGATCATTCCTGCGCTCGGTGTGGGACTGATTGTGTATGGCATTGAAATATATCTGGCAGCTAAGGCAGAACCAGTCCATACGGGTATCGCAAAGTTCGCAATCTATGCTGACCTTGCCTGGGTGCTTGGAAGCGCAGTGTTGATCTTTGCGAATCTTGTCCCCTTCACGAACGCTGGCAAGTGGACAATTGCCATCATCGCAGACATTGTGCTGGTCTTTGCAATATTCCAGTATGTCGGGTTGCGAAGATTGGCTAAATAATTCCTGCCGATACCCTACTCAAAAACTCAGCCGCCGATGATTACCTCTCGGGCGGCTGAGTTTCATAAACAAAAGGTAGTTAGATGCTACACAAAGTCATGATCACAATTACTGTCCTGTTCCTTGCCTGCTCGGCGATTGCAGAACTTCTTATTCCCTCGCAAATGCTGGCATTCGTCGGTATTGCCAGTAATCCGCAGACGGATTTCCTTCTGCGCACCACGGCAGTTGCTTTGGTAGCCCTCCTGCCCAGCCTTTGGTCGGCGCGTGATGAGGTTAACGCACCGGCTTCACGAAACGCCTTATTTGGCGTTGCGGCTTATATGTTTCTCAGCAGCGCGGTTGATTACCAGGCATTTACACAAGGGATCGTCAATGCGATGTCAGTTCCCAGCGTTGTTCTGCGTGTCTTATGGGGAATTGTTATTCTTTGGCTTGTCGTCAGGGGTACTTCAAAATAAGTCAATCGGCTGGCGACCTGCAAACCCCGCCTCGATCTCATGCCAGAAGGCGATCTCCCCTTCTCCATACTGCCAGCACAAGTAGACTTCGCGTCCGTCTCTCAGCGCAGGGAAGTCCAGCAATCCCAGGTTGATATCCTTGATCAACACATCTGTTTCCTGAATGCGATGGATCAGCGCCTCGAGCTTTTCGAAATCCTGAACCATATCGCTCAAGGCGCGATTACCACCGTTCCCGACGGACTTTTCAATGGCGGGCCAGGCTTCGGGCTGTTTTTCAAGGATCTTCCTGCGGATTTGTTGGACTTCATCCATAAGTGGACGAATAAGGTTCAACGCTTCATTAGCTTCCTGAAGGGTGAAGTAACGCGGCATGGGGAAAGTATACACGGAAATAAGTACATAGGGAAACCGGTACATGATAAATAGGAAAGTGACCGTCATTTGCTTTCCGGAGTGTACAAGCCTGGTAAACATAAACGATTGAGCGGTATCGCGTATAATTATGCAATGAATGAGTCAGTCCTTTACACAATTGCTGAAGTAGCTGTCACATTTTGGTGTCTTTGTAACACTCTCCTCGGTTCTGTGATAGGCATTGCTTTGTGGTTGAGCGTATTGGACCTGATTGTGCCGCGTGGGCAGCTGTGGAGTTCCTGTTCTTCATGGGTCTCATGTCACAGCAAAGTGGAGAGGCATGAACGTCGTGCACGTATAAACATTGATCGGTCAATGCAGAGGTATAACAATGAAACAAGTCCTGCTCCTATTGTGCAAGGGTGTTGAAATCTACGAAGCCGCCGCGTTTTACGATGTCCTGGGGTGGTCCGGGACGTACGGCACAGAGGCTGTTAAAGTTGTTACCGTGGGCTTGGAAGCAGAGGTACGGGGCGCGTTTGGCATAAAGATCATCCCGGATAAGTTGTTGTCGGTGATGCAGGCGGATGAATTCGATGCACTCGCCCTACCGGGCGGGTTTGAGATCTACGGATATTACGAAGAAGCTTATTCAGAAATCGTCGTAAACCTGATCTGGCGCTTCCAAGAGCTGGGAAAACCGATTGCTTCGATCTGTGTTGGCGCGCTGCCGCTTGCAAATAGCGGAATACTCAAAGAGCGCCAGGCAACGACGTATCATCTGCGGGAGGGAGTTCGGCGGAAACAACTGGCAAATTTCGGTGTAAATGTTGTTGACGAACCGATTGTCAGAGACAGAAACGTGATCACTTCCACGTCGCCAGCGACAGCCATGGAAGTCGCTTTTGAGCTTCTGGCAGGAATAACGAGTGCAGAAAACTCGGAGCACATACAAGAATTGATGGGCTTCCAACAGTAGCACAGCCCCTTTTGCTTTTGCATCTGTTCCTATAACTCTTGCCAGGATGGCAGTTGAGTAAAGCATAATGTTTTACGCAGTTTGAAAGGCATTCCGCTGAGGTACTTCAGCTTGAGCACAGGCATCTGGAAAGCCCTCTCAACCGGAGTGCTACTGCTTCACAATGTAAATTATGGACCATTGCCGAGAGGAAACCACATGTCGACCCGAAAATACCACACGCTATTGTTGTTTGCTCTTTTGCTCACCAGTTGTGCTGCCCCAGTAGTTCAGCAGGATACACTCGTGCTGATAAATGGCACTTTGATCGATGGCACCGGTTCGGATCCCATATCGAATGCCGTGCTTGTGATCCAGGGCGAGCGGATCCTGGCGGTCGGCTCGCAAGAGGAAGTCAAAATTCCCTCCGGGGCAAATGTAATCGATCTCGCAGGAGCCGCGCTCCTGCCTGGCTTTATCAATGCACATGTCCATTTTGCTTTCAACGAGCAGAATTTAAAGGCCTGGGCGTACGGTGGCGTGACCACCGTACGGGACGAAGGGATTACTTCTTCCGGCACGCTGGAAGAAATGATGAGCTGGCGAGACGAATCCAATCAGAGGCCGCAGGCTGCCCGGCTGGTTTCCGCTGGATACATGCTGACAGTTCCGGACGGTTATGGCGATCTGTTTGTCACTTCACCGGATGAGGCACGGCAAAAAGTCTTCGAGGAATTGGATGCCGGTGTGAACCTGATCAAGATTTCGATGGAGGATGGTTATGCCGGGCAGTCCGGTCTGCCCAAGCTGACCGACGAGGAGATCGACGCCATCCTCTCCGCCGCGCACGAACGCGGGGCGCTGGTCTCGGGCCACATCACCCAGGCTGAATATCTGAAACCTCTCGTGGAGGCGGGTATCGATGATATCGCTCACATTCCCTACGATTTTGTGCCTGAGGAAGTCTGGCAGGAGATGGTCTCCAAAGATATCTACATGACCCCAACCTTCACAGTTTTCCGAAATTACGGCGCGCCGGTCGCGACCTGTGTACTCAACCTCCGGAACTTTCTGGAGCAAGGCGGCCAGGTCGCGCTCGGAAACGACTATGGCGGCGGACCCGGCGAGTTCGAACTGGGGATCCCAATGTATGAGATCGAGCAAATGTCCAGGGCGGGTATGACACCCATGCAGATCATCATTGCCAGTACAAAGAATGCCGCCATCGTTTCAGGGATTGACGATCAGCTGGGCACGCTTGAAACCGGCAGGATCGCCGACGTGCTGGTCGTTTCGGGGAACCCGTTGGATGACCTGCAAAATCTGCACAACATCCGCATGGTCATTCATAATGGGACAATCATCCGCGACGAGAGTCAAGAGTAGCCCGCGCCGCACTCATAGGAGAAAACAATGACGCAAAGCGAAGTATATATCTACGGCATGACCGTGCTTTCGACCATCCATTTATTGAAAGGAAAATTTCCGGCGCCGGATGCCTATCAGGAAATCCAGGAAACGTTCGTGATGCCCGGGGGCGAAGCCGCCAATTGCGCCATTGTCTTGAGCAATTTGGGGGTCCGCGTCTCGCTCGATGGCTGTTTCCTTGGAGAACAGACCGAAAAACCTCTCCTTCAATATTTGAGTGACTGGAAGGTTGATTGCTCAAAGATGACCTGTGAGCCAGGCTTCGACGGCTGGCGGGACATCGTCTTCTGTGACGGCGAGCATCGCACCGTGTTCGGCTGGTTCGTCGCCAACTTATTTGGCGAGCGCAGGCTATGGACAATTCCTTCTGAAACAGCTATTGAAGAATCCAAGTGTGTGGCGCTGGACCCGTTTTTCGGCGAACAGTCGGCATGGGTCGCAGAGTTGTGCCAGAGACATCACAGAGACTACGTGACCATCGATTGCCATTGGGACAGCGCAATCGCCCAGCACGCCAGAGCGGTGATCTGTTCCCGGGAATTTCTTGACCGTGAATACTCACAGAGCGATCATGGACAACTGCTGGACAAGTATCGGGAGATGTGCAAAGGGCTGGTCATCTTTACTTTTGGAAGTAAGGAAATCTTATACTCTTCACCCAACCTGGGACACCGCTTGACGTTTACCCCGTTCAACGTCAATGTCGTGGATACCCTGGCAGCGGGCGATACGTTCCGGGCCGGCGTCGTCTACGGCGTCCTGAAAGGGATGCCGGACGATGAGACGGTCCGCTTTGCCTCGGCGTGTGCCGCGCTTGCCTGCACGCGCTTCCCATCCGTCCGCCAACCGCCAGAGATGGAGGAGATCGTCGAGCTAATAATTTCGAGAAAACAGGAAGAGACTTAAGTGCGCACAGCCATCGTGACTGGAGCAAATCGCGGCATTGGCAGAGAAATCGCCAGGCAACTTGTTTTGTTGGATCATCGGGTCATTCTCACAAGTCGAGATGAAGCCAGAGGAAATCAAACGATCGCGAAACTGAAGCGAGAGATCCGAGCAAATGACCATGGCGAATTCGTTTATCACCAGCTTGACGTGACCAATGCCGGGAGCATCAAAAGGCTACATGATTTTGCCATGTCTGAATATGTAACCGTAGATATCCTGGTCAACAATGCTGCCGTACTGCTCGATCAATATGGCCGGCTGCTCCAAACCTCTCTGGACGTTTATCGCGATACGCTGGAAACGAACCTATATGGTCCGCTGATGCTATGCCAGACGTTTATTCCAATGATGTTGGAGCGCAACTATGGACGTGTGGTCAACGTTTCGTCAGGAGCCGGTCAGGTTGAAGACATGATCAACGATATGAC
>Ga0105104_10002288_pt1 | contig 14098 bp, 7 predicted proteins | sample PPLLaktember2015_3_FD_87034 | JGI IMG/M metagenome (GOLD analysis project Ga0105104, IMG submission 87034) | Freshwater sediment microbial communities from Prairie Pothole Lake near Jamestown, North Dakota, USA - PPLs Lake P7 Core (6) Depth... | ecosystem: Environmental > Aquatic > Freshwater >... | reverse complement strand
TTCGACGGAGGATGCGTCCTTGTCGGATCGACATCATCATATGGCGCTGGTTCTATAGATGTATGGTTAGTGAAGACAGACGTAAACGGCGATTGTGAGTGGAGCCGTACGTATGGGGGTGCCGGCGATGATTGGGGTGTAAGCGTCGTGCAGACTGCAGATGGCGGCTATACAATTGCCGGAACGACCTTTTCGTATGGAGCCGGTTGGAATGATTTCTGGTTGATCAAAACAGATGCGAACGGCGATAGTCTTTGGTCCCGAACATACGGGAGTCCACTCTTGGATAATTGTAGAGAAATGAAACTGACAGCAGACGGCGGTTATATTCTCGCAGGGGGAGGGGACTCCATTCTAACATCGCGGGGCAATTTCCAACTTGTGAAGACTAATGCTTTGGGCTATGAAGAATGGAAAAAGATTTACACTTTCATCCGTAGGGAAATCGCGATCTCTGTTCAACAGACAGCGGATAACGGGTACATTCTGGGTGGCGATTATCAGGACGTAGATGGAATATTTCGAACATGGATTGTGCGAACTGACAGCAGTGGAGACAGTCTGTGGAGTGTCGCATTTGGCGGTCCGGAACAGTACGGTTTGCGCGCAATTATGCAAACAGAGGATGGGGGCTATCTATTATCCGGATATAAGAGACAGGATGAATACACATACGATGTTGCCTGGCTTGTAAAACTTGCACCGGAGATGTCCACAGATGAAATATCGATTCCCCGCAGTGCATGTTTATTGACGGCCTATCCGAATCCCTTCAACAGCACCACTCAGATCGAATTCACACTGCCTGTGACTCAGCGTGTCTCGCTTCGGCTCTACGATGTCTTGGGCCGCGAGGTTGCTATGCTTTTGAATGAAATGAAGACGGCGGGAGAGCATCGCGTGCGGTTCGACGGCGGCGGGCTGTCATCGGGAGTGTATTTCTGCCGGATGGAAGCGGGAAAGGAAACAAGAACGCAGAAAATTGTGCTGATGAAGTGACCCCCCTTTCTTCCCCCCGTCCACGGGGGGAAATGGAATTCGGTAGGGGCACAGCGTACTGTGCTCATCTGACACCGCGCGGAATACCATCACACCCCGCGTCCGCCGAGGCATGCATCCTTGCATGCCCGGAATCCGCCTCTTATCATTTTCCTTCCCGATCCCTAATTCCAATGCCAATCCCCTTCAACTTCCATTCAATTTAGCATTTGAACAAACATTCAATTTCCCTTGACAAACCCCATTCCATACACTATCTTTGTCCGACCCCTGAGGCTTGCTCTAACTCCAATTTTTCAGTAATTTATATTAAGAGTCAAAAATGTCTGCCAAAGGTTTGCCAAAGTCTGCCAATTCACGAGTGAAATCCAATCCCATTTTCAACAAAATAAAACAATAACCCAGTTCGTTTGGTCAAAAATATTTTCCGCCCACCGATTTGAACAGGATATACAGTGACCGCCCAATCCAAATCCACCGCCCCCGAAGAATTTGCCAGATTACTTGACATCATGCAGAGACTTCGCGCACCCGACGGTTGCCCGTGGGATCGCGAACAAACCCATCTCAGCCTGCGCCCCTATCTTATTGAGGAAACCTACGAAGTCCTCGATTCTATTGACCGCGAAGCCTACGGTGAATTGAAAAAAGAGCTGGGCGATCTGCTCCTCCATATTGTATTCCATTGCCAACTCGGCCAGGAGGAGGGACTCTTTGATGCCGCCGAAATGGTAGCCTCGATAAACGAGAAACTCATCCGCCGCCATCCGCATGTGTTCAGCGACGCGCAGGTGGATGGCCCCCGCCACGTTGAGAGGCAGTGGGAAAAGATCAAACTGAATGAGGATCACAAGCCGCGCCTCCTCGAAGGTGTTCCCAAACATCAGCCTGCTTTGAACCGAGCCTTTCGCGTTCAGGAAAAAGCCGCCGGAGTCGGTTTTGACTGGCCGGACGTCGCTCCGGTCTGGCAAAAAGTGCATGAGGAATTAGCGGAATTGCAGGTCGAAGTTACGGAAGGAAATTGCAAAGAAATCGAACACGAGTTCGGCGACCTCATGTTCAGCATGGTCAATCTGGCCCGCAAGCTGAATGTCAATCCCGAGGATGCCCTGCGCTCCTCCGTGGAAAAGTTCACCCGCCGCTTTGCCTATATAGAGGAGAGCCTTCACAATCAAGGCAAAGCCTTGCACGATTCCTCCCTCGAAGAGATGGATGCGCTCTGGGAAAAATCCAAACGCGAGCTGAAGTGAAAATGAAGTCCCGCTCACCCCAGCAATACAACCGCTCGCCTCTAAAGCCCGTGCAAAGCAAAGGCGCGGGGGAACGCTCTCTCTTAATAGGATTGCAATGGAAGGGGATGACCGAATCTCTGGCGCGGGAATATCTGGATGAACTGAACATGCTCGCCCAAACCGCCGGAGCGGAGGTGGTCGGAGTTGAACTGACGCGGTGCCTCAATCCGAATCCCGCCCTGCTTCTCGGTCGGGGCAAGGTAGAGGAGCTGCATGAGATCATTCAGGAGACAAAAACCGAGCTGGTCATCTTCGATGAAGACCTTTCCCCGGCCCAAGCCCGTAATCTGGAAAAAGCGTGGGACTGCCGTGTCATTGACCGCTCCGGACTCATTCTCGATATTTTTGCCCACCGTGCGCGAACCCGCGAAGCTAAAACACAGGTCGAACTCGCGCAACTGAAGTACATTCTGACTCGGCTTACCCGTGCTTGGACACACCTCGAGCGGCAGCAGGGCGGTATCGGTTTGCGCGGTCCCGGAGAAACCCAGATCGAAACCGACCGCCGCTTGATTCGCGATCGCATCCGCCATCTCGAAGAAGATCTCCATCATATTGAGCGAGTTCGATCCACACAACGAGCAGGGCGGGAGCAGATGTTCCGCTTCGCGCTCGCAGGCTACACAAACGTCGGCAAATCCACATTGATGAACGCCCTGACTCATGCCGGAGTCTATGAAGAAGATCTGCTTTTCGCCACGCTCGATTCCACTACCCGTATCCTGAAAATTGCCCCGCAATATCGCGCTTTGCTCACAGACACCGTCGGCTTTATCCGCAAATTGCCGCCGGGATTAGTGGCCAGTTTCCGCTCCACTCTGGCCGAGATTCGCGATGCCCAATGCATTCTTCACATCGTGGATCTTGCTTCGCCTTCGTTCCGCGAACAAATGAGCGAAGTGGACAAGATTCTGAAAGAGATGAATCTGTCCGACCGGCCCCGCATCGTCGTGCTGAATAAGCTCGATGCTCTCGCAGACGATGAACCTCTGCGCTGGTGCGAACGGGAATACCCCGGTTCGATTCCCGTCAGCGCTCGTAGCGGCACCAACCTCGACGAGCTTGTTGAACGCATGAAATCCGTCATGTCAGCCGAGATGATCGAACTATCCGTAGAGATTCCGGCACAAGATGGATTGCGGGTCGCCGAGCTGCAGCGGGTGGCCGAAATCCTCGAAGAGAGGCACGACGACTCGCACTTCAGGTTCCGTATTCGCCTGCCTTTGAGTCAAGCTCACCGCTTGGGTTTCCTGTCCGCAACCCCCACTGGTGAATAGCCCATCTCCTAAGTTCCGATAAATTGATCCCTTCCGCCGCCTCACCCTTCATTTCATCTCATTTCGCACAAACCGGCACCATCGGTTTAACTATTGGCATGCGCTTTTCCAGCACCCCGCCGGGGCCGGTCTGTTCGGCAAAAGAGTACCGGAAGTTCACTTAAAGGCGCTAAAATCCGCATTATAAACAATAGGTTGCAAAATTCTTGATATTTTTTCTTGACAAAACCGGAAGAATTCTGTATATTTGCCGACCATAAAAGTGAACAGCAAGTTCCATTAAGTAAGCTGGCATTGGTGAAGATAGGTGAACGCATTCGAAATCTCCGGCTGTCCAGCGATCTCACGCAGGAGGAACTTGCGGAGAGAGCTGACTTAGCCAAGTCGTTCATCTCGCAGCTGGAGCGCGATCAGGTCAGTATTTCGCTGGACAACCTGCTCGAAATCCTGCGGGTTCTGAATATCAAGGTCGGCGATTTCTTCCGCGAAGTTGCGGAGGAAAAGGTGGTATACGACCACGAAGAGCGAACGGGGCTGATTGACACCGGAGCGGACAAATTCGAGCTGTTGATTCCCGGCGGAACAAACCGGAAAATGGAAGCGGCCCACGTGGAGTTGCTTCCCGGACAACAGACCTATCCGGTCAAACCGTTTCAGGGGGAAGCTTTCGGTTTCATATTAAAAGGAATACTGACATTGCGGTTCGGCGGTGAAAAACACACCGCCCATGTTGGCGACAGTTTTTATTTTTCCGGCGAGCGCGAGCATATACTGGAAAACACCAGCCGCAGGCCCGTCGAGTTTATTTGGGTTACGACGCCGCCCATGTTTTAGTTTTTTGGCGGCGTACGACCTTCACCTTCACGCGGTAAGGAGATTTCGGAAATGAAGGCTCTGGGTCGTCAGATCGTAGTAGAATACTACGGCTGTAATCCCGTCGCTTTGAACAATGTGGCGTTCATCAAGCGGGCCATGCGCAATGCCGCGGAAGCCAGCGGAGCCACCATCGTTCAAGAGGCGTTTCACGTCTTCAATCCGCACGGGGTTTCGGGTGTGGTGGTGATTGCCGAATCCCACCTCACGATCCACACCTGGCCGGAATACGGCTATGCGGCGGTGGATCTGTTCACGTGCGGAGATGATGTGAATCCGGATTCCGCTTTTGAGCATTTGAAATCGGAACTCGAAGCGGGCGCTTTTAACGCGTTTGAAATGAAACGCGGGATTTTGGATGTGGAAGGCCACGTTCCGGTCCGGCATAAGCCTTTTAGTGTGCCGGCGGAGGCTTGATGGTCTTCGCCCTTCCGGACAAATATTTTCTCGCCGCCGGATTTGCCGAAGGTGCCACGGCTCTGAATGCTTTCGACAATGCGCTGCTCAAGGCCGGCATCGGCAATACGAATCTCATTCGGATCAGCTCGATTTTGCCGCCGGCGGCTGTCGAGATCAATCCGCAAATTTTGCCTTTTGGTTCTTTGGTTCCCACCGCGTATGCGGAAGAAACGTCGGACCAGCCCGGTGTCCGGGTTTCGGCGGCGGTGGCCTGCGGTGTTCCCGAAGATCCGCGTTTGCCCGGAGTGATTATGGAACATCACACGCAAACGGACGAGCAGATATGCCGGGCCGAGGTGGTGCAGAAAGTTAAAGAGGCGTTCGCGGTTCGCGGCTATCAATTGGCCACGATAAAAGTGGCGTCGGCCTCTGGCGTGGTGAAAAACATCGGATCCGCCGTGGCCGCTGTTGTTCTTTGGTCATAGTCCCTGCGGGGATGATGATGAGTGAATTTTGAGCTTTCTGTCTGATTGGGAGTAGGATGGAACTCTGGTTTACAGAAACCTTTGGCGATCTTAGGGCGGCGTGGCGGGTGAACGAAGTTCTCTACCACAGCCGTTCTAAATATCAGGATGTGTTAGTTTTAGATACAGTTTCTTTCGGGCGCATGTTGGTGCTTGACGGTTGTGTCATGACCACGGAAAAGGACGAGTGCGCCTATCACGAAATGCTGGTTCATCCCGGACTCTTGGCGCATCCGCATCCCGAACAAGTATGCGTCGTCGGCGGTGGAGATGGCGGGACGGTTCGGGAAATTCTCAAACATCCCACCGTCAAGAGGGTGGTTCTGGCTGAAATTGACGAAGACGTCATCACGGTCAGCCGTCGTTTTCTTCCCCGTTTGGCATCGTGCCTCGACGATCCGCGTGTGGAAATCGTGATCGGCGACGGTGCGGCATATCTCGCAAATCATCCTCATTCCTTCGATGCCGTGTTCTCCGATTCCACCGATCCGGTGGGCCCGGGTATCGTGCTGTTTGAGGACACGTATTTTCTCTCCGCGAAATCAGCCCTTCGAAACGAGGGGCTTTTTGTCACTCAATGCAAGAGTCTGTGGGTGGACGTGAAGACGGCGCAGGATATTGCCGCGCGTCTGCGAAAACATTTCGGGATTGTTCTGCCCTATGTTTCGACCATTCCCACCTATCCCACCGGGTCTTGGAGTTTTCTTTTCGCGTCCGACAAAATAGATCCGCGCGCGCAATGCGCGCAGGACCGTCAGAAACTCATAGCGAAGACGGCGCGCTATTATACCTCGGCGCATCAAGCGGGCGCATTTGCCGTTCCCGCATTTTGGGGAGTGGATTGATCTTTGACAAAGCGGAGCGATGGCGAGAGCCGGAGTGACTGCCGTTTCCGCGCCAGTTATCGAGAGTGAATTGAGCCAACCAGAATTATTAAAGATCACTCCCTTTCTCGGATCACGAGACACGGCGGAAGGTGCGCGGCTCATTTTATTCGGCTGTCCGTTTGACGGCACGTGTTCTTTTCGGCCCGGCACCCGTTTCGGCCCACCGGAAATTCGTGCCGTTTCGGATGTACTCGAAACCTTCTGTCCGATTTTGCGGCGCGATCTGGAGGATGCTCAATTTGCCGATGTCGGCGATCTGGCATTGCCGCCCGGCGATGCTGCAGCGGCTTTGAGACTGATATATCAAATGGCAAATCATGTCCATGCAAGTGGGCAAATCACGGCAGGTTTGGGAGGCGAGCATTTAATCAGTCTGCCGTTGGTAAAGGCGGCTTGGGAAGCTTATCCGGACCTTGTTATCGTGCACTTTGACGCACATTTTGATTTAAGAAATAATTACTTAGGTGTTGAGTACAGTCATGCGACAGTTATGGGAAAGATTTGCGAGTTTATAGAATCGTCACGAGTTTTGCAGGTGGGTCAGCGGTCAGGAACCCGCGAAGAGTTTGAGCGGGCTGAACTTTCCGGGAATTGGCGACCGGCTACAATATCTGCGTCAGATATTAGACAGTGGGTTGGAAACCGTCAACTTTATGTTACGGTGGATCTCGATGTCTTAGATCCATCGGTATTTCCGGGGACAGGAACTCCGGAACCGGGTGGGATTGACTTTGCAACCCTTCAGCAATGGATTGCGGGGTTAGCCGGTTGTCGGTGGGTGGGGTGGGATGTGGTGGAGCTTTCCCCTCACATTGACGCAACCCAAATTTCGTCAATAGTTTCTGCAAAGATCGTTCGAACCATGATTTTGGCCAGCACCGTTGGGGGCCTACAATAAGTTAGAAGATTATCACATTCTGTATCGAAGATTATAGTAAACACACATATATGAATGTACGTACGATATGCATTGGCATGTTGATGTGGAAATTATTGCATGGCAAGAGTTTTCCCACCACATAGGCTCTGATAACGGCAAGGGGTAGTCAACTTTTTACTTGACATGATATTTGGAAATGAGTATATTTGGGGAACTTTCACTGGTATAGAAGTTTCTTAAACTTAGGTTTGCAAAGGTCAAGAAAGTTTTGGCTTACCTAAGCTTACCAATTTGCTGAGCTTCCGTCTTTCTTCCCGGTCAGTGAACCGGATAGGGGACAGGGAGTTTGTGCTGTTTTTCCACGAAACATTACGGACACACCGATAGTTGCACATGACCGATCTCTACGGCTTTTTCTCCATGACATCACTCATACCCTTTTCTGGCCGACACCGAAGGCGCGGTGGGAGTAGCTCTCGCACTGACGCTTTCTGCTTCAACACGAGTGTCGCCGCCTTTTCCAGTTTTCAAAGAACGAAGAATTTCCATATTGAGGAGAGCCACAAAATGAGGTCCACGACTCTTTTTGTGTGGATTGCCATTGCTCTAGCCGCCTGCGCAGGGATGTTTCCCGCTTCAGACGCGCTTGCGCAATTCCAGTTCGACGGAACGTCTATTACGTGCATTCACGATCCCTTGAACAACGACGGTGTGATCAACACCATCGGGGATTCACTTGAACTCAACGTCACCATCGGCGGTTTAGACATTTACCACGATGATGTGGTGGTCGGTTTCAATCCCATTACGGGATTTGGAACGATACCCACGGTGGCCCAGGATTTCGAGTGCCGGTTTGCGGTTTACACGGGCCACTTAATGACAGACGTCGTTATTTCGGATTCGGGAATCGTTACGGCGAATCCGGACTCGATGAAGATCCGCGCGCGCTATCGTTTCCGTCCGGAAGGTTTGTGCGCATTGAATCCGGCTGTGACGTACAAGATTTTTGCGCGAGCCGTTCAATCGTCCATGCACGACACCATTTGCGGTGACTCGCCGACGTATTCCACATCAATTCCCTGCTCGGTCTGCACCGGATGCGGCTACATCCGCATTCAAGAGCTGTGCGGCTTCGTGGATGGCATCATTGCCATTGGCGACAGGGTTTTCCTGGATACGGCGGCCGTTGCGGCTCTTGATGGGGCTCTCCCCCCGCCGCCTGTCGGCCAGCATGATACGATCTATATCAACTTCAGCACGCTGAATTGTCCGACTATCAGCACATGGCGTGACTCCGTGACGATCGTTGGCGATGTCGTTGATGTCATGGAGTGTGCGCGTGAGAATGGAGTCTGCGGAGATTCCTTCCAGGTGCGAAGACTACGATGGACCGGCGATTGGCCGCCGGCTTCGGGTGACATCGTCGGGACCGCTCGCTTGAGCGAGTGCGTTCGTCCGGCGGACAACGTTCGCCCGTGGGTTGAAGCCGGGATGATTGACTCGTTCCGGATTATCAACGGAAACTACATCCGCAACGATACGCTGGTTGGCTGCTTCGATACACTGCGCATTTATATGGCGACCGATTCCAGCCAGATTGCGGCGGGACGTCCGTTTGCCGGAGATGTAGACGGTGTACCGTATCGGAACCAGTGCAACAATTGGCTGCGCCCCAACTTCGACATGTCGTGGATCGGAGTGTGGTTCGGCGACTTCATGCCGGGTTCGGATACCAGCGGCTATATTCACAACAGCGACGAGATGGGTCTTCTGTGTCCCGTTGATTCTTTCTTGTGGATGAGTCGCCGTTTCGGTTCAACGCCCGATCCGGGTTCTCTTAATAATCTGATGTGGATTGATATTCCATTCAATCCGAATGATTGGGACAGCTTGCAGGCTTGCATACTGGACAAGTATGCGGCTGGCGATCTCATCTACTTGTGGGGCTTTGACGACGCCGGAAACCGCAGTCGTCGCATAATTGATACGGCGGATGTCTGCATAGACATGGAGCCGCCGAATCTTCCCTTAGGCTCGGATATTTATTCAGACGGAGACTGTATCCAGCGATTCTCGCCGTACGACGAGAATGATTACGCCCATATCTACACCAACATCAGCCCGGACTCCATCGTTTGGATCAAGGCCCGGGTGGATACAATGTACGACGCCACCGATCCGCTCAGCATCTTTAATGATGTATACTACATCGGTTTTGACGCCCGCGTCGTGGCACCGCAAGACACGGCACCGATCACGAAGCTGGATTGGCGGCATCCGCGGGGTCCGCTTCCGCAGCCGACCAATACGACACTCGACACCATTATTTGGGGTTGGGTTCGTCCGTTTTATGATGATGTGGCCAATCCGGGAACATTGGATAGCCTGCAGGATGCCTTCTTCACATGGTACGGCAAGCGCGGTACCGACAGCACGGATGCCGTGCTGGGTACCGGCGATACGTTCTGGAAGTGCGGAGTTTTGGGCGGCAGCTTAAGAATCGGTATTACGTTCGCCCGTTGGCTGGATGCTTCGGGCTGTAACCGGATTCTGGGCAGCGATCATGATCTGTCTACTAATATTGACCAGAACTATACGACACGGAATCAACTGACGGCCGTGTTGGATATGTGTAAGCCGACGACGACGACGGCGGCGGACACGCTAACGGCGACGAATCTGCCGGCTGGTCAGTCCTATGATCCGCCGGGTCCTGTTGGACCGTGGTCAACCTATCTGTGGATGGGTCCGAACGGCACCAATGACGAAATCAATTTGCGGTTCCGTGCGCGTCGTAATTTCTCGGAAAATCCGAACGACATTTGCCAGACCGAGGATACACTGTATTACCGTGTCCGGATGGATTCGATTGATTTGATCTATCCGCTCGATCCGAATGGCTGGCCGCTCTTGGGCGCGAATCCGGACGATTCCGTGCGCTGGTATAGTGGTCAATCGTTCCCGCGCCGGCATTACGGCTATTCCGATCCGGGCCACGTCTGGACACCGATTACCTTTAATGCGGGTGATATTGACGCCCCGGTGCTTGCCTTTAACTGGCATCACCAGTACAACTCATCCTTGGACTATCTGCCCGATGGTTTGTACAAGTTGACTCTGGAATTGAAGGATGAGGCGGGCAACGTCTATCAGGATCCGATTTACGTCTGGTTAAACGGCGAAGGTCCGGATATTGACTCGCTGCGGGTTGTGAACGTTCGCGATACCGCGTGCACGTATAATTTCTATACGACGACCACGCAGGACACGCTGGCCATCTGGCTGCGCACAGACACGACGGCGGATCAGGTCATGATTGACTGGTCGTGCGTCTATAATATCGGCGCGCATACCGATATAGACACCACCTACGCCCAGTTGATCGGCAGCACGACCACCTTCAAAACGTGGTTTGGCTATCTGATCATTACGCCGGACATGGTGTCGGAAGATCCCGCTGACAACGTTTACGAAGTTGCTCCACGGGAAGCGGACTGCGACGTCGGCACCGGCGGCTTGAAGATCATTAATGTCCGTGCCATGGACATCATGGGCGGCGACACCCTGATCAGCGAAGCCGATCCGGATCATGACTGCGACAAAGCCATGATCGGTTTGAGTCCGTGCCCGCGGATCATCACATCGGGTGACTACCCGCTGTATGACCATATGTTCTACTTTGCCAATCCGCGCGGCGCGCAGCCGTTAACGTTCGGCGACGCACCGGATGAATGGCATGCAATCTCTCCCGGCAAGATGGACTCGACGGGTATGGCAGGGACGTACCATGCGTTGACCAACTGGGCCAACGATCAGGTACAAGACAGTATTTACATCCGCCTGCTGCTGGATTCCGTTTCGATCCGTCCGGATACATTGGATACACTGGTAATCCAGTTCGTCAACCAGAATGAAAACCCGGTTCGCATCCGCGAACTTCGGAAGCCGTTATTCCGCCCGCTTTCTATTGACATGATGCCGGACGTGGTGCAGAACAATACGTTGTATCACGGCCGCTTGACGCGCGCTCCGGAAAACGAGGCATTGGTTGAATTCCGGTATTTCTGGAACGGCACATGGTTCATTGGCGCCGGCGAAGACAGCATCATGCTGGTGGACTATAATAAGGAAGACACGATTCTCTTCAAGGCCTTTGTGCGGGCGGTGGATTCCGTGGTTGTGGACGGCGACGACCGTACCGTCTATTATGCGGAGTGTCCGGACACGCTGCGGGCTTTGATAGATATTGACAACATCAATCCGCGGTTCCGCGCCAGCACCACCGCCTTCAATTGGAGCGGCGTATTGGCCGGACGCGACCCGATCACGGGTTCGACCCCGACCGTTAAGAACGAAGGTTGGGATTCGGACGGCGACGGTGATCCGGAAGATTGCGGTTTCCGCTTTGCCGACGATGAGCACTTCACATTAAAAGTGAAGGCTTCGGAGTTGCTGCATCACGATCCGAACTGGTATCCGAATATTGACGGTTCGCATACGAATGCCGGCCATTACTTCCCGGAAACCCGCGCCTGGCAGATTTCTGCTATTGACCTGCGGACGACCGGTCTCGTCAGGTTCCTTGGCGACACGGTGCGGACATGGGTGGACAGCATCTCCTGGGATCAGATCAACGCTGACTCCGTGTACTATACATTGCACGGCCATTTCGACTTCCCGGCATCGGCCGCGGCTTGGTTTGCCCTGCATCCCGAGCCCTATGACAGCGTGGCGCTGGTCATTCGCGGCGCGTGGGATGAGGCGGGCAACCCCGGCCGTTACAACAATCCGGTATTTAATGATGGTCTGCGGAACGACTCGTTCGAAGACACGACGTTCCGTGTGATTTTCTACGATCTGAATCCGTGGGCAGCAGGCTGTCCGCTGGTTTGGGGCATTCCGGATTCCGTTTTGGGCTGGATTGCCGCTGAAGAAGACAGCATTATCGTGAAGGCGACGATCATTGAGACCGGTGAACTGACGGAGTGTGTTCCGGGTGTTCATGCGGATTCAATCCACATTCTGGAAGGCAATTTCCAGACGATGACGGACGATCCGAATCCGTGGGTGGTTTGGAACACCAGAGGTTCGTGGTATACCTATCCGATCGGCGCAACGGGCGTTGATATTCTGGGTTGGGCGCGCGATTATACTTGGAAGCTGCGCGCCGACTCCGCCGACCTGGCGACGATTCATTGCGACGGCGATTATCTGCCGTTTACGTTGCGGTTCAATACCTATAATATCCCCACGCCGCTGTTCTCGTCGGGACATCTGTTTGACGAGTGCGTGCAGGTGGACGTGAATGAACCGCGTTGGGCAGCGGGCTATATGCCCTATGACACTTTGGGCTATATTATTACGCCGTGTTTGGATCCGCGCGTGAAGTTCGTGCTGTCCAAGCAGTTCAGCGATGACGGCATTGATTGTCAGACCGGCGACGGTGTGGGCGTGCTGACGAATACCGGTTTGGTTCAAGCCGACCTGAGCATTCTACTCGGCAATGCGCTGATGACAAACGTAAATCCGGACAGCATCGTTGGGACGACCGCCTACTGGGTTATCACCGGTGTTGATCCTGATTTCGCCTGCATTGACAGCGCTATTGCGACCGTCAAGTTCTGGGCACTGACCGACTCGCTGCATCACTTCGATCGGGAGCTGTACGATATAGACACGATCTACTTCTGCAGCGACTGCGTACCGCCGGAACTTGTCGGAACGATGTCAACTTGCGAGTGCATTGATATTCCACCGTTTGATCGTGCACCATTTGCTTTGGCCGAATTGCATCATGTTCATCCGGGCGGCTTGTTGAGCTTCTTCGCCTTGTTCGTGGACGCAGATCATGATTCAAGCTCTGAAATTGATCTGACGTCCCTGAGCGCCAATCTGGCGGATGTGAATCCTCTTTACGGGTGGACAGCCGCGTCGCATGAGGTTCATTCAACTCCCGTGTATATGTGCATCGGACTCTGGGGCTTCCCGGATTGCTCTGAACCTGAACCGCCGATAGGCCGCGGCCCGGCGATTATTGTAGATCCGATGGCAATGAACGGCGACACAGTTTTCGTAGACTTTGTAGTTGCCGACATGGCGGGCAACCGCGACACGACGTGGCACTATCCGGTCGCTATCATTGATACGCTGCCGCCGATCGTTGATTATGTTTACACCATCGGTGACGACTCGATTCGGGCTTATGTGACACCGGCCGATGAGCACGTCCATATTTGGGCGGATCTCACGGGTTATGTGGCCGATCTGGTCAGTTCGCCGGTTCATGTTTGGGCGGACCTCAGCCGGTTCCGCTCCGATGGTGCGGTGGAATACGATTCCGTTCCCGCGTCCCGCGTTGATTCTTTGGGACCGAATCACTTCCGTGCTTACTGGGGCTGGGTGCCGGTCGAATCCTTCGAGTATCCGATCTTAGGCGACACACTATCGCTGGTGTCCGATACGTTGGCGGTTTCTCCGGATATTTGCACGGTTGCACATCTGGGTGCGGAAGGCTACTACGATACGTTGTGGATTCACGTTACAGACGGCGCTTGCAACATCGGCTCCGCCTTCAGCGTGTTTGAGATCAGCGGCTGCGACTCAACCGTCCCGGCCGTGGATCATGTGGAAATTTACGGCAACTACTGCCATGAAGGCTGGATTTCTTCGACGCCGCTGGATAGCGGACACATCGAAGTCTGGGCTTACATGGATACGGTCTTTAACAGTTTGGCCGACACGATTCTGATTGACTCGATGCAGGCCAATCTGGCGCAACTGGGTTCGGACTATGCCTGGACGCAGTGGACGCCGGATCTCGAGGGCGGCGCGCCGGTTTACGGCACGATGCCTAATGATCCTGAACTGGTTCAGACTATGTGGGAGATGGAAGGTAATCGCTTGGTAGCCAAGTGGATCTACCTGACCGCCCGCGATCTGGGTTGTCTGGATACGGTTGTGGTCG
>Ga0105104_10002286_pt1 | contig 14105 bp, 7 predicted proteins | sample PPLLaktember2015_3_FD_87034 | JGI IMG/M metagenome (GOLD analysis project Ga0105104, IMG submission 87034) | Freshwater sediment microbial communities from Prairie Pothole Lake near Jamestown, North Dakota, USA - PPLs Lake P7 Core (6) Depth... | ecosystem: Environmental > Aquatic > Freshwater >... | reverse complement strand
TTGAGCCTCCGGTTCGTGTCTTGGGGTAGTGGTACCACCAATTTACACGATCTCCGCGAGATCCTCAAGCTCTTTTATTTCCAATCCCTTCCCCCACAAAAAAACATTGAGACAGTAGTGCGTGAACGGAGGGAAAGTAAATCCCGGCCATTAGGCCGGGATTTTAAATGAGCGGAGTACTGCGGAGAAGATACTCGGCTCAATTCAGGGAGTAGATTTCAGCGCGGTGGCATCGGAGACGGCGAAGAAAGCAAGCGAATCCGGAGGCGGAGTGGGATTGGCGTAAGCCGGAACCACATTAATTGGCAGCGGAGACATGATTCGAGACGTTGCCAAACCGCCCAGAAAACCGACCATGAGGAGAGCCGCGATTTTGAGAATTGCGGAATAGGCAAAGACGCGCGTCCTCCGCTTTGGGAAAACCGGCAGATCGGCTTGCGGCGCGATGCCGCCGAGAACAGCGACTTCGCTCTTTATATTATTCAGCCGCGCGCGGCAGGATTCACACACAAGCGCGTGCTCGATGATTTCCGTGCTCTCATCTTCGCTGAGCAATCCTAAAACGGATGCGAGCAGCCGGTCATCTTCATAGTGGATCATGCGAAAAGTCCTTTGTCTCGCAGAAATTGTTGACAGGATTTCACCGCGTAAAAAATGCGGGATTTTACGGTTCCCAATGGAATGCCGGTCAGCCCTGCGATCTCTTCATAGCTGTGCTCTCCGTAGAAACGCAGCACCAGGATGTCGCGGTGCTGCGGATCGAGAGAGCGAATCGCCGCCGCCACCAAACGGTCCCGTTCTTCGGCAAGCAGCTCATCGAGGGGCGACGGCGACGGATTTGCCGGATTAATTGCCGCGATATCTTCCGTCCGCTGGCCGCGCGCTTTTTCTTTCAGCGCGAGCCTGTAGGCGATGGTCGAAAGTAATCCCTGAACGGTGCCTTCACGATGCGAGACGTTCGCATCGAGCAGACGGACGAATGACTCTTGCGCGATATCCTTGGCGGCGGAGGAAGAACCGGTGATGAGCAGAGATATGCCGAGAAGGCGCGCGTGATGCCGTTCGACCAGCGTTCGCCAAGCCGATTCCTCCCCGCGCTTCGCGCGCTCCAAGCATTCCCAATCGTTCACTTATCGCATACCTGCTTCGCGCACCATGTTTGGATTTCTTCGATATCCTGATGCTGACACCACATTTTACAGACCGCCTTCTGATGATCGGCATTCAGCAGCGATTCGATATGAGTCAGATACCACGTAAAGAGATTTTCCCGCAGATCGGGAGCGGATTTTTTCAATTCATCCAGACTTGCGGTAATGGAAAAGGCATAGTTGGACGCAAAAAAACGCCCGGCATCCCCGGATTTGGCGTGATGAAACCGCCAACTGTCCATGCCTCCCGTGCGGAAGAGATTGATCCACGTGGTAAACAATTTTCGCAGTTGAGTAGAGTAGGAGTCGGACGACTCCGTTACCAGAACAACGATGCCGAGATTGCGGCCATTCTCCGCGAATCGCTTGATCGTGGGCGTAGTGTAGAGCGTGCGCGTAAAATAAACGGGCTTTTCTTCCTGCTGCGCGGCTTCGATGACTTTCACGATCAGCGTATCTCCGAAGGCTCCCCCCGCTCCAAGCTCCCGTTTTTTCTTCGCCAATTCCTCTTCGATATTCTTCCGCAAGCTTCCCAGTTCACCGGCAGTTGTGAAACGCGGCGCGCCATGATTGATCAGGTAGATGGGATACCATTCGGTATTGAGCAAGCTGCGGTTGACAATCGTGACATCGGAGCGCATGTTGAGAAGGCGGGTGAGAATCCAGCCGGGGTAGGTGTCGTTATCTCCGTTGGTGATGAGCAGAGCGTTCGGTTCGAGTCCGATGAGCATATTGTAATTGTAATCCATCACGTCATCGGTAATGATTCCGCTTCCCAGAAGTCTGCGCAGCGCGGCGTTCATGCGTTCGTCGTCATTAGCCGCCATGTAAGCCCCGACCAAAGAAAACCAGGGATCGGTGTAACTCGGATCCAACGCCACGGCGCGTTCCAGACGCTCGCGATTGCGTTTCTGCTCCTCCCCCATTCCCACATTGCAGGCCGACAGATAGAGCAATTTGGGATTCGCCGGATACTTTTTTAGACCCTTCTCCAGCAATTTCTGGTAATTCTTCCATCCGGCATAGCGGGCGGCATACATCCAATTGGAATACGCATATTCGGAAGGGAACTCCTTGTTGTAAGCCTCCCAGTCAGTGGCCAGTTTATCGTAGGTGGCATCGTCGTAAATCACCTGCCGTTTGCTGACGATTTCCTCGGGCCGGACTACGTCTTTAGCGGCGGAATCTCGGAGGGGAAAAACAAGCAGGAAGGCGGTGAAAACAAGGCATAGGATTTTCGGCATGGCAGGGTTCCTCTATCGGATCATCTCAAGATAATAACTGCGGACGAGAATCGCTCTACTTGTATAATCCGCAGGAGCCGGAAAGGTTCATTTGGACAAGGAGGTCGGGAATGGAGGAAAGGATGAAACAGACTCGAGACCGGAGACTTGAAATAGGAGACCCCCCTTTCGGGCCCCCGCACGCGGGGGAGAGAAAAGCGCCCCCCCTTGCCCCCCCCCGTGAACGGAGGGAAAAAAAGCGGCGGAAGGATTGCTCCTTCCGCCGCTTTTCATATTCAAGATTTCGGAGGGATTACAGACCCGAGCGCGGCGAAAAAAACTGCGCGGGGTAAGAACACCCCGCGCAGCGAATTATTGTATGATGCTTCGCATCACTTCATGAGCATCATCTTGGACTGAGCACTGAACTCACCGGCTTCCATCTTGCAGATGTACAAACCGGAAGGCAAGCTGGCAGCATCGAACGTCACAAAGTGATGTCCGGCAGAAACCTGATCGTTGACCAGAGTAGCAACGGCTTGACCCATCAAGTTGAATATCTTGAGACTCACGAAACCGGTTTCGACGATGTCGTAAGCAATGGTCGTGGTCGGGTTGAACGGATTCGGGTAGTTCTGATGCAGGGCATACTCAGTGACCACATTAGCCATGTCCATCGGCGTGGCTTCGACCGTACGAAGTTCACTGCGAACATTGTTGCCGTCCACGGCTACGAGCGTATAGCTGTAGGTGGTTCCGTTCTGCACGCTCTCATCCGTCCAGGAATAGCGAATGGTGGTTGCGCTGCTTCCGGCTCCGCGGACGTTGGCCACAGGCGTACCGTTGCGCACGATTTCAAAGTAATCGTTATTGGATTCGGAGGCCGTTTCCCAATTGAGCGACACTTTGCCGTTTGCGCCGATGGCGGTGAAGGAGGCCAATTCGACCGGCAGCTGAATGTCGAATACTTCATTGATCGTGCCCGGATCGGCGCAGAAATTATCCAGACCATCGGTCATGAACGGTTCGCCCGAACCCGGCCAAGTCGCGGGATCCCACGCTTCAAAGTAAACGGGTTCATCGCAGAACGTGCAGACGGCCATACGCCATCCGCCGGGCGCAATCGGGCCGCCGTCATCCGTCGGATAGCCGTTGTCTTCGGCAATCCACGAACCGATGATCGTGTTGGCGGCATTGCGGGCCAGGATAATGTGGCCGGGAGTGGCGAGGCTGCTTCCGTTGCGATCTTCGATGATGGCACCGTTGCCGGAGGTGGAAAGATTCAAGCCTGTGCCTGAAACCAGCGCACCGGATAAATTGATGCTGGTCGAGATGGAGTCGGCGGCACGCGCGCGGAACGTGTCGCAAACTTGTCCCGTACCTCTGATCGCCAGCCAACCGGACCAATCGCCGTTTTCATCCAGCGACACGACCGGCTTGTATTGAGCACCGCCGGCAACGCCATAGCTGGTGCTGTTGTTCCAACCCTGGCTTGCGGTATAGTGATACGGATTGAAGGAACCGTTGTACACTTTGACGTACACACGCTTGTTGGCTTCCGTGATCCAGTTGCGGATGGAAATGTGAATGACGAACGGAACGGCATCAGCACTGCGCACTGTGTCGAAGCACGTCGGCATGCAGTCAATTACGATGGATGGCGGTGAGAGAATGGTGATCGGATTGCTGAGTACCGGTGTTGGGTAAGTCGGGGAAACGAGTTGGAAAATAACTCCGCTTTCAACCGTGTTGTACTTCAGATCCGTCCATGCGGATTGTCCACTCGTGCTCAGTTTGGTGGGAGAGGCGGTGGAAAGAACGCCCGTACCGGTATTCAAAGAGATGGTGATGTTTTCGTTGAAGTCCGCATCAATGCCGCCGTAGACATCGGTAAAGCCGCCGCGCACCGTGGCGAAAGTCGAATCCACGTACCAAGTCGTGACCGGCATCGTGGTAAACGAGAGTTGGGTTGCCACGACATTGGTCATGTTGTTCGTCGTGCCGGATTCCACGGCAGGATCCGCCGCAAAAGTTGCTGATCCGCTGGATGCGACTACGAAGTTGCCCACAGCAGCCTTAAACGCAAGGACTTTGTTGTCGCCATTGTAAGGCAGACCTTGCTTCAGCCAAAGCTTCATCGTCCAGGTCTGCACTACACCGCCATCAGGCAGCGTAGTGAGCGGAGCGCCGGAAAAAATAATGTCCGGAGTGGAGGATACTGTACCTGTCCACGAGTTGCCCAAACCATCTTCCAGCGTCACACCACCTATATACTGCGTCCAGTTGGTTGCAGTGTTGCCGCTTCCGGCAACGATCTTCAGCGAATTAATGATGGTGGGCAGACCCGCGGCGCCACTACCGTCATCCTGAACACCAAAAGTTAAAACGGTTTGACCCGGAGCTGCAACCAGCAACGAACTGATCGAAGGGGAAGCACCCACACCGGCAATGCTCAAACGCGCATCCGCTTCAGCTGATGCAACCACCGCCGTGATACTAAAGTCATCAAGGGCAACGTTGCCACTGGTTTTCGTGACATGCTGGAATTTAAAGAAGACGCGCGTCTTTCCACGGCAGGAATCCGGAACGGTGAATATGACTTCATTCCATGTCGTCGGCTGAATATCATTGCCAACACCCCAAGTCATATCCCGTATCACCCAGAAATTCGTGCTGTCCAGCGACGCGGAAATTTGAAAGACACCCGAAACCGTCGAGGCGTTTCCGTACGTCCAAATGTGGAGCTCATTCGGGTTGTCAATTGCGGGGCTGACAATGTAGTCATTAGCCCCTTGGAATTTTACGGATTTACCCGTAGTTCCGTGAATGTAAGGTGTCGTGCTATAGCTGCCTCTGGTCTCATTTAGCCACCCATCAACATTATCCGGTATTGTCGCATTGGGCCAAGTGTCGAAGGGATACGAATAGGGAGCAGTTTGATTGGCCAGAATTGATCCTGCCGCACCAAGCAATAAAACAGCAAGGATCCAAATTGTAGCGAAGCGTTTCATCTGATCTTCCTTTCAAGAAATAGACATATCCAATCGCTTAAATATAGTTCTTATAGCAAGGACATGCAACCTCAACCCGGCCTTAAATATTCTTGACCCGATTGTTTAAATAATTGAAGGAATTGGTGTAGGAGAATATAGAGATGTGGATAACCATTGCTGTGGGATTTGAAGGCGGATGTCCTCCTTTCCTATTAGAATATAGCCGCGCTTGACCGAGAAGCCATAAATGTGCAAAAAAGCAGTTGGCAATTCAATTGCCGTTTTTGTACTAAAAAATCGTGCAATTGGCTATATATGTTGGAATTTATGTTTATTCGTTATAAAAAGAATATTTTAAGAAGAGATTTTGTTAAATAGGGATTTCGGTGGGTCAGAAATACAATATTAACTTGAACGTTCGGAAATCATGCAAGACAAACATCCATCGCGCAAATAATGCGTAATAATTTACACATTAGCATATACGAATTTTTTAATTAACAATCAGATAGTCTCATGGCACGGGCGTTGCCATATTACATCACAGAACGGGTTACATTGACTCTCCTCCTCCCGGACTCTTCCGGGTTGCCTCCGTTTCGCGGTCATGCGCGGCACTCACGGCCGCCAACGGAGCATTTTAAAAGACAGGAAGGCCTCCAGAAATCGTCGTCGGGCATTAGCATGTTACCCGGTGTTGTGGTTCGCCCGAGATAGCGGCACGGTTCACTTAGTAAAGCTTCTATTGGTTCTGTGAGGCCTTCCTCTCTTTTGCCCGATCCGCAGATTGCGCCGTCAGGTTGATTAACAGCGGAGTCCACCTCCCGGCACAGGTATAATGATCGCCTTCCGGCTTTCATACGGGCGCTTTACCTCTCCTCATGACGCGCTGGAAAAAACACCGATTTTAATCGGTGTTTTTTCGTAACAGATAGAGTTGACTTTTGGGGCAAAGTTGAGTATCTTCGTGAACCTAAACGCAATTCGACTCTCTCGTGAACTGGTTTGAGATCTTTGATTTGGATGTCGCGGAGGAGTTGAAATTGCGGCCTGCGGGGTGAATCTGATCTTCGCGGGAAGGTTCCACGGTGGTTGTGTCAATCCTCGATCACCTATCCTCCAGAATTCAACTCACCAATCCGGCTGATGAAAGAAGAACGATCAGCCGTCACTTTCAAATCTTTCATAGTTTATTGCCATGACCAATTATCAGAAGCTTACTCCGCCGTCTCAGGGCCATCGGATCACGATTGCCGGAGACCACCTGAACGTTCCGGACGATCCGATTATTCCCTTTATTGAAGGAGACGGTACTGGTCGCGATATTTGGCGCGCCAGCCGTCGGGTTTTTGACGCCGCTGTCCAGAAAGCATATCAGGGCCGCCGCCGGATCGAATGGTTTGAAGTGTACGCGGGCGAAAAGGCCGTAGAAGTATACGGCAACGACACTTGGTTGCCGGAAGACACGCTGACGGCCATTAAAGAATATGTCGTAGCGATTAAAGGGCCGTTGACCACTCCGGTGGGCGGCGGCATCCGCTCATTAAATGTAGCGCTGCGGCAAGTATTGAATCTTTACGCATGCGTCCGTCCGGTTCGCTGGTTCCCAGGCGTACCATGTCCGGTGAAGCATCCGGAAAAGCTGAACGTGATTATTTTCCGCGAGAACACGGAAGACGTGTATGCGGGAATTGAATGGAAAGAGGGAACACCGGAAGCCCTGAAGCTGCTGGACTTCCTCAAGAATACGATGGGCAAGAACATCCGGCTGGATTCCGGAATCGGAATCAAGCCGATTTCGAAGACGGGCACGTATCAAATCGTGCGCAAGGCCATTCGCTGGGCGATCAGCCATCATCTGACTTCGGTGACGCTCGTACACAAGGGCAACATCATGAAGTACACCGAAGGCGCATTCCGGGAGTGGGGTTATGAATGCGCGGCGACGGAATTCGGAGACAAGACGATCAGCGAGGAGCGGTTGTGGGCCGAATTCGACGGCAAGCTTCCGGCCGGAAAGATATTAATTCAGGATCGCATTGCCGATTCGATGTTCCAGCAGGTGCTGCTGCGTCCCGACGAATATCAAATTCTGTGCACGCCGAATCTGAACGGCGATTATCTTTCCGACGCCTGCGCGGCGCAAGTGGGCGGGTTGGGTCTGGCTCCGGGCGCGAACATATCCGATTTCTACGCGGTGTTCGAAGCCACGCACGGCACAGCCCCGAAGTACGCGGATAAAGATGTAATCAATCCGGGATCGGTGATTCTTTCCGGCGCGATGATGTTCGACTATCTGGGCTGGCCGGAAGTGATGGAGGCCATTCATCGCGGCATTTCCGGCGCGATTCGGAATAAGCGAGTCACTTACGATCTTCACCGGCAGATGGACGGAGCCACGAAGCTTAAGTCTTCGGAATTTGCCGAAGAGATCATTCGAAATATGTAGTATCTAAGGAAAACCGTCCTCGCGGATGCGGGGACGGTTTTCCTGTTTTGTTTTCGGGACCAGAGTCCCCCCTCATCAGACGAATAGTTCGCTTTCCTTGTTGCAGTATATGCCGCAAGACATCCTCAACGGCGAGGACAGCTTCATGAAACGCGTGTTAGTTATTCTTCTCGGTTTAGTCGTGGCACTGAGTTGTCCCTTCATCGCAATGGCCGGCACAGGAAAAATTGCCGGAATGGTGAAGGATGATGCCGGGGACCCGGTGATCGGCGCCTCGGTGCAAATTTTAGAAACCCAGCAAGGAGCGTCGGTCGGAGTGGACGGCGATTACGTCATTTTAGGCGTAGTGGCGGGCACGTACTCCGTCCGCATTTCGAGCATGGGTTATACCGCTCAAACGTTTACGGACGTCTCGGTGAGCGGCGATCTGACCACAACTCTCAATATCACCCTGCAGGAGACGGCGGTCGGTATTGAGGAACAGATCATCGAGTACAAAGCTCCGGTCGTCAAATTAGACGTCGCGGGCAAAGAAGTGCGCATCACCGGCAAGGACATGGAGACGCGCGCGGTCACGAGTATCAGCAGTTTGCTGCAGCGGCAGCCGGGATTCAAGGTGGACCCGGAAGGCGCCATGCACGTGCGCGGCGGCCGCGCGAGCGAAATGCTGGTGAAAGTGGACGGCGTGGACTTCCGCGATCCGCTGGTGACGAGTTCGAAGCAGATCGTCAATCTTTCCGCCTTGAACGTGGAAGAGATTGAGGTTCTGACGGGCGGCGACGCGCGCTACGGCGGATTCCAGTCGGCGCTCATCAACGTGACGACGCCGGAAGGTTCGATGACGAAGTATTCGGGCGTTCTGGAATGGCGCACCGACCGGTTGTACCAGGAGACCATTGACTACACGCCGTGGTCAAAGAATCCGGATGCAATTCCGGCACAGGATTGGGACGATCCGTATTTCAATCCGGATCCGCTCAAACTGCGGCGCAGCGGTTGGGACACGGATCAGTACGATTACTCGCTGTCGGGTCCGGTTCCCTTCGCAGACAAGTTGATCGGCCGCGAGAAGCTGAGCTTCTTCACGTCGGGAACGGCGCGGCTGACGAACACGTCCACTCCCTATAATATACACCGCGACGCCAGCGATTATATGGGAATCGGGATCAATCTTCCGGAGCGGCAGAACAACGAGTATTCGACGTTCTGGAAGCTGACGTACCGGTTGGACAAAACCAAGAAGCTCAATCTCACGTATCAGCACGACTTTTCGCAGTGGGATATTTATCCGGACGGCGAAGCGGCATACGACGGGATCAACGGCTGGCAATATAAATATAACGTTTTAAACCGCCCGTACGCGAAGACGAAGCGGCAAGCCGTGAGCATGGCTTTTTCGCACAATCTTTCCAAGAATACGCTGTATGAGTGGAGCATCGGCAATTTCCGCACTTCAACGCAGGTGCGGCCGCGGGGCAAGAATCCGGACCAGTTTACGTTAAGCGATGCCGCGGAAGACGACGACCGCCGCGTGGTCGGAGCCGTAGACCAGAACAATAACGGCTATCTGGACGGCTACGTGGACGCCAATCGCAACGGAAAGTATGACGGTTCCGGCGAAGGTTATGACGACACGAACAATAACGGCCAATGGGATCGCGGCGAAGACTGGGTGGATCTGGACGGCGACGGCGTTTTTGACGACGCGGAGCCGTGGATTGATCGTCCGAGTTCGGATGGCATCAACAATATCGGCGTCTGGGATTCCTGGGATCCGTTCACGGATTTAAACGGGAACGGCCGCTGGGATCCGGCCGAACCGCAGCTGAACGAGCAGGATTGGAACCGGAACGGAGTGTGGGACGGCGAGCGGTTCCAGGACGCGAATAGCAACGGCCGCTATGACGGTTTCGGCGAAGGCTATGACGACAAAAATTTCGACGGTGATATTGACCGCCGCGATTTGTATGATCGCGATAATGAATTCACCGGCGAGCCTTTTATAGACGGAGACTACTGGAACGACACGGGCGAACCTTTTGTTGACCTGCCGGACGCCAACGGATTGTACAACGGGACATGGGACGCGGGTGAAACGTGGTTCGATCTGCCGAGTTCGTACGTCGGCAATGCCCTTTTCCGGGGGACGCCCACGACCGACGGCGTCTACAACGGACCGAACAACGCTTTCGACGAATACGAACTATTTACCTACAAAGCCGACGTGGGCTTTGGCATGGATCCGCGTTTCCCGGTTCTCTACACTTGGGAAGACATCCGGCGAGGCATTCAGAACGGCGGTTCGGAGTGGATGAACCTGGGCTTCGACAATCTGGGCCAGGCGCTTTATCTGCACTGGATCGAAGGCAAGTCCACGTGGGAAAACGCTTCGATGGACGATCAGGATCAGCCGGTGTTTGATATTCCCAATTTGGTCTGGGATGCCGGATCGGAGACGTTTACGGATTATAACGGCAACGGGCGGGACGATCCGCTGCCGGATTATTTCCTCAATCCGGGTCAATGGGATGACCGTTGTTTCTGGCAAGACCGGCAGACGGAAGAATGGTCCACGAAGCTGGATTTAACGAGTCAGGTCAATAAATTCCACGAGATCAAGTCGGGATTCGAGCTCAAGTACCGCATGTTGACGATGAACTCGATCGAGAGTCCGGACGAACGCTATACGAATACGGATGTTCCGCTGCCGGAAGGTTCGCCGTACCCGGATCGGGGCGGCATCCGCGATTTCTACGAACACAAACCGTGGGAAGGCGCGATTTATTTCCAGGACAAGATGGAATTCGAGGGGATGATCGTGAAAGCCGGCTTGCGCAGCGACTTCATCATTCAGCCCAACGCGCTCTTGCAGCAGACGCAGGATCAGGTCTCCGCGAATCAGCCGGGCGCTCTGCTGGCGAAGCGCGGCAAGTTCCAATTGGCTCCGCGCCTCGGCATCAGCCATCCGGTTTCCACCAAATCCAAGCTTTATTTCAACTACGGTCATTACTATCAGACGCCGTCGTTCCAGTACTATTATCGGAGCGCGACGTCGAATTTGTCACCCAACACTCTCATCGGGAATCCGAATCTGGAATACGAGAAGACGGTGTCGTATGAGGTCGGCGTGAATACGGAATTCACGGAGGATTGGGTTCTGGACGTGGCGGGCTACTACCGCGACGTTTACAATCAGATCGGCACGGTGGAACAGCGGGTCGGCCCGATTGTCCTGAACCGTTACTTCAATTTGGGATACGCCCGCGCGCGCGGCTTTGAGTTCTCGGTGGAGAAGAAGCCCGCCAACATGTGGACCGTCAAGTTCAACTACGATTTCTCGTACGCCTACGGCAAGGAATCGGCCGCCACCGCCGGATTGCTGCAACGCTCCAACAACGTTCCGGAGAATCGGGACGAATATCCGCTGGACTGGGACCAGACGCATACGGTATCGGCGTATCTGACCCTGCAAGTCAGCGAGCGCGATCATCCGCGTCCCTTCGGAATCAAGATGTTCAACAATTGGTACAGCACGCTCGAGTTTTCCTACGGGTCGGGTTATCCGTACACACCGTCGAACTATACGGAAAACAAGCCGGATAATCTGATTCTGACGAACTCGGCGCGGGTTCCGAACTCGGTGATCGTGGACTGGAAGTTCGATAAGTACTGGAAACTATCAAAGCATTTCCGACTGGCGACGGGATTTGAGATTTACAATCTGCTGGATCGCCGGAATCTTCGCGGAGTATTCGCGGAAACGGGCAACGCGTACGATTCCAGCCATGAAGCCGATCAGACGGACCGCTTCGACGCCAATTTAGGATCGGATTACGATCACAATCCGCGCAACTACGGTTCGCCGCGGCATATTCTGCTGCACTTCAGGCTGCAGTTCGAGTAAGATCAGCCGACTTGTTCGATCATTCACTGGCGGCTTCGAGCCGCGTTCGACCCACGAACCACGCACCGGTGAAAGCATAATGAAATCTACTTTATTTTACGGGATTCTGTTTTGTTCGCTGCTGGCACTCCTTCTGGCCGGCTGCTCAGAACCTACCGTGACCCCGCCACAGCCGGTTATTGTCAGGCTGGACGGAACTCCGCTGAATACCGCCTCCGATGTTCTGGCTCCGGTCAGTCCGCCCTATATTCTCAAATCCGACTGGATCATCGAAGCCGGCCGCACGGTAACGATTCAGCCGGGCACGGAGATCATGGTGGACAGCCTGTGGTGGATAGACGTTCGCGGCCAGATGATTGCGCGCGGAACGCCGGAAAGCCCGATTGTCTTCACGAGTTCGTACATCGTCCCGGATTTGGGACAGTGGCGGGGCATCAAGCTTCGCAACGGGAATCCCGACCAGCAATCGGTGTTCGAGCATTGCATTTTCAAGTACGGCGCTTATTTCGATCTGGACACGACGAAGCGGGACGTTCTGGAAGACAGCGTCGTGGAAGCGAACACGTTCCGGGGCATGCTGTGCGTGCGGAATTCGCGTCCGATTATCGAACGCTGCGTGGTGATGTACAATCAGAACAACGCGGTTTTCCTGTCGGGATCGCAGTGCGCTCCGCGCATCCGCTACAACATTTTCTGGAAGAACGACGCTTCCGGCGTGCGCGCGGATCTGACGGCTCCGGTTCCGCAATCGGTCGGGCAGCCGAACATGCCGGATGTTTCCTACAACTGCGTGTCGGAGAACAGCGCGCTGAATTTTCTGTACGGGATTGATTCGACGCTGTACGGGCGGAAGCAGAAGCGCAACGCCAATCTGGACAGCTGCGACTTTTTCTATAATATCAATTTGCCGCCGCTGATGAACGATCCGCTGTACGGGGATTTGACGCTGCAGTCGTGTTCGCCGTGCGTAGACGCGGGTCCTGTGGGAGAAGATCTGGATCCGGACGGCACTCGTCCCGACATGGGCAGCGTGCATTACGTGCAGGTACCGGGCGAATTGCGCGGCTTAATAGAAAACGACACGCTGTACGCGAACGTGGCCTATCGCATGTCCTGCCACGCCAAGATTGACAGCGCCCGCACGATATACGTGGAGCCGGGTACGCAGATCGAGGTTACGGGATTGTACACGTTTGAAGTGGAAGGCCGGCTGGTCTTCGACGGAACGGCGGGAAACCGGATCCGCATTCACCGGCTGGACCACGCGCACGACGTCTGGGGCGGTTTCCGCTTCCGCAATTATGATTCGCTGGGCGCGGCTTCCGTCTTCCGGTATACGGACATCGTAGACTATCAGCAGATTGACATCTACAAGCCGGGTCTGGCTTTTGAGGGCTGCCTGTTCGAAAACGGATTCTACTGGGGCGTTCTGGTCCAAACGAACACGCTGGCCGCGGCGGACACGACCAGCTTTTCGCACTGCACGTTCCGCTCCTGCGGTCAGGCCGCGGTGGCCGCGTTCGCTTCGGCGGTCACGGTGCGCAATACCGTGATCGAGAACTCCAGCGGACACGGCATCTGGCTGACGGAGAGTCTGTCGTCATCGCAAATCACGAACTGCATTGTCCGCGACAACCGCGTGACCGGCTTGTCCCTGGAGGAATTTTCGAGTCCGCTGGTGGTGAACAACGTATTTCTGCGGAACGATTATTTCGGGCTGTACATGAAAAACAACTGTCTGCCGCAGGTGTACAACAACGTCATCTACGACAACGGGCGGTACGGCATCTACGCGCAGTTCTCTTCCACGCCGACCTTGCGGTATAACGACGTTTACGGACATTTCGTCATTACGCGCGGGGACACGTCGTTTTACGATATGGTTCCCGGCACGCTGGCCTGCGAGAGTTGTCTGCGAGTGAATCCGGCGTTTACGGGTGAAACGGATCAGCGGCTGGCGGCGGGATCCCCGTGCATTGACGCCGGCGATCCGAGCGTTCCGTACAACGATGCGGACGGTTCGCGCAACGATATCGGCGCTTACGGCGGCCCGGCCGGCACGGCGGTGGGCGCGATCCGCGCACCCGCGCAGTTTGTCCCCTTGGCTTCAAAATAATTTTAGCATTCCCATACAGAGCGCGGCACTCCGCACGCTCTCGCTGGAGGTTTGACATCTATGCACAGGATTTCCGTTCGAGCCGTTCTAACGCTTATCTTGACCTGGGCAGTGGTAATGCCTGCGAATGCGGCTATGGGTCCGTACGATCAGACACGGGAACGCGGCCCCATTCGTCCGTCTTTCGCCAACCCGAATTTCGAGAATCGGGTGCACAACGCCGGCAAGATGTGCATGAACATCACCAACTACGGATATCTGGGGAACGA
>Ga0105104_10002285_pt1 | contig 14105 bp, 13 predicted proteins | sample PPLLaktember2015_3_FD_87034 | JGI IMG/M metagenome (GOLD analysis project Ga0105104, IMG submission 87034) | Freshwater sediment microbial communities from Prairie Pothole Lake near Jamestown, North Dakota, USA - PPLs Lake P7 Core (6) Depth... | ecosystem: Environmental > Aquatic > Freshwater >... | reverse complement strand
ATTGCCTTTTCGTCTTCCATAATCGGATAGACGTTGCCCAATTCCGTTGGCAGGTAAAAATCGGGTTCGTCTAAGAAGACGCCCGGCAGGTGGGTATGCCCGACAAAGCAGATGTGCTTGACTCGCTCGAAAAGGACCCGGACTTTTACGGGGTTGGTATAAACGTCGTCGGGAAAGATATATTCGTTAATCGGTTTTCGCGGCGAGGCGTGAAGGAAATCTACCGTTGCGGCCGTATCGCCGAGCTTGGCCTTGAACATTCGGCGCATTGGAAGCTTGCCTAAGAATTCCCATCGCTTGTCGCGGGGGGGCTTGTCCGGCTCTTCTTCGAGGTTGGAACGCGTCCAGAAACTGGCCTGTTCCGCGCCATAGTTGAAGTTTGTCGGCTCGTAAAGCGTCGCGTAATCGTGGTTGCCCATCACACACCATTTGGTCTTGTTGATAACCAGGTCCAGGCATTCGCGCGGATTGGGGCCGTAGCCGATGACGTCGCCGAGACAGTAAATGGTCTTTATGCCCCTGTTTTCGATGTCCGCAAGGACCACCGACAGGGCCTCGATATTCGAATGTATATCGCTTATAATCGCAAACATAGCTTCTCTTTGTATTGGTTTTATATACGCCGGGCATATACGGCCTGGCGACGAAAGGATACTTAATAACAAAAAAGGCGTGAAAAGGCCAGAGTATTTGTTATCCTTATTGCCATGAATTTGCTTGAGACTAATGAGCTGATAAAAAAGTACTCCGGAAGGCCGGTCGTCAACGGGGTATCGGTAACCATTGCCCACCGCAGTATCGTCGGGCTTCTCGGGCGAAACGGCGCGGGCAAAACCACCACTTTCCGTATGATTATGGGTATGATAACCCCCGAAGGCGGTAAAGTTACCTTCGACGGGAACGATATAACAAAGCTGCCGATGTATAAAAGGGCCCAGCTTGGTATCGGCTATCTTTCCCAGGAACCGAGCATTTTCCAGCGTCTGAGCGTCCGCGACAATCTTTACGCGATTCTCGAAACGATGCCGCTTACAAAACAGCAGCGAAACAGCAGGGCGGACACGCTTATTGAACGTTTCGGCCTGACCGAGGTCGTCGGCAGTCAGGGCAGGTTCCTTTCGGGAGGTGAACGCAGAAAACTCGAAATCGCACGCGCGATGGTAACAGAACCCTCACTGATTCTCTTAGATGAGCCGTTCAGCGGCGTTGACCCCATTACCGTTCAGGATTTGCAAAAAGACATTCGCCATCTCGTCAGCGACGAAGGCGTCAGTATCCTCATTACCGACCATAACGTCGAAAGGACGCTGGAAGTAGTAGATAAGGCGTATATCATCGACCATGGCATGGTCCTGGCGGAAGGAACCCCTTCGCAGATTATACAGAACGAAATCGTCAGAAAGACATATTTGGGCAACACATTCGACGGCGACGAATATGACTGAGATAAATGTCGATAGTTGTCATATCACGCATTACCCGGCAGGGGTGCTGGGCGAGGCCTCGCAGCCGGTCGAGAAAATCGACGATAACATTCGCCGGCTGGTAGTTAAGATGGCGGACCTTATGGTTGAGCTTAAAGGCATTGGTTTTGCCGCACCTCAGGCGGGAGTGCCGCTGCGCCTGTTTATCATTTCAATCGACGGTTCGAGGGAAAACGCCAGGGTATATGTCAATCCTGTAGTCAAACCTGAGGGGCCGGTCGTGGAAAATGAAGAAGGATGCCTCTCAGTCCCGGGCGTTTATACGAAAATCAAGCGATACGCCAGGGCGACCGTTACCGCGACGGACCTCGACGGCAAGATGTTCGTTGAGGAGGCAGAAGGTCTTTACGCGCGGGCGCTGCAGCACGAGTTCGACCACATAGAGGGCGTAACGATTGTGAAACGTATGTCAACGACCTCTCATATCGCGCACCGCAGGCAATTGAAAAAACTCGAAGAGGCGGCCGGCGACACCGGCTCCTGACAATCCACGGATACGGAAAAATGAATATCGTTTATTTAGGAAGCGGCCGGTTCGGTTTGCCTTGTCTGGATGCGATTATTCAGTCGGGTCACAAAATAACCCTCGTTGTTTCTCAGCCGGCACAACCCGCGGGAAGAGGGCGAAAATTATCTCATACCCCGGCGGCAAACTGGGCATTCGAACATTCGATTCCTGTTATTGAAACCGCTGACGTAAACGCCCCTGAAATAATCGATACAATAAGAAAATGCGGTCCCGACCTTTTCGTCGTTATCGCCTTTGGACAGAAAATAAGTAAAGAGGTCGTTGATATCGCACCAAAAGGAGCAATAAACGTCCACGCGTCGTTACTACCTAAATATCGCGGCGCCGCTCCTATAAACTGGGCGATTGTCAACGGCGAACAGGAAACAGGCATCAGCATAATCACGATAGCGGAAAAGATGGACGCGGGCGAAATCCTCGCGCAGGCCAAAACGCCAATTGAATGGGACCAGACAGCAGATGAGCTTGGCCAGCGACTCTCGGAACTGGCCGCGCCCGTGCTTATCGAAACCATCGGCCGAATCGCCGCGGGCACAGCCCAATACGTAAAACAAGACGATACCCAGGCCACACGCGCCCCAAAACTGAAAAAAACCGATGGTTTTCTGGATTTCTCTGCCCCGGCCGAAGTGATTAATAGAAAAATGCTTGGTTTTTGGCCCTGGCCGGGCGCTACCGCTGTTTACAATTCGAAGGAATCTGGCCGGGTTGAAAAAGTCACATTCGCAAAAGCTGAAATTCTGAAAATGCCTGATACCGAAAATCTGCCGCCGGGCACAATCGACGAAAACCTCAACGTTATCTGCGGCCAAAATCGTCTTCAGATTATGCAGCTCAAACCCGAGAATTCCCGCCTGATGAATTATGCTGATTTTGTCAACGGCCGGCACGTCCTTTCGGGAGACCGCTTCACCAAAATCGAGACAGAAGTTTGATATGTCTATGCGCAGGCCTACAACCGCCCGCAGTATCGCAGTCGAAGTGCTCTGCGAGGCGCAATTGCGCCAGGTCTTTGCCGGCGAATTACTTGATAAGTATTTGCAGTTGACCGAAAGGCAGCGTGCTACTGACCTGGTATTCGGTGTAATAAGAAACCGCACCGTTATCGACACGGTTATCAGAAGGTTTTCATCATATTCAACTGAACAGGTTCCCGACAAAATTCTTAACGTGCTTCGCGTAGGCGTTTATGAGCTTGTTTTTTGCCCGCAGGCAGCCGAGTACGCGATAGTTAATGAGGCGGTTGAATACACAAAAAACTCCGCGAATCGAAAGCAGGCGGGTTTTGTCAACGCGGTTCTACGCCAGACGCTGAGACACATAGTCAGCCGGCAGAAAATTCTTGACCAGGCCCTTCCGCCTAACACTTTGCCGCAATCGACGGATATGGGTTGTGAATTCAGTATCGAATTGCTCCCTGACCGGAATGTTTCGCCTGTTGAATATTTCAGCATTGCTTTTTCGTTACCCGCCTGGCTGGTAGGTGGATGGCTTTCTGAATACGGCCTTGAACAGACCATGCAGATTGTTTTTGCGAGCAATCGCAGACCAAGCGTTTACCTGAGACCGAATCCGCTTAAAACAACAGCCGGAGAACTTGCGGAGAAGCTCAAAGCCGCTGAAGTTGAATGCGAGGTTGAGCTTGAATCGCAAATGATAAAACTGATAAGTCCCGGCTCGATAACGGCGCTGCCCGGCTTCGATGAGGGCTTGTTTAGCGTTCAGGATTTATCCGCCGCGGAAACGGTCCGGCTTTTAAATCCTCAACCGGTCTGGACTATTCTCGACCTTTGCGCCGCGCCGGGAACTAAGACGATACAGCTTGCCCAGACCGCCGGCGGAACCGCGAAAATATTGGCGACTGACATAGACAGCTCGCGTCTCCGGAAGGTCAAAGAAAATGTCGCTCGTCTCGGCCTTTCCCACTTTGTCACAGTCATAGAATATGATGCTCTCGATGATTTTGTTAAGCGGTTTGGCGATTTTGACTGCGTTCTGGTTGATGCTCCGTGTTCAAATACAGGGGTTTTGGCTCGAAGACCCGAAGTCAGGCATAGAATTACCCCGGATAGTATCGCTAAATTAACAAAGGCGCAGGGGGATTTGCTTTGTAAGGCCGCCAAACTGCTTAAACCCGGCGGCGTTTTATGTTACAGCACCTGCTCAATACAGCCCGAGGAAGACAATGTCCTGGTAAAAAGTTTTTTGCGGGATAATCCCGGCTTCAAGCTTAAAGCCGAAAAACTGATTTTCCCCTCGGCTCAACAGCCGGATCACGACGGGGGGTATGCGGCGATTATGGAAAAGGGGTCAGGAACCTTTTCCGGCGGAGGTTTGTGATTGAGTTTTTTTGCCGGATTGCTCTTGACGGGATTTGAGTAAATTGTTAAGTGATTGTCAGTGGCATGGCCTTTGGCCGTGTTTTTGTGCCAGGGTTGGCTTATATAAAAGGTAATGTAATTGAAAGGAGGCCGTTATGGCAAAGTTGACAGGTTTAACGTTAATCATAGTAGCATGTTGTGTTCTAGCCGGGTGTAATAAGGTCGATACAGGCCAGGCGCAGATTTTACCTACCCCGGTGAACATAGCTCAGCCGCCGACGATTGAAACCGGCAAAACCGGTGAAGGGGAATTAGCTGAAAAAGTGGCCGATGCCCGCCAGGCGTATCGCCGCTCGCTGGAGGTGCTGCTTCAGCATTACAACAAGTCGGGCAACAATATGAAGCTCGGCTGGGCGCAAAAGGAGCTTGACGCGTTAAATACGATGCCGCAGTATGATTTTGTCGTTGAGGCGACGATGGCCGGCCCCAACCTCAAGGCGACCAAGTCGGTGTCGGAGGCCGATTATCTCTATAACGACGCCGTCCGGCTCGAAGAACAGGCCGGGCAGTTTATGATTATCAAAGATGATAACCTGCTCCGCGTTGCGCTTGATAAATACAATCAGTTGATAAGCAAGTTTCCCTCAAGCGATAAAATAGACGACGCGGCCTATCGGGCGGCGGGAATCTATGAGCACTTCAAGGATTACACCATTGCTGTTCTGTATTACCAGAGGGTCTATCAATGGGACTCGGCAACCCCTTATCCCGCCAGGTTCAAGGCCGCGCATATCCTCGACACGCGGCTTCACAGGCGGGCTGAGGCCCTGCAACTGTATCAGGAAGCATTGGCCAAGATTACCAGGGCCGATGAGCACCCCCAGTGGCAGCGGCTTGCTGGGCAGAGGGTAAAGGAGCTGATTGGCGAAGTCCAGCCCCCCGAGCCGGAGATTAAGCCGCCGCACTAAGCCAAAGTGTAAATTGCGATGATGGGCCTGACTTTCGGCACGCCGGGGGTCAGGCCCTTATGATTTTAGAAGGCGATGTTGACTGAGTTTGAACGAAAAATAGCGGATTTTTTTCTGGCCGAGCGTCTTTTGAAGACCGGCGAAAAGGCGCTTCTCGCCGTTTCCGGCGGCGCGGATTCGACTGCGTTACTTAACGTAATGTCTTCACTGTTCCCGGCTCGTATTTGCTGCGCTCATATCAATCATCAGTTAAGAGGCGTTGAATCAGACCATGACCAGGATTTTGTCGTTGAGCAGTGCCGCAAGCTTGACATTCCCGTAACTATCGAAAAAATCGACGTTCGCAATTACGCACAAATCAAAAAACTGTCGATTGAAACTGCCGCCAGATGCCTGCGAAGGGAATCTCTGTTTGAAATCGCGAAAAGTCAAAACTGCACTTGCGTAGCGACCGCCCATCATAAAAACGATAACGCCGAAACCACCCTGCATCGAATGAGTCGCGGCACGGGCTTTCGGGGGCTTTGTGGAATCTGGCCCGCGAAACAGTTTTTGCCTGATATGAGGTTCATAAGACCTCTGCTTTGCGTTACGCGCGATGAGATTATTCAGTATCTCAGTGGTCGTAATCTGAAATGGCGACAGGACAGGACCAATGACGACCTTGTGTATAAGCGCAACTTCATTCGACATCGTTTGCTGCCGGTCTTGCAGAAGGATTGCGAAGGTTCTCTTATTGACGAATTATCCGAGCTTGCGAAAGCATCCCGCGGATTTTATGGGCGGGTTTGCTCCTTGGCCGAGGCGATTTGGCCCGATGTCGCAACTGTTGACAAGCAGATCGTAACTTTGGATTCAGTCCGACTGAATACGCAGCCCTCTGAGGTGAAAATTGAGATTATCCGCCGGGCTGTCGCTTTACTGGGTTGCGGCGAGCAGGATTTTACGGAACAACACTATGAAAATATTCTGAAGTTATTAGATAATGCCACGGTGCAATTGCCCGAAAACATAGAGGCGCATCGGCAGGGGGGCAAAATCACCTTTATCCTCAGCCGGGCATGCGAAGACCGCAAAAAAGAATATATAATAAAATCTGCGGATGTTGTCGCATTGAAAGTGCCGGGGAAAGCCCTGTTTAGCCATTATACCATCGAAGCCGAGGTCTTCGATTATGATGAAGCCATGTTTAAGAAATTCAGAATAAGTAAAAATAACACCGTCGAATGGTTCGATTTTGACCAGTTGAAGCTGCCGCTGGAAATTCGTTTCCGCAGGCCCGGCGACAGGTTCCGGCCGCTCGGCCTGGCGGGCGAGAAAAAAGTCGGCAAATTTCTGACGACCGCAAAGGTATCATCCTCAGTGCGGCGAAAAATGTTTGTTATCGCCGACAGTGAGAAAATAATCTGGCTTTGCCCGGTGCGATTGAGTGAGCGGGTCAAAGTTACGGAACAGACAAAGAGGGTTTTGCAATTGAAGGTTGTGTTATAATTGGTTTTACTGCTGTTCAGGAGAATCGAACAATTCCGGCTGGTCGGCCGTCTCTTTCTTGTGATATTTCAAACCCAGATGCGAGCTGCCGTCTTTGGTGATTTCCCTGCCGCGTTTTGTCCTGCGGACAAAGCCGATTTGCAGCAGGAACGGCTCAACCACGTCTTCCAGCGTGTCTTTTTCCTCGCCCAAAGTCGCCGCGATTGCTTCTATCCCGGCAGGGCCTCCCTCATAAACGCCCGCGAGCACTCGCAAAAAAGACCTGTCTAATTCGTCAAGCCCAAGTTCGTCAACCTGCTCCATTTTGAGCGAGCTTTCAACGATTGCGGTTGTGAGTTTGCCCTGCCCCTTGACCTGGGCGTAGTCCCGCACGCGTTTCAGCAGCCGATTGGCGATTCGAGGCGTGCCTCGCGAACGGGTCGCGATGAGGTTCAGCGTTCCTTCGTCGCAGGTCAATTGAAGAAGTTTGGCTGACCGTTTGAGGATTAAACTCAGTTCATCCACGCTGTAAAATTCAACGTGATAAAGCATCCCGAATCTGCTGCGCAATGGCGCGCTCAATAATCCCGCGCGCGTGGTTGCGCCAATGAGTGTGAATCGCTTGAGCGGGAAATTTATCGTTTTTGCGTGCAGGCCGCTATCGACTGTAAAATCGACCCTGAACTCTTCCATTGCCGGATACATAAATTCTTCGACAGGCGTGCTCAGCCGGTGCACCTCGTCGATGAAAAGTATATCCCCGGTTCCGATATTGCTCAAAAGCCCCATCAAGTCGCCCTGTTTCGTCAGCGCAGGCCCCGACGTGCACCTGATATTGGCGCCCATCTCGTTTGCGACGACGTTGGCGAGCGTTGTTTTACCCAATCCGGGAGGCCCGTAAAACAGGATATGTTCCAGCGGCTCGTTTCTCTTCTTCGCCGCCTCAATCGCGATTTTGACCTTGTCGATAACTTTCTGCTGGCCGATACATTCGGACAGCGATTTCGGGCGCAGCGAAACATTGAAGTTTTCCTCTGCCTCATTTCTCGATTGCCCCGTTATTACCCTGTCTATCGCCATTAGACCTCAATTCCCTGTTTCATTCTATAAACCAGCGGCACAAGTTCTTCCGCGGCCTTTATATCCGGATGCTTTTTGCACGCAAGCTCGATCAATTCCATCGCCTCGTTTCTTTTCTCGCCCCAGGCAATTAAAATCTCCAGTGTCTCGGCCTGGTATGGCTTGAAGGCGGGCGCAGGCGCTCCCGTTGGTCCGACTCCGATTGCGAATCGGCCTAATTTGCCTTTGAGTTCCGCGATAATCTGCTGGGCCGTCCTTTTGCCGATGCCATCAAGCGCGGTCAGCGTCTTGTCGTCGCCGTTTTCTATCGCTGAGGCGATACTGGCTATCGGTATTGCCAGCGAGCGAAGCGCTTTTCTTATACCGATTCCCTTGACGCTGGTGAATTTCGCGAAAAACTCTCTTTCGCCGTCGCTTAAAAACCCGACGATTCTCGGTACGAGGTTTCCCCCGCCTAATGAACCTTCGTAATATTCCATCGTGCAAAACGTAACGACCGAGCCGATACTGCCCGATAGCGCGCTGATGCAATATCCGGGCAGCATAACCTCGTAAGATATCGAGCCGACCTGCACTAAGGCGCTATCGGTCTCTAACTTTACAAGTTTTCCTTCTAATCGCGCTATCATAATTTATTTAGTGTAATCAACACTTTTTAACGAATTCGCACAGCACATCGCTATCGATATCGCATCCGCGACGTCAGGCGGCTTGGGCAATTCCCGCAAAGACAAAATCGTTTGTATCGTTTTCTGCATCTGCTCCTTCGACGCGTGCCCGTTACCCGTAATCGATTTCTTAATTCGTGTCGCCGCGAAGCTTTTGACCTCGATACCCGCCGCCGCGCATCTCTGCAATATAACGCCTCTTGCGTGCCCCATCAATATCGCAGTTCGCGGATGAGCATAATGCGAGTACAATTGCTCCACCGCCACGACCTCTGGTCTGAATCTTTCAAGCACCGAATCAATATCCTCTGCTATCTGCTTCAACCTCGTCTCAATCGCCTTACTGCCGGTCGTTCTAAACACTCCCGCCTCTATCAATTGGTTGTCATTCCCGCGAAAGCGGGAATCCATTCTTTTCGTATCAATGCACGCATACCCGCAAACCTGTAATCCCGGGTCTATCCCTAAGATTTTCACTTCATTCTCCAGCCGGTAACCCCGCCGGGTTTGTCTTCGAGAATAATCCCGATTTCCTCGATTTTTTTTCGCAGCGCATCCGCCGTAGTAAAATCCTTATTCTGTTTTGCCGTTTTTCTTTGCTCGATGATAACGCCCACAAGCTTATCCAGCATCGCCTCGTTGCCTTCGCTTTGCTGCTGATACTGTTCTTTCACGATACCCAGTACATCTCCACCGAGTTTCGTAAACATATCGTCAATCTTTATAAGTATTTTATAAGTTACGTTATTTGCCGTATATGCATGCTTGAGGAATTTAAATAAATCTCCAGAAGGTGTTATAGGATCGCTATCCTTGAGTAGGTCATTAGAATAATTTACAAGATCGAATATTGCAGACAACGCAACTGATGTGTTTAGGTCGTCATTCATCGCTTTCTCAAATTTATCTTTTACGTTCTCTATATATCTTTCAACATTATCGTAGATTGAACTTGAGTTAATGTTTTCAGATAATATTTGGTGAGAGGTATCTTGTTCGTCTGATGCATTGATGTCATTCAGTTGATTACACGTGTTTTTGATTTTTTTCCTTACTGCTATAACGGCATCAGTTATCTTGTCATATCCGCTTTGAGCCGCGTGAAGGGCTTCATCAGAAAAATCAAGCGTGCTTCGATAATGACTGGTTAAAATGAATTGCCGAACAGCAAGTGAATCGTATTTTCTGCTTAATTTCTCATGCTTCGGCTCTTCTGAATCGGTGAAAACCTGTTTTAGCGTGATAAAGTTGCCCAAGCTCTTGCCCATCTTCTGGCCATCGACGGTTACCATATTATTATGAATCCAGTATTTGGCGAATTGTGCGCCCGTAGCCGCCTCGGCCTGCGCGATTTCGCACTCGTGGTGCGGAAACTGGTTTTCCAGCCCGCCGCCGTGAATATCGAAGGGTTGACCCAGGTATTTTGTGCTCATAACCGAGCATTCTAAGTGCCAGCCTGGAAAACCCTGCCCCCATGGACTTGGCCATTGCATAATATGATTCGCCTCCGCCTTTTTCCAAAGCGCGAAATCCGCTGGATTCTTCTTTTCTCCCGATACCTCAACCCGGGCGCCAGCCATCATATCCTCGACCTTTCGGCCCGATAGCTTCCCATACTCCTCGAATTTCGACACATCGAAATAAACCGAGCCATTCGCTTCGTAAGCGAAACCCTTCTCAATCAGCGTCTTGACTAATTCTATCTGCTCAACGATATGCCCGCTCGCCCTGGGGCTTATATCGGGTCTCACGCAATTGAGCTTGTCCATATCCTCGAAATAGCTTCGAGTATAAAGCTCCGCCAGAGCCATCGGGTGCTTATGGACCTTCGCCGCTGCTTTTGCGATTTTATCTTCGCCCTGGTCGGCGTCATCTGTCAAATGCCCCACGTCCGTGATATTCTGAACGTATGTAACGTTATATCCGAGGTATCGCAGGTATCGGACGAGTATATCGAAACTCACGTAGCTTTTCGCGTGACCTAAATGCGCATGCCCATAAACCGTAGGCCCGCAAACATATATCCCGACCCTGCCCTCATTTACCGGCTTAAACTCCTCTAACCGCCTCGTTAAGCTGTTGTATAATTGCAATCCCATTTACTTATACCCTTTTAACTTTTTTTCTTAATAATGCGACCGCCGTAGCCGCTATTGCCATTCCTTCGCCTATTTCGCCAAGGCCTTCGTTTGTTTTGGCCTTTACATTTACCGCGTTGAAATCGATTCCCAGAAGTTCCGCGATACAGCGTTTCATCTGGCCTTTGAACTGCTCTAAGCGGGGCTTTTCCGCGTGTACCGTCACATCAACGTTCATGACCACCCATTTTTTCTCTGTCAGCCGGTCCTTTACCATCAAAAGCATTCCCTTGCTGTCGGCGTCTTTCCACTGCGGGTCGGTATCGGGAAATAGCGTTCCGATATCGCCCATGCCGGCCGCTCCGAGCAACGCATCCATAACCGCGTGCAAAACCGCGTCCCCGTCGCTATGCCCCAGTAATCCCATAGGAAAAGGGACTTGCACACCGCCCAGCATCAGCTTCCTGCCTTCGACAAGCCGGTGAATGTCGGTTCCTATGCCTGCTCGAAACTCGATTGGTTCTTCTTCAATCACAGCGTTCCCTTTGTGCTGGGAATATCTTTACCCACTATCTTCACCGCCTGCCCCAGCGCCTGGCCCACTGCCTTGAAAATCGCTTCAGCAATGTGATGGCTGTTCGTCCCGTAGGGCACGTTTATATGCAGGTTAAATTTACCCGCGTTCGCAAAACTTCGCAGCATCTCCTCAAGACACTGAACGTCGAACTCGCCGATTTTGTCCGTTCTGTATTGCGCGTTATAAACGCAGCTCGGCCTACCAGATAAATCAATCGAAACATTCGCCAAAGCATCTTCCATTGGCACAGAACTGTTGCCGTATCTGCTGATGCCTCTTTTGTCGCCCAGTGCCTCATCTAAGCACTGCCCAAGACAAAGCCCTATATCTTCAACTGTATGATGTGCGTCAACGTTAAGGTCGCCCTTGGCCTTAACGACCATATCAATCCTGCTATGCTTGCTCAGGTGCGTCAGCATGTGGTCCAGAAACCCGACACCCGAATCTATCTCATATTTGCCTTCTCCATCTAGATTCAATTCGATAGCGATATCTGTTTCCTTCGTCTTTCTGTGTTTTTTTACCGTTCGCTGTTTCATAATGGTATCCTTTCCAGTCCCGCTTATTCTAACCGCGGAGGAGGAAAATCAATAGCACACGTTTCATTTCAGGGATTCGTATTTGAAGTTCTTAAATTTAACCTGCCCCTCGCCTATGGAACAAAGACCAAGCCGTAAACTTAAAAATCCGCCAAGAACATTATGGTTATAACCGGTAACTTCAAGAGAATTTTCTATTTTCTTCCATTTCTCCCCGTCAACACTGTAAAACATATCAACCGTATTATTGATATTTTTGAGACGCAGGAAAACGTGATTTTTAATCACCTTTTTTTCGGTGGGGAATTGCCAGCCCCGAAGATTGGCTAAAATATTTTCTTTGTCTGCCAATATCCCCGAACAAGCACGATTATCATAGAAAAGAACTAATCCGCCGGTTGCCTGCCCCTCAATAAACATCTCTACCTGCGCCGTGTAGGAATGGTCCGACGGAATGCAAAGCAAGGGTGAACAATCGCCGATAGAATGACCTTTTGCCTTAATATCTAAGCCGTTACCATCAAATTGGAATCTGCCGGTATCGTATCCGCCGAAGAATTTCCATTGCGGTTTTAACGTGTCGCCGTCAAAGCTGTCGTTTAGTGCCTGCCCTTTTAACGAAGATATGCCCACGGGTCTTTTAATTGGTTCATCTGTTTTAATACCATCAGGTATTTTATACCAGCCGTCTTTTGTCCATTCTATAGGTTCAAGCAGGGTTTGACGCCCCATATTATAAAATCCGTTTTCATATCCGTGAAAAACTATCCACCATTTTCCCTGTGCGTCTTCGAAAATAGTCCCATGTCCTTTAGACCACCATTTTTCAGAGCTGTTTTTTGTCCTGATGACAGGATTATGCGGTGAATTCTGCCAGGGTCCCAAAGGCGATTTTGAGCGTGCTGAAATTACCATGTGACTCGTGGCGGGACCCGCTGTTCCGCCTTCCGCGGTTGTCAGATAATAATAATCGCCTCGCTTGGCAAGTTTCGGGCCTTCCATACAGAAGCATTCGATGGTCCATTCGCGAGGTATTGGCCAGCCGCTGTAACAATGTTTAAATTCCCCGGTTACAGACAGCCCATCCTCAGACAAAGGAACATACCCTCCGCTGCTGAAATATAAATATCGGTTACCATTAGCGTCTGTAATATGGCCGGGGTCAATATTGCCGATTTTTAAATCTACCGGCTCGCTCCATGGCCCGTTAATTGAATCGGCTGTGACCACATAATTGGTGTTTTTGGCAGGAAAGTAAATGTAGTATTTGTCCTTATATTTAACTAAGTCGGGCGCCCAAACCGAACCTACGTATTTGTGCAGCGCGTTTGTAACCGGCGTCCAGTTAATCAAATCTTTGGATTGCCAGATTAATAATCCAGGATAATACTCGAAAGACGAATGAAGTATATAATAATCGTTGCCGTCAACCAATATGCTCGGGTCAGGGTAATCTCCCGCAAAAATCGGGTTTGTATAATAATCACCCTTTTGCGAGCCTTGCGAGTCTAAAGGTTTCGACATCGCCATCGCCTGCGTCGCTGAAGATGTCAGGCAAAGCAGTATGGCCGGCAGCAGGAAAACACGGAGTCGCATTTTATTTGTTTGTTGAGTTGCGATACTCATTTTATTGGGCCTTTCTGTGCAATTTCGCCGTTCGCTTTTTCATATAGGTATCCTTTCCGAAGCATATTTTAACCGCAGATTTCACGGATTTTTTGCCACAGAGATTTTAAGCCACAGAGGGCACAGAGTCCACAGAGAATTTAACCACTGATTAGAACGGCCTGCCCTGCGTAGCGACAGCGTAGAAGGGATTTACACTGATTTTGCCCGGCTTGCGTTCTGCGGCAAAACCTTTTACCGAAAACAAGCTTTCTACAAAGGTATTTGCCTTGCTCGCGAAGTTCTTCGGCCTTCTTTAAGAAGCCAAGCAAAAAAACACGGTTTAAAACTTCTGTTATCTGTCTTCGGTCGTCCGTCTTCCGTCTTCAGTCCTCCATTTTCCGGTTTAAGAAGGCAAAAACGAAGTCCGGAAACACAAATTCGGGACTTGGAATTTCAATTTTCAAGCTTGGAATTCGGGTTTTGAGACTTGGAATTTGCTTTTCCAAGTCTGGAATTTGCTTTTTCAAGTCTCAAATTTGCTTTTCCAAGTCTGGAATTTGCTTTTTCAAGTCTCGAATTTGCTTTTTCAAGTCTGGTATTTCAATTTCGAAGCTTCGAATTTCGATTTCGAGATTCGACATATCGGACTTTTGACTTGAAAATCGCCGATTCCAGCTTGATTTAGCCGTTTTCAATATGGGACTTATACCAACGGGCATAAAAAAATGCGCGCATTGGGATTTTAGGATTGCGCCCTGCTAAGTTATTGTCATAATGGACTTT
>Ga0105104_10002284_pt1 | contig 14107 bp, 14 predicted proteins | sample PPLLaktember2015_3_FD_87034 | JGI IMG/M metagenome (GOLD analysis project Ga0105104, IMG submission 87034) | Freshwater sediment microbial communities from Prairie Pothole Lake near Jamestown, North Dakota, USA - PPLs Lake P7 Core (6) Depth... | ecosystem: Environmental > Aquatic > Freshwater >... | reverse complement strand
CTTCACCACGGCGGTCTGCCCGGCCTTCAGCGCGGCGATGGCCACGATGAGCTCGGCGGCGTTGCCGAAGGTGGCGTTCAGGAGCCCCCCCAGCCCGGGGCCGAGGTGACAGGCCACGGCCTCGGTCGCCGTGCCGATCCACCGGGCCAGGGGAACCAGTGCCAGGGCGGCGAGCACGAACACCCACGTCCCGGCGTGCAGCCAGGCAGCCACGACGGTCGCCGGCACGAACGCCAGCAGGCCCAGGAAGATCTTGTCCGCGCCGCTCAGGCGAGGACGTGCGGTGGTGGCAGTCACGGACGGGAGGGGTGCTTCTCGCCGGTCCCCTTCCGTGGATCAAGCTGGTAAAGCGGAGGTGCGACCGGAGGTGGTGCGATGGCCGAGCGTTCGCCGCGGAACATGACCAACTACGAGGCCGAGGTCGCCGCCTTTCGCTGGGACCGGCCCGAGCGTTTCAACTTCACCATCGACGTGGTGGACCGATGGGCCAGCGAACGGCCCGACGCGCCGGCGATGCTCCACTGCGACGATCGCGGCAATCGCAAGGTCTACAGCTGGCGCGAGCTCGCGGAGCGCTCGGTCCACGCCGCGCTCTTCCTGCGCGACCTGGGGCTCCGCTCGGGGGACGGCGTCTTCACCATGCTCCCCCGGATCGCCGAGTGGTGGATCCTCGCGCTGGGCTGCATGCGCTCCAACCTCGTCCTCATGCCGGGGACGACGATGCTCACCGGCAAGGACGTGCGGTACCGCCTCGAGCTGGGCCGGGCGCGCGCCGTGGTCACCACCGCCGAGCACCTGTCCAAGTTCGAGGTGGGCGCCCACGCCGACGTCATCGCCTGGGTCTGCACCGACGAGGCGCCCAGGCCCTGGGTTCAGTTCCGGAGCCGGACGGTGGACGGCGCGCGCGCCGCGGAGTTCCCCGACACCGCCGCCGACGACCGGATGCTCGTGTACTTCACCAGCGGCACCACCGGGATGCCCAAGATGGTGCCGCAGACCCACGCCAGCTACGGCATCGGCCACGGCGTCACCGGCAAGTACTGGCTCGATCTCGGGCCGGACGACGTGCACTTCACCCTCTCGGACACCGGCTGGGCCAAGTGCGCCTGGGGGAAGGTCTTCGGCCCCTGGAGCCAGGGGGCGTGCTCGGTGGTCTACGACTTCCGCGGCCGCTTCGAGGGCAAGGCCCTCCTCGGCCTGCTCGCGCGGGAGAAGGTCTCCACCTTCTGCGCGCCGCCCACCGCATGGCGAGCCATCGTGCTCGAAGATCTGAAGTCGTGGTCCTTCCCCGCGCGCCGGCACGTCATCAGTGCCGGCGAGCCGCTCAACCCGGAGGTCATCGAGGCCTGGAAGCGCGTCACCGGCCTCACCATCCGCGAGGGCTACGGACAGACCGAGACGGTGGCCATCGTGGGCATGTTCCAGTGCCTGCCCTTCAAGCCGGGCTCGATGGGGAAGCCCTCTCCCGGCTTCGACGTGCGGGTCATCGACCAGGAGGGTCGCGAGGTTCGGGCCGGGGAGGAGGGGGACATCGCGGTGCGGGTGAAGCCCGAGCGGCCGGTGGGGATGTTCGCCGGCTACCTCGGCGACGAGACCACCAACGCCGCCGCGTTCCGGGGCGACTTCTACGTCACCGGGGACCGCGCGGTGCGCGACGAGGACGGCTATCTCTGGTTCGTGGGACGGGCCGACGACGTGATCAAGACCTCCGGCTACCGGGTGGGGCCGTTCGAGGTCGAGTCGGCGCTCCTCGAGCATCCGGCGGTGGCCGAGTCCGCGGTGGTCGGAGTGCCGGACGAGAAGCTCGGGCAGCGCATCAAGGCCTTCGTCGTCCTCAAGCCGAGCGTGGCCAGCTCCGAGGCGCTGGCGACGGAGCTTCAGGAGCACGTCAAGCGCACCACCGCGCCGTACAAGTACCCGCGGGAGATCTCCTTCGTCACCGAGCTCCCGAAGACGGTGAGCGGGAAGATCCGCCGCGTCGAGCTGCGGCAGAAGCGCTAGGCGAGGAACGCTCGAGCCCGGCGAGGACGTGGTGGTGGACACGCTCATCGATCGGTTCTTGCCCGCGCCGGACGTCCGGACGGTGCACGCGATCCAGATCCGAGCCACGCCGGAGCGCGTCCTCCAGGTGGCCCAGGAATTCGACCTCGAGTCGCTCGGCGCCATCCGCGCGCTGTTCCGCATCCGGGGCTGGCTGCTCCATGCCCGGCCGCTCCCGCCGCACGTCCCGCGGGGGCTCGCGGACCAGCTCACCACGCTGGGATGGGGAACTCTGGCCCACGAGCCCGGGCGGCAGCGGGTGTTCGGCGCCGTCACCCGGCCGTGGGAGGGCGACGTCCGGTTTCGGCCCGTACCGCCGGAGGCGTTCGCCGCCTTCGCCGAGCCGGGGCTGGTGAAGATCGCCTGGACGCTGGAGGCGGAGCCCGACCCGCGCCGGCCCGGCGAGACGATCCTCCGCACCGAGACCCGCGCGGCGGGGACCGACGAGGACGCGCGACGCCGGTTCCGGCGCTACTGGCGACGGGCACGTCCCGGGATCGTCCTCATCCGATGGGTGCTGCTGCCCGCAGTACGCCGGAAGTGTGAAGGTGCGACAGCACCATCCACCACCAGGTGATGCTCCCGGGGTCGGGCGGCACCCTCCCCGGAGTCCGCAGAGACCGAGTTCCACGCGATCCGTCTTCAACATAGAACGCCCGAGTCGGGCCGCGGTCCGTCCTCTCCGCGTCCTGAAAACCCGTGCTGCGGAACTTCCTGAAGGCGATCACCCCTCCTGCCCGGGAACGTCCGGGCGACTGGGTCCAGCATCCGGACTACTTCGTGGGCAAGGAGGCCCTCGCCAAGGACGACGCGGCGGGAGCGCGCGAGGCGTTCCTGCGCGTGCTGGCCGAGCGCCCCGAACAGCTGGACGCGAAGGCGGGCCTGGCGCTGGCGACGTACCTGCTCGGTGACCCGGGAGCGCTCGCCCAGGTCGACGAGGTGCTCACCCGCGCGCTCGGCGGAACGACCGAGCTTCTCCGCGTGACGCTCGAGGAGCTCGGTCCCGCGGCCGAGGCGCGCGCCCTCCGCCCCTCACTTGCCTGGCGCGTGGCCCAGCGCCTCGACGCCGACCCCGACGGAGGCGGCGCCCGCTCCTACTACGAGGTGGCATCGCGGGCGGAGGGGCTGATGGGCCTCAAGGCCCGTGTCCGCTCGCTGGAGCTGGATCCGGAGCCGACGCTCCCGGCGCTCTCCGCGGCCGATGACCTGACCAGGCAGGAGCCCGAGCTGCAGAAGCGGGTGGCCGCCCTGCTCCGGAAGCTCGCGCCCGGGGAACGGCGGTTCGTCGAGATGCCGCCCGAGGACACGCATCTGGAGCTCGAGCTCCGCCCGTCGCCGCAGGGCGAGACCGGGGCCGCGACCGGGCTCTTCCGTCCGCCACCCCGGATCGTGCCGGTGCGGCTCGAGGCCATGGACGACGCGGGACTTCGGGTGACCAGCGTGAACGGCACCAACCCTCTGCCATTCCGGCGGATCCTGGCCCTCGCGCTGGGGATCGTGCCCGCCGCGGACGGACGGAACACGGTGATCACCGACTTGGTCCTCTCCTGGCCCGAGGGAGAGATGGGCTCCACCGTCCTCCGCCTGCATCTCGCTGACGTGGCGCTCGACCGGTTCTATCCCGGAGTTCCTCCCAAGGAGGCCTATCTGTGCTGGGTGCGGGACGTCGCCGCCCGCTCGGGTGCGAAGCGCTTGCCCCCCGGTACCGAGGACCACACGGTCCCACGCTACGCCAGCCCCGACGAGATGACCCGCCAGGTGCACGGCGAAGGCTGAGCGGCGGCCCGCGCTTCCAGGCGCTCGCGACTCCGGCCGCCAAGTGACCCGCGCGGAACGGACGATCAGGCCGCCACCCAGCGGTCCAGGCCGTCCCCGGGCACGCGGCGAACGCGCCCGGCGTCCTCGAGCACCTCGAGATTCCCCACCACCTCGGAGAGCGTGAGGTACAGCCGCGGGCCTTCCTGGGCCCCGAAGAGCACGACCGAGAGCTCCACCGGAGTGCGGGGATCGGCGGCGAGGGCTCCGAGCAGCTTCTCCTGCCGGCGCTCGTAGAACCGGAGGAGCGAGTCGATGGCCGCGCGGTGTCCCTGGAACGGAGGGCCGTGGCCGGGCAGCACCCACTCCACGTCGAGCGCGCGGACCCGCCCGATGCTGTGCAGGTACTGGATGAGCGCGCGCCGGGTGGTGCGCTCGTCCACCAGCTCGAGGAACGGATTGGGCGAGGTGCGGGCCAGGAGGTGATCATCGGCGAAGAGCAGCCGGTGCTCGGCGTCCCACAGGCACACCAGCCCCGGGGTGTGACCCGGCAGGTGCAGGACGTCGAGCCGCACCTTTCCCACCCGGAAGTGCTCCCCCTCGGTCAGCGGCTGCACCCGGTCAGGGTCGACGCGGCGGCTGTATTTCCCGCTGTGCCGCCCGATGGAGAGGAGGCGCGGCAGCTGCTCCTCCGGCACACCCTGCCGGCGGAGGAAGGTCGCGTACAGGGGTGCCCGGATCTCCCAGACGTCCTCGCCGACGACCTTCTCCATGTCTCCGGGATGGAGCCGCACCGTCGCGCCGCTCAGCTCCGAGAGCATCTGCGCATTGCCGAAGTGGTCGACGTGCCCGTGGCTCACCACCACCTGCCTGGAGCGGCGGAGGTCGAGACGCGCGGCGGCCGCTCCGGCGTGGAGCGCGGTCACGCCTTCCGGCGTCCCGATGCCGCTGTCGAAGAAGAGGACGCCGCCCTTGCCGTCCTCGACGGCGTAGGCGTTCACCGGTCCACCCGCGTCGGGAAACGGCACCGGCATCACGAGCCGGTGGATACCGAGGGCTCGCAGGACCGCGTCGCCGCCCTCGAGTGGTTGGCTCACGACGACTTAGAGGCGTGGATCGCCGCCCGGAGCTCGGGGAGCACCTTGAACAGGTCGGCGACAATTCCGTAGTCGGCCACCTGGAAGATGGGCGCCTCGGGATCCTTGTTGATGGCCACGATGACCTTGCTGCCCTTCATCCCGGCCAGGTGCTGGATGGCCCCGGAGATGCCCGCGGCGATGTACAGCTTCGGCGCGACCACCTTGCCGGTCTGGCCAACCTGGTAGTCGTTGGGCACCCAGCCCGCATCGCAGACCGCGCGGGACGCGCCCACCGCGGCCCCGAGCTCGTCGGCGAGCGCCTCGATCTCCTTGAAGTCACCCTTGGTGCCTCGGCCGCCGGAAACCACGATGCTGGCCTCGGTCAGCTCCGGCCGGGCGCTCTTGACCTCGTTGAAGGAGACGAACTGCGTGGGCGAGCTGGCCACGTCCGCCGGCGCCGGGAAGGCCTTCACCTCGGCGGGCCCGCCACCCGGCTCGGCCGCGGAGAACTCGGTGGCCCGGATGGTGAGCGCCTTCACCGAGGTCTTGAGCTTCACGTCGGCGATGACGCTGCCGGCCCACATCGGCCGGGTGAAGGTCACGTCGGTCCCCGAGCCGGAGAAGGCGAGCACGTCCGAAGCCATCGCGGCCTTCAGCCGGGCGGCGACCCGGGGCAGGAGATCTCGCCCCTGCGCGGTTGCGGCGGCGCCGACGAAGTCCGCGCCGATGGAGCTGGCCAGCGCGGCGACCGCCGGGGCGTACGACTCCGCGACGTAGTGGGCGAAGGCCGGGGACGCGACGGTGTGGATGACGACCGCACCGTACGGCTTCAGCTGCTCGGCGAGCGCCGACGGGTTCTCGGCGAGGACGGCGAGGTGGAGCGGCGCGCCGGTCTTCTGCGCCAGCTCCTTCCCGGCGGCGATGGCGTGGAGGGTGGCCTTGCGCAGGTGCCCGTCGGGCTGGGACTCGGCGACGATCAGGACGATGGACATGGCTGGTGGATTCCCTCAGATGACCTTGGCTTCGTTCTTCAGCTTGGTGAACAGCTCCTGCACGTCGCCGACCTTGACTCCGGCCTTGCGCGGCGGAGGCGCGGACAGCTTCACGACCTGGATCTGGGGGCTGGCGTCGACGCCCAGCGCGGCCGGGGTGAGCTCCTCGATGGGCTTGTTCTTGGCCTTCATGATCCCCGGGAGCGAGGCGTAGCGCGGAAGGTTCAGGCGCAGGTCGCTGGTGACGATGGCCGGCAGCTTCACGCTCAATGTGGTCAGCCCGTTGTCGACCTCACGGACCACCTGGGCGGACTTCCCGTCCGCGGCGATGTGGATCGCCGGCGTCTTGGCCTTCTCGGCGTCGCTCTCCAGCGACTCGACCTTGGAGGCGAACGTTGCCTGGCTCCAGCCGAGCCACTCGGCGAGGTACTGGCCGGTCTGGTTCTGGTCGTCGTCGATGCTCTGCTTGCCGAGGATGGCCAGGTCCGGCTTCTCGCGCTCGAGGACCGCCTTGAGCAGGCCGGCGGCGGACATCGGGTCCAGGGCTCCCCCGTGGTTCACCCACACCGCCTTGGTGGCGCCCATGGCGAGGGCGTGGCGGAGCTGCTCCTGAACCTCCTTGGGTCCGATGCTCACCACCACCACCTCGCCGCCGTGTTTGGCGGCCAGCCGAAGGCCCTCCTCGACGGCGATCTCGTCGAAGGGGTTGATCTTGTACTTCAGCCCCTCCTGCACGATGCCCGAGCCATCGGCCTTCACCTTGATCTTCGACTCGGGGTCTTCCACCCGCTTGGCGGTCACGAGGATCTTCACGCGTCGACTCTCCTGAGCTCCGGCCCGGGTCGCGCTTGACGCAACGCGACAGGCGCCGGGTTCGATTTACGCGTCAACTCGCGGTTCCGCAACCCGTTTAGAGCGTCGGCGAGCGTCGCGCGATGACCAACGTTCCGTACCGGCCGGATCTCGCCTGGGTCCACCACGTGGGCCACGGGGGCCTCGCCGAGCGCGCGGCGGCGGGACTGCTCGCGCTGTTGCGAGCGGCCGGGCTCGGGGCTGGTGCGCGCGTTCTCGACGTGGGCTGCGGAAGCGGGCGGCTGGCCCGCAGGCTCGCCGACGCCGGCTTCGAGGTCGTCGGGGTGGACGCCTCGCCGGCGATGATCGCGCTGGCCCGGGAGCACGCCCCCGGCGGAACCTTCGAGGTCCTCGCGCTGCCCACGGGCAGGCCGGCGGACGCCTCGGGTGGACTCCCGGTCGCCGATGCCGTGGTCTCGACGGGGCACGTCCTCAACTACCTCGCGTCGCCCGAGGCGATCGCCTCCGCCCTGGGCGAGCTCGCCGCTGCGGTCCGTCGGGGAGGGCTCCTCGCCATCGACCTCATGACCGAGCGCTTCGCCCGGCGCCACGAGGGCTGCGGCCCGCACGTCCGGGTCGATGACGCATGGGTCGTGGTGACGCGGGATAGCCGTCCGGCGCCACTCGTGCTCGCCCGGGACATCACGGTGTTCCGCCGGTACGGAAACGATTGGCGACGGACCGACGAGCACCACCGCAACGTGACCTTCGAGGCCGGAGACGCGCGAGACATCCTTCGCGCGCACGGGGTGGAGGCCGAGGAACGCGAGAGCTTCGGAGCAGAGCGGCCGCTCGAGGGCCTGGTGGTGCTCGTCGGGCGCCGGAGGCATCGCTAACTTTGACCGCGCAACGACGTGCTGCGCTGCGTCGCATGCTTTCCGGGTGCGGGGAGCCCCGGCGGACGTGCTACGTGGACGGCGCCTGAAACAACCGTTCGTCGGAGGGTGACATGGTGCGAATCACCTGGTTGGGCGCGCTCGCAGTCATGCTGCTCGGACTTCCGGTGCGCGCGCAGGACGAGATCCGGATCGGCGCGGTGCTGCCGATCACCGGCAAGGAATCCAAGATCGGCGGCGCCTACAAGCAGGCCACCGAGCTCGCGGTGAAGGAGGCCAACGACGCGGGCGGCGTGCAGGTCGGCGCCAAGAAGATGAAGGTGAACCTTGCGCTGCTCGACGACACGTCGGACACGGCGAAGAGCGCGCAGCTGGTCGAGCAGCTCATCACCCAGAACAAGGCGCACGCGATCATCGGCGGCTACGGGTCACACCTGGTGCAGGCCCAGTCGGTGGTGCCGGACCGCTACGGCGTGCCGTTCCTCTCCGGCGGCGCCGGGGCCACGGCCATCTTCGGGCGGAGCAAGTGGGTGTTCGGGACGCTCTCGCCGGTGGAGCACCTCGCCGAGACCCAGATGAACTTCCTCGACGACCTGGTGAAGCAGGGCAAGCTCAAGACGCCGCTCACCATCGCCCTGCTCACCGAGAACACCGAGCACGGCAACGACTACGCCAAGGGGGTGAACGACTTCATCAAGAGCCACCCCGGCTACAAGGTGGTGGTCCAGGAGAAGTTCGAGCTCAACACCACCGACTACCGTCCGCTGCTCCAGCGGGTGGCCGAGGCCAAGGCGGACCTGTTCCTCGCCGACTCGCACCTCGAGGACTTCATCGCCATGCACCGGACCTACACCCAGATGGGTCTGAAGCATCAGATGCTGACCCACGGGGCCCGGGGCTCCGACGCCGCGGCACGCAAGGCGCTCGGTCCCGCCACCGACTACGTGTTCGCCAGCGGGTGGTGGTCCGACCTGCTGCCGTACCCCCAGGTGAAGGAGTTCAAGGACCGGTACAAGGCGGCCACCGGCACCGACCCGCAGTGGTACAACGCGATGGGCTACGAGACGGTGCGGGCGCTGCTCGCCGCCATCTCCAAGGCCGGCTCGCTCGAGCCGGAGAAGATCCGCGCCGCGCTGGTCGGGCTGAAGATGGAGAAGAGCATCGTCCCCGGCCAGGTGCTGACCTTCACCAAGACCGGACAGGCGGACCTTCCCTTCGTGGTCACCCAGAACAAGCCCGGCGGGAAGGTGGACCTGGTCTGGCCCAAGGACGCCAAGACCGGCGAGCCGGTCGCACCCATCCCCGCGAAGTGAGCCCCGGCCCGGGGCGGGAGTCGCCGCGGTGCAGAAGTTCGTCATTGTCGCCCTGAACTCGCTCCTGGCCGCCGGCCTGTACGCCACCATGTCGTACGGGCTGGCGGTCATCTACGGCGTGATGCGGATCATCAACCTGGCGCACGCCGGGCTGATGATGCTGGCAGCGTACGCGACCTGGGCGCTGAACGACCGGTTCGGGCTCGACCCCTTCCTGTCGATGATCATCGTGGCCCCGGCGTTCTTCGTCCTCGGGATGGCTCTCTACGCCACGCTCATCCGCTGGCTCCCGCGCTCGGCCGCGGGGCCTTCGATGCAGTCGCTCCTGTTGTTGTTCGGCGTGTGGCTGGTCTTGCAGAACCTGGCCTATGCCATCTGGGGCGGCGACACCCAGTCGATCCTCACCCCCTACACCATGGAGTCGGTCCCGTTCCTCGGCGGCCGCCTGGGGGTTCCGCAGATCCTGGTCTTCGTGGTGAGCATCCTCTCCCTGGTGGGGCTCAACCTCGTGTTGCGCCGGACGTACCTGGGCAAGGCGATCCGCGCGGTCACCCAGAACCGGGACGCCGCGATGCTCTCGGGGGTGAACGCCGGGCAGATCGCCGCGGTCGCCTTCGGCATCGGCACCGCGTTCGCCGCGATGGCCGGGAGCATGCTCAGCACGCTGTACGCGTTCACCCCCGACTTCGGACGAAGCTTTCTCCTGAAGGCGTTCTGCATCATCGTGCTCGGGGGGATGGAGAGCTTCACCGGAGTGGCGCTGGGCGCGCTGGTCCTCGCCTTCATCGAGAACTTCGCCTCGGCCTACACCTCCATCCCGGTCTCCTACCAGGACGCGATCAGCTTCACCCTCCTGGTGGTGGTGCTGGTGGCGGCGCCGGGCGGGCTGCCGGGGCTGTGGCGGATGCTCGACCGCCGGGTGGTGGCGCGATGACCGCCCTGCTCCGCCGCCATCCGGCGCTGGTGCCGGGGGTGCTCTTCGCCGCGTTCCTCCTGCTGGCGCCGGTGTTCGCCCAGCGCGGCATGCTGAACGACCTGTGGAACATGGCGTTCTTCGTGGTGCTGGCCTCGGCCTGGAACCTCCTCGGGGGATTCGCCGGGCAGGTGTCACTCGGGTACTCGGCGTTCGTGGGCATCGGCGCGTACACCACGGTGCTGCTGGCGAACGCCGGCTGGTCCCCGTGGCTGACGCTCCCGGTGGGCGCGGCGCTGGCGGTGGCCTTCAGCGTGGCAGTGGGCCTCCCGACCTTCCGGCTCCGTGGGCCGTACTTCACCATCGCCACCATCGGGGTGGGCGAGGCGGTGCGGGTCATCGCCTCGGGGCTCGAGTTCACCGGCGGCTCGAGCGGGCTACGGATGCCTCAAGGGACGTTCGACTTCAACGCCAACTACTACGCGATGGTGGGGCTGGCCCTGCTGACCCTGGCGCTGGTGGCCTGGCTGCAGAAGCACGCCTTCGGGCTCGCGCTGGAGGCGATTCGCCAGGACATCGACGCCGCCGAGGCGCTGGGCGTCCACTCCACCCAGGCCAAGCTGACGGCCCACGCGATCTCCGCGGCGCTGGTGGCCATCGGGGGGGGCCTGTTCGCGACCAACTTCCAGTACATCAGCCCGGGGAGCGTGTTCGACTTCCGGCTGTCGCTCACCATCGTGCTCATGCCGATCGTGGGCGGGATGGCGACGATCACCGGTCCGGTGCTTGGCGCGCTCCTCTTCAGCTACTTGCAGATCAAGCTGCTGGCCAGCCCGACGCTCCGCGACTCGTACCTCTTCATCTACGGGGGGCTGCTCATCGTGGTGATGCTGTTCGAGCCGAAGGGGATCGTGGGGCTCTGGGAGCGGCTGATCGGTCTGCGGCCACGGCGGCGGGCGCAGCCACCGGTGGGGGAGGCGCGCCGTGCCAGCTGAGAACGGGAAGATCCTCGCCGTGTCCTCGGTGAGCAAGCGCTTCGGCGGGCTCCTCGCGCTGGACTCGGTGTCCTTCGAGGTGCAGCGCGGGGAGATCTTCTCCGTGATCGGTCCCAACGGTGCGGGAAAGACCACGCTCTTCTCCTGCCTGGTGGGCACGTACCCACCGACGTCCGGGAGCGTGCGCTTCCGGGGGGAGGAGCTGAAGGGACTGCGCAACGACCAGGTCGTCGCCCGCGGGCTGGTCCGCACGCACCAGATCGTCAAGCCGTTCCGCGACATGACGGTGGCGGACAACATCCGGGTGGGCGTGCTCTACGGCCGGCTGCGGCTGCGGGGCGCGAAGGCCCGCGAGCGGGTCGACGAGATGCTCTCCCGCACGCAGCTGGGCCACCGGGCACAGGTCAAGGCGGGCGTCCTCAGCATCGGCGAGCTGAAGCGGCTGGAGATTGCCCGGGCGCTGGCCACCGGCCCCGACGTGCTGTGCCTCGACGAGGTGATGGGCGGCCTGAACCCCGCGGAGATCCAGCAGGCGATGGTGCTGGTGCGCGCGCTCCGCGACAGCGGTCTGACCATCCTCATGATCGAACACCACGTGCACGCGGTGGCCGGGCTCTCGGACCGGCTGGTGGTGCTGAACTTCGGGAAGAAGATCGCCGAGGGACGTCCGGGGGAGGCGCTCCGCGATCCGGCCGTGGTGGCCGCCTACCTCGGGGACGAGACCAAGGAGGAGGCACGGGCGTGAAGGCGCTGGAGGTCGACGGGATCGACGTCTTCTATCGGGACGTCCAGGCGGTCTGGGACGTCTCCTTCGACGTGGAGCCCGGGGAGATCGTCACCCTGGTCGGGGCGAACGGCGCCGGGAAGACCACGGCGCTGCGGACCATCGCCGGATTGCTCAAACCGCGGCGGGGGACCATCCGCTTCCAGGGCGAGGACGTCACCGGCATGCCGCCGTTCAAGCTGGTGGAGCGCGGGCTGGTGATGGTGCCCGAGGCCCGCCAGCTCTGGCCGCAGATGACCGTGCGCGAGAATCTCGAGCTGGGCGCATACGGCAAGGAAGCGCGCAAGCAGCGGAACGAGACGCTCGGGGTGGTGCTGCAGATGTTCCCCATCCTCGAGAAGCGCTCGCACCAGAACGCCGGCACGCTGAGCGGCGGGGAGCAGCAGATGTGCGCCATCGGGCGGGGGCTGATGGCGGGCCCGAAGCTCCTGATGCTCGACGAGCCGTCGCTGGGGCTCGCGCCGATGCTGGTCCGCCAGGTCTTCGCGGCCTTGAAGGAGATCAACGCCCGGGGAGTGACGGTGCTGCTCGTCGAGCAGAACGTGAATCAGGCGCTGGCTCTCGCCAACCGGGGCTTCGTGCTGGAGACGGGACACCTCACGCTGTCCGGGCAGACGCGGGCACTGCGTAGCGACCCCCGGGTGAAGGAAAAGTTCCTCGGCGAAGCGGCGCTCTGAAGGTTCCCGAGTGGCACTGCCGGTCGGCTACCGCCAGGGCGTCATCACGGCGATCACCGTCGTCCTGGGGTTCTCGCTCGTCTTCCTGCGCTTCTGGGGCTTCGAGGCGCCGGGCGACTGGGACGTGTCCTCCGCCCTCTCGGCGATCGTGATGGGGATCTCCATCGTGGGTCAGGTCGTCACCCTCTGGAGATCCTTGCAGATCGAGGACGACGACCCGGCGGTGTACAGGAAGACCCTGCGCTGGTTCCTCGGCTCGACCATCGTGCTGCTGATCGGCGTGGCCCTCTCGGTGCTCTCGTCTTCACAGGTGATCTGACTCGGGAGGCCGCACCCGGTGCGTATCGAGGGAGCCGCTCCACGGCTCAGCGGGGATCGACGATGCCGCGGTAGAGCCGCCCGAGGAAGTCCCGCTTCTCCTCCTCCGGCCACCCGTACTGCCGGAAGACCGGATCCCCGAGGAGCGCCTCGAGGGAGCCTCTGCTGCTCTTCGCTCGACGCAGGGCGGCCCGCGTGTCCTTCAGCATCTTCGAGTAGGCGACCAGGTCGGGCTTTCCCGCGACCGCGCCGTGGCCAGGAATGACTCGAACGTCGTCCGGCACGGTTCCGATCACCTGGTCGATGTTCGCGATGAGCCCGTCGAGGTCGCCACCACTGTTGAAGTCCACGAAGGGCAAGAAGCCGCCGCTGACGAACTGGTCTCCCATGTGCACCACGTTCGATCGGGTGAAGTAGACGACCACGTCTCCATCGGTGTGCCCACGCTCGAGGTGGAGGCCCCGGATCTCCTCGTCATTGACGTGCACCGAGAGCTTCCGATCGAAAGTGATGATCGGCAGCGCTCCCTCGGGGGCCGGCTCGAACCTCCTCCCGTTGGAGAGCACGCCTCCGGTGACCAGCCGCTTCCTGACGTTCTCCTGCGCGATGATCGGAGCGGTCTCGCCGAAGATCTCGTTGCCGCCGGTGTGATCGCCGTGCCAGTGGGTGTTGAGGACGAACCTCACCGGTCGGTCGCCGGCGATGGTCCGGAGGGCCGCCCGGATCTTCGGCGCCAGGGGCGCATACTGATCGTCGACGAGGAGAACGCCGTCCGGGCCGACGGACACGCCGATGTTGCCACCACCCCCGTAGAGCACGTGGACGTTCCCGGCGACGCGCTCGGCCCTGATCTGGATCTGGTCGAACTCGGGCTGGGCCCGGCTCGACGCCCCCGAGAGCAGCAGAAGAAGAATCCCGATCTCCTTCCTCGCCATCCTGTCTCCTCCCGGGTCGAGCCCGCCAGGCTCGCGCGCTCGTCGGCCGGCGCACCTCCCGGAACGGGTGCCCCAGGGGAGGGGAACGGGCGTTCCGGGGCAGCGGGCGGTTCGAGGGTCACCAGGGCCGCCGAGCCTGCCGGCGTAGCAGCTCCCGACCGGTCCAGCTTGGATGAAACCACGCTCCTGGTACGCACCCCTCCACCTCGGCGATGGTCACCGGCGCGTGGATTCAGCCGCCGGCACCGGAACCCCGCGTGCGCCGGCGCCTCCGAGCGTGGGTGACGGTTCCTGGCAGGGTCCTGCGCATGGGGGATCGCACCCCCAGGGAGGATCCGAATGGCAAGAGCGACGATCGCCGCACTCCTTCTGCTGTCCGCCGGCTGCTACCACGCCTCGATCGAGTCCGGGAGGAAGCCCGGAAACGACAAGATCGAGAAGGACTGGGCCAGCGGCTGGGCCTGGGGACTCGTCGGGCCGGAGCCGATCGAGGCGCAGAGCAAGTGCACGAGTGGGTTGTCGAAGGTGGAGACAGAGCACTCGTTCCTCAACGGGCTGGTGGGCGCGCTGACGCTCGGCATCTACACCCCGATGCATCTCACCGTGAGCTGCGCAGCG
>Ga0105104_10002282_pt1 | contig 14107 bp, 14 predicted proteins | sample PPLLaktember2015_3_FD_87034 | JGI IMG/M metagenome (GOLD analysis project Ga0105104, IMG submission 87034) | Freshwater sediment microbial communities from Prairie Pothole Lake near Jamestown, North Dakota, USA - PPLs Lake P7 Core (6) Depth... | ecosystem: Environmental > Aquatic > Freshwater >... | reverse complement strand
GGCCTCACCGTACGCTGTCTCGGGGAAGTGACGCGCGAGCGCGTGGCCCGTTTGCGGGCGGCGGATGCGATCCTGCTTGAGGAATTATCCAAAGCGGGTTTGTTGAGTAAACGATTCCCGGCGATCCGTCAAACCGGATCTTTGAACCCTGTCCAACAGGCGATTTCGCAAGCCTTTGTCGTTTTGCTGCCTGTGCGCTCGGTTGGCGTGATGGGCGATCAGCGAACCTATCAGGAAGCAGCCGCGATCCGTGCCGTCACGACCGAAGACTTTATGACCGCTGATTGGGCGCGCCTGCCGTACGATTTGCTGGCAAAGGTCTCCAGCCGCATTGTCAACGAAGTAGACGGAATAAATCGGGTGGTGTATGATATTACGAGCAAGCCGCCCGCGACCATCGAATGGGAGTGAAACGATTTTAAGTTTACGACACCTGCGCGATTTCGAATTCGAATTCGAATTGCTTAGCAATTCGTAGCAATTCGTGGCAATTCGTAGCAAATCGGGGTAGGTGTGTGTACGGTGCTAGTGTTTCCAATTATTGATTTTGAGAATTTGTGATATTCGTTTTTTCATTGTATTCGGCGTGAAGAAATGCCGCACAGAATAGGGAAAATCGTAAAGGAGTCACAATGAATTTCAATTTTGGTGAAGTCCTGTCGCGGGCCTGGCAGATCGTCTGGAAACACAAAGTCTTGTGGATCTTCGGTATTTTCGCGGGATGCGGCCGGGGAGGTGGTGGGGGGAATGGCGGAGGTGGCGGAAATACCGGCTTTGAAACTCAGGGTCCGGAGCTGCCGCCTCAAGTAATGCAATGGTTCCAAACCATTGAACAGAATCTGATGACATTCATAGGAGTTGGAATTGCTGTCATCTGTTTGATCTGGATTCTCACCATTTTCCTCAGCACAGTTGGCCGGATTGGCCTGATCCGCGGCGCCTCCCAGGTGGATGGCGGTACTGAGAGTCTGATATTCGGTCAGTTATTCAGTGAGAGTCTCCCCTATTTCTGGCGGGTGTTTGCTTTATCCCTCATTGTTGCAATTCCAGTCCTGTTTGTGCTGGGGGTATTGTTCGCGGGATTGATAGTATTCGCCATTTCGGCAAGTGGAGGCAACGATTCGGCTGGAGTAGGCATTTTTACAATGATCCCCCTTCTCATCGGTTGTATCTGTATTCTGATTCCGGTTATGTTTGTGGTTGGTATGATCATCCGTCAGGCGGAAAGAGCGATTGTGCTTGAAGATATGTCCATTCTGCCTGCCCTCAGCCGCGGGTGGGATGTGTTCCGTAACAATCTCGGCCCCCTTATTTTGATGGCGATCATCCTGGGTGTCATCGGTGCGGTCGCAGGCTTCATCATCGCCCTCCCGGTCTTCATTGTTGTGATACCGGCCACGATCGGCTTTATTGCAGGCGAAGCGCAAAACTTTACACCCCTGATCTTTATGAGTGTTTGTCTGTGTTTATATATTCCAGTCGCGCTATTGCTGGGCGGAATTGCGACCGCATATACTGAATCCGCCTGGACGTTAACGTACACGCGTCTGACGAAACCACAGGGCAATGCTCCCGTAGTCCTCGAGGCGAATGCGTAGATTTTTTGCGTTCCTTCTAAGTCTTAGCCTGCTTGCGCTGCCCCCGGCTTTCGCGCGCGCGCAGACTGCTGCGTATGCTGAAATCGTGTCTGTCGACGCGGACGGATTCCCCCAGGTCACTGCGCTCGTGGATATTTATGATGCCAATGGTCGGTTCATGGAAGGACTCGCGCCTGCCGATCTGACAGCCTATGAAGATGGCCAGCCGCGCCCCATCGATACACTGGCCGGGTCTGATGTGCCTGTCCAGCTTGTGGTCGCAGTCAACCCGGGTCCAGGTTTGGCTGTCCGGGATGGAACGGCTGTCCAACGTTTTACGAGGGTCGTCGAGGCGTTGAGCCAATGGGTGAATTCGCAGCCTCCCGAGTCTGAAGATGACTTGAGCCTGGTCTCGTTATCGGGTTCGCTCATCACTCACGCAAGCGTCAGGGACTGGTTTGTCAGCCTGGATTCGTTCAAGCCCGATTTCCGCAATACCACTCCCAACCTGCAAACGTTTTCCATCGCGCTGGATACGGTCAACGCGGCAACGCCTCAGCCCGGCATGAAGCGCGCCATCCTCTTCATCACACCCCACATGGATGACCCGAATATTGACAATACCATTGCGCCGCTTATCCAACATGCGGTCGATTCAAAGGTGCGGGTCTTTGTCTGGTTTGTAGACGCAGAGGCCTACTTTGGGACAGCCAGTGCCAATGCATTTAAATCGCTTGCCTTGCAAACCAGCGGGTCATTCTTTGCGTTTTCAGGCCGAGAAGTTTTCCCTGACCTCAATATAGATCTCACGCCTCTGCGCCAGGTCTACACACTGACCTATACCTCCGTGCTCACCACCTCAGGTGAGCATACCTTTGGCATTGACGTGGAGTCTCCGCAGGGAACCATCCATGCGCTGGAAGAAAGCTTCAGCGTGGATATTCAGCCTCCCAATCCGATCTTTCTCTCTCCGCCGTTGCAGATCAAACGTCAACCCCCTGCGGATGATCCATATAATGCGGAATTGCTGCTCCCTACGCGACAAAGTATAGAGATCATCGTGGAATTCCCCGATGGCCACCCGCGCGATTTGAAGCGCACGACGCTCTATGTTGATGGTCAGGTCCTTGACGAAAATACTTCCGAGCCCTTTGAAACGTTCGTATGGGATTTGAGCCTCTACGACGCCAGTGGTCAGCATGAGATCATTGTTGAAGCAGAGGACAGGCTTGGTTTGCAAAAATCCAGCATGGGGATTCCGGTTATGCTGACCGTTACACAGCCGCCCAGAGGCATACAGGCTTTGCTGGCGCGTTACCGGTCTTATCTTGTCCTGGGGGCAATCGGCTTCGCAGGAATTGCATTGCTGGTTATCCTGTTGGTAGGAAGATCAGGAGGAGACTTATTCAAAAAGCGCCGCGAGAAGCGCAAGCGTTTTGAAGACCCGCTCACTCAACCGGTTGCCGCATTGACCGAGCCGCCCGATCATCGATCAACTGCTGCAAAACGGTCGAAGACGATCCCGCGTCCGGCGGCCTGGTTGCAGGCTACGCTCAAGGCGCCGCGCATGCCGGAGGCGCCAGCTTATCTTTATCGTTTGACCCATGGCGGCGAGCCAGCCAGTATCCTGCCCATCCCCGTGCTGGAAAAAGATCTGACATTTGGCACAGATCCAGTGCAATGCACACGCGTGTTGGACGACCCGTCCATTTCACCGCTGCATGCCCGAATTAAACAGACTCCGGAGGGTGGCTTTATCATCTACGATCATGGTTCGGTGGCTGGCACGTGGGTGAATTATGAACCTGTCACACGTGAAGGCCATCGTCTGGCTCATGGGGACCGGATCCATTTTGGGCAGTTGATGTACCGTTTTGATCTGAACCGGCCCGCGGCTGAGTCTGAGCCGAAGGTCATCTCAAAGAAATCCACATCATGATCCGCATTACACGCGCTCATCTGAATGTGGAGGCACAAACCCATGCTGGCATGACGGGTAAAAACAATGAGGATCGTTATGCTGTCGCTTCGTTTGTTCTGGATAAAGATGACCGCACACCTGTGTTGTTCGCCGTGCTTTCAGATGGAATTGGCGGACATCGCGCCGGTGAGGTGGCGGCGGAACTGGCAGTCAATCATGTGATGCAGGCTGTTGCGCGCAGTGATGGTTTGCAGATCAAACGGACCATCACAGAGGCGGTCACTGAAGCCAGTGATGCCATTGCAGCACACTCGGCCTCCAACCAAAATTTGAAGGGCATGGGGGCAACCTGCGCCACGGCCTGGATCGTCGGCGATAAGCTCCATACCGCCTATGTGGGAGACTCACGCATTTATCTTATGCGCGGCGGGCGCATTCAGCAGCTGACGATCGATCATACCTGGGTGCAGGAGGCAATTGACCGGGGGGTCCTTACTCCTGAAGATGCCCGTGGACATCCAAACGTGCATGTGATTCGTCGCTATCTCGGTTCTCCGACACCGCCTGACCCCGATTTCCGTTTGAAATTATTTAACGATGAAGGCGATCAAAATGCCGAGAACAACCAGGGACTTCAACTTCTGCCCAATGACACTTTGCTTTTATGCAGTGACGGCTTGACCGATCTCGTCTGGAATGATGAGATCCTGGAGGTCGTCCGCTCGAAACCCAATTTGAAGGAAGCCGCACGTGCCTTGATCGAACTGGCAAACTCGCGCGGCGGGCACGATAACATAACGGTTATTTTGATCTCCGTGCCGGCCGATTTTAAGCTGGCTGTTGGGAAAAAAGTGAATTGGCTCCCGTGGATCATTGGAGGTGCGGGCAGCGTCCTCTTCATTCTGATTGTCGCTTCCGTTCTGGCCTTCAGCCTGATGAGGCGGACCGCAAACCTGACTCCCACTCCGACCTCCACTGCGACCCTCACCCTGACGGCGACTCCCTCTCCGACCCTTACACCGCTTCCCAGCCTAACGGTTTTGCCCACGCGTTCACTGCCGAGGGCACCGACGTATACGCCCTGGCCCACAAATACAGCGCCACCCTAAAGTTATATGTCGCTGCTTGGCGCCCTTGGTCTCGCTCGGTACATGCTTCGCACACTCGACCAGAGGTCGCCCGCAGCGAATGAAGGAGATTGATCATGACCATCAAACATTCGAATGAGGTTGAAGCGAAAAACGTCACTGCCGGAAATGACACGACCATCCAGGTCCTGATCTCCTCGCAGGAGGGTCCCAATTTTGCCTTGCGAAAATTTTGCATGCAGAAGGGGGGTGGGATGCCGCGCCATACCAATACGGTGGAACATGAGCAATACGTCCTGCGCGGCGCAGCGACGATCACAATCGGCGAAGAGACGCACCATGTCAAAACAGGGGATGTCGTCTTTATCCCCGAAGGCGCAGTGCATTCCTATCAAAACACCGGCGAAGAACCGTTTGAGTTCCTGTGCATTATTCCCAACAAGGAAGATAAAATCACAATTGTGGATGAGGCGTGTTAATCATGTAGGGAATGGCAGCCGCCATTCCCTACATGATTATATTTATAGCGGCTGCTTCATCGGGATGCCCGGCTTGCGTGGATATTTCGGCGGTGTCGCCGCGACCTTTTCCACTATGACAAGATAGCGGTCATCGGCCACGCCTGGCAAATTAACGGGTATCAACTGTTTCAATTTTCCGCCCAACAACTCCATCGCCTTTTCAGCGGATTGCGCCTCGGCCGGTCCGCTTTCGCCTTTTTGCGCGAGAGCTATCCCGCCCACTTTCACCAGCGGGATCAAATACTCGCCCAGCACATTGAGGTTTGCCACGGCGCGTGCCACCGCCCAATCATATTTTTCGCGGTGCAATGGGGTCTGCCCCAGAGCTTCGGCGCGTGCCTGAATGACATTCACATGTTCCAATCCCAGCACGCGGACAATGTGCTGGCAGAACATGGCTTTTTTACCAACCGACTCGACCAGCGTTAATCTCAAATTAGGGTAAAGGATCTTGAGGGGAATTCCGGGAAAGCCGGCGCCCGTACCTATGTCAATGAGATGGTCCGGCGGAGAAGCCTTCCAGGCCAGCACACAGGAAAATGAGTCCAGGAAGTGTTTCGTGCGGATGGAGTCTGAATCTCGGATGGCGGTCAGATTGAACTTCTGATTCCACTCAATCAATTCTTTTTCATACGTGATCAATGCCATCACCTGACGCCCTGTGATGTGAACATTGAACAAAGCCTGTGCGTCGTGAGCGAGTTTGTCCATGGCGAAAAATTATAACCTCTGTTGCTCCAGCCGCCGTCCTTTGCATGGTACCCCTTTGAGACGGCGCAAGAAAGGTGAAAGCAAAAGACCGCCATATTTGGCGGTCTTTCGCGATCTTTATGGAGACGAGATTATCCTTTTATTTCTTCGCTCTTTACTTCTTCCACAGCCTTCGATTTGCGGGACCTGCGGTACACGGCGCGTCCAGCGAGGTAAACAAGGTACAGCGGGATGGCGATCAGGATCAACGCCGGCAGGACCAGCAGCACGAAGCGGATCAGGAACTCTACAAAATTCTGGAAGAAGAAGATCAAGTCCTGGATGGCTTCCTTCGCGGCGCCTTCGGGCCTCCACGGACCGACCTCGATCGGCTGGGTGCCTGCCTCGGCGATCAGGCGGACACTAATTGCGGAAAGGGCAGCAGATTCTTCCAAATATTTGATCTGCGCTGTTAGTTGCTCTATCTGGGTTTGAATATTCTGCACCTGCAAGTAGATAGCAAGTACATCCTCCGCCCGGGTGGCTTGATCCATGATCTCGAGCAGCTTTTCTTCGGCAGCCTGCTTGGCCTTGAGCTGGGCTTGCAAGTCCACATACTGGCTGGTCACATCCTGGCCCGAGCGGTTTTCAGAATCAATATCCACCGCGCCTTCTTTGATCCTGGTAAGCGCCTCGTCCAATCTCTCAGAGGGCACACGGATGACAATGCTTGCCTCAGGCACTTCCTTGCCTGTGGGGGTGTAGGATTGATATATGTTGGAAGAGACGACAAATCCGCCAAATTCATTCGCGAGACTGCTGATTTCAGCCATACTCGCCCTGGGGTCTTTGACCACGATGGCCAGGTCGGCGTTCTCGATGACGAGCCGTTCCTGCGTTTGTTGTTGAACGGCATCACTAGCGACGGATGACCTGGCAGATTCCTCTGCGGCGAAGCCATCGAATTCGGGCAGGGCGGGTGCGGGTACTGCCATGTCGCTAGGCGCGCCACCGCCATAGCCTGGCAGTTCCTTGCTTATTGTGTTAAATGTGTTTCCTATTCTGGGACCGGTAAGCCGCGTAAATGTAATCCCAATAATAAGGAACACTACGACGACAGACAAGATAATAAACAGGGTGCGCTTCATTTTTTCTCCTTCATGAATATACGATGATTTCACGCGAAGGACGATGGATCTTCCTCAAATGTTCCCCTCCCACGGCTAAAGGATTACTGTGAGCGCCTTTGGCGCCATTTACTGAGCACTGACTACTGAACAATGTTCACTGAGCTACCACCCCTCTGCAATTCGCACGGCATGTTTTTCCGGCAAACCCGCCTCCCGGATCCGTTGCTGCACTTCAGGGATATTGTATTCCACACGGCGCGCTTCCCAGGTCTTGGCGGTGCTGTCATAAATGGCATAGGCCGCCCGTGGATCACGGTCGCGTGGCTGGCCCACCGAGCCAGGGTTGGCGATCAGCTTGGACTCCAGTCGAACGGGTACTCCCGTTTTGATCGTTTTAAGGTTTACGCGATCGGTCTTTTCGTCAAGCTGGAATATACATTGTATATGGGAGTGGCCCACAAAACACCAGGGTGTGGTGAAGTGATCAAAGTTCAACCGCGCCGAAAGCGTGTTCAAAATATATTCCCAAACCGAATCGCGTGGGCTGCCATGCACGAGACTGGCATCCTCGCGTACCTTCAGATTTGAGGGCAGCGAACTCAAAAAGTCCATATTGTCCGCGGTTAGCACTTTCTCATGATATACGAGCGTGCGGCGCGCGTCGCTATTGAAGGCTTCAAAGGGAATCTTGCCGAGCACGGCGACATCGTGGTTTCCCAGTATGCAGGTCAGGTTTGGGATCTCGCGCACCAATTCCATCACTGCGTTGGGATCAGGTCCATAACCTACCAAATCGCCCAGACACCAGGTCTCATCCACGGTGCCGGCATCCTCGAGGACCGCCTCGAGCGCAGTGTAATTCGCATGCAGATCAGAAATAACAAGAATTCGCATATCACTCCAACAATTTTGACACCCAGCCCATAATCACTTCAGCCACTTCGGCCTTGCTCATCAGTGCTAAAGCCTCTTCGCGTCCATCCGCAAATAAAAGTGTAACGCGGTTCGTTTCGACTGCAAAGCCTGCATCGTTTGCAGAAATGTCGTTCGCAGCGATGAAATCCAAGCCTTTGGATTTTAACTTATGCGCCGCGTTTTCAAGGAGGTCACGCGACTCAGCCGCGAATCCCACCAGGACGCGCGGACGCTTCGTTGCAAGCTTTCGGTCTGCCACCGTTTTCAGGATGTCTTCCGTGGCTTCAAGCTCGACCTGTGGAATCCCGCCCACTTTCTTGAGCTTGTCTTTTGCTATGTTCTTCGAGCGGAAGTCTGCCACCGCGGAGGCCATGACGAGCGCCTCGCTTTCAGCAGTTTCTTCCAGCACTGCCGCAAGCATCTGCTGCGCGGTTTCAACAGTCACGAGACGTGCACCGATCGGCGGAGTCAATGCTGTGGGTGTCGTGATCAATGTGACCTGCGCGCCCATGTCCAGTGCGGCTTGCGCGATGGCATAGCCTTGTTTGCCTGAGGATCGATTCGTCAATACACGGACAGGATCGAGCGGCTCCTGAGTCCCTCCAGCTGTGACCACGATTTTTTTTCCGGCGAGCAGACCGTGCCGTCCGAGAAGGAGGCGGATGTGGCCCATGATCTCCCCGGTTTCAACCATACGTCCTACGCCGGCGAGTCCGGAGGCGAGATGTCCCTCGGCCGGACCAATGAGGGTTGTACCGCGCTTTTTTAGGATCTCGATATTTTCCTGCGTGGCTGGATGTTCATACATGCCGCCATCCATGGCAGGTGCGATCAGAAGCGGCGAGCGCATCGCCAATGTAGTAACTGCCAACAGATTATCGGCCTGCCCATGCGCGAGCCTGGCGATTGTGTTTGCCGTGCATGGCGCAATGACAAGCAGATCAGCCGCATGCCCCAAGCCTACATGCAGCACATGGGCTTCATTGCCCCATAAATCGCCATCCGTATAGGCCCGCCGGCCTGTAACGGATTGAAATGTAAGTGGTGTGACAAATTTCTCTGCTGCGCCCGTGAGAATAACATCCACCTGGGCGTCAGCCTGTGTCAACTTGGATGCAAGGTCTGCAGCTTTGTAGGCTGCGATGGAACCGGTCACCCCGAGCACGATGTGTTTGTTTGAGAGGATGGACATATTGCTTTATTATACTTCGCGAAAAAGTGACGGTTACACTTCCGTAGCACCCGGATGGAACCGCGGCGGCAGCGTAACCGTCATTGACTAAGCTTTCGTAGAGTCTTCGCGAGAGGCGCGAAACAACTAATACGGCGCTTCCCCAGGCGAGCCGTTGGTAATCTCGCGCCAGTTATCGAAGTGATCGGCTTCGGCAGGCCGGATCCGTTCAACGGATGAACATTCATGCAAGTTAAGCGGCAGGTTATCACGGTTATCGTCACGGAGGTTCATGACGTATTGATCCAGCCTTGGGGTGCCGTAGGTCGAGATGACCTCCTGGATGACGCTGGTACCACCTTTGTATAGCACGAGCACATCCAGGCTTTGACCATCACCAATAATGTTGAAGAAATCATCGCCAAGCGAACGACTGCCGGCTGCGGTCAGGATCACTGTACTTTGTGGAAAGCGATAGGGCATCGTGTATGGGTATACGCCCTGCGCATAGATCGGCGAAAGGATCAGTGCAAAGCCCCGCGCCGGGAGGATGGTTGAATTTAAAACGACATTATTTGCCAGCGGCTCATTCGGGTTGCGTTGCGACCATGAAACCAGTTGATCGGGAGTTCCAGCCTCGCCGATATCTGCCAGCCACCAACCACCGACATCCACCGGCTGATCGCCATAGTTATACAATTCCACATACTCATTCCACTTGCGAACTTCCAGGGGTCCACACGGATTTGCCATCACTTCACTGATAATGACTGTGACAGGAATCTCTGGTGGCATGGGTGACACAACGGTTACCTGCATTATTTGATGATCAGTCGCGATACTCGGGACCGGGATGGACTGGAGCGATGCGCTCTCCGGGGATGTAATGATACATTGGCGTGTGATGGGTATTTCGACGCTGGGTGTCCCGGAGGAAATCGTAACCGTGATGGTCACAAGGGTAGGCTCCGGCGGCGCGATAAATAACGCATTCAATGCGGGCGGCGCAGAGATGATGCTTCCCGCGCTTGCCTCCCAGGTGATCATTGCATTGGGTGGAACCAACCCATTCAAGGTCAATGGCATTTGTTCACCCACCTTCATTCTGCAATCCTTTGGCAGGACTGTCACCATGCCGTCCGGTGTGGACTCAGTCCCACAGGCAGCCGCGCCCAATGATATTAAAACTGCAATGATGAAAATAACGTTGCGAGACATATACCCCTAGCCTTTATGGGCTTACGATCTTGACGCCCAATGAAAAAACTGAGCTTTGATTGCAAAAGTCCTGAGAGGCCTGTAAGGTCAGTAAACCGTTCCCGGGCTGACCTGATAACTTGAGATTGAGCTCGCATCCGCTATTTGAGCCAATGACCTCAAACGCTTCTCCAATGTACTGCCACTTGCAGGACAGGATCGCATCCTGTTGCATGGGTTGGGCAGTGATTGCCAGAAACTCATCCGGTTTCGCCACCAGTGTTCCATTTGGCTGATATGTCTCCTGACGCCCTTCCACCCGAAAGGTCACAAATGCAGGGGATTGGCAGGAGGGGAACACCAGGAAGAGCGCGCCAATTGCCACCGCAAAAATGGACCCCAAAACCCAAAGTGGGATGCCCGTAATATAAGCGCGGACAGTTTCCGATGCCATCAGGGGCTTGATCCTTGGGACCTCAATGCCCAAACGTAAAAGTGCCAGAACACCGCTGCTCACCAGTGCGCTAAATGCCACCAGCGCCTGTTGTGGGTTTGGGCTTTCGCTCAGCCATACGATCACGGAACGTGGAAAGACCAGTTGTAAGCGAACAGCAATCAGTGCTGCTGCCCAGAGCACAAGTAACATTCCCAGTCCACGGAAGACTTCCAGAGGTTTGCGCGTTTTCATTGCATTTTCATTGTTAACACGCATTATAGCCAGCAAGTCAGGCTTGACACTTTAGGGTAGCCTAACAAAACTATAAATCTTACAACTTAGAAAGGTTTATGGAAGGTTACTTCATAGCTGGTCATCTTATCCCCCTCGTAGTCGAATTTTGCTGAGAAAAAATCCCCATTCTTAATCCACGGCATAAAAATGTGGTCGCTTTCCCACAGGTTTAGGCTGGGTATCTTTTCATCGGGGATCCATTCCAGCCTGCCTTCGGGCGAATCGATCAATTCGCCGCTGAATTCAGTCGCGGTGAAGACAAAGACATACCAATCGTTGCCTTTGAACTTTGGGAACATCAACAGACCATGCAAACGCGGGTTTCGGATGACCAGCCCCGCCTCTTCCTGGACCTCGCGTTGGATACAGCCCTCAGGCGTTTCCCCGGCCTCGAACTTCCCGCCCAAACCGTTCCACTTGCCTGTATGGATATCGTTGGGTTTCTTGTTGCGATAGACCATCAAGGTATATCCATCGCGTTTGATGTAGCATAATGTGGCAAGGATCATCGCTTCGACTGCGCTCCCGTTGGTCGCTCCGCTCACAAAGTCCCGGTGCTCGCCCGGGGGCGCGCGGATAGCGGGAACATCTCCTCCAGCGCGCGCCAGACATCGTCGCGCCAGGCGGTGTAGTTGTGCGAGGCTGAAAACTCACGATAGGTAACGTTGTATTTTTTCTCCCTCAATAAGGCAAGCATGCGGCGGTTATCTTCCAGCAATTCCTCAAGCGTGCCCACATCCATCCAGATCCTGAGGTCACGGGCATGCCCATAGCGCACCAGGTCCACAACGGTCAAGTCACGCTCATCGAGCGAGAATACACCCGATTGGCATAATACCTTCCCAAAGATTTCAGGCATCCGCAGACCGGTATACATGGACATCAATCCGCCGGCCGAAGCCCCCAATACGCCATAGGCACCCGGGTGTTCTGCGATGTCCAGAAGCCGCAGATGTTCATGTGCCAGCGGCAGGATCTCACGCTCCAGCCATGCAATCGTTGCATCTGAGCCGAGATATTCCACATTGCGCCTGCTTTTCCCGTTTTGCAGGAAGGCAATCGCGATCGGGCGGATGCGTCCATCGGCGATCAAATTATCCACGATGGTTGTGAGCTTGCCTCGATTGAGGTATTCATATCCGTCGTAAACAACCAGCAATGGGACGGCTTCGCTGACGGGCGACTTGTATAAATAGACATCCCGTTCGCCGTCATCCTGTAAAAGATCGGTGCTCACACGGTGCCGCGTCAGCGTACAGGCTCGCACATCCGCTCGGCGCATCGAGAACGGCGATGGCATGGTCTCTGGCATGTAGAAGAAATTATTGCGACTCCCCAGCCCGTTGTTGACCGTGTGCTCATTCAATGGGTCAAGAAATTTTTCCTGTGAGCCGGGATCATAAAAAGCATATTCAACGTAGGCATCCCGCGGGACGGTCAGGGAACAGGACCAGAGCGTTTCCCCTGAAGGGGTGGAAGCAGGCTCGTGCGTAGGGGAGAGGCGCTTGAACGGCTTGGGCTTCTCCTCCCATCCGGTTAAGTCGCTCATCAATTGAGGCGCGGAATCCCCCTCCCAGAGGAAGGTCGCCCGGTTCCCCTGAACGACGGGATTTCCAGATTCCAGCGCACGCCGAATAATTGAATCCGATGACGTCATTTACTAAAGGTGCCCATCAATTCACCCTGCGCCAGGATATGTCCCTCCATTTCCTTAAGTAATTGTTCTTTGGTCGCGCCGGGCAAAAGATTAATGGTCCTGTCAAGCGCATAGAGTTTGAAGTAATAGCGATGTGTGCCGCTCGGCGGGCAGGGACCCTCGTAGCGAGTATTGTTCGATGAATTTTTGCCGACATAGATCGCATTGGGGTCCACATTTTTCCCGGTGACCGGGAGGTCTTCCGTCAGGTTACGTGTGTTTGCAGGGATGTTGAACAAGACCCAATGGACCCATGTGCCCATCGGGGCGTCGGGGTCATCCACGATGAGCGCAAAGGATTGTGTCCCTGCCGGCGGCTCAGCCCACGTGAGCGCGGGCGAGATATTTTTGCCTGTGCAGGAATATTTTGCAGGGATGGATTGTCCATTCATGAACGCATCGCTTGTCAGTTCAAGAGACATGGTCGCCTCCATTTCAGGTGTTGCGGATGTTACCGGAGATGTACATGACGCCAGCAGGGTGGTTGTCAACGCCAGACAATAAAAGATCATGGGTCTCATCACAGGTCCTCTCTTTTCACTCCACTGAATTGCATAATAAAGTCTTTGCCGTAAGCAAGAGATGAGGTCTGGAAGCCGGTTTTGTATTCCTGGCGTAGAATGCGCTTCATGATCTCGACCGTGGTCAGCGCGGTGCAAGTATATCCTTCCGGCGTGGTTAATTTCGAGCGCGCGCGGCCCCCATTTTGGTCAATGACTTCGCCGATGAAAATGGCAATCCCGTTCTTTCTTTTCTCCTCTTTTGGCCCGGGCGGGGTAAACAAATCGATCAATGATTTCAAAAAGCCCTTCGCAGGCTGGTTATACATCAGCGGTCCGATCACACGCATGGCTCGCATGAAGCTGATCGTCATTTCAGGAAAAGCAAAATAGGTTTCGATGTTTGGAATACCTGTGCTGTAGTAGGCGGTGCTGACGTCGCCCCAGCCCACCGAAACCACTTTGACATAACCGCGTCCGAAGTCCTGCTCGCGGACATTCCATGCCGGCGGGACCTGGACCAACTTCCCGTCACGGCGGATCATGCCCTGCCTGTGCATGTTCTCGATGGCCGACTTTGCCGTACCCCTCGAAACCCCAGCGCCGACCCCGCGTAGGAAAAGGCGAAAATGGGTCGCGGAGGGTAGTCTTTGTTTGAGGTGCGCGGCGAGACAATCCGAGGGGACGACGTCGAAGCCGGCGCCCGGCAGCAGCATAATACCCGCTTCCTTTGCCTGATTGTCCATCCCCGCCAACGTCTCATCCCCCGGGATCTCGCCGCTGATATCCACGTAATGACGTTTTGTCCGCAGGCACGCTTCCGCCATTTGACGGAACGTATGCACGAACGGACGTGCGCCATGTAAAACGGCACCCACTTCGCTTTAGGCATCCTCCAGTTTTGTTGTTTCATTCAATGAAAAAGAGCGATATTCAAGATTGTATTTTTCTGCCTGCGCGCGCAGTTTCTT
>Ga0105104_10002279_pt1 | contig 14122 bp, 13 predicted proteins | sample PPLLaktember2015_3_FD_87034 | JGI IMG/M metagenome (GOLD analysis project Ga0105104, IMG submission 87034) | Freshwater sediment microbial communities from Prairie Pothole Lake near Jamestown, North Dakota, USA - PPLs Lake P7 Core (6) Depth... | ecosystem: Environmental > Aquatic > Freshwater >... | reverse complement strand
CGAGTCACCCTCTCCACCGTCGGCGTGGTGCCGGCGCTCGAACGCCTGGCCACCGAGCCGTTCATGCCGAACCTCGCGGTGTCGCTGCACGCCACGACGGAAGCCCAGCGGGACCTGCTCGTGCCGTTGAACCGGAAGTACCGGATCTCCGACGTCATCGACGCCTGCCGCCGTTTCCCGCTCAAGCGGCGCAACCGGATCACCTTCGAGTACGTGATGCTGGCGGGGGTCAACGACTCGCCCGAGGATGCCCGGCGGCTGGTGAAGCTGCTGTCCGGCGTCCGATCGAAGGTCAACCTGATTCCCCTCAACGAGGCCGCCGGCATCCCGTTCGGCCGGCCGTCCGACGACCGCGTGGACGCCTTTGCGGCCATCCTGGCCACCCACGACCTGACAGTGTCGGTTCGCAAGAGCCGCGGGCGGGACATCCGGGCGGCGTGCGGGCAGCTGATCGTCGAGGGCCAGCAGCGTTCGGCAGCGCAGCGGCTGGCGGCGGCCATGACGGGTTTTAGTGACTAGTCCCGGAGCTCGTTTGCGTTGACGATCGTTTTGCGAAATGACTCCTTCCGCGGTCGACCCTGTCGCGAAGGCCGACTGCGGCCTGCCGCGCCATAGCTCGCCCAGAAGGCGAGCGACGGCGGGATGGCTGCGAGCCGTGGTTCGACAAGCTCACCACGCCCTGAGCAGCGTCGAAGGGCGGAGCCCGGAGCGGCAGGGTCGGCCGCGGCTTTTCGAGGCATCGGCGGTGATCGTCAGCACAAGTAGCGTCGGTATGGTGCTCGACTCACGACGAACGCTGTGCGTTCGTAAGTGCTGCAAGCTAGGCATGCGCGGCCGCCCGCCGCCGCATTCGCCAGATGACGTAACCCACGCCGACCAGTGACACCAGCACGAAGGCCAGCACCAGGAGCGGCACGAGGATGGACAGCGGGGCCAGCAGGAAAGCCACCAGATCCTCGAGCAGGCTCAGGAAAACACCCACGCCGAGGAAGTGGCCCCCCGTCGCGCCCACCGCGAGCCTGGTCCCCGCCTTTCCCAGGTGCGCAGACAGCGCCACCCCGCCGGCGGCCAACAGCAACGCCACCTCGGCCGGCTCGGACAACCCCGCGCCGCCAACTGCACGCCACGCAATCCAGGCCGCGCCAGCCGGACGGATGACGCTGTGCACGAGATCCCAGGCGTGATCGACCGCCGGGATCTTGTCGGCGAGGAACTCGACCGCGTACATCACCGCGGCGGCGCCTAGCACCACGGGGTCGGCGAGGACCTGGAGGTCCGCAAGGTGAACCGGCAGAGGCAGCCAGTCGAGGCGAATCGCGAGGCCGACCACGAGAACGGTGGCGTAGAGGTTGAGCCCGGCGGCGAAGGCAAAGCCGAGCGTGGTGCCCAACAGCGACAGCGCCGTCATGGAAGAACCTCCCCTTGCAACGGCGCGGCCGACTCCACCTTCACCCGGACGCGCTCGTTGCGCCGGCGTCCCGGCGGGACGCTGATCTTCAGGAAGTTGTCGGTGAGGACCATGGTCCCGTCGCGCAAGGTGAGGCCGTCGAGCACATGCCCCACGTGGGATGCTTCGAATCGGCTGGTGAGGGCCCGCCCGGCGGCCCGCAGGCGTTCGGCTCGCGCGCGAATCGTCGCACCCGGAACTTTCGGCTCCATGGCCGCGGCAGCCGTCCCTGGCCGCGCGGAGTACGGGAAGACGTGCAGGTGCGTGATTGGAGAGGCGGGCAAGTACTCCTCCAGTTCCGCCATGTCCTCGTCGCGCTCGCCCGGGAAGCCGACGACCACGTCCGAGCCGATCGCCGCGTTGGGGACGCGCTCGCGCACTCGTTCGGCGAGGCGCCGGTACGCCGCGAACGTGTAGGGCCGCCGCATGGCGCAGAGCATCCTCTCACTGGCGTGCTGCAGGGGCAGGTGAAAGTGAGGCTGAAACCGGGGCGATCCGGCCACGATCTCGATCACCGCCGGGGAGCAGTCCATCGGCTCGAGCGAGCTGAGGCGGAAGCGGACCGTGCCAGGGACCGAGTCGAGCGCCAGCAGCAGGTCGGCCAGCGTCCGCGAGGGGGAAAGGTCCCTGCCCCAGGCGCCAAGGTGAACGCCGGTCAGCACGACCTCGAGGAACCCGGCCGCGCTCAGTCTTCGGGCCTCGTCGCGCACTTCCTCCATCCCCACACTCCGGCCCGGCCCCCGCGTCGAAGGGACGATGCAGTAGCTGCAGGCCTGATCGCAGCCGGTCTGGACCCGGAGTGGATAGGTGGTGCGGCCCCGCATGCCGGGAGCCGCGACACCAATCGGCGGCTGGCTGCCGGCCAAGTGACCATCGCGGATTGCCGCGATGGTCGACTTGCGGGCATTGGGGACGAGCGCAACGACGCCCGGCAACGCCTCCAGTTCTCCAGGCCGCCTGGTGGCGTAACAGCCGGTCGCGACGATGCGAGCGGTGGGGTTGACCCGGGCGATGCGACGGATCGCCTGCCGCGCGGCTTGATCGGCCGCCGCCGTCACCGTGCAGGTGTTGACCACGACCAGGTCGGCCGCTTCCGCCCGGGCGCCCGTGCCGCCAGAGGCCGCAAGGTCGCGCTCCAGGCGACAGGAGTCGGCTTCGTTCGTTCTGCAGCCGAATGTCAGGACGGCAAACTTCAAGGCTCAGTGCTCAGGGACTAGGGCTGTTGTCCCAGCCGCGCGGCCGCCTGCTCGACCTTCTCGGCCAGTTGGCGCTTGTACTCCGCCAGGCGCGCGGCGAGCGCTTCGTCGGCGAGGGCGAGCATCTGGACGGCGAGCACTGCCGCGTTGGTCGCGCCCGGCTTTCCGATCGAAACGGTCGCGACCGGGACACCGGGCGGCATCTGCACGGTCGAGAGCAGCGCATCGAGGCCGTTGAGCGCCGAAGAGTCGATCGGCACGCCGATCACGGGGCTCGTCGTGTGCGCGGCGACGACGCCGGCCAGGTGCGCCGCAGCCCCTGCGCCCACGATGAACACCTTCACGCCGCGGGCCGGGGCTTCTTCCACCAGGCGCATGACGCGCGCCGGGGATCGGTGCGCCGAGGCGACCGTCATCTCGCAGGTCACGCCCAGCTCACGCAACAGGTCCACCGCCGGCTGCATCACCGCCGCGTCGGAATCGGAGCCCATCAAAATTAGAACTGAGATCATTTGTTGATCTTTTGAGTTGTTGATTTGTTGATTTGATTTGGCGAGTTGGTGATTTGGTAATTTGGCTCCGATGCCTCCAATCCTCCAATCAAATCACCAAATCAGCAACGCAACAAATCAAGAAATGACAACCTTCTTCCCGATATCCCTTCTGTAGTGCACGCCGTCGAAGTGAATGCGCCCTGCGGCTTCGTAGGCCCGCGAGATGGCCTGGCGGAAGTCCTTGCCCTCCCCCACCACCGTCAGCACCCGCCCGCCCGAGGTCACGATGTCTCCGCCGCGGCGTGCCGTGCCGGCATGGAACACCGTGACGCCCGGCACTCCCTCTGCCTCGCCGAGGCCGGTGACCACCTTGCCGGTCTCGACGCTGTCCGGGTAGCCCTTGGAAGCGAGCACGACCCCCACGTGGGGCCAGTCGCGGACGCGGCAGGTATCCTGCCCGAGGTTCCCTTCAGCGGCCGCCCGGAGCAGCGGGGCGAGGTCGCCGTCGATCATCGGCAGCACCACCTGCGCCTCGGGGTCGCCGAGCCGGACGTTGAACTCCACCACCTTCGGACCTTCGGCCGTGATCATGAGGCCGGCATACAGGAAGCCGCGAAACTCGCGGCCCTCCGCGCGCATCCCCTCGAGCACGGGCAGGATGATCGTGTCGCGCACGCGGTCCAGCAAGTCCTCGTCGGCCAGCGGGCTGGGCGCGAACGCGCCCATGCCGCCCGTGTTCGGCCCCTGGTCGTTGTCGTACGCGCGCTTGTGGTCCTGCGCGCTCGGCAAGAGCAGGGCGCGGCGTCCGTCGGTCAGGGCGAAGACGGACAGTTCCGGCCCCCGCATGCACTCCTCGACCACGATGCGTCGGCCCGCCTCGCCAAACCGGAGGTCTACCATCATCGCGCGCACGGCAAGTCGGGCGTTGAGCGGATCGGTGGCGATCACGACGCCCTTGCCGGCCGCGAGGCCGTCGGCCTTCAGCACCACCGGGTAGCCGAACCGCCCGGAGGCGAGGACGCCGAGGGCGGCCTCCGACGTGTCGCACACCTCGTAGGCGGCCGTCGGGACGCGGTGCCGCCGCATGAAGTCCTTGGCGAAGGCCTTGGACGACTCCAGCTCGGCGGCCAGGTGTGTGGGGCCGAGCAACAGGCGGCCACGGGCCGCGAAGAGATCGGCCACCCCGCGCGTGAGGGGCAACTCGGGCCCGACCACGGTGAGGTGAGCGTCCTGGGCCTCGGCAAGAGCCAGGAGGGCGTCGGGGTCGCCGACGTCCACCGGGGCGAGGGTGGCCAGGGCGGCGATGCCCGCGTTGCCGGGGGCACAGGCAATCCGCGTGACGCGCGTGTCGCGGGAGAGTTTCCAGGCGAGGGCGTGTTCGCGGGCGCCGGAACCGACGACGAGGAGGTTCATGGGAGGGCGCTGTGGAAGGCCACGGGAAGGGCACAACATCTTGTGTCCCTCCCGCCGGGTTTTCCTTGACAGGGACGATCTTTGGCCTAAAATCGGCCTCTACCTGTGATAGCCTAGCATATTCCGGTAGTTCTCAACGATCGGATACAAGGTGCCAGCCGGGCCCGTAAGGGGGTGTCAAACAGGCGTGGCTGAAGTCAAAGTACAGGAAGGCGAGTCGGTCGAGAGCGCGCTTCGTCGCTTCAAGCGGAAGGTTCAGCAGGAAGATATCATCAAGGATATCAAGAAGCACTCCTTCTATCTGAAGCCTGGGGACAAGCGCCGGGCCAAGCAGGCCCTGGCGCGAAAACGGAGCCGCAAGAAGCTCCGGCGCGAGATGGAGTAGCGAGCAGCGTAGGGGGAGCCACCGATGGAGTTCCAAGACAAGGCGTTGCACTGCGTGGACTGCGGCGCGGAGTTCGTGTGGACCGCGGGGGAGCAGCTGTTCTTCGCCGACAAGAACTTCAAGAACGAGCCAAAGCGGTGCAAGGCCTGCAAGGCCAAGCGGGCGAACCGGCCGGCCGGGTCGGCACCGGTTCGCGAGCGCGTCGAAACTCAGACCGCGTGTTCTGAGTGCGGGAAGGTGACCACCGTCCCGTTCAAGCCGACGCAGGGGCGTCCTGTGTACTGCCGCGAGTGCTTCCAGCAGCGTAAGTTCGCAGGGGCCGGCGGCGTCGGCGTCTAGGGGAACTCCATCGGTCGACCGTCTTGGGGGCCCTGCCGTGCTGGGGGGCCCCCTTTTCGTCGTTTGAGGCCGGGAGGCCGCCCGGCGTTGGTTGACGCTGTTTTCGCGGCTACGTTAATATGAAACGCCTCATTTTCGGCCGCTGACCCGGCGTCACCGCGTCGAGGCCATCCTGCGCCGTGAGGCGGGAGGAGTGGGGGACATGCAGATTCATCAGAGGTCGGTCGGCGAGGTCACGATCATCGACATCAGCGGCAAGATGACGCTTGGCGAGGGCGACGAACTGCTGCGCGACAAGGTGAACAGCCTGATTCAGCAGGGCCAGCGAAAGCTCATCCTCAACCTGGCCGAGGTCCCCTACATCGACAGCGCGGGCCTGGGCGAGATCGTGCGCACCTACACGACCGTGAGCCGGCAGGGCGGCAGCCTGAAGCTCCTGAACCTGACGAAGCGGATCCAGGACCTGCTGCTCATCACGAAGCTGCTGACGGTCTTCGAGACGTTCGAGTCCGAAGAGGAAGCCATCAAGAGCTTCGGCTCGGCCCGCGTCTAGTCCTCCTTTCCGCGCTTCATGGCGCGCAGCCCACTTCCGGATACCGTGGCGGGGGGCGCGGCCCAGCAGGGCCGCGCCCCCGCGCGATCCCTGCTGGTCAGCCTGCTGGTCTCGCTCCGGCCGGAGCAGTGGATCAAGAACCTCGTCGTCTTCGCGGGGCTCCTCTTCGGTCTTCAGCTCTTCGTCCCGCGCGCCATCGGGTTCTCCGTCGCCGCCTTCGTGGTCTTCTGCGCGCTCTCCGGCGTCGTCTACCTCTTCAACGACGTGGCCGACCGCGAGGCGGATCGGCTGCACCCGCTCAAGTCGCGGCGGCCGATCGCGTCGGGCGAGCTCCCGCCGTCGGTGGCCGCCTGGACCGGATCCGGGCTCGCGGTCGTCGCGCTCGTCGCCGCCTTCCTGGTCGGCCCGATGTTCGGGCTCGTTTCGGTCACCTACGTGACCCTGCTTGGCCTGTACTCGGCGCGGCTCAAGCACGTCGTCATCATCGACGTGCTGACGATTGCCATGGGCTTCGTGCTCCGGGCGGTCGCCGGCGCGGTGGCCATCGACGTCCCGATCAGCCAGTGGCTGCTCGTCTGCACGGTGCTGCTCGCGCTGTTCCTCGCGCTGAGCAAGCGCCGGCACGAGCTCGTGCTGCTGGCGGGCGGCGCCACGCAGCACCGCCGGATCCTCGGTGAGTACAGCCCGTACCTCCTGGACCAGATGATCGGCGTGGTAACCGCGTCCACGCTGATCGCCTACATCTTCTACACCATGAGCGCCGAGACGGCGCACAAGTTCGGCACGCCGTATCTCGGGCTGACCATCCCCTTTCCCCTGTACGGCATCTTCCGGTATCTGTACCTGGTCCACCTCAAGGAGGGCGGCGGCAGTCCCGCCGAGATGCTCCTGGCCGACCGCCCGCTGCTGCTCTGCGTGGCGCTGTGGGTCGCTGCCGTGGTGATCCTGGTGTACCATCCGTGGGGGTTGTGATCGTGGGCACAGGCGACAGGCGCAGGCCGGCCGGGCGCCGCTCCGGGTTCCACCGGGGCGGGCGGCCCGGGAACGGCGCGCCGCCGCCTCCCGCCCGCGCAGCGAGCACCATGTCCGAATTCAACATCCGCTCCGACTCGGTGAACGTCGAGCAGATCATGAAGCAGATCCGCGCCCGCATTCGCGAGAAGCGCGGCGTTGACTACACCGAGCAGCAGATCCGCGAGCTGGCGGCCGTGAAGCTCGAGCGCTTCCTGGACCCGCAGAAGGTCCGGTCCGAGCTGCTGCAGCAGTTCCGGGAGGGGGGCATCTCCCCGCTCCCCAATTACGCGTTCGAGGACACGACGCTGTTCGAGTCGCACCGGGCGGTGCTGCGCTTCTTCCGGAAGCTCCTGCGCCCGGTCCTCAAGCTGTTGTTCAACCCGAACCCGCTGATTCACGTCCTTCACCTGCAGGCCGACATCAACACGCGGCACGCCCAGTACACCGAGCTGTCGTACGAGATCCTCCACAACCTCGTGTTGGAGACGACGCGCCTGGGCATCGAGGTGAAGAACCTGAAGATGCGGGTGGAGTCGCTCTCGAGCCGCCTGGACTTCAGCGAACGGCGCGCGCGCGCGCTGGAGGGAGTCGTCCAGTACAAGGCCGGCGACGCGCCCGAAGCCGAGGCGGCACCTCCGGCGGCGGGAGAGGCCGGGCCGAGGGAGGCGCCACGCGAGGGCGGGCCGGCGGCCGGATCCCCCGACGCCCGGCGCAAACGCCGGCGCCGGCGCGGGCGGCGGGGCGGCGCGCGCGGTCCCGAGGACGCGGCGACGGCAGGTCCCGGCGGCGAGAACGCGGCGAACGCCGAGACGAACGGCGACCCGGAGGGCGAAGGTCACGGGGACGCGGTGATTGGCCCCGAGTCGGCGGAGCCGGATCGCCGGGAGCCTGAGGGCGATTTCGCGGGCACGACCGGGACGTTGCCTTGGCGGGACGGCGACCCGGACGCGGGCCGCGAAGAGTCGTGAGGCTCGGCGTCGTCGTCCAGCGGTACGGCGCCGACATCAACGGCGGCGCCGAACTGCACGCCCGCTACATCGCGGAGCGCCTGGCCCGGCATGCCGAGGTCGAGGTCCTCACCACCTGCGCGCGCGACTACGTCACCTGGCGCAACGAGCTGCCACCCGGCCCGGACACCGTCAACGGCATCCCGGTGAGGCGGTTCCGGGTGCGACGTCCACGCGACCCGGAGAGATTCGGCCGGCGGTCCCGCCGGGTCTTTCACGAGACCCATTCGGTTGCCGACGAGCTGAAGTGGCTCGAGGACGAGGGACCGGCCAGCCCTTCACTCGTCTCCTACCTGCGGTCCGGCGAAACCCGGTGGGACTACCTGCTGTTCTTCAGCTACCGCTATTACCACGCCTATCACGGGGCCCGCGTCGTGCCGGGCCGCGCCGTGCTCGTGCCGACCGCCGAGCGCGATCCGGCGGCGGGGGTTGGCCTCTTCGGCCCGCTGTTCCGGGGCGTCCGCGCGCTGATGTACAACTCGTTCGAGGAGCGTGCGCTCATCAACGGCGTCTCTGGGAACGAGGACGTGCCCGGGGTGGTGGTGGGCGTCGGGTCGGAGGTGCCGGCGCGGACCGAGCCGGAGCGCTTTCGGCAGAGGTACGGGGTGAACCGGCGGTTCGCGGTCTACGTGGGGCGAATCGACGAGAACAAGGGCTGCAAGGAGCTGTTCGACTTCTTCTTGCGCTACGCCGCCCGGGAGCCCGACCCGCTGCAGCTGGTGCTGTGCGGCCACTCGATTCTCGAGATCCCCGACAGCCCGCACGTGCGCCACCTCGGCTTCGTGCCGGACGGGGACAAGTTCGACGCGGTGGCCGCGTCGGAACTGCTCGTCATGCCGTCGTATTTCGAGAGCCTGTCGATGGTGGCGCTCGAGGCGTGGGCCCTCGGCCGGCCGGTGCTCGCCAACGGGCGGTGTGACGTCCTGAAGGGCCAGTGCCTCCGCAGCAACGCCGGGCTCTTCTACGATTCGTTCGAGGAGTTCGCCGAGGCTCTCGGCTGGTTAGGCCGCCGGCGGGAACAGGCCCGGGCGCTGGGGGCAAACGGCCTCGAGTACTACCGCCGCCACTACGCGTGGCCCGTCGTCGAGGGCAAGTACCTCGAGATGTTCAACCGGCTGTCGAGCGAGGGCCGGGCCCCGCGGGCGGGATGGCCGCCGGAGATCCCCGGCTACTGGGATCGCCGGAAGGCAACACTGCCGCCCGCGGCGTACGCGGTCGAGAAGGTGCCGGCGGGGCCGGCACTTGGCAGTGATCAGTGGACAGTGGCCAGTGGGCAGTAAGTCGCGCGCCATTCGACTCGGCTGGGCTGCACCGACCAACCGAGGGGCGTGATCCGCCGGCCACTGACCACTGGTCACTGGCCACTACAGCAGGCAGCAATGGGCATCCAGATACACCAGGTCCTGGCGACGCTCGGCTACGGCGACGCGATCGGCAACGAGGTGCTCGGCATCCGCGAGGTGCTCCGCGCGGCCGGGTACGACTCGCGGATCTTCGTCGAGACGGCCGACCATCGCCTGGAACACCTGACCCGCGATTACCGGGACCTCGCCGACTGCAGCGCACCAGGAAACATCCTGATCCACCACTTCTCGATCGGCTCGCGGGCCTCGCGGATCGCGTTCGCGCTGCCGGACCGGATGGTCCTCGTCTATCACAACATCACCCCGCCCGAGTACTTCCTCGACATCCACCCGCTGCTCGTGCGCCAGTGCTTCCGCGGCCGGCGCGAGCTGTCCGCCTATGCCGGGCGCTGCGACCTGGCGCTCGGCGACTCGGAGTTCAACCGCCAGGAGCTCGAGGCGATGGGCTTCCCCGCCACCGGCGTGCTGCCCGTCGTCCCGGGCTTCTCGCACCTGGAGGTGGCGCCCGACCGGCGGGTGCTCGAGGCGTTCGACGACGCGTGGACGAACGTGCTGTTCGTCGGGCGGATCATCCCGAACAAGCGCATCGACAACGTCATCCGGTACTTCGACGCCTACCAGCGGTTCTTCAACCCGCGGTCGCGCCTTCTCGTCGTGGGCAGCTACACCGGGTTCGAGCGCTACTACGCGATGCTGCAGGAGCTCGTCGCGCGGCTCGGGACCTCGGGCGTGCACTTCCTCGGCCACGTGTCGAACCGCGAGCTGACCGCCTCCTACGACGTGGCGGACGTCTTCCTGTGCGCGAGCGAGCACGAGGGGTTCTGCGTCCCGCTGGTCGAGTCGTTCCACAAGGGTGTGCCCGTGCTGGCGTTCGAGGCCACGGCGGTGCCGGCCACGATGGACGGGGCGGGGGTGCTGTACCGGACGCGGGATCCGTGGCACGTGGCGGCGCTCCTGGACACGGTCGCGTCGGACGCGGCGCTTCGCGGGCAGATCGTGGAGACCCAGGACGCCGCGCTCGAGCGGATGCTCGCGGGCGATTTCCGCGCGACACTCCTCGGGTTCATCGACCGCGTGCTCGCGTCGCCCAGCCCGGCCCGGCCGCTGGTGACCGACGACTTCTGGGACCAGGTGGCGTCCACGGAACGGTACGAGGAGTTGCAGCAGTACCGCCCGGCCCTGTTTCACGCGCTTCCGAAAGAACCCACACGGGTTGTTTGAGTCATTTGTTGATTTCTCGATCTGGTGATTTGGTGATTGACTGGCTGATTGCCCGATTTGCCCCAATGACGCCGGCGCCGCGCGTGGAGCCAAATCGGTCAAATCAACCGATCATGAGATCAATCAACAAATCAAGAAATCACCAAATCAAGAAATGACATGATCATCAACCAGTGGGTTCCCGCCGCGCACAAGGGCGACGCCATCGGCGACAGCGCGCGGCGCGTGCAGGGCCTGCTCCGGTCGATGGGGCACGAGTCCGAGCTCTACGCGCTGACGGTGGACGAGGAGCTGGCCGGCGTGGTGCGGCCGTTCTCCCACCCGGCCGCACGGCTCGGCGACATCACGATCTTCCACTACGCGCTGCCCTCGGCGATGACCGAGGCGTTCGCGGCGCTGCCGCGCGGGCGGGTGCTCCAGTACCACAACATCACGCCGGCGCCCTTCTTCGCCGCGTACGACCCGAACCTCTTCCGCCTCGCGACGCTTGGCAGGCGCGAGCTGGCCACGCTCGCCGGCCGCACCGACCTGGCGCTGGGCGACTCGGACTACAACCGGCGCGAGCTGGAGGCCCTGGGGTTCGGCGACACCGGCGTGATGCCGATCGCCATCGACACCGCGCGCATCACCGGCGGGCCGCGCCGTCCGGCGCTCGAGCGGATCCTGGACGACGGGCTGACCAATTTCCTGTTCGTCGGGCGCGTGGTGCCGAACAAGAAGATCGAAGATCACATCCGGCTGGCGGAGCAATACAAGCGATACGTCAACGTCGATTACCGTTTCGTGTTCGTCGGGAAGTGCGACGCGCTGCCCCGCTACTACGCCGCCGTGCGCGCGCTCATCCTCCAATACGACATGCCGCCGGATCGCTTCGTCTTCACCGGGCCCGTGCCGGACGAGGACCTTGCGACCTACTACCGGATGGCCACCGCGTACATCTCGCTCAGCGAGCACGAGGGCTTCTGCGTGCCGCTCCTCGAGGCAATGGCGGCGGACGTGCCCGTCCTCGCCTACGGCGCGGCGGCGGTCCTCGACACGCTGGGCGGCGCCGGCGTGCAGTTCTTCCCGAAGGATCTCGAGTACGCCGCGGAAGTGCTCGGCATGCTCGCGTTCGACGACGCCTTCCGCGAGCAGGTGCTGGCGGGCCAGCGCCGGCGCTTGCAGGACTTCGGCGACGCGCGAATCGAACGACACCTCGCCGGGATCATCGAGCGGCTCGGCCGCAGTGAGGGCCTGTGAAACTCGCCTTTGTGGTTCAACGCTACGGGACCGAGATCCTGGGCGGCTCGGAGTACCACTGCCGCCTGATCGCCGAGCGGCTGGCCCAGCGCCATCAGGTCGAGGTGCTGACGACCTGCGCCCGTGACTACATCACGTGGAAGAACGAGTACCCCGACACTCCGGATCGCATCCGGGGCGTCACGGTGCGGCGCTTCCCGAACGCGGGCACCCGCGACATCGACTCGTTCAACAAGTACTCCGACTGGATCTTCGCGAGTGCCCACTCCCAAGCCGACGAGATGGAGTGGCTGAAGCAGCAGGGACCGTGGTGCCCCGCGCTGCTCGAGTACCTGCAGAAGCACCAGGCGTCTTATGACGCCCTGGTCTTCTTCACGTATCTCTACGCGCCAACCGTGCTCGGCCTCCAGGTGGCCCCCGCAAAGAGCATCCTCGTGCCGACGGCCCACGACGAGCCGGCCATCCACCTCTCCATCTACAAGGAGGTCTTCGGCCTTCCCGCGGGCATCGCCTACAACACCGAAGCGGAGCGGCGGTTCCTGACGACGCACTTTTCGATCAGGGCGATCGCCGAGGAGACCGTGGGCTGCGGGGTGGACCTCCCTCAGCACCAGGCCTACCCGCGGCCGGCACACCAACCGGCGGGGCCGGCGCCGGAGCCGCGCACGGGGGAGGACGCCGGCGAGGGGCCGCCGGCAGGCCCGGAGGGCGAACCCGATCGTCCGCGATCTCGCCCGCACCTGACCGCCCGCGGCGCCACGTTCCGGCGGCGGCACAGGCTCCACGGCCCCTTCGCGCTGTACGGCGGGCGGATCGAGAAGGGCAAGGGGTGCGAGGAGCTGATCGAGTACTTCCGCAGCTACCAGCGCGACGGCGGCGAAGCGTCGCTCGTGCTGATGGGCGTCAAGCTGATGCCGCTCCCCGAAGACCCTTCGGTGAAGTTCGCCGGGCTCCTGTCGGAGCTCGAACGCGCGCAGGCGCTCGAAGCCGCCACGGTGGTGGTCGTCCCTTCCCCTTACGAGAGCCTGTCGCTCCTGGCCCTCGAGGCGTTCTCCGTCGGCACGCCGGTGCTCGCGAACGCGCGCAGCGAGGTGCTCGTGGATCACTGCGTGGCCAGCAACGCCGGGCTGTTCTACGCGGACCGGTACGAGTTCGGGGAGTGCCTGTCGCTGCTCGTGGGCGACGAGCGCCTGCGCGCGGCCATGGGCCGCAACGGCCGCGACTATGTCCGGCAGAACTACCGCTGGGACGTCATCCTGGGGAAATACGATCGGATGATCGCCAAGATCAAGGGCGGGGGCAGGAACTGAGAATTGGGAATGATCGGTAGGGGCACGACATGTCGTGCCCCTACTCCGGCGTCGGGCTTCTCACCTCCGCGCCGCCCTGCCCCGCGCCGTTCTCGTCGTCCTCGCGCCGCCGGCGCGGGCGGATGTCGTAGCGCTTGATCATCTCGTTCAGCGTGGTGGGCTTGAGGTGCAGGAGCTCCGCCGCCCGCTTCTGCACGCCGCCGGCCACCTCCAGCGTGGACTCGATCAGGCGGCGCTCGAAGTCCGCTGTCACCTCGTTGAACTTGATCCCCTCGGGCGGCAGCGTGAACTGTGGCATCTTGAACATCGGGCGCCGGCGCACCTGGTCGGGCACCAGCTCGGGCCCGATCGTGTCCGCCGTGCAGAGCACCACGGCCCGCTCGATGACGTTCTCCAGCTCGCGGACGTTCCCCGGCCAGTCGTACTCCATCAGCAGGTCGAGGGCATCCGGGGCGAGCTCCAGACCCCGCTTCTCGTTCTCCTCGGCGTATTTCTGGAGGAAGTGCTGCACCAGGACCGGGATGTCATCCTTCCGCTCGCGGAGCGCCGGCAGCTGCACGGTGATGACGTGCAGGCGGTAGTAGAGGTCCTCGCGGAACCGCTGCTCGTCCACCATCTGCTTCAGGTCCACGTTGGTGGCGGCGATGATCCGCACGTCCGACTTGATGTTCTCGACGCCCCCCAGCCGCATGAACTCCCGTTCCTGCATCACCCGCAGCAGCTTCGGCTGGGTCTCGAGCGGCACGTTGCCGATCTCGTCGAAGAAGATGCTGCCCTTGTCCGCCAGCTCGAACAGGCCCTTCTTCGGGTACACCGCCCCGGTGAACGCGCCCTTCACGTGGCCGAACAGGTTCGACTCGAGCAGGTCGGGCGGCAGGTTGCCGGAGTTGACAGTGATGAACGCCCGCGCGGCGCGGGGCGAGGTCGAGTGGATGGCGCGGGCCACCAGCTCCTTGCCGGTGCCGCTCTCGCCGCCGATGAGGATCGTGGACCGGCTCGGCGCGGCCTGGATGATCAGGGCGAACACCTGCCGCATCCGCTGGCTGCGCCCGATGATGTTCTGGAAGCGGCTGTAGCGCTCCTGCAGGTTCTGGCGGAGCGCGACGTTCTCGGCGACGAGCTGCCGGCGCTCGACGGCGT
>Ga0105104_10002278_pt1 | contig 14124 bp, 11 predicted proteins | sample PPLLaktember2015_3_FD_87034 | JGI IMG/M metagenome (GOLD analysis project Ga0105104, IMG submission 87034) | Freshwater sediment microbial communities from Prairie Pothole Lake near Jamestown, North Dakota, USA - PPLs Lake P7 Core (6) Depth... | ecosystem: Environmental > Aquatic > Freshwater >... | reverse complement strand
TTTCTTTCAAGGAGGGGGCGGTGCAAGGATGGTTGGGGCTGCGTAATTATTGTAGGGGCGAAGCATTCGGAGAACAAATTGGTTTACCTAAGCCTCGGCCCCTTCCGAATGCTTCGCCCCTACGTCAGCATGTAGACCCCCCACGCCGGCCTTCAGACCCGCAAGGGTCCCAGACACCGGGTGTTTTGTAAAGACGCAAAATTTTGCGTCTCCACAGAAAACACCCGGTGTCGTAAAGCCCCGCTCTCCAGTGGGTAGGTTCTTTCCGGGCGGCACATGCGTGGTCCTATTTTGCAGTCTCGCGCTTCACAATCCCCTTCTGCCAGGCATAGACTGCCACCTGGGTGCGGTCTGCCACGTGGAGCTTGCTCAATATGTTGCTCACATGTCCCTTCACCGTGTTTTCTGTAATGGTAAGCTGCTCGGAGATCTGGCTGTTGGTCAACCCTTTCGCGATGAGCTTGAGCACATCCAGCTCGCGCTCGGTCAGGTCGGTATAAAAAGACTGTTCCTCGCTATTTTCGCCGCGCAGGTTTTGAAGGACGCGGGTAGCGATCAGCGGATGGAGGGTCACTTCCCCCTTGATAGCCCGGCGCAGGGCATCTACCAGTTTCTCCATCTTCATATCTTTCAGAATATAAGAGATTGCACCCGCCTTGAGCGCGGGGAAGACGAGGGCATCATCATGGAAAGACGTCAGCACCACAACCTGGGTACGGGGGCTGATCTTTTTAATCTGGCGGGTCGTCTCGACCCCATCCAAACCGGGCATGATCAAATCCATCAATACTACATCCGGTATGGTATCCGTAACCAGCTTGATGGCCTCTTCTCCTGAAGCGGCTTCGCCGACCACGTCAAAATCAGGAGTAGTGTTCAGATAAGAGCGCACACCGTTTCGGACGACTTCATGATCATCCACAATAATGAGGCTGATGAGTTCAGGCATTATGGCCTCCATTTGGTTTTGGTTGTCCCTGGATAGGCACATTGAGGGTAATACAGGTCCCTTTTCCGGGGGCGCTGTTGATTATGAGAGTTCCACCGATGCTTTTTGCACGCTCGCCCATAGAGCGCAGCCCGATTCCATTCGGCTTTTGCGCCAGGTCAAACCCTTGCCCATTATCGGAAATACGCACCTCTATATGATCTGCGTGATAAATGACCGAGAATTCCACGGTGTTTGCGCGGCTGTGGCGGGCAATATTTGCGAGCGATTCCTGGACGATCCGGTACATCGCCTGCTCGATCTCCAGCGGCAGGTGGCATTCTCCTTCAACCTGCAAATCCACGCGGATATCCGTCCGGGTCTTCCATTCGAAGACATATTCGCGCAAGGCTGTCGTCAGCCCTTTTTCCTTCAAGGCAATCGGGTACATCTCCTGGATCAGGAAAGTCAACTCCTGGATGACCTCATAAACCAAATTTTCCGCTTCGCCTAAATGTTCCTTTGCAGCAGTGATGTCATGAGCGATCAGACCGCCGGCCGTTCCGAGTTGGGCCAGGCTGGCAAAGGCCTTTTGCTTGGCGCTGTCGTGGAGATCTCGCGCCAGACGGTTGCGCTCTTCTATCACGGCCAGTTCTTTGTTCTGCTCAAAGAGCTGCTGCATCTCGCGGGTGCGCTCGTTGACCTGCCGTTCAAGCTCACGCTTTTGCACCTCGATCCCATGGATACGCAGCCGGTAGATACTCGCCACCATCAGAAGAACTGCCAGCCCGGCAAGCCCATAGAACCACCCGGTCTTCCAGAAAGGTGGAATAACGGTCACCCGGACAGCTGTCCCGGTTTCATTCCAGGCGCCGTCACTGTTCGAGGCTCTTATCCGCAGGGTATACGTCCCGCCGGGCAGGTTGGTGTAGCGACCGCTGCGCCTGTTCCCTATATTGTTCCAGTCGCGGTCGAAATTTTCCAGCTTGTACGCAAAATGGTTACCGACCGGCTCAGCAAAGCTCAAAGCAGTGAAATCAAATTCGAAGGAATCCTGCGGCCATTCGAGGGTGATCTCATTTAGCGCCGGAACGGCCATCTCGGTCTGGATAGGCCTGCCGTTCTGGGTCAAACCGGTCAGGGCAACCGGTGGAAGATAGGTGCTGTCGCGGACGCGCTCCGGGTGGAAGATATTAAATCCGCTGACGCCCCCAAAATAGATGGCGCCATCCGGTCCCTGAGCGTATGCTCCTTGATTAAATTCGTTCCCCTGTAAACCGTCACTGGTGGTGTAATTGCGGAAAGTCATTGTATTGGGGCCGAAGCGGGAGACGCCGAAATTCGTACTCAGCCAGAGGAACCCTTGCGTATCCTCGATCACGGCATAGACCACGTCATTGGGCAGCCCGTCTTCTTCAGTGTAAGCGGTAAATAAATCTGTGGCGGGATCATACCGGTTCAATCCGCCGCCGGCGGTGGCAATCCACAAATTGCCCTGCTGGTCCTGGGTAATGGCCATAATCGAGTTATTGTTCAGGCTGCCGGTCTTCTGAAGTTCATTTTTATAATAGGTAAACTTTTCTGGGTCGCGGTCGAGGCGGAAAAGACCGGAGTTAAATGTACCTACCCACAAATTGCCATCCCCATCTTCGCGGATGGCAATTACGGCATCCTTCGTCGCGCCAGACGGGTTTTCCGGATCCACATAGTGTATAAACTTCCCTGTCTCCCGGTCATAGCGGTCGAGGCCCTCGCCCGTACCAATCCACAGTTCACCTGACCGGTCTTCATATAGGTGATAGACCAGGTTACTTGCGATACTGCGCGGATCCTGTGGATTATACGTGTGGTGAATAAAACGCCCCACTGATTCATTATATTGATCCAGCCCGCCTCTTGTACCGACCCAGAGCTTTCCCAGGCTGTCGCGGAGAACCGCCCAAACCAAATTGTCGCTCAAACTGCCCGGAAGGTAAGCGTCGTGCCTGTAATGGCCAAACCTTCCTGTAGCGGGGTTAAAGCGGTCCAATCCATTTTGGGTGCCAATCCAGGTGATCCCGGAGGGATCCACGTGAAGATCAAACACCATATTGCTGCCCAGGCTGTTCGGGTTTTCAGGGTCGTTGCGGTAGAAGGTGAATTTTTCCATCCCCCGGTTATATTTGCTGACGCCGCCGCCATACGTTCCTACCCATAAGATGCCTTCCCGGTCTTCATAGATTGACAGGATCATATTGCTGTTCAGGCTGTCGGGTAAGGCAGGAATATGATGATAGTTCACAAATTTTTCGCTCTGCTCGTCAAAACGATCGAGACCGCGGTCTGTCCCAACCCACAGAGTACCGCTGCGGTCGATATAGATCGTAGAAACGAGGTTATTTAAACGGCTGTCAGACGAATCGGGTGAATATTTATACCGCATGGCCTGCCCGGTTAGCGGATCGAAGCGGCTCAGTCCATTACTTGTTGCGAGCCACAAATCCCCATTCTGCGCCTCCCGGATGGCGTGGATGGTGTCGCTGCTGATGCTTGTCTCCAGCTTCGCATCATGGTGATAGTGGCGGAATGTACCCGTGGCCGGGTCGAATTGATTCAGCCCTCCGTTACCCGTGCCAACCCATAAGGTCGAATTTTTGCCTTGTAAGAGAGAGGTGATCCTGTTGCTGCTCAGGCTGTCTGGGTCATCGGGGTGATTGCGGTAGTGTGTGAACTCCCCTGTTTTGGGATCCAACCTATCCAATCCATCCAACGTACCCACCCATATATTCCCCGCAGAGTCCTGGAGGATGCTGCGGATGTTGTTCGAGCTCACACTGGAAGGATCCTCTGCATTATGCCGGTAATGGATAAACTTTTCGGTGCGTGGGTCAAATCGATTCAATCCGCCCTGGCGAGTGCCGATCCAAATGTAACCATCCCGGTCCTCGAAAAGATCGAAAATCCAACGATCGCTCAGGCTGTTGGGATCATTGAATAAGGGACGGTAGATTTTGAAACTATACCCATCGTAGCGGTTCAGGCCGTCCTCCGTGCCAATCCACAAGAACCCCTGCCGGTCCTGAAGGATGGAGCGTGCCGAGCTCTGCGATAGACCTTCTTCCAGGCTCAGGCTCTCAAAACGAATGGCGCCCCTGAAATCAGATACGTAGTCGGCCGGGTCAGCGGCAATTGGCGCAGGGTGAGCAGGGATGGGGGTGGGTGTAGAAGACGGGCTGGTTCCGGTACAGGATATTAGCAGGAAGGCCAGCAGGGTCTTGCACAGCAGGGAAAATCGTTTCATTCCTACAGTATAGATTAAGACGATGAATTTTGGTGAATCGACAGGACGTTTTTTCACCCTTCTGCAGAGGGGTTAATTCATCCGTCTTCCCATCCTGGAGGATGGGTTTGAAACCATACTTTTGGGGCCGGTATAACCCACTCAGAGTGGCATGTACTTTTTCATGCAGGTCTGTATAGTTCAAGCAGAGCTATTCAGGCGCCTGGCGCCCGATTGAGTCACTGCGTTCATGCTCATAAAATACATATTTCAAGATGAGGAGAATAAATATGTCGCGAAAAGGTATTCATATCTTTGGATTTCTGATGATATTGAGTCTGCTCCTTTCTGCATGCGGGGGAACACCACTCACACCAGAACCCGCAAACACCGTAGCACCCACCAGCGCAGGCGCTTCTAATGAGACGGAACCCCCGGCCACTACCGAGGAACCCACTACACCGCCCACAGCGGGGGAGACACCCGAGTCGACCACTACCCGTTTAGGCGGCTGGCTGGATCAGGTTATCTTCTCCGCCATCCCAGATGCGGAACCCGCGGTAGCCCAGATCCAGGCCGGTGCGGTGGACGTTTACTCTGCCACCATCGATAAGGCCGATGTGTTCGAGACCGTCAGCTCTGATCCGAACATGGGGTACGCCAATGTGTACGGCAGCAGCAACCAGATCCTGTATAACACGGTAGCCTGCTCAGATCCGGCGATCCTGAACCCCTTCACAAACGCCAGGATCCGCGAGGCTATGAACTGGGCAGTGGACCGCAACTACGTCGTCCAGGAGATCTTCGGCGGTCTGGCCAAGGCCAAATACACGCCTTTTACCACCGCTTTCCCCGATTATGCCCGCTACGCCGATCTGTTTAGCGTGATCGAAGCCCAGTACGCCTACGACCTGGAAAAAGCCAGGGCCGTCCTGGATGAAGAAATGCCTAATCTGGGCGCCGAAAAGGGCGCGGACGGCAAATGGATGTTCAATGGCGAGCCCGTGACCCTCATCGGCCTGATCCGCACCGAAGATAAGCGCCTGGAGATCGGCCAGTACTTCGCCAACCAGCTCGAGGAACTGGGCTTCACTGTCGACCGCCAGCAGAAGGAACGCACGGAAGCGGCTCCCATCTGGCAGGGCGATCCGGAGCCGTGCTTGTTCCACTGGTACACCGCCGGCTGGATCTCCCCGCAGATCTACCGCGATGAAGGCTTGAATTTCACCCAGTACAACACCGGCCAGCTGCAGGGTCTGCCGTTGTTCAACGCTTTCGAGCCCTCGCAGGAACTGTTGGAGTCCGGAGATGCTCTGTACACCAACAGCTTCAGCACCCTGGAGGAAAGGCGACAGCTGTTCGAGACCGCTTTACCCCTTTCCATGACCGAATCCTGGTGGGGCGTATGGATAAATGACACGATTGCCTTCGAAGCCTTCAACAAGAATGCGCAGGGCGCTTCTGACCTGGCGGCAGGGATTGGGGGTGGCCAGCTCTATCCATACACTGCCCGCCTGGCAGATCAAGAGGGCGGCACGCTCAGAATCGCGAATTCCGCCATCATCGTGGATGCCTGGAACCCGATCGCCGGCTCCAACTGGATCGACGATACCGTGGTACGCAACTTCACCACCGATTATGGTGTAATTTACAACCCTTACACGGGTCTGTTTATGAACAAGCTGGTCGAGAGCGCCGAACTGGTGGCCCAGGAAGGCCTGCCCAACGCCGAGCCGCAGAGCGACTGGATCACCCTGGAATTCCAGCCCGAGATCCCGGTCCCGGATGACGCCTGGGCGGATTGGGACGCTGAAAACCAGGTCTTCATCACCGCCGCCGAGAGAGCCGCAGCCGATCCTGAGTACACTCAGGTTGCCAAGACCAAGGTCACCATCCAGTACGTACCCAACCTGTGGGATACGACCTGGCACGACGGCAGCAGCTTCTCCCCGGCCGATTTCGTCTACTCGATGATCATGACCTTCGACACTGGGAAAGAGGCAAGCCCCATCTTCGACGAATCGCTGGCCAACACCGTGGCCACCCTCCTGACCCACTTCAAGGGCGTCAAGATCGTCTCGACCGATCCGCTGACCATCGAGACCTACGATGACCAGTTCTATCTGGATGCCGAGAACAATATCCGCGACTGGTACCCGAACGTCTACAATCCTTCGGTCTTCGCGGGCGGCATGCTGGCCTGGCACAACCTGGCCCCGGCCTACCAGGCCGAGGCAGATGGCAAGATGGCCTTCTCGAAGGACAAGTCCACCATCAAAGAGATCGACTACACCAGTCAGGTCTCCGGCCCGACCCTGGCCGTCCAGATGGAGTACGTCGACCAGTACATCACCGACCAGTTTATCCCCTTCGAACCCACGATGAGCGAATTCCTCACCGCGGATGAAGCCGTGACCCGCTACAACAACCTCAAGGCCTGGTATGAAGAGCACGGGCACATCGTGCTGGGCACCGGTCCGTACTATGTCGACCAGGTCTTCCCGGTGGAAGGCTCGATCACCCTCACGCGCTACGAGAATTACCTCTTCCCGGCTGACCAGTTCTCCGGATTTAGCGAGCCCAAGGTGATGACCGTCTCTGTCGAGGGTCCGACCACACTCAACGCCGGTGACGAAGCCACCTTCGACGTCTTCATCACCTTCAAGGACGAGCCCTACGCGTCCGCGGATATTGACAACGTCACCTACACGCTCTTCAACCCCAATAACGACGTAGTGGCCACTGGCCCCGCCGAGCTGGTTGAGGAAGGCCAATATGCGGTCAACCTCGGCTCGGACATCACCTCCCAGCTGGATGCCGGCACGGCCAAACTGACCGTCGCAGCCGCCTCCAAAGTAGTCAGCCTCCCGGTCTTCGAGACCACCCAATTCGTGGTCACCCAGTAAATTAGGGTGGGATCCTGTTCTACAGCTTAAATGGGGATTGGTTAATCGTCAGGGGCGGCCTCCACCGCCCCTGACGGAACCTTATCGATAAAACGATGACCCATGGTTCGAAACATGAAGAACCCCGGATTACTTTTCGGGGTTCTTCGATCCTGATTTAATGCGCTCTGCTTCGCGTTTTATATCGGATACCTACTGCTCGAAGGTAGGCGCAAAGTCCGGCAGCGATCCGGCGATCATCGGCAGCATCAGCCCGGTGTTTACCTAAATGGCTCTCATGCGATTGTTCTTGGGATTGTGTTCCACTTCAGCCAACCCGAGCGCTTCCAACAGTGGGGGCAGATACATGCCAAAGCGCCCGCGGAGCCCCTTCTTCAAGCCGTACCATCCCTTTACCGGGTTTTCCGCTGACCGGCCCCATGCCTCCACGGTACCCTCAGCGGCTGGTTTTTGCTCGTCGGCGCTGCCTAAGGGCATCCAGTCACCATGCGCCTTGAGCATGGCATGCAAATCCTCAATAGAACGGAGATGGTAGTGAAGTACGGTTTTGCCTACCACGCAAACCAACACGGGGGGGTTTGCCGTTTCATCCCGGTACATCATGTATTCGGATGTACCGCTGGGCGTCTTTAGAAGCCATGGATCTTCTTTCGTGCCCTTTCCTCTAACTTCATTCGCATTCATCGTAGATCTTGCCTCCTTTGGTTTTGGATGAATAATTTTTCTATGCTATTTTCTATCCATTAAGACGAAAAGATGAACGAAAAAGGTGCGGTCGGAACGGATTTTTGTGGATCAATTTTGTCAACCTTTTGGTACAATGGCTGAGAGACAGCCGATGAGCGATCAAACCCAATTCCCCGCCACCCTGATGGATATGAACCAACCCGAGTTTGGCGCGCTGGTGGAATCGTACCAACGCGAGCTGCGGGCGCACTGCTACCGGATGTTGGGTTCCCTGCAGGAAGCCGACGAGATGGCGCAAGAAACCTTCTGGCGCGCATGGGACCGGCGCGAGACGTTCGAGGGCCGCGCGACATTTCGCGCCTGGCTGTATAAGATCGCGACGAACCTGTGTATCGATTCCCTCCGGAAAAGAGCGCGGCGCGGTTTACCGATCACACATGGGAATGCTTCTAGCCTGGACCAGCCCATGCGATCGGCTATAAACGAACCCATCTGGCTCGAGCCTTTCCCATTTGATTTCCCCGCGCCTGAAGCTTACAACCCTGAAGCAAAATACTCTATGAGCGAGAGTATCAAGCTTGCGTTCCTGACTTCCTTACATTTACTGCCTCCGCGCCAGCGAGCCGTATTAATTCTCCGCGACGTGCTGGACTGGCGGACAGAGGAAGTGGCGGATGCATTGGATCAGTCCGTCCCCTCGGTAAAGAGCGCCTTGCACCGCGCCCGCGCCACGCTTGCCCGGCACCATCAAAATATTCAACCCGAAACCATACCCGACCATATCCCTGACGAAACTCTGCGCAGGCAGCTCGACCGCTACGTAAAATCCTGGGAAAACGCGGATGTGGATGGGTTGGTGGCGCTGTTGAAAGACGAGAGCACATTTAGCATGCCCCCCACGCCCAGCTGGTATCGTGGGCGAGAGGATATCGGCGGGCTGGTGAGAAAGACCATCTTTAGCGGCCAGGCGCGCGGGCGCTGGCGGCTGGTCCCCACCCGCACCAACGGCCAGCCCGGCTTCGGATTGTACAAACTCAATGAGGAAACAGGAAATTACGAGGGGTATGGCATCCAGGTGGTGACCTTTGACGGCGAGCAAATTGCCGACATCACCACCTTTCGAAACCCGGCCTTGATCCAGTATTTCGATCTACCCGCCACTTTGGCCGCTTGATTTACCGCTTGTATCCATGTACTCCATCACCACAATCCCGGGACCAGACGGCAGCGCACCCGTTTTGCATAGCTACGGTAGCCTTCCAACCGGTCCGGAAGGGTCCGATCTTCCAGTTTGGTGCGGATCACCAACACGACCCGAAGGAATGCACAGGGTGAATCCAGGAATAAGGGAGTGGCCAGGTAGGTCAGCAGCGCGCCGGCGTCACCGGGATGCCGCACCCAGCGGTAGGGGCCGCTGGATATAAATAAAAATAGCAAGAAAAGTCAAGAACCGGGCCCTGTTTCTGTTATATATTTGGGGCACGAGGAACAATGATCTTTCAGACCAGCGAGAAATATGAACAGGCGCTGCTCTCAACACTAATTCATATTGAAACCCATCTCGAAGACGATCTGGGTCTGGATATGCTGGCGGAACGCGCCGGTTTTTCGGCCTATCACTTTCACCGTATCTTTCGGGAAATCATTGGCGAACCCGTCAAGGAGTATATCCGCCGCCTGCGGATCGAAAGAGGCGCATACCGTCTGAAGATCAGCGAAGAGACCATTCTGCAAATCGCTCTGGATGCCGGTTTCAAGACCCACGAATCTTTTACTCGCGCATTTGAGAGAAGATTTGGAATCACACCCTCTGAATTCCGCACCAATTTCTTGCGTGTTTCACGCGAGCGAAAACTTCAGGTGGAACCCCAATATCTGGCTGATTACAAGCTGATGGACCGGTCCGGTTTGCTTCCGAATTTATCCACTGCCGCACACGTCCGGCTGGAACATGTACGCCCAATCATTGTGGCTTTTGTCCGCCACGTCGGACCCTATGACCGGCTGCTGGAAAAGGGCTCGCCTATGTCCGGGCTCTGGGAGGAATTATTCCAATGGGGGAATACCCACAGGTTGATCAATGCCGACTCATTATTGATCGGTATTCCCCAGGATGACCCCTCGGTCACTCCGCCTGAAAAGCAGCGCTTCGATGTGTGTGTGCAGATCCCCGAATTTCGCAGCCCATCCGGTCATATCGGGTGCCAGACCATTTGTGCGGGATTGTACGGCGCGGGCAGGCATTATGGTGCTTTTGACCATCTTGCTGAAACGTATATACACATTTACGACTCGCTGATTACAGCGGGGCAATATCGGCTGCAGCAGCAAACCCCTTTTGAAGTGTACAGTTATTCCCGGGTAAAAGAAGACATCCGGGTTCATTTTACAGACGTTTATCTTCCGGTTGAGTTGGTCGATAAGGAAAAATAAGCCCAGGGGAGTTCGTTGATGATTAGAGGAGACTAAAATGGCTGGATTCGAAATGAGCGAATGGATTGCCTGCCCGCCGAAACACGTTTTCGAGTTTATTGCCGACCCAGACAACGCGCCAAAACTAATGCCTTCCGTAAAAAGCATGCTCAAATTGACGGAGGGTCCAGTAAACGTGGGCACACGCTACCGCGAGACCCGGTTAATGGACGGCAGGGAGCAGCAAGCCGAGCTGGAAGTGAAGGAATACGAAGCGCCTCACCTGTATGCCATGCAAAACGTGACCCAGGGCATAGAAACGGTATATCGATACAATCTGCAGCCCGAAAAGGATGGCACGCGCGTTGACCTGGTTTGCGATGTCAAAGCCAGGGGTGTCAAGAAGTTAATCCTCCCAATGGTTGTGTCCATTTTGAAGAAGGAAGATGGGGATCATCTACAGAGATTGAAGAAGGCGTTGGAAAGATAATGATTTTTACCTTGTCGCTGAAAAAGACATATCCCGATATTCCTTCGGCGTAACCCCCGACCATTTCTTGAAGGCTTTACGGAAAACACTCGGCTCAGAAAAACCCAGCAGGTAGGTGATCTGTTCGACGGTGTAATTTTCATGCAGGTATTTTTTGGCCAATCTCTCGCGGATATCTTTGTACAGCTCGCTGAAAACGACCCCCTCCTCCTCCAGGCGCTTTTGCAGAGTGCGGACGCTGACTGACATCTCTTTGGAGATCTTATCAATGGACAGCTTTTCGTCGTCCAGGCGGGAAAGGATGATTTTTGTCACGGCGCGGGTGTGTTCGTTTTGGCGGTCCAATTCAGCCAGGAAATCCTGGGCGTATTGTTCGAAATGCTGCAAAAGCCCCGGGTTGGCCATCAAAATCGGCGTGTTGACGATGCTCCAATCGATCGTAAAGGAGTTTTCTTTCCGGCCAAAAAGCACCGGGCAGCAGAAAACCCGCTCGTATTCCGCCGTCGATACCGGCTGCGGGTAGATAAAGGTCACCTCGAGCGGGCTGAGATGGACGCCGGTCAGCGTGCGCATCATGCGCACGCTGCTGGCGAAAGTCGACTCAAAACAGTGCCGCGACATTTTCGGCGCATGGGGTGGGGTAAAAAATATCACCTTGATTTTATTGAGGCGCAGCTCAACCCTGGCGGTGATCAGGTTGCCAATAATGCGCGAATAGCGGCCCGATTTTTCAAAAGCTTCGCCGAGAGTCTTGCAGTTCATCATCAAATAGCCGAGGATCGACCAGCTGCCCGCTTCGGCAAATTCCCCCATGTGCAGGCCAAAATACGGGTCGTGCGTAAATTCGGCTGCCTGGTCCTGGATGAGCAGGTAGGTTTCGATGGGGAGGCGCGTGTCGGGCGCTTTCACCGTCTCCGGGTCCACACCCAGAGAGCGCAGGAACGCATCGATATCCACCCTCAGCGAAGACAGGTAGAGAAACATCTGTGTCAGGACGGTTACCGAAACGGTGATCGGCTCTGGGACGATCTCCATACAATAATAATAGCTCAAGTTTGCGCAAAATGACACAATTAATGCAGGAAAGATCATAGGAATTTGCTCGCGATCGAGCTATGATCAAGATGACCCAAGATGTGCTGATCCGATACGAAAGAGGGAAACACCCATGAACCGACGCCAATTTTTACGCCTGGCCGGCGCTGCCCTGGGAGCCGGCACGCTCACCTGCGCCGGCCTGGGGATGCTCCTGACCGGCGAGGACCGGCCGGACAATCCCCTGCCGGTTGGTTTTCCCGATCTAGCGTTAGGAGATAGCAATGAGGCGAAGAAGATCCTGGTAGCCTACGCCAGCGCGGCCGGTTCTACCGGCGGGGTGGCCGAAACCATCGGCAGAACCCTGGCCGCAGGCGGCGCAGCGGTGGACGTGCGCCCGGTGCAGTCGGTCCCCGGCCTCGACAGTTACCGCGCCGTGGTATTGGGCAGCGCCATCCACGGCGGGAAATGGCTGCCCGAGGCCGTGGATTTCGTGCAGGCCAACCAGGACAGGCTCCGCCGGACGCCCACGGCTTTCTTCATGGTCGGCATGATGATGGCGAAGGATACCGAAACGGACCGGAATATCGTGGCGCAGTATCTTGAAGCGGAGCGCGCGCTGGTCACACCGGTGGCTGAAGGGCGTTTTGTGGGCGCACTGTTCCCAAATCATTTCCCGTTTATGACGGGGATTGGGATGCGCGTCTTCCTCGCCTATGTGGGTGTGGGACTGCGCGGCGGCGATTACCGCAACCCGGATGCCATCCGCACCTGGTCCGCGACCATCCACCCGCTGCTTAACCTATAGATCGGAGATAAAGTACATTAAATGAACCGGGCATCCAAAACAATCGTTTCCACCATCGGGGTCATTCTCGCAATAGCGGGGATGGAGCATGGATTCTTCGAGACCCTTCAAGGGAGTATCCCAACCGGCGGACTGATCATCCAGGCGATCGGCGATGCACACCAGATGTGGGTGCATGGCACGGAGGAAGCATTTACCATCGTTCCCAACTTTCTCATCACCGGCATCCTGGCCATCCTGGTCAGCCTCGCGATCCTGGTGTGGTCGGTAGGTTTTATTCACACGAAGCATGGGGCAACCATTTTTATCCTGCTGTGTGGCCTACTTTTTCTGGTGGGCGGGGGAATCGGGCAAATCGCGATTTTTCTACCGGCCTGGATAGTCGCGACGCGCATCCATAAGCCCCTGGCCTGGTGGCGCAAAGTCCTTCCTGAAAAAGTCCGGCGGGGCCTGTCTGCACTGTGGCCAGTATTTTTGGTGGTTGGTTCGGTTTCTTTCCTGATCGGGGTCTACATCGCCGTTTTTGGGAATGTCCCCGGAATAAGCAACCCCGATCCCGAGCTCGGATTAAAGATCTGTTGGGCTTTTGTTTTTGGCGGCGGACTGGGAATGTTCCTGCTGTCCTTTGTGGCCGGGTTTGCACACGATATCCAGAAACAGATGAAGGAGGCCGCACATGAGTTTGGCACAGGCAAAGCCTGAAATGGTGGATCAAATGACCCGCTCAGAAAATGAGCACCCCCATTGGAACAGTATCTATAAGCTCGGCGGTGGGGCTGCCGTTTCCGCGGTGCTGGTCGGGCTGGTGGAGATTGTCATCACGTTCTTGCCCGGGGGGAATACGCTCCAGGAGACTGTGCTCGATTGGTTCAAGCTCTTTGAGGAAAACTGGTTCATGGGGCTGCGCAACCTGGGCCTGTTGAATATTCTGCTCAACATCCTGGCGATCCTGATATTTTTTGCGCTGTATGCAGCCCACAGGCAAGACCGGAACCAACCCTACGCGGCGCTCGCAATGATCATTGCCTTCCTGGGGATAGCAGTCTTCTTTGCGACCAACCGGGCCTTTCCGATGCTTTCCCTCAGCCAGGAGTACGCGGCCGCCACGACCGGCGGGCAGCGGGCGATGCTGGAAGCGGCCGGGCAGTCTCTGCTCTCCGTGGGTGAAAGCCATACACCGGGCACCTTTTTGGGTTTCTTTCTCTCAGAGGCAGCCGGGGTGGTGATCTCGATCGTGATGCTGCGCAGCAAGATCTTTGGAAAGCTGACTGCGTTGGCCGGGATGATTGGATTTGGAGCTTTGCTGCTCTTTGAAATCTTCTCTTCTTTTGTCGCGAAAATCGGCGGGGCGGTGATGGTCCTGGCCATCCTTGGCGGACTTCTAAGCCTGGCCTGGTATCTCCTGATCGCGAGAAGATTATTCCAATCAGGCCAAAATTCTATCGATCGCTCCAAATGATAGACGGAGCTGTACTGGAGAATCTTATGGACACTGTATCCAAATTCATCACACCCGGGGTCGTTATTGTGCTGACCCTGGCTTCCGGCCTCTGGCTGAGCCAATCCGGCAAACCATTGAATACCTTCATCTTTACAATT
>Ga0105104_10002277_pt1 | contig 14129 bp, 12 predicted proteins | sample PPLLaktember2015_3_FD_87034 | JGI IMG/M metagenome (GOLD analysis project Ga0105104, IMG submission 87034) | Freshwater sediment microbial communities from Prairie Pothole Lake near Jamestown, North Dakota, USA - PPLs Lake P7 Core (6) Depth... | ecosystem: Environmental > Aquatic > Freshwater >... | reverse complement strand
TGGCAGCTTTTACACTGGAGCTGGCTACCTTGCGCGAACTTACCAAGCGCAAGCCACAAATAAAAAACAAAGTAGATAGATTACAGGAACTTAGCCGCCAGATGTCGCAGGGGTTGTATAGGATGGTCCACGATTTGAGACCTGCCCAATTAGATGATCTCGGTCTCGTGCCAGCCATCCAATCCCTGCTGAATAGCGAGTGCTGCCCGAAGGGAATGGCCGTCACTTTCGAGGTGAATGGAGCACAAACAAGACTGGACTCACTGATCGAAACCGTTTTGTTTCGTGTGACGCAAGAAGCGCTCACCAATGTTACCCGCCATGCGGGAACCAATAAGGCCGTCGTGCACCTGTGCTATGCTCCAGAAAAGGTCACGCTGGGAGTGTTGGACTCAGGCAAAGGCTTCGACCCGAACGAGCCGTTACGCCCGCCGCGGGGTTGGGGGCTTGAAGGTATGCGCGAACGGGTCGAAGCGGTCGGCGGACGGTTGATCCTACATTCTGCACCGGGGCATGGGACAACTGTTCAAGTCGTCATCCCGCTTGTGTGCAAACAATAGGAAACAAGTAGCAAAATGCTATCTACAAAAGTTGGCTCTACCGTTTATAACGGGAAAAATACCGAAAATTGGGTTGTGAGCGAGCGTACGCTCGCTCACAACCCAATTTTCGGGCCTCTATCCCGCCAAAGACGGAAGAACCCAAAAGTTAAATTCACCTATCACTTTATGCACGTTTGGATACTGAAAGAAGGAGAATAGCTCATGGACACCATCAAACTCATGTTGGTCGATGACCACGATGTGGTACGCACCGGTTTACGCTCATTCCTTGAAACGCAGCCTGGCTTCGAAGTGGTCGCGGAAGCAAAAAACGGACTGCAAGCGCTGGAGAAAGCCAGGGAAGCGAAGCCGGATATCGTGTTGATGGACATTACCATGCCGGACATGGATGGCATGGAGGCTACCTTACAACTGAAGAATCTATATCCCGAGTGTCAGATCCTGGTCCTGACCGTGCATGCCGACAAACAATACTTCATGAAAATGTTGTCGGTCGGCGCTTCCGGATATCTTACCAAGCAGGCGGCTGCCGATGAACTGGTTGCTGCTATCCAGGCGCTGGCAGCCGGGTATGTTTATCTGCAACCGGCATTGGCGCGCTGGTTATTAGAAGATTACCAACAGCTTGCCAAATCGGTGTCGCTGCCAGGCAATGGGGAAATCAATGGAAAGGGCAAAGATGCCGTTACCCTGGACATTTTGAGTAAACGTGAGCGTCAGGTCTTGGAACTGGTTGGGGAAGGACTCAACAACCATGATATCGGCAAGCAGCTTGAACTCAGTCCAAAGACCATTGCCCGCCATCGTGAACGAATCATGAAAAAACTCAATATTCACTCCCGCACGGAATTGGTCAAGTTTGCCATTCGAACAGGGTTGATTTCATTGGAATAAGCAGGTACCAAAATGCATTCAGACTCTGAGCCTCATCGCTCAGAGTCGTTTTTTTATCCACTATTAGGATAAAATCAGGTGAATTTCATGACATCCATCCTGTCCCTTTTCAGCCTGCATTAATCTTAATGTGTAAAATGAAAAAGGGCACAATCGTATCGATTTGTCTTTAATAATTCCTGGAGGTATCGCTATGCAGAGAACAAAATTCATCCTCGGCGGTCTGCTCATCCTTGCAGCAGTCGTCTACCTGATCGTTTCGTCCACACAGGCCAGCGCAGAATACTTTATGACGATCGACGAACTCAAAACCGAAGGCCCGGACGTGATCGGTAAAAGCCTGCGCGCTTCTGGGGCGGTGATTGGCGATACGATCCAGTATGATCCACAGACTTTGACCCTTTCCTTTGAGGTTGCTCACGTCCCAGGCGATAACGCTGACATCGAAGCGCAGGGCGGGTTGGCGTTCGTGCTGCACGAAGCCGTCATAGATCCTGCGCGCGCACGCATGAAAGTGATTTACGTTGGTCCAAAACCAGATCTGTTACGCGATGAGGCTCAGGCCATCATGACCGGCCACATGGGCGAAGATGGCAACTTCTACGCGGACGAGCTGCTGCTTAAGTGTCCGACCAAGTATGAGGAAGCCGTGCCCGAGCAGATAGAAGGTTAAGATGAAAGAACAACCTGACAGGTCTCCCAAACTTGTCAGGCTTTGATAGTTACAGGAGAAAACATGCTTGCAGACTTTGGTTTTGGCGTTTTAATCGTAACCTTCCTAGTGGCGTTGTATAGCGTGATTGCCGCAATTCTCGGCGAAAGAAAACAATCTGCGCAGATGGTGGAAAGCGCCCGGCGCGCTCAATTGCTCACTTTCCCCCTGCTATCCCTGACAGCCGGGGTTTTGATTTACCTGCTGGTCAACAATCAATTCGATGTTTCCTTTGTGTATGAAGTGACCAGTCGTAGCATGCCAACCTATCTTAAGATCACTGCCTGGTGGGGTGGGCAGGCCGGGTCCTTGCTCTTCTGGGCCTGGCTGTTGTCAGCTTTCACATCCGCGGTCACCTTGCGCAAGTGGGAACGTGACCGCGAATTTTTGCCCTGGGTGATCGTAGTTTCATCCATTACGCTGGCCTTTTTCCTTTCGATGAATATTTTCTTCGAAAACCCATTCGCCCGCTTCTACCAGATCGCGGGAGGCGTAGACGCCTACACCTTCAAACCGGCAGGGGGCGTGCTGGTTACCCCACAGGACGGCAACGGACTCAATCCGTTGTTGCGGCACCCAGGCATGATCATCCATCCGCCCATGCTGTACCTGGGCTTCGTCTCGTTCGTGATCCCATTCGCTTTCGCGATTGCAGCGCTAGTCACCGGCCGCACCGACGACCGCTGGACGCGCCTCACACGCCGCTGGACTCTATGGGCCTGGCTGTTCCTCTCGCTCGGCCTGGTGCTGGGCGGGCGTTGGGCCTATGACGTGCTCGGCTGGGGCGGCTACTGGGGCTGGGACCCGGTCGAAATCGCGGCTTTCATGCCCTGGTTGGCCGGCACCGCCTTCCTGCACTCGGTCATGATCCAGGAGCACAAAGGCTTGCTCAAACACTGGAACATGATCCTGATCATGCTGACCTACGCGCTGGTCATCTTTGGCACCTTCCTGACCCGCTCTGGCGTACTCTCCTCCGTACATGCATTTGCACAGAGTGCGATTGGTCCCATGTTCTTTGGCTTCATCGGGGCAACCTTTATCACGTCTGTTGCGCTGTTGATCTGGCGCTGGCCGGAATTGCAATCAGAAACCGAGATGAAGTCTATGCTCTCGCGCGAAGCCTTCTTCCTGCTCAACAACCTGCTCTTCTTGAGCGTGCTGGTGGTCTGTTTCTGGGGCGTGATCTTCCCGCTGGTTTCGGAACTCTTCACCGGTCAAAAAGTGACCGTGGGTCCGCCCTTCTACGAACGCGCCAACGGACCGCTCTTCGGCGCGATGATGGCGCTGATGGGCATCGCTCCGCTTTCGGCCTGGGGCAAATCCACCATCACGACACTTGGACGCGCCATCTGGAAGCCGACCATCCCAGCGTTGTTCGTGCCTGTGCTGGCGTATCTGGCAGGCTACAAGCAGCCAGTGGCCCTGGTTGGCTTCTTCCTGGTGGCTTTTGTCATCTTCGTTACACTCTACGATACCTTCCGCAGCGCTCGCGCCCGTCAACGCGCGCAGAAGGAAGATTTCTTCACCGCGCTGGCGCGGCTGGCCGGACGCAATCGACGGCGCTACGGAGGCTACATCATCCACATCAGCATGATGCTGATGGCCATCGGCATCCTGGGTATCGAAGCCTTCCAGACCGAAACGCAAGGCACCATCGCACAGGGACAAGCTCTGCAACTGGATGGTTATACAATTCAATACAACGAAGTAGCTTCCTGGGACGACCCCGGTGCTGGTGTCAACTACACCCGTGCTGTGGTTGACGTTTCCAAAGACGGCAAATATCTCGGCCAGCTTTACCCGCGTATTGACTTCTACTTCGATTCGCAGCAGACCATGACCATCCCCGGTCTGCGCAGTACTTTGCAAGACGACCTGTACATCCTGCTGGTGGACTGGCAGCCAGTCTCTGCCGGGGGCGCGACCTTCAAGGTCTACCATAACCCGCTGGTCAACTGGCTGTGGGTGGGCGCTCTCATCTTTATCACCGGCATGCTCTTCGCCGCCTGGCCCGACAAAGACCCCAGTCTGCGACCTGTGCGCGCCAGCAAACATGCAGTGGAACCCAGCGCAGCGGATTAGTCAAGAGTGACGATGAAAAGGCTCTTCTGGATCACGGCTTTCCTGCTCGTCCTTTCTACCTCCCTTATATTCACTCAGGACAGGCTGGCAGTTGCTACCGCTTCCGCGCAGGGATCCACCCCGACAGACGACGAGGTCAATGCGATTGCCAAGCAGTTGTATTGTCCCGTCTGCGAGAATACGCCCCTGGACGTGTGTCCCACGCAAGCCTGCAAGGAATGGCGCGAAGAAATCCGAGGCATGCTGGCGGATGGCAAGAGCGAAGCGGAGATCAAACAGCACTTCGTGGATTACTACGGCGCACGCGTTCTCGCCGAACCGCCGCGCACCGGCTTTAACTGGCTGGTCTATGTTGTACCACCCGTTGCCATAGCAGCCGGGATCTTCGTACTCTTTCGGGCGCTACGGGCATGGAGTCAGGCGTCTACACCGGAAGCAGGCACGGATGAGGTTGATGCATCCTCCCCGCCCGACGATGAGTACATCGCGCGTATGGAAGAAGAGCTTAAGAAAAGAAATTAATTCCCTCACCACTGTCCCCTCTACCCCTTCGGGCACACGTCCCACAGGGAGAGGGGTACGGTGAGGGTAGGAGAAAGTCATGACCGACGAACAAACCACTACGACGCCCGCGCCAAAGCGCGGCGTCCGCTTGTCAACGCAGATCATCATCTGGGTCGTACTGATGGCCCTGCTGGTCCTGATAGGGCTGGGACTGAAAAAAGCGCAAAATCCAATCATCAGCGTTGGCTCGGAAATCCCCGATTTCCCCCTGACTATGTTCGAGGGGTACTCCTACCAGGGCGCCTCCGAGATCAATTTTTCAGACCTGCGAGGCAAAGTGGTCGTGATCAATTTCTGGGCCTCCTGGTGCAAACCTTGCGAGCAGGAAGCCGCTGAGCTCGAACAGGCCTGGCGCTCCTACGAAGAGGCAGGCGAGGTTGTTTTCCTGGGCGTCGCCTGGACGGACACGCCCAATAACTCGAAAGAATACCTGAAACGTTTCGACATCACCTATCCCAATGGTCCTGACCTGGGTTCGCGCATTTCAGCTATTTTCAACCGCAACCTGGGTGTGCCAGAAACCTATTTCATTGACCGTGACGGTGTGCTACGCTTGATAAAGATCGGCCCTTTCACATCGTTACAAGAAATCCAGGCTTCGATCGATCCGTTGTTAACAGGTACAGTCCCCGTAGGAAATAATATCCCCATAGCGGATAATATCCCCACAGGGGAATGAGGATTTAATGGAAATTGGAGCAATCTTCTTTATACTGGCAGTCGTCACCCTGGTGGGGATGTATGTAGGCCAGCCATTTATTCAACGCCGTGGCCGTCGCGCCATGCAGGAAGACCATGAGGTTTCCGCCTTGATGGCAGAATACGATCGCGCCGTGAATACCCTACAGGAACTAGATTTTGATAATTCACTAGGCAAAGTCCCGGCGGAGGATTATCCCCGGCAGCGTGCAGAACTATTGGCGAAAGGCGCCGACCTGCTGCGCAAGCTGGATGCCATGCGGCCCCAGCAAACCGGACGAGATGCTGAGAGCCGCATGGAAGCCGCTGCGGCTTCCATACGTGCAGATACATCTGCCAATAGAGCGGCGGCGTTGCTGGACGATGATGAGCTTGAATCGATGATCGCATCCCGCCGCAAAATGCGCAAAGAAAAATCGGCCGGCTTCTGCCCGAAATGCGGCAAGCCCATCATGGTCTCTGACCGTTTCTGCCCCTCGTGTGGGAAAGCAATTAATTAGATATGAGACATTAGATTTGAGACTTTTGAAATCTGAAGTCTAAGGTCTCAAGTCTAAATCTCTTCGAGGAATTCATGAAATTTCGTTTAGCACTCTTTATCGCGCTTATTACTCTGGTCCTCACCGCGTGCAACATGAGCCTGGCACAGGATGTCACCCCGCCGCCGGGCGCTGTGCAGGGTGCCCAGGCGCAGCCCACACAAGGCGCGGTCTTCCCGGCGCAGGCTCCTAACCCGCAAAACGGCGCAAGTATCTACGCCCTGGAATGTGCTCCTTGTCATGGCGTTCTGGGGTTGGGAGATGGCCCCATGAGCGCGCAACTGACCAGCCAGAACATCACCGTCCCCGCTCTTGGCTCCCCTGAAACCGCAAATGCTGCCACGGCGGCCGACTGGTTCTTAACGGTCACGCTCGGCAACATGCAAAACTTCATGCCGCCCTTTTCAAACAAACTAAGCGACCTGGACCGCTGGGATGTGGTGGCTTATGCTCTTTCTCTTAGCACCACCTCCGAACAGATCAGCCAGGGCGAGGAACTCTTCAAGGAGAATTGTGCAGACTGCCCAACCGACCTCTTCACCAACCAGGAAAAGATGGCTGCCCTCTCAACAGACGAGCTGGTCAACCTGCTGGCCGAAGGCGGGGAAGGGCTCCCTGCCCTAGGTAAGACGCTTTCACCAGACGAACTGCAGGAGGTCGCCATTTATCTGCGGACTTTGACCTTCAGCACATCGTCGCTGGCAGCCGAGTCTGCCTCTGCAACCTCAACCGCTGTCCCTTCCCAGAGCGAGGCTCCGTCAACCGGAGTGACTGTCACGGCATCTCCGTCAGCCGAAGGGACGCCTGGAGAAACACAGCAAGCTGAATCCACCCCTGAAGCGACCGTTGTCTTGACCGGATTCGGCCCGGTCAGCGGGGTAGTGGTCAATGGCAGCGAAGGGGATGTGCCGTCAAAGACCACTGTCACTCTACGCGGCTTCGAACATTCCACGGACCCAAACAGCGCACCGCAAGAAGTCGTTACGCAAACGGTGGAAACCGATGCAAAAGGCGCTTTCCTCTTTGAAGATGTGGACTTCCCGGAAGGACGCATCTTCCTGGCTGAGGCAAACTACCAGGGCATCGTCTTCCAGTCTGAGTTGGTCGTCAGCGAAGCAGGCATGACCGAGCTGACCATCCCGGATCTCACAGTCTATGAAAGCACAACGGACAATGGCGGACTGGTCGTGGAGCAACTGCACCTCAGCTTTGACATGGCCGTGGAAGGCGGCGTGCAGGTTTTTGAGCTATTCACGATCAGCAATACGACAAATAAAGCGTATGTCTTTGCCACAGATGGAACGAGCCTGCCCTTCATGCCCTTGCCGGAAGGCGCGACGAATGTAGGGCTGGAGATTTCCCAGGATAGCGCACCGCTGCTGCCTACCGAAAGTGGTGATTTTGCAATCCCACCCAGTGACAAATACTATTCCCTGATCGCCTTCTTTAGCATGCCTTATGATAAATCGCTTGAACTCAAACAACCCCTTGCTCTGCCGGTAAGTTCGGCGCTGATCATCGTGCCGGAAGGCATTAAGGTGAAAAGCGACCAGCTAACGGATGAAGGCATCCAGCAAACACAGCAGGGTTTCAACGTGCAGACGTATTCGGGGGGCGGCCTGAGCGCTGGCGCGCCACTTGAAATTACGCTTTCCGGCAAAGTCAAATCCGCTACAAGTGTGGATAACAGACAAACCTTGCTGATCGGTGCAGGCGCACTCGGCCTGGTGCTGATCCTGGCCGGCGTCTGGATGTTCCTGCGCGACCGAGGCAAACCGGACGATGATGATTTCGAAGAGGGCGAAGGGCCCGACGATGAATTCGAAACTGCGGAAGAAATCATGGATGCCATCGTCGCCCTCGATGACCTATATCGCGCGAAGAAGATCCCGGATGAAGCGTATCAGAAGCGCCGGGCAGAATTGAAGGAAAGGTTGAAGGAATTAGCTTAAGATGGTACGCCCTTCGACTGCGCTCTCCTTTGACAAGCTCCCCTTCGACAAGCTCAGGGTCGCTCCGCTCAGGGTCACATAAAAAACCATGATCGAAGTCAAGAAACTCGTCAAACGCTTTGGCCTGAAAACCGTGCTGCGCGGATTAGACTTTCGAGTCCAGCCGGGTGAGTTCGTGGCCCTGCTCGGTCCTAACGGCGCGGGCAAGACCACCTTCCTGCGCATCCTTGCTTCGCTTTCGCGGCCTTCGCTGGGTATTGTCGATATCGCCGGGTATAGCCTGCCCAAACAAGCTGCGGCAGTGCGAGCCCGTCTCGGTGTGGTATCGCACCTGCCCCTGCTTTACGATGACCTGACGGCCGAGGAAAACTTGACTTTCTATGCCCGTATGTATGGTATCGATAACCTCAATGCGCGTATTACGGAAGTGCTCGAAATGGTCGGGTTGGAAGCGCGCCGCCGGGACCTGGTGCGCACTTTCTCGCGCGGCATGCAGCAACGACTGGCGATCGGCCGCGCCGTGCTGCACGACCCGGACGTGATGCTCTTTGACGAGCCTTATACCGGTCTCGATCAGGATGCCTCGTCCATGCTGGATGGCGTGCTGCAAACCGTTGCCGGGCAGGGGCGCACCGTGGTGATGACCTCCCACGACCTGGCGCGTGCCGAAGACCTGGCGACCCGTTTCGATATCCTGTCTCGCGGCGTGATCGCGGCTTCGTCCACGCGCGAAGGACTGGGCAAGGGCAACCTGTTGACATTCTACAAACAGGCGCTGGCAGGCTAACATGGCCGAAAGCACACTTAGGACAACCGCTCGTCGCCCGGCGAAGTCCAGCTTTTGGAAAGCCATTGCGGCCATCGCCTGGAAAGATCTGTCCGCCGAGTTGCGTTCGCGCGAACTGCTCTCGGCCATGCTGGTCTTCTCGCTGCTGGTCATCCTGATCTTCAACTTCGCCCTCGAACTGGACATTACCACGCGACGGACGGTCACATCGGGTGTGCTGTGGGCAACCTTTGCCTTTGCAGGCACGCTTGGCCTGAACCGCTCCATGGCCGTCGAAAAAGATCGCGGCTGCCTGGACGGTCTCCTGCTTGCGCCGGTGGACAGGTCAGCGATCTATTTTGGCAAGGTCATCAGCAACCTGGTCTTCATGCTGATCGTGGAAGCTATCGTCCTACCGATCTATAGCGTGCTGTACAGCATCAACCTGTTCCAGCCGGGATTGTTGCTTGTCATCCTGCTCGGCTCGGTCGGTTATGTTGCCGTCGGCACCCTGCTCTCCAGCATGGCCGTGCAGACCCGCACCCGTGACGTGCTGTTGCCCATCCTGCTCTTCCCGGTTGTCGTGCCGATCCTGATCGCTGCGGTCAAGGCCAGTGGAGGCTACCTGACAAATGCCCCCATGACGGACATCCTGCCCTGGCTCAATCTGTTGATCGCCTACGATGTGATTTTTACAGCGATTGCTTTTATGGTTTTTGACTATGTTGTTGAAGAATAGATACTGAAGAGTAGATGAGCAGAGAGCAATCACTACTCTCCAAGCTCCAATCATCTAATCACTTTTATAGTAAGGAGTCCTATGCAAGCCAAACCTTCCACCCTTAAAGTCCTCGATGTAGTTTCCCTCATCCTACTGGGGGTATCCGCTTACCTGGCGCTGGTCTTCGCGCCCACCGAAGCCGTGATGGGAGAAGTGCAGCGCGTGTTCTACTTCCATGTGGCAACCGCCTGGGTCGGCATGCTCGGCTTTATCGCTGCGGGTGTCTCCGGTATTATCTACCTGCGCACCGGCGACCTGAAGTGGGACCGTGTCGAAATGGCCGCTGTAGAGATCAGCCTGGTCTTTTTCTTCATTACCATTGTGCTCGGTTCCATCTGGGCGCGCCCCGTCTGGAACACCTGGTGGACCTGGGACCCGCGTCTCACCACCGCAGCCATCACCGAACTGATCTACATCGCCTACTTCATGCTGCGCCAGGGCATCGAAGACCCCGACCGCCGCGCTCGCTTCGGCGCCGTCTACACACTGATCGGCGCGGTCAGTGTCCCCATAACCTTTATGGCCATCCGCCTGTTCCGCACCATCCACCCGGTAGTCATCGGCACTGAAAGCGCCGAAGCTCAGGGCGGTTTCAACATGACCGGGGATATGCGTATTGCCTTCTTCTTCGCCCTGTTTGCTTTTACTGTCATCTTCATCGACCTGTTCTGGAACCGCATCCGCATGGGAACGCTGGCTGACAAGGTCGAGCAACTCAAACTCAAGGTTATGCAATAGGTAGTTTGCTCCCGGCGCCGTCCTCGGCACCGAGGATGGCGCCTCAAGTTCAATAATAAGAGAGGAAACATGTTCTTTTTCCAATTCCAAGCCCCTCCCGACACATCCGGTTACATGATCGCCGGATACGCTATCGCCTTCGGCGTAATGTTCATCTACGTGGTCAGCCTGTTCATCCGCTACCGCAATCTGAACCGCGATATGTCCATGTTTGAAGAGATGGACAAAGATAAATAGTACAAAAATATCTATTGCACGAATGATAGAGTCCGCTATAATGTGAGTGGGCTCATTTATTTAATGGATGGGAAACGGTCGCAGCCTGGATACCTTTTTATGATGATGAGCATGCTCCTCGTCATAATTGGCAGCGCCTTCTCCTCGTCCCCAAGTGTCAAATTGCAGGCTGATAATCCTCCCGGCCCCGACCGTTATACGTCCATTATCGTTGATTACATAAAATACACCTGGTGGATGGCCCGCTTCGATGACAAATCGATCGCCTGTGAAATCATCATCGACCATGAAGGGGTGCCCACCGTGAACGAGGTCTATACCGAATGCGGTGTGGATATCGCAGAAGAATGGTTCGAACAGGAACTCTGCACGGACAACAAGTACAAAGATTGTGAGGGGTATTACTTCTATCAGGTGAGTGCTGTGCCGTCCCAGCGCGAGGTAGCAGTTGAGTTGCCCGCGGCAAAAGCATGGGTTAACCTTGAAGATTGCTCTCCTCTTATGACAACATCGACAACCTTATGTGAATTCATGCCAAAACTGGTGATCACCGGCGAAGAGCCTCTGCCAAACGAAACGATCATCGGCATTGGAGGATTGATCGACGGTCAACCCTTCACCTGCGATGCACCCTGTTATATCAGACTTGCACCCACTGATGAAGACGGTGTAACGGTGGAGTTCTGGGCATATTCCAGCTACGGTGACAGCAGTGATACCTTCTCAGCGCAAGTGCGCGTGGCAGAAGACAATATAGGCAACCCTGACCAATCCTACTGGTACGTAGACGTGATCAGCAGCCAGTGGATCGGTGTACCAACTGCCAGTTGTGCTGAATCGTGGGATTCCTTCCCACCTGTGGGCGGGCCACCCCATTGGCTTACCACACCGAACCGCGCTGAAGACTTGAACACCGAAGTTTCCTATAACTATTTGGCCGCCAAATTAATTTCTGCTGGCGTGGTGGATGCCAGCAGCTGTGAGAACGGCGGCTTGTTGTTGGATACCTACGGAGCTAACGCTTGTGGCTTAGAACTCGCCCGCTCAGATGTAATTGAATGGCAGAATCGCTTCGATGAATTGATCCTGGAAGTTGCCCAGGAGACCGGCGTACCGGCACAAATGCTCAAGCGGTTGTTTGCGCGAGAAAGCCAGTTTTGGCCAGCCCTGTTCTATGATAACGATTTAGACATCGGACTGGGACAGCTCACCGAAGATGGAGCCGATACAACGCTCTTATGGAATTTCTCTTTCTTTGACCAGTTTTGCCCGCTGGTGTTATCGGCCGAGCGTTGCGAAACTGGTTACCTGCATTTAGATGAAACAGATCGAGAAATGCTGCGCTTAGGACTGATCAACACGGTAAACGCTACCTGTGAAGATTGCCCGCTTGGCATCGATCTCACGGAAGCCGATTTCAGCGTCCAAATATTCGGGCACACCATGCTGGCGAACTGCGAACAGGCTGGGCGGATCGTTCGCAATGTCAGCGCAGGCAGCCCCGGCGAAGCCGCCAGCTACGAAGACCTGTGGAAATTCACGTTGGTCAATTACAATGCCGGACCGGGTTGCCTTGGTGAGGCGATCCAGGCGACCAAGGACAAGGGATTGACCTTCGAGTGGGCAAATGTGGCTGCCAACCTGAACGGGATATGTAGCATTGCCGCAGATTACGTGGCTGAAATCAGCAAGTGATTTAGGAAAAAATTTTGAAAAGGAGGCGACTCTCGCCTCTTTATTTTTTTAACCGGATACCAATCCTTAGATAACTGGTAGAACCTGGTCGATTTTGCCTCGCCTGCGAACCTGTGCTAAACTTATGAAGACACGAATGAAACTTCGCCTAAGGAGCATTCATGCTGAGTCTCACTGAAAAAATCTTGTTTGTAGTTGCTGTTCTCGTCTCATTGTATTTCACCTGGCAGGGCGTTCGCCGGATTATCAGGATCATCGGACGTGGACAGGGCAAGCCGGACTGGTCGCTGGCATGGAAACGGTTGTGGGCAGTTGCGCTCAAGGTCGGGACCTTCCGTCCCCTGTTCCGCTTCAGACTCGGCCCAAGCCTGCTCCATGTTCTGATCGGTTGGGGCTTCCTTTACTTTGTGCTCGTCAACCTGGCTGATTTGTTGAATGGTTATATCCCCGGATTCCGCTTTGCAGAGAATGCCGGCCTGGTCGGGAATGTTTACCGGCTGTTGGCAGATATCTTTGGAGCGGGCGTTATCATCGGTATCGTTGGGATGGTAATCCGCCGCTTCGTCATAAAAACACCGCTGCTGACCACGCGCGAATCGACCCCGTTTGATCCGCTTGCGCGTACGGGCATCCGGCGCGACTCGGCCATCGTAGCATCGTTCATCTTCACCCACGTGGGCGCCCGCCTGGTCGGCGAGTCTATGTACCTGGCGGCGGAGGGAATGACCGATGCCTGGCAGCCGGTCGCTATGGCGGTAGCAGGCCTGATGTCCGGTATGAACCGCACGGGGCTTGAAGTCGGGCAGCACGTCTCGTTCTGGTTATCCCTGGGCGCAATCGTGGCCTTCCTGCCGTATTTTCCGTATTCCAAACACATCCATCTTTTTTTCACCCCCATCAATTACCTGCTCAAACCGGAACGTAAGTCGATCGGCCAGTTGAGCTATGTCAACTTCGAGGACGAGAGCATCGAGCAGTTTGGCGCTACCAACCTGGAACACCTGGGTTGGGAGCAGCTGATGGACAGCTATGCCTGCATTATGTGTTTCCGCTGCCAGGAAGTGTGCCCGGCATACAACACGGGCAAGGTGCTGTCGCCAGCTGCGCTGGAGATCAACAAACGTTATTATCTCAACCGCGACGAAGGCACAAAGTTCGCTAACGGCGAGGAGAGTAAGCCGCTGCTGGAGTTTGCGATCAGCGAGGAGGCCGTATGGGCCTGTACGGCTTGCGGCGCGTGCATAGACATCTGCCCGGTTGGTAACGAGCCGATGCGCGATATCCTCGATATCCGCCGCTCGTTGGTGTTGATGGAAAATAACTTCCCCAAGCAGTTGGAGAATGCCTTCAAAGGCATGGAGCGCAACACCAACCCGTGGAACGTCTCACAGGCCGAGCGTATGAAATGGGCCGAAGGTCTGAATGTAACAACCATCGAGCAGAACCCCGAACCAGAGATTTTATGGTGGGTGGGCTGCGCTCCTGCCACCGACGCGCGCGCGCAGAAAACAGCCCAGGCCTTCGCCAGGATCTTGAACGCATCCGGCCTGAACTACGCCGTGCTCGGGCAAAACGAGCAGTGCACGGGCGACTCCGCCCGCCGCGCCGGGAACGAATACCTGTTTTTCGAACTGGCCTCCGCCAATGTGGAGATGTTGAACGAGGTCAAGCCGCCGCGCATCGTGACCACTTGCCCGCACTGCCTGCATACCATCAAGAACGAATACCCTGCTTTCGGCGGGAACTACGAGATCATCCACCACACCCAGTTGATCAACGAGCTGGTTGGGTCGGGGAAAATCCAATTAGAAGTGACCAGTGATGATTTACGAGTGACCTATCATGACCCGTGCTACCTGGGTCGTCACAACGGCATTATCGATGCACCGCGCGAAGATTTAAAG